>Ga0299906_10003537_pt1 | contig 12880 bp, 12 predicted proteins | sample RVTome_14_FD_200259 | JGI IMG/M metagenome (GOLD analysis project Ga0299906, IMG submission 200259) | Soil microbial communities from uranium-contaminated site in the Upper Colorado River Basin, Wyoming, United States - RVT145D125 (version 2) ...
CAGCGCGGGGGACAACGCCTCGCGCTGGGCGGCGACCAGGGGCGCCGGCGACCGGCCCGAGCGTCGGAGCAGGTCGACCTTGAGCAGCAGCTCGAGGCGCACATCCCTCACGTGCTCGACCGGGGTCAGCAGCCACCGCTGCACGGCCTCGGCCCCCGCAGGCGTCACCCTGTGAACAGTCCGGCGTGGGCCTGCCTGGCCGGGCTCGACCCGGTCGGGAACCGCCAGGCCCGACGCCACGAGCCGCTCCAACGCCCTGTACACCAGCGGCCGGCGCACAGTGAGGATCCTGCCGACGTCGCCACCCGGGCCTAGGTGCCGGGAGATGGCGAATGGATGCACCGGCGCCTCAGCGAGGAGCGCAAGCACGGCCCACTCCGTCAGTGACAAGCCGGGCAGAACCATCACATGAAGCCTACCGGCCGTTACTAGTCTCGATGAGACTTCCACAGGAGGGAAAAGACGTGCGACAGGTCGTCGCCATGAGCCTGGTCGTGGCCGCCACCGCATCCGGATGCGCCTCCGCCGGCGAGCTACCCGACGCCGACGGTAGCGTGCTGGTGCTGGCAGCGGCCTCGCTCACCGACGTGTTCGGCTCCCTGGCCGACGTATTCGAGGCAACCCACGCCGGTACCGAGATCCGGCTGAACTTCGCTGCCAGCTCCTCCCTGCGCGAGCAGATCCTCGGCGGCCTGCCCGGCGACGTGTTCGCCTCGGCCGACGAGACGAACGTCGACGAGGTCGTGGCCGCGGGAGACGCCTCGGGCGAGCCGAAGGCGTTCGCCCGCAACGGGTTGGCCATCGCCGTGCCGGCGGGCAATCCCGCAGCTGTGAACGGAATCGCCGACCTGGCGAGGAGTGAGCTGCTCGTCGGTCTGTGCGCCGAGACCGTCCCGTGCGGCGAATTGGCTCGCCGCGCCATCTCCGTTGCCGGCATCGAGGCGTCGGTCGACACCCACGAGCCCGACGTGCGGGCGCTGCTCACCAAGGTGGAGGCCGGCGAGCTCGACGCCGCGATCGTGTACGCCACCGACGTGGCAGCGGCAGCCGGGAGGGTCGACTCAGTGGAGATCGAGCTCGCGGTCGACGTGACGACGACCTACGCCATCGTCACCCTGGCTGCCGGCGCCAACCCGGACGGCGCCGAGCTGTTCGTCCAGTTCGTGCTATCCGCCGAGGGTCGCCGCATCCTGGGCGACCACGGCTTCGTGGCTCCGTGAACGCTCCAGGAAGGCGCCACAGGCGAGGTGCCCTTCCCATCGGGGTCGCCGGCCTGGCGGGCATCGGGGTTGCCCTGGTGGCCGTTCCCCTCGTCGCCGTGGTCTGGCGGGTGCCATGGAGCCGGCTGGCCGCGGTGCTGGGGGACGAGGTGGTGGTCGATGCCCTGCGCCTGTCGCTGGCGACATCGGCGGGCGCGGCCGTCATCTCTCTCGTCATCGGTGTCCCGCTGGCGCTGGTTGTCGCCCGCACCGAGATACCGGGGCGGTCTCTCATCCGGGCCATCGTGACGCTGCCGGTGATCCTGCCCCCGGTCGTCGGGGGCGCCGCCCTGCTGTACGCGTTCGGCCGGCGGGGAATCGTCGGCGGGCCACTCTACGAGGCGACCGGGATCCTGCTCCCCTTCTCCGGGTGGGGAGTGGTGCTCGCCAACACCTTCATCGCCATGCCCTTCATGGTTCTCACGGTCGAAAGCGCCTTGCGCGGCCTCGATCCGCGTCCGGAGGCGGCGGCGAGGACCCTGGGAGCAAGCCGCTGGACCGTGATCCGGCGCGTCACGCTGCCGCTGCTACGCCCGGCACTGGTTGCCGGATTCGTACTGAGCTGGGCCCGGGCCTTGGGCGAGTTCGGGGCAACCGTTACGTTTGCCGGCAACCTCCAGGGGAGCACACAGACGATGCCGCTGGCGGTGTTCGTCGCCCTCGAGTCGGACCGCGACGCCGCACTTGCGATCAGCCTCCTGCTCGTCGTGCTGTCGCTGGCGATCCTGGTGGGGCTGCGCGACCGCTGGCTGCGCTCGTGGTGACGCCGCTCGAGCCCGGGCTGGCGGCGACGTTCGTGGTGCGCCGCGGCTCCGGCTTCGTGCTCGACGCCACCATCGAGGTGCCGGCGGCGACGACGGTGGCACTGGTCGGGCCCAACGGCGCAGGCAAATCGACGGCCCTGGAGGCGATCGCGGGCCTCTTGCCGATCGACTCGGGAAAGGTGGTCCTGGGAGATCGCGTGCTCGACGACCCGGCCACCGGCGACTGGGTGTCGCCCGAGGAGCGGCGCATCGGCGTGCTCTTCCAGGACTACGCGCTGTTCCCCCACCTCAGCGCCACCGACAACGTTGCCTTCGGCCTCAGGTGTAGCGGTGCTCGCAGGCCGGCGGCCCGGAAGGAAGCGGCGGCCTGGCTCGATCGGCTGGGTGTGGCCGGGGTCGGCGGCCGCAAGCCGCGACGACTCTCGGGTGGCGAGGCGCAGCGGGTGGCGCTGGCGAGGGCTCTGGCGACGAGGCCCCGGTTGCTCGTCCTCGACGAGCCACTGGCCGCGCTCGACGTGACAACCCGCACCCGGCTGCGCACCCTGCTCGGCGAACATCTCTCTGCATTCGGAGGCGGCAGGCTGCTGGTGACGCACGATCCCGCCGACGCCTTCGTGCTGGCCGACCGCATCGCAATCGTGGAGAACGGGCTGATCGTGCAGGAAGGCACCGTGGCCCAGGTGCGGGCCAATCCGCGCAGCGCGTATGCCGCCGACCTGGTGGGCGTGAACTTCCTGGTGGGCACCGCCACCGTCGGCGAGGTGGCGGTGGCCGCGGGAGGCCATCTGACGATCGCCGACCACGCAGTGTCGGGGCCGGTCCTGCTCACGATCCACCCCCGCGCCGTCTCCCTGTTCCCCGAGCCGCCGCACGGCAGCCCTCGCAACACGTGGCAGACCAACGTCGTGGCGATCCAGCGGTTGGACGACAGGGTGAGGGTGGAACTGGCGCCCCCGCTGGCGATCAGCGCCGAGGTGACTCCGGGGGCGGTGGCGGACCTGGGCCTCGCCCCCGGCACCCAGGTCTGGGCTGCGGTCAAGGCAACCGAGATCGCCGTGCAACCCGGCTGAGCACCCCTTGGCCCGCGTCGACGGCTCCGCCCCATCCCGCTATCGGGATGTGGTCCTCGAACGGGGACGCGAGGTGCTGCCGCGCACGGTGAGCCCGGGCGCCATGGTGACATGGCGGACCTTGGTGCGTCCGCCGTCGGTTCGCTCGATGAGGAGGCGAACCGATTCCCTGCCCATCTCGACGGCTGCCTGGTGGACGCTGGTCAGGTCGATGTGCTCGAACGCCGCCAGATACGTGTCGTCGTAGCCGACCACCGACACGTCTTCCGGGACTCTGAGCCCGGCCGAGGCCAGGGCGCGCAGGGCGCCGATCGCAGCCTGGTCGTTGGCGGCGAACACGGCGGTCGGGAGGGCTGTGGCGCTCAGCAGCGCCTCGACTCCGGCGATCCCTCCGGCCTCCGTGAACGAGCCGTCGGCCACCATCGCATGCTCGAGGAGGCCATGGCGGTCCATCGCCGCCTGGAACCCGCGCAGCCGTTCGGCAGCACCGGCGCCGCTGCCCCCGGTGACGTGGCCGATGCGGCGATGACCGAGCGCAACCAGGTGGTCGACGGCGAGACGGCACCCTGTCGCGTCGTCGGTGACGATGCTGTCGGCGAGGCGCGAGGTGCTCTGGCGGCTCGCCAGCACGATGTGGGTGTCGGCTGCGACCCGATCGATCAGCTCCTCGGACACGACGGTGCCCACCAGAATGAGCCCGTCCGCGCGCAACTGGAGGAGGGTCTCGACGGCGTCGCGCTCCCCATCGCTCGTGCGATCGCCGGCGTTCAACAGTGCCCGGTAGCCATTGGCCTGTGCCGCCGCTGCGATGCCGTCGATCACTGCGGTGAAGAAGGGATTGTGGAGGTCGGACACCATCACTCCGACGAGGTCGGACCGGCGCCGCACCAGGCTGCGCGCCATGGCGTTGGGTCGGTATCCGAGCTCGGCGGCCGCCTCGAGCACGGCCCGGCGCCGCTCTTCGCTCACGTTCGGGGCGCCGCGCAGCACCAACGAGACGAGCGACTTGGAGACGCCTGCGCGCGCCGCGACATCGATGATCGTCGGGCGGTCGCGGCGCGGCATACGTCAGACTCCGGGTCGCTGGTGTTTGCGCTCCGCCTCGTGGGCGGCCTTGGCCACGGTCACCTCGGTGCGATGGCTGGTCTCCGGCACTCCGACGTCCCACCAGGCGTCGCCTTCGGTCCAGGTGGTCGGGTCCGTCCTGATGACGATGACGGTGGTCCGCTCGGCGGACCGGGCCCGAGCGAAGGCCTCCCCCAACTCGTCGATACTCGCCACCTCCTCGACCAGTGCGCCCATCGAAGCGGCGTGGGCCGCGTAGTCGGGTTCGATCGCCCGTGCCCGGCGGGTGCCCTGCTCGTACCGGTTGTTGAAGGCGGCGGCTCCCTTGAACTCCTGGAGGCGCTGGATCACGCTGAAGCCGCCGTTGTCGCAGAGGATCACGATCATCTTGTGGCCGCTCAACACCGACGAGAACACGTCCGGGCTCATCATCATGTAGGAGCCGTCTCCGCAGAAGCTGACGACCTGGCCGGCTCCGCCGCGCTGCATGGCGGCACCCCAGCCGCCCCCGATCTCGTAACCCATGCACGAGAACCCGTACTCGCAGTCGAAGGTCCCGGCCCCGACCGAGCGCCATGTCTTGTTGAGCTCGCCGGGGAGGCCCCCGGCGGCGGCCACCACGTAGTCGTCGGCGGTCACCCTGGCGTTGACCGCCCCGATGACCTGGGCGTATGACGGCAGCCCTGACGGCGTCTCGAACTCCGGAGACCGGACCTGGTCGACGTACGCGTTCCACTCGGCGGCGAGGCGGCGGCCCCGCTCCACCCAGGACTGGGGTGCCCGCCATCCGTCGAGGTCACCCAGGACCGCCTCCAGCGTGGAGCCGGCGTCTCCGACCACCGCGTGGGCGAGGTGTTTGGTGGCGTCGAAGCGTCCCACGTTGATCGCCACCAGGCGAAGAGCGTCGTTGTGGAAAACGCTCCACGACCCCGTCGTGAAATCCTGGAGGCGGGTACCCACCGCCACTACCACGTCGGCATCGGCGGCCAGCGCGTTGGCGCTGCTGGAACCGGTGACGCCGATCGGGCCCACCGCGTTCGGATGATCCCAGCCGAGGCTGCCCTTGCCGGCCACCGTCTCGGCCACGGGAATGCCGGTCGCCACCGCCAGGCGGTCCAAGGCCTCCTCGGCGTTCGAATAACGAACGCCTCCGCCGGCGATGAGGAGCGGGCGCTGCGCCGTCCGCATGATCTCGACCGCCCGCAACACCTCGGCGGGGTCGGCGACCGGCCGCCGGATCCGGTGGACGCGGTCGGCGAAGAACGCCGCCGGGTAGTCGTAGGCGGCGGCCTGGACGTCCTGCGGGAGCCCGATGAACGCCGGCCCACACCCCGCAGGGTCGAGCATCGTGGCCACTGCCTGTGGTAGCGACTGCAGCACCTGAGCGGGATGCGTGATCCGGTCCCAGAAGCGCACCACCGCCTTGAAGGCGTCGTTGACGGTCAGCGTCGGGTCGCCGAAGTGCTCGACCTGCTGGAGCACCGGATCGGCGAGCCGGTCGGCGAAGGCGTCACCGGACAGCAGCAGCACGGGGAGCCGGTTCGCCATGGCGATGCCGGCGGCAGTGACCATGTTGAGCGCCCCGGGACCGATCGACGACGTGGCCACCATGATCTGGCGACGCCGTGCCGCCTTGGCGAAGGCGACCGCAGCCATCGCCATCGACTGCTCGTTCTGGCCCCGCCACGTGGGGAGGCGATCGCCCGCAGCCTCGAGAGCATCGCCGAGACACGTGACGTTCCCATGCCCGAAGATCGCGAGCACGCCGGCAAAGAGCGGGCGCACCTCGCCATCGACCTCGATGAGTTGGGCCGTCAAGTGGCGCACCACCGCCTGTGCCGTCGTGAGCCGGACCGTGTCCATGTCGCCTCCTCCGCTCCACGGGGGGTTGCCACTTGACGCCGGGCGAACCCACCACGTAATGTTAGAACCAATCGTTGGAACGTTCCACCCCCAGACCACCTCTCGGCTATTGGAACGTTCCACCCACGGGTCGCACGGCGGCCGGAGGGAGGGCGGCGAGGTGAGGATCGGCGTTGTCGGTGTCGGCAGGATCGGGGTCTTTCACGCCGCGCTCCTCATGCGACTACCTGGGGTGGACACCGTGTCGGTGGCCGACTCCGACGGGGAACGAGCCGCACGTGTGGCCGACGAGTTGGGCATCGCATCCGACACGATCGACGCCACCATCGAGAAGTCGGATGCCGTGGTCATCACCGCAGCCACCGAGGCCCACACGGACCTGATCGTGCAGGCAGTCGATGCCGGCAAGCCCACGTTCTGCGAGAAGCCGGTCTCGCTCGATCTGGCCTCCACCGAGGCCGTGGTGGCACACGTCAACCGGTCCGGCGGCAGGGTGCAGATGGGGTTCCAGCGGCGATTCGACCCCGGCTACGTCGCCGCCCGCCGGCTCGTCGAATCGGGATCGCTGGGCGACCTGTACAGCGTGCGCATGATCGGGCACGACCCGCAGCCGCCGCCCGACGCCTACATCCCGAAGTCGGGAGGGATCTTCCGCGACTTCGGCGTGCACGACTTCGACGCGCTTCGTTTTGTCACCGGCCAGGACGTCGTCAGCGTGTTCGCCGACGGCTCGGTGGTCGCGTTCCCGGTCTTCGCCGAACACGGCGACGTCGATACCGCTGCCGCTCTGCTGCGGCTCGACAGTGGGGCGCTCGGAACCCTGTCGCTGGCGCGCCATGATCCTCTCGGCTACGACATCCGGATGGAGCTCCACGGCTCGGGGGACAGCGTGGTGGTCGGCTGGGACGACCGCACCCCCATGCGATCCGTGGAGCCCGGCGCGGCAACCCTGCCCGGTCCGGCGTACGGCGGGTTCCAGGATCGGTTCCGGGCCGCCTACGAAGCCGAGCTGAGGGCGTTCCTCGAATTCGCGAATGGTCGCCGTCGCAATCCGTGCACCGTCGAAGACGGCAGGGATGCGCTGCGGATCGCGGCGGCCTGCGACCTCAGCCGAACCGAACATCGTCCCGTCCGTCTCGAGGAGGTGTCGTGACCATGCGGCGCGTCGCGGGTGCCCCCATCACGTGGGGTGTGTGTGAGGTCCCGGGCTGGGGCTTCCAGATGTCGCCGGACCGGGTGCTCGCCGAGATGGCGGCGGTGGGGATGACCGCCACCGAGTTGGGCCCGGACGGTTTCCTCCCCGGCGAACCTGGCGCGTTACGCCCGGTGCTGGCCCGCCACGGGCTCGGCTTGGTCGGCGGGTTCGTTCCGGTCGTCCTCCACGACGCCGCCACCTGGCCGGGGCAAAGAGCCGGGGCCGAGACCCGGATCGCCACCCTGGCGGAAGCCGGGGCCACGATGGTGGTGCTGGCGGCGTCCACGGGCAGCGATGGATACGAGGCGACGGCTGCGCTGAGCGAGGACCAATGGGCCCACCTCGTCGCCGCGGTCGACGAGGTGGAGGGCGTCGCACACCGTCACGGCATGAGCGTCTCGCTCCACCCCCACTACGGAACGGTGATCGAACGGCCCGACCACATCGAGCGGCTGCTCGACACGAGCACGGTCGCCCTGTGCCTCGACACGGGCCACGTCATGGTCGGGGGAGGCGACCCGGTCGCGATCGCGGCCGCCGCGGCCGAGCGGGTGAGCCACGTCCACCTCAAGGACGTCGACACCGACCTGGCGCAGCAGGTGCGATCCGGCGCGATCACCTACCACGAGGCGGTGCGCAGCGGCATGTACCGGCAACTGGGTGACGGTGACGTGGACGTGGCCGACATCCTGTCATCGCTCGACGTCGCCGGCTACGACGGCTGGTTCGTGCTCGAACAGGACACGGTGCTGGAGGAGGACCCCGCCGAGGGCGAGGGTCCGCTGGTGGTTGCGGCCGCCAGCTTGCGTTACCTGCAGGAAGGATTCCCGACCGCATCTGCGGACCGGGAGTGAGAGCGTCTCGCGACGCGCGACACGGAGGAGCAAGATTATGAGAAGACAACGAGTGTGGATCGTCGCGGTGGCGGCCATGGCTCTCGTCCTGGCCGCCTGCGGGAGCGACGACGACACCACCACGACGGGCGCCGGCGGCGATACCAGCACGACGGTCGACGATGTCAGCCAAGCCGACGTCGTGATCGGAGTCGCCACCCACGGAGGGCCGGGCGACTCGTTCTGGGATGTGGTCAAGCGGGGTGCCGAGCAGGCCGCGAGCGACCTGGGCATCACGCTGCGCTACAACGGAAGCGGTGAGGTGGTCGAGCAGGCGCAGTTCGTCGACACGTATGTCACAGAGGACGTGGACGGCATCGTCGTCTCGCTGGCCAATCCCGAGGGCATGCAGGACTCGCTGACGGCCGCGGTGGCCGCAGGTATCCCGGTGATCACGATCAACTCCGGTGTCGACTTGTACCAGAGCCTGGGTGCCGTCACCCATGTCGGCCAGACCGAGAAGGTCGCCGGCAACGGGGCCGGCCTGCAGTTCAACGACATGGGTGTCGCCAAGGTGCTCTGCGTGGTCCACGAAGAGGGGAACATCGGTCTCCAGGAACGTTGCGACGGGCTGCGTGAGACGTTCAGCGGCGAAGTCGAGGACTTCAACGTGGCGTCGACCGGCACCGGCGACATTGCAGGCACGCTGGCGACGATCCAGGACAAGCTGGCGTCGGACAGCAGCGTTGACGCCATCCTGGCCCTCAACCCCGATATCGCCATCGCAGCTCGCGATGCCATCGACGGGGCGTCTTCGGAGGCTCGGCTGGCGACATTCGACCTGAGCGGGGACGTGCTCCAGGGCATCGTCGACGGCGAGATCGAGTTCGCCATCGACCAGCAGCAGTACCTCCAGGGTTACCTGCCGGTGGTGTTCCTCTACCTGCAGGCGACCAACGCCAACACCGTCGGCGGGGGTTTGCCGGTGCTGACGGGCCCCGGGATCGTCGACTCGTCGAACGCCGCGGCGGTCATCGAGCTCGCCGAGGCAGGAACCAGGTGATGTGACCGTTGGTGTGGGGGGCCGGCCGGCGGTCCCCCACACCGTCATCGTGCCATGATCGGGATCGGCCGCGTGGAGGGAGGACGATGGCAACTGCAGCACCCGCCTTGGACGAGCGCGTGGCTCGCCTCGGCGTCATCAGACGATTGTTGGTCCGACCGGAGATCGGGGCGCTCATCGGCGCCTTGGTCGTGTTCGCATTCTTCTCGTCCGTTGCCGACAACTTCTTCGGGGTCGGCGGGGCGGCCCGCTACCTCGATCCGGCATCGACGCTCGGGATCATGGCGGTGGCGGTCGCCCTGCTGATGATCGGGGGGGAGTTCGATCTGTCAGCCGGCGTGATGACAGGGTCCACAGGGCTCCTCATGGGATTCCTGGCGGCCGAGGCGGGGTGGAACGTCTGGGCCGCCATGGCGGTCTCGTTGGCCTTCGCCCTTCTGATCGGGTTCCTCAACGGCCTCCTCGTGATCAAGACGTCGCTCCCCAGCTTCATCGTGACCCTGGGCACCTTCTTCGTGCTGCGCGGAGCCAACGTCGGGCTGACCAAGCTCATCACCGACGAGGTCCGCGTCACCGGCCTCGACGACGCTCCGGGATTCAGCTCGGCCCGCGCCCTGCTGGGATCCGACTTCCAGTTCCTGGGCCAGACCTTCCGCACGTCGATCCTGTGGTGGATCGCAGTCACCACGGTTGCCAGCTGGCTGCTGCTGCGCACCCGGTCCGGCAACTGGATCTTCGCGGTGGGCGATGACGCCAAGGCCGCCCGCAGCGTCGGCGTGCCGGCGGCGCGCACCAAGATCGCCCTCTTCATGACGACGGCCGGCGCGGCGTGGCTGGTCGGGATGATGACCGCCCTCCGGTTGCGCGGAGTGGTGAGCAGCGAGGGGGTGGGGCGCGAGTTCGAGTTCATCATCGCGGCCGTCATCGGCGGGTGCCTCCTCACCGGCGGCTACGGGTCCGCCGCCGGCGCCGCGCTGGGGGCCCTCATCTTCGGCATGACGCGGACCGGGATCACCTTCGCCGGGTGGGACACCGACTGGTTCTTCAGCTTCCTCGGAGCGATGCTGCTGCTGGCAGTGCTGGTGAACAACTACGTCCGCAGAAAGGCCCAGGAGGTGCGGCGATGACCGGAGCCACCCTCGAGCTGCGCGGCGTCAGCAAGCTGTTCGGCAGTGTGATCGCGCTACGCGACGTGTCGGCCAAGGTCGGCGCCGGGGAGGTCACGTGCATCCTCGGCGACAACGGTGCCGGCAAGTCGACCTTGATCAAGATCCTGTCAGGCGTCTACCCGTACGACGACGGCGAGTATCTCGTCGACGGCGAACCGGTCCACCTGGCGTCGCCCCGCGATGCACTGGGTCTCGGCATCGCAACGGTGTACCAGGACCTCGCCCTGACGCCGTTGATGTCGATCTGGCGGAATTTCTTCCTGGGCTCCGAGCCGACGGTCGGCCGCGGGCCCTTCAGGCGGTTCGACATCGGGCTGGCGAAGCGGACGGTGCGAGAAGAGCTCGACAAGATGGGGATCGACATCCGGGACACCGATCAGCCGATCGGCACGATGTCGGGAGGCGAGCGCCAGTCGACGGCCATCGCCCGCGCCGTGTACTTCGGCGCCAGGGTCCTCATCCTCGACGAGCCGACCGCGGCGCTCGGCGTGAAGCAGGCGGGCGTCGTCCTCAAGTACGTCGTCCAGGCGAAGAACCGCGGCCTGTCCGTGATCCTCATCACCCACAACCCCCACCACGCGTACCCGGTGGGGGATCATTTCGTGATCCTCAAACGGGGACAGGTGATGGGCGACTACCACAAGGACGAGCTGGCGCTCGAGCACCTGATCCAGATGATGGCCGGCGGCGCCGACCTGGAGGTGCTGCAGCACGAGTTGGAGGCTGCCGCCCGCGGCGGGCACGCCGAGCTGGCAGAGACGGCGCATCAACTCAAGAGCGAGATCGAGCTGCTGGAACCGGGATCCGGATGAGGGGCCCACGGTGATGGCCGCCGCTCGATCGCTGCGCCGCCGGGCAGCGCACGACGCGGCCGCGGCGCGGCGTGCGCCACCGGGCAGCGCACGACGCGGCCCGCCGCGCGGCGTGGGCCGCCGGCTCGATGATCCGCAAGGACCCGATCAGGGAGACGATGGGTGGAGCGAGCCTTCAGCCCACTGCTCGACGATGGCCACCGCCCCGGGCGTGACGTCGATGGTGAGCCGGTGATAGCGGTCCCCGCCCGCCAGCCGCTCGACGACCGTCTCGGCGAAGTGTTCGGAAGGGCGGTCCTCCCACCGCGGCGCGTCGAACCAGTCGACATCCGCCGCGAAACCCTGAGCGTCGAGAAACGCCGAGCGGAGCTCTTGGTGATCCGGGCAGGTGAGCTCGAGATGATGAGCGAGCTCATGCAGCAGGGACTCCTCGAGCTGCGCCGCCGAGCCTGGCACCCGCAGTCGGATCAGGTGCTCGGGGGGCGAGTATCGGGCACGGTCGTCCAGTTCCCACGCCCGTTCGACCCGCACGTCGGCGATGCAGCTGCTCCGAGATGCGAAGAAGCCGATGAACTCGCCCCACGCTACGGCCACGACCTCGCGCAGCTCCGGCGACGCTTCCCCCGTCACCGTGACGGTCGGCGACCGGTCGGCGAGGCGGGCCGCTCCGAGCGCGCCCAGCACCACCACAACAGCCGCCGTCGCCATGGCGAGCTTGACGGCACCGGGTTTCATCGTGAGCCGAGGCTACAGCCGCGTGCACCCACCACCGCCCCGGTCGATCGCTGCTCCACATCGCACATGCGGTGCGGGCCGCCGCGATCGTCCCGCGACGTGGGCGGTGGCCGATGACGAGGTTGTTCCACCCCTCCGGGACGTTGAGCTCAGAGCACGATCCGGTGCACCTCACCGCCAGCCAGGCAGGCTGGGAGTACTGCGGGCTCGACGTCGTCGTGCTGGCGCCCGCCGGTAGGCGCCGGCTCGACACGGCAGGAGTCGAGGCCCTGGTGGTCCCATTGACCGGCTGGTGCCGAGTCGAAGCGGAGGACGCCTCGTTCGACCTCGTCGGGCGACCAAGCGTGTTCTCTGGCATCCCCGACGTGGCGTACGTCGCGCCGGGGACGGAAGCCACGATCTCGAGCGTCGAGGGTGGCCGGTTCGCCGTGGCGACCGCCCGCGCCGACTGGCGCACGCCGTCGTTCAAGGTGGAGGCGGCCACGATCTCAGTCGAGCTGCGCGGTGCCGGGCGCTCCAGCCGGCAGATCAACGGTCTGCTGCCGGCAGCCACGGACGGCCCCCACCGGCTGATGGTCGTCGAGGTGATCACCCCCGCGGGCAACTGGTCGTCGTACCCGCCCCACAAACACGACGAGTGGTCCGACCGCGAGGTGCCCGTCGAGGAGATCTACTACTTCGAGCTGTCGGGTGAAGCGGGCTTCGGCATGCACCGCACCTACACCCTCGACGGCGTGATCGACGAGACGGTGACGGTGAGGAGCGGCGACGTGTTCCTCGTGCCGCGTGGATATCACGGGCCTTGCGCTGCGGCCCCCGGGTACGACTTGTACTACCTGAACGTCATGGCCGGGCCCGACGAGCAGCGACGGTGGCGCATCTGCACGGACCCTGCACACGACTGGCTGTGGGATGCCTGGGACGCCCTGGAGCCCGACCCACGCCTTCCGATGACGGCTGCGCGACAGGTGCCGACGACAGCCGGCGGCGGCACGAGCGAAGGTGGCGGCGCCGGATCGCCCGAGGACAGGGAGGGGACATGATCGACCTGA
>Ga0299906_10003538_pt1 | contig 12877 bp, 17 predicted proteins | sample RVTome_14_FD_200259 | JGI IMG/M metagenome (GOLD analysis project Ga0299906, IMG submission 200259) | Soil microbial communities from uranium-contaminated site in the Upper Colorado River Basin, Wyoming, United States - RVT145D125 (version 2) ...
TCGCCCTCGCTGCGCTCGGCCGGTCGGGCTGTTGTCCCCCTGCGGAGCGGGGGGACCGTCCGGCCGTAGGCCGGGCGAGGGGGGACAACCTCTACTGGTCGGTGCCTTGAGCCAGACGTTCCCGGGTGATTGAGACGTGGACTCCGAGGTCGTGTTCGGCTCCTCCGTGATAGACACCGCGTAGAGGCATCACATCCTCGTAATCCCTACCGTGACCGATCTTGACATGTAGCTCACCGATCGGTTGGGGGTTGGTGGGGTCGAGGGCCCACCAGCCGTGGCCGGGAACGAAGACTTCGAGCCAGGCGTGGGTCTGGACGTCGAGCTCGGGGTCATCAGGCGCCTCGGCCACCGTCTGGTCGGCGGCGTAGAGGTATCCCGACACATACCTGGCCGGGATGCCGACACTTCGATACATGGCAATGCCGAGGTGGGCGAAGTCCTGGCACACACCCTTACCCTGGGAGAGCACGTCGGCCACTCCCATTCCGACATACGTGGCTCCGGTCTCGTACTTGAGGCTGGCGGTGACGGCGTCACAGATTCTGGTCACCGCCTCGACCACGCCGTCACTTTCCTCAATCACTTCCCGGGCGGTCTCGTGGATCAGGTCGTCCCAGACGGCGTGAGGCGAGGGCCGCAGGTAGCTGGACAACTCGCCGGCGAGAGGGGCCAGTGACTCGTTGGGGGGATTCTCCGACGGCTCGTGGGGTGGGCCGTTCTCGACGACCGACTCGGCCGAGATGCGCAGGTTGTCGTGTGGCTCGAGGATCCCAAACTCGTCGACCCTGGTCCCCCAATAGTCGGTGTAGGAGTGGATCGGGGTGGTTGGCGTCACGTCCACTCGATAGCTCAAGACTCTCTGGTGATCGTTGGCCGCCGGGCAGGCGCGGAGCAGGTTGTGCGACTCCCAGGCAGGCTGGCTGTAGGCGAACTCGTTGAGGTAGCGGATCTCGAGTCTCATGCCCAGCGATAGGAGTGAAGCTGAAGATCGGTGCCGGCGCGAAAGAAGTGCTCTTCGACCTCCTCGGAGACGTCGTAGATCTCCTTCTGCAATTCCTCGAGGAACTGGTCGAGCCCTTCGTTGACAATGACCGAGATGTCGCAGAACTCGGCACGGGCACGAACCCGGCCGATGGCTCGCTCTACCCGCGTCTGTTGTGGCGACTCGGCCAGACGCTCTAGCAAACGCTCCACCAGCTGGAGGCAATAGAGGACGCTACGCGGGAACTCCTGGCTGAGGAGCAAGAACTCGAGCACCTTGGTCGGGTTGAGCGAGGCGTCGTGAGCCTTGAGATAGGCCTCGTAGGCGGAGACCGACTTGAGCACCGACGCCCAGGTGTGAAATCCCATCTCGGCCTCTTCACCGGCGAGACGCGCATAGCGGACTGCCAGGAGCCGACAGGTCATCTCGGCGCGTTCCAGCATCCAGCCGAGCAGCATGAATCGGTATCCCTCGTCACGGGGCATGGTCTGAGCGGCCACCCCGCTGATCAGCTGGCAGCGACTCCTGATCGAGCTGAAGATCTCGTAGGCACGACGCTCGATGTCGATCTCGAAGTCGGCCCGGGCCAGTTCGAGGTAGAAGACGTTGATCGCCTCCCACAACTCAGTGGAGATCCCATCCCGCAGCCCGCGCGCGTTGTCACGGGCGCGCGCCACCGCGGAGATGATCGAACCCTGATTCGATCGCTCGGTCACCAGGTAGGAGCTCACGTCACGACCTTCCAGAGGGCCGGGGTAGGCAGCGTCGAGGAAGAGGACCTCCAGCAGCTCTTTCCACGCCCTGGTCTCGTCGGTGGACGGCGACTCGAGCAGGTTGTGATAGGTCACGTCGAGCATGCGGGCGGTGTCCTCGGCCCGCTCGATGTAGCGGCCCAGCCAGTAGAGGTCCTCAGCGTGTCGTGACAGCATCTTCTAGCCCATCTTCGAGCACCCATGTGTCCTTGGAGCCTCCACCTTGTGAAGAGTTGACGATGAGTGAGCCCTCTTTCAGGGCGACCCGGGTGAGCCCACCGGGCACCACCTCTATCCCGTCCCCGCTCAGGACAAAGGGGCGAAAGTCGACGTGTCTTGGCTGGAGCTGGCCGTCCACGAAGGTGGGATGGGTGGACAGTTGGACCACCTCCTGGGCGATGTATCCCCTCGGGTTGGCTCGCAGCGCCTTGGCAGTGGCGGCCAGGGTGGCCTCGTCGGCGCCGGTGCCGATCACGATCCCGTACCCGCCGGCCTCGGCCACCGGCTTTACCACCAGTTGGTCGAGACGGCCCAGGATGAGCTCGAGCTGGTCCGGCTCCCAGGGCAGGTAGGTGGTCACGTTGGGAAGGATCGGTTTCTCACCCAGGTAGTACTCGATTAGGGCAGGCACGAACGGATATACGCCCTTGTCGTCGGCGGCACCGTTGCCGATGGCGTTTGCGATGGCCACCGTCCCCGCCCGGGCTGCACCATGCAGGCCGGGCACGCCGAGCAGGCTGTCCTGTCTGAACACGACCGGGTCCAAGAACTCGTCCTCGACCCGGCGGTAGATGACGTCGACCCGTTTCAGCCCACGGGTGGTGCGCAGATAGACGTGCCGATCGTCTACGAGAAGGTCGCGGCCTTCGGCCAATTCGACGCCCATTTGCCGGGCCAGGAAGGAGTGCTCGAAGTAGGCCGAGTTGGCCACGCCGGGGGTGAGCACCACCACGGTGGGGTCGACGACGGGTGGCGGCGCGATCGCCTGAAGGGCACGAAGCAGCGAGGCTCCGTAGTGATCGACCGGTCGTATCGAGTGTCTGGCGAAGCCAACCGGGAGCACCCGGGTCATCGCCACCCGATTCTCCAACACGTATGAGATGCCACTCGGGATGCGGAGATTGTCCTCGAGGACCCGGTAGGTGCCCTCTTCGTCCCTGACGATGTCGATGCCCGACACCACACATCGCGAGCCTCCGGGGGCGGGGATCCCGTGAGCCTCCCGGACGTAGCCGTCGGCCGACTCGATCAGCCAGCGCGGGACGATGCCGTCGTTGATCGCCTCCTGGCTTCCCACGTAGAGGTCATCGAGGAAGCGGTTGAGGACGGTGACCCGCTGGATCAGTCCCGCTTCGATGTGACGCCATTCGTCGGCCGGGATGACCCTGGGGACCAGATCCATCGGCCAGGTCCGGTCTATACCGCTCTCGTGGCCGGGGACGGCGAAGGTGATGCCAAGGGTGCGAAAGATCGATTCGATCAGACCGAATCGATCGGCGAGGTCGGCGTCGCCGATGGTATCGAGACGGTCCATGAGCTGTCGATAGTGGGGTCTCACCCCGGAGGGACCGTGAACCTCATCGAAGATTCCCATTGGGGGAGTGTATTGACACAGTCCGCCGCGGTTGCCCCGCACCGACATCGTGGCGGATCAGGTGGAGTCACCCGTCACAACGACGAGTGGCTGACTGTCAGATCTGGTCGATCGGGTGGCCGGTGTCGGGCCGGACCTCGGTGCCGCAGAGCTGACATGCCCTGAGACCGGGCGCTACCTTCGACTGACAGGAGGGGCATTCGGCGAGAGGGAGGCGGACCTGCCCGTCGAGCACACCGTCTTCGAGGTCGATCTCTTCCAGCTTGGCCTTGAGCTGCTCGGCGGTATACCCCTGCTCCTCCAGCAGCGCCCACACGGCACGGACGATCATCAGCAGTTTGTCGACTCGTTCGTTGGTGTCTTCGATGCGGTTGGTGTGGAGGGTGCCATCGGCCACCGCGGCACTACGGGCAAGCGTGGCGGCCCGGGTCGCGGTCTTCTGGCCCATGCCGTACCCGATGAAGTATTCGAGCATGGCTCAGGTATCGGTATCACGCTCGTCAGGCTCAAGTGGAGAAACGATCCCATTCCAACCGGCAGATCGATGTCGTAGGCTCGCCTCGAGTAACGATGAGGACGACTAATGGCTGAGGACTACCCCCCGATCCTCGATGCGGCACAAGTAGCGGAGCTGTTGGGCATGAACGTGCAGATGGTCCGGCGCTATGCCAGGGAGGGGCGGCTTCCCGCCTACAAGCTCCCCGGTGGTCGCACCTTCAAGTTCTTTCGTGACGAGATCTATGACTTCGTCCGCTCCCATCCGGTTGCCGCGGAGAGTGACGATGTCAGAAGTGAGCGTTAGAGCGGATCACCGCAACGATCAACCGGTTGGGCACCACCACCGTGTTCCCGTCCTGGGACATCTCGACGTGATCGGCGGCCACCACCTCGATCGAGCCGACGAGCGCCCGCCCGTCGGCCACCACCATCCGCACCGACTCGGGGCTCGCCGCGATCTCGGCGAGCCGTCCCTTGAGGCTGAGCGGCTCGCCGCTCTGCTCGGTCCCTCCTTCGGCGCTTCGTTCGATGGTCCACACCGCAGCCGCCAGCACCACCTCGACCCGGTCCTCTCCCCGATCGATGGTGGCGAAGTCGGACCCGGCGTAGATCACATGACCGGAGAAGGTCTGGGTTCCGGTCTCGGCGCGGACCCGCTCTCCGCGATGGACCAGCTCCAAGGCTCGCTCCCCGAGTGTCAGCCTCCGACGACGCAACAACTCGGTGAGTTGCTCGTCCTCCGCCGCCTCTTCGAGCCACTCCCGACCTGCACCTTGACGGAGGTGTTCTTCCATCTCCCGGTTCGGTTCCTCGCTCACAAGGCTCCCTTTTCGCGCTCTCGACATCGAATGAGGACCCGACGATAGGTTCCCCGAAAGTGGCAGCGAGTCCCTCCGTGCTATCGAGGGAAGCGGGCACCTCGACGCCGACCTCCAGGCCGGCTCGTCGGTTGCCGTCCGTGCCACACATCCTGGTCGCACTGGCGGCCGTGCTCGCCTTTGGCCTCAACTTCCTCGCGCTGCAGAGCAGCGAAGCAACCACCCTGGTGGTCGTTGCCGACGGAGCGATCGCCGAGGGCACCGCCCTTACGGCGGATCTCGTCCGCTCGGTTCCACTTCCGTCCGACTTCGAGGGATTGGAGCACCTAATCACCGCTGCCGATCTCGACAGACTTCACGGATGGATTGTGAGCCGATCGGTCGCCGACGGTGAGCTGGTGGATCGCTCGATCGTGATCCGTCCTGGCGCTAACGACGGTCTACGAACCATGAGTATCCCGGTGCCGGTCGAACATGCAGTCGGGGCAACGCTGATGGTGAGCGACCGGGTAGATGTCATCTCCGTGATTGATGGGCAGCCCAGCTTCGTTGCCGAGGACCTCGAAGTGGTTTCGATCGCCGCGACCAGCCAAGGTGGGTTGTCGGGAGTTGGCCCGTATCACATCGTGGTCGCGGTCACCTCGGATGAGGCGCTTGCCTTGGCGAAGGCCATCGACGACGGCTCGATCGAAGTCGTTCGCTCAACCGGTGCTCTCTTGTCGACCGGTGACGCCAGTTGAGCCAGGGCCCTGAGTTGGCGCTGGCTGCCTCGGCACGTCAATGGCCCGACCGGGTCCACAGATTCCTGCTCGACCACGGAGGCGGGAGGGTCCGATCCAGGGTCATGAGCCCCGACCAGGCGATGGCAGATCAATACGACGTGCTCCTGATCGACGATGTGTGCTCTTTCCTCACGCCGCGTTTGGTCAGGTCGATACGCGAGTTGGGTCGGGAGATCGTCGGCGTCTACAGCCCAAGCGACGCTCCTGACGCCAAACGGCACCTGCTCGAATGCGGGATAACCGATGTGATCGAGTCGGATGCCGATGCGGCTGAATTCGTCTCGATTGCGGCCGGGACGATGATTCATCACCGTCCGTCGATACCGCCGAAGGCAGCATCGACCAAGACGTATCGCGTCGGCGTGCTCGGTCCGCTGGGAGGAGTGGGTGTCACGGAGGTCTCGCTCGGCCTTGCTTCTGGTCTGTCCGTGTCGCGTTCCACTCTGCTCATCGACCTCGATCAACGCAGCCCATCGCTGGCGCAACGCCTCGACCTGCCTCTCCATCCGAACCTGATGACCGCCGTGGATAAGGCCCATCATGCAGGAGAGCTCCGGGATGCGATTTCCAGCTACGACAGGCTGAGCATCATCGGAGGTCTGGCAAGCTCAGCTAGCCCTCACCTGCCCGCAATCGAGATCGAAGGCCTGCTTGATGAGATTGGAAGAGCGGGATTCGAGACGGTGGTGGCCGACCTGGGTGCGCAGGCACCCGATCGGATAGACGCTCCACGATTCGATGCGCTGATAGTGGTGGGTCTGGCCAGCCCCGTCGGTATGTCGAGACTGGTGCGCGCGGTGCAGGAAGTGGTGGCCAGTGGCCAAGCCGCCGACACGGTTGCTGTGGTGAATCGAGTCGCGGCGGGTGGGAGGCGACGGCTGGAGATCAAATCGGAGATGGCTCGTCTGATGCCCCAGGTACCCGTCGTGCTGCTTCCTGAGGACCGAGGTATGGAGAGAGCAGCCTGGGACGGTACCTGTCCGACGCGTGGCCCCTTCGCCCGGTCGGTTGGTCGGATCGCGGCTCTGATCGACCGGGCGACATCGTGAGCGTCGATGCCTATCACGAAATCAGGCGACAGGCGTTGGCTCGGATCGATGGGTCGGGAGTGGATCCAGAGCGCGACACCGAACGGCTGGCCGACCTGCTTCGAGCAGCAGTCGACGACTACCAGCGCCACGCTCATCTCGGGGAAGGGCGCACTCTGGTCGACCCAGAGGCGACGTTCCAACGTCTGCTCCAGTCCGTTGCCTCACACGGTCCACTCGGTGAACTGCTGGATCGAGACGACATCGAGGAAATCTTCATCGAGGGCGATCAGGTCACCTACCTGGAAGCCGGGGGCCTATTGCGGGGTCTCGAGACTCCCAGCTCCGAACAGGAGAACAGACAGGTCATCGAACGACTGATCGCCGGCACCGATCGCCGATTGGACGCATCGAGCCCGGTTTCCCAGGCCCGCATCCTTGACGGATCGGCGCGACTCACAGCTGTCATTCCGCCGGTCGCCGATCGCCTGTCGGCCACGATCCGTCGGTACGCACTGCGAAGAGAGACCCTCGACTCATTGGTTGACCTCGGCTCCCTGAGCGAAAGCGCAGCCAACTTCCTCTCTATTGCCATGCAGTCTTCGGCGTCGGTCATCGTCAGTGGCCCGCCAGGTGCCGGAAAGACCTCATTCCTGTCGGCGCTCATCGCCGCCGTCCCCATCGATCACTGTGTGCGCGCTTGTGAGGAAGTCCGCGAGTTGCATGTCCCGCTGGTTCATGGGTCGTACTACGAGGCGCGCCCGCCGTCTCTCGACGGGACCGGGGAGATCAGCCTGCGCGATCTGGTCAAGGTCACCCTGGCGATGAGGCCCGACCTCATTGTCGTCGGCGAGGTGAGGGGCTCGGAGGCTTTTGAGCTGACAAGGGCTGTCAACGCCGGGTGCGGCTTGGCATGCACGATCCATGCCAATTCGGCCTCAGACGCCCTCGATGCATTGGTCAATGCTGCCCTCATGGCAGGAGAGAACGTCCCTGAGCGCGTCGTGCGGAAGATCTTCGCCTCATCGATCGACCTCGTGGTTCATCTCGATCGCGATGTCGACCCTCAAGGTGGAAGCATCAGACGGAGGACCGTCGAGATCCGTGCTCTCGTTCCATCGCTTCATGATGACTTCTCATCGGAGCCGCTGTTCCTACGAGAGCGACTCGGGGGGCCGCTCGTATGGACCGGAGCCTTGCCTCCGGACGCCTTGATACGACGCCTGGAGAGGGTGATGCCCTCCTCCCAGGCACTGACTCACGTGATGCAAGGGGCGGCGGCGACGTGGTGAGTGTCGCCGGCCCGGCCGCCTCGGCATTGGCGATTGGCCTCATGGTCTATTTCCTCGTGACCAATCGGAGCGTGCGCAGGGAGAAACGTTCCGATGCGGCTTCCTGGCTCAGAGACTCGGGTTTGGAGGTTACTTTGGCCCAGTTCTGGCTCACCTCGATGGGAGTCGGGTTGGGTACCTATCTGGTGGTACTTGCTATCACCGCCTTGCCGGTGGTGTCGCTCATGCCGGCCGTGGTGGTCGCCACATTGCCCAAGGCCTACTTCGCCAGGAGACGAGCCCGACGTCTCGAGGAGGTGCAGAAAGCGTGGCCTGATGGTTTGAGAGATCTGTTGTCGACGGTGCGCTCCGGGGCGTCGTTGCCCACAGCAATCGAGTCACTGGCGAGCTTTGGCCCTCTCCCGCTCCGAACCGCATTTCACGGGTTTGAGATCTATTCGAGGAGTCTCGGTGTGGTCCCGGCCCTCGAGATGATAAAGGCGGACTTGGCCGACCCGACCTCAGACCGGGTGATCGAGGTCCTGATCCTCGCCTACGAACGTGGCGGCTCCGTGGTGCCCGAGATTCTCTCGGACCTGGCCGAGGCAACGACGCGGGATCTCTGGACCCTGGAAGAGATTCAGACCGATGCGCTCGAGCAGAAGATCAACTCGCGCGTCGTTTTCGTGTTGCCATGGCTGGTACTGGTGGCACTGACAGCCAGATCGGGTCCGTTTCGCGAGTTCTATGCGTCGTCAGCCGGAGTCGTCGTGGCCCTAATCGGGGCGGTGATGAGTCTGGTTGGTGTGGTCATTGCCTCGAAACTCGGCCGCCAGCCGACCGAGACCAGGGTCTTCGTCAACCCCCGGGGCGCGGAATGACCGCGTCATCGCTGATGATGCTCGCCTCCGCGGTCACAGCGCTGACCGCGGCTCTGATCATGCGTCTGATCTTCCCTCCCGCCCGCAGCCTTTCTTCGCGGGTCGATCCTTATCTCGCTCCCACCAGGCTACGAGCGCAACGTCGCGTCTCGGGGAGTCCGATCGTGGTGGTGTTCGGTCCGATTGTCCGATCGTTGGCCGAGTCGATGGGCCGGGTGCTGGAGCGGTCGGGTGACGAGGTGACGATCCTCAAGTTGCGGCAGGCAGGCTGGTATCGCGACGTCCCAGAGGAGGAGAGCGTCGCTGCCTATCGGATGGCCCAACTCCGGTCGGTTGCGATCGCAGCGGGCTTGGCTCTGGCCGCCGGTCAAGCGCTGGGTCTTTCGGCAGTGCAGCGTGTGATCCTCATTGCGTTGGGGTTGATCGTTGGAGGGTCCCGCCAAAGATCGGCTCTGGACTCGGCTATCGAGCAGCGACGTGAGCAGATGCGCATCGAGATCTACACCGTGAACCAGCTCCTGGCAATGCGGGTCAGAGCGGGAGGTGGAGTCGTGAGTGCCGTCCAACAGGTGGTCAGCCGGGGTGAAGGTGCTGTCATTGCCGAGCTGTCCGATGCTCTCCGCCTTCATCGATCGGGCTGGCGTGCGGGGGAGGCCTTTCGGAGGATTGCCGAGTTGACTCCGGAGCCCTTCTGCGGGCGGACTTATCGCTTGTTGGCCGCAGCCGAGGAACGTGGAGCAGACCTCGCCCCGGCCTTGCTCGACCTCGCCGAGGATGTGCGGGAGACACGTCGAGAGTCTCTGCGGCGATCGGCCACCAAGCGCCGAGCGGCGATGTTGGTCCCCACCATCGCAATCCTCGCCCCGGTCCTCATTCTCTTCGTGGCGGCACCTCTCCCGTACCTGATCACAGGCTGGCGATGAAAGGAGGTTGACATGCTGGCCATCAAGCAACGGTTCCGCGCCATGTGGGACGACGACCGGGGACTGAACACTGCCGAGCTGATGGGCAACGCTGCCCTGGCGATTGCGGCTCTGGTAGTCATCTGGGCTGCTCTCCAGACCCTTGGACTGGACATTGTCGGGTGGATTCGGTCACAGCTGATCGGGGGCTGAGCGAGCGAGGAGTGACCTCGGTCCAATTCCTGCTTGCCAGCGGTCTGACTCTTCTGCTGTTCCTCACCCTCGCCAACCTGGTGGTCGTGCAGTACGGGCGTGGAGCGCTCCGATCGGCATTGGACCAGGGGGCGAGGGTCGGGGCCATCAGCTCCTCGATCGCGCAGTGCGAGCAGAGGGTGGATGACGTCCTGGGCCAGCTTTTTGGTGGTCGGATGGGAGACGACGTCGTTGCTTCATGCGAAGTGGGGGCAGAGGTCGCCTCGGCCACCGGGCAGGCACGTTTCGTCTCATGGACTCCGTTCACTCCCGACTTCGTCGTCGAGATGACGGCGGTGGCGACTCGAGAGGTCCCACCGTGAGAGATCGCGGCCATGCCGCTGTCGAGTTCGGGCTCGCGGTGGGCCTGTTGTTGCTGCCGGTCGCCTTGGCTGTCCTCGCTTTCGGGCCATGGACGGAGCGTCGGGTCTTTGCGGAGGCAGCGGCTGCCGAGGCTGCCCGGGCCGCAGTGATCGAGTTGAGCACCGTCTCGGGGGCTGTGGTGGTTTCGGACATGGCCGCAAACCATGGGTACACCGAAGACTTGGTCCTTCTCGGTTGGTGCGGTGGGACGGCCGGCGGGGTGGCGAGCGGCGGATCCGACTGCAGCTTCGCACGAGGCAGCGACGTGACCGCCGAGGTCCGGGTGTGGGTGCCTTTGATCGCAACCCCGTGGGGCGAGGTAGGTGGGCTATGGGTAGGAGCGGTCCATTCCGAGCCGATCGATCTCTACCGAAGCCTGGGATGAGATCCGACCGGGGCTCGGTGACCTTCTGGACCCTGGGATTGTGCATCCTGCTCCTGTTTTTTGGGGGGTTGGCTATCGACTTCTGGCGTGCTCTCGCACTGCAACGTGAGCTGGCGGCAGTAGCCGACTCGTTGGCGGTGGCCGCCGCTTCAGGAATCGACGAGGAGCATTATCGGTTGACCGGTGAAGTGATCATCGACCCGACGCGGGCAGCCGGCCTCGGCTCCGCATATGTGGCGTCTCAGGACGTCGAGCTGACCGACATGAGTGTGACCACTGCCGATGACGGGTCGAGCGTGTCGGTTCTGATCGAGGGTCGGTTGGAACTGGGTCTGCTCGGACTGCTCGTTGATCAGAACGAGCCGCTCACCGTCAACGCCAGGGCCAATGCCATCCCGGTCCTGGTCCCATGAACCTGGTTCGCACTCCACCTGCCTTCGATTAATCTGACTCCTTACCCCGCATTGCCTACGGGTGTGCGCGTTCGGGGGTGGTGTAATAGGTAACACGGCAGGTTCTGGCCCTGTTATTGAGGGTTCGAGTCCTTCCCCCCGAGCCGGGCCGACATGGGTTGGCCCGAACTTGGTCCCGTCGTCTAGGGGTCTAGGACGCCGGCCTCTCAAGCCGGAAACGGCGGTTCAAATCCGCTCGGGACTGCAAAACCCCTGGTCAGGGGGTATTTCTTGGACTCTGCGAGGGATCGCTTTTCCCCTGTTGAGAGGGCCCCGTCCTGCGGCTTGGCGCTCACCTGATGTCCGGTCCACGACCCAAGAGCCAACTTCGGGCGCGTAGCGAGCCAGCATTTCTACACAGAACCGAAGAACGTCCTCGACTCGGCCTCCCTTGGGATGGGCGATGGACCACAGCTCGAGGTTCTCGATCCGATTGTCCCGCCGGTCCCTGTTGCGATGATGAACAACCTCGTCTGGCAGAAGTGGGCGACCCAGGTGTAAAGCCATCACCAGGCGATGCTCTCCAACCGTTGAGTGCCCGCCGACGAGGTATCGAAGCTCAGGTGGGACTGGTACGCACCAGTAGCCGTGACTGACACTCCCCTGGCCTTCAGACTGACGAATCGGGAGTTCCGGTTGGGGGTCCCCTGTGGCAAGGAAGCGCTTGTAATGAGTGGCACAATACCCTTTGGCCTTGTGGGGCCGGTCGCAGTCATCGACAGAGCACAGCCTCCCTGGTGTTCTCAAAGGTGACTCGTCCGCTTCCCCATTCCGCAGCAGCCGTAGGTAGTGGCCGTGGCAATAGCCTTTGGCCTCGGCTAGCTGGTCGCAGTCCAATGCCTTGCAGACAAGGATTTGCTCACCTCGAGGTTGAGCGGGTCCGGGATCACCGGTCCGAAGGACACGGCGATAGTGCATCTCGCACAGACCTCGCGAGCGTGCGTTCTTGGGGCATCCGTCGATGCCACAGATCCCCTCCATGGGACCGAAAGTATCCGGTCGCTGTGACAGAAACGCCTTCTACGCATCTGCCTTCAGTCGATGCTGTTCGCCTTTCGTATCGTCAGGAGCTCGTCGTCTGAAAGACCGGCCAGCTCCAAGATCCTCGAGAGGACATCGGACTTGCCGGTCACGTACGAATCGATGTCATCCGTTGACTCCGCCAGGGCACGCTTCACGCTCGCATAGCTATCGCGAAGCGCTGGGTTGTTGCGAAGCACCGTCCTGACACCGAGGTGGTTCCGTAGCGCCAGGCTGCCCTCCACCACGATGTACGTGTTCGTGCTCGGTATGTCGGTCGGAGCTCGGAACGCCCACCGGTCTTCGATGCCGAGCTCGCCGAGCGATTCGTATCCGACGGCCTGAAGGACGGCCGAGGCAGCCTCGACGTCCTGGGCGGCGACGACGATGTCGATGTCGATCACAGGCTTGGCAGCGAGGCCTTCGACAGATGTGCTTCCCACATGCTCGATGGCCTTCCAAGCCACGCCGGCGTCGTCCAACGTCTGTTGGTGCCGAGCCTGCAGGTCCTGGAAGATGGCCTTCCATTGCGGGTCGTAGTCGACCACGCGAATCGTCATGCTCCGACCGTACCGCGCCTCATGGACGACGTCCTATCCGTTGAGCGCTCGATGTGGCCCCGTCCCCGCGGCGCGGGTCGCATCGACGACGGGTCAAGTCCTCAGGTCAACTCTGCCTGAGCGGTGGGATCACTACCGGTGATGACGTGTCCGGGCCAGGTCGAACCAGTAGCGAGACGCCAGGCGACGAACAAGGCGGGGAGGGCAAGGAGGTCCGTGAGGTCGGCTGTGTGGCTTGCCGGGACCGGTGTGGCCGCGCCGGAGAGCAGGCGCCGGAAGGGGAACTGCAGGTAACCGAGCCCATGCCGGTAGAAGTCTGCGGCCGGACCCCACA
>Ga0299906_10003539_pt1 | contig 12875 bp, 15 predicted proteins | sample RVTome_14_FD_200259 | JGI IMG/M metagenome (GOLD analysis project Ga0299906, IMG submission 200259) | Soil microbial communities from uranium-contaminated site in the Upper Colorado River Basin, Wyoming, United States - RVT145D125 (version 2) ...
TTGCCCGGCGCCGGGAACATTGCGCACAACAAAGCGGCTGCCGGGAAGATATTGTTCCATATAGCGCGCCAGAAGGCGCCCATAGGTGTCATATCCACCGCCGGCCGCCGTAGCGACAATATAGGTGACCGTTTTCCCCCTAAAGAATGCGGTATCGGATTCGCCCGCCGCTTGGCCGGCTTCCGATTTCAGGGGAGAGGATTGCTCACTTGCCGGGTTGCACGCGGCAAGGAGCGTAGCGATTGCGATGGAAACTGCGGCACTCGCCAGCCACTGTTTCGGCATTTGCGTATCCTTCCGGCAGTCTCGACCAGATTACATGCCGGATGGGCCGGCATACACAAGCAAAACCGTTGTCGGAATTGAATAATTCGTGATTTCACGGCCGGCGCGATATGAAAAAAAGCCGCCCCGGAAATTCGGACGCAGCCTGCCCTTTTTTAAGGAGTCTCTAACGGGGCAGCAGGCCTTCGCGCTGGAGGCGTTTGCGCTGCAATTTGCGGTAGCGGCGGATGGCTTCTGCGCGCTCTCGGGCGCGCTTCTCCGACGGTTTCTCATAATGTCCCCTCAGCTTCATCTCGCGGAAGATACCTTCTCTTTGCATCTTCTTTTTCAGCGCCTTTAGCGCCTGATCTATGTTGTTGTCGCGAACGATGATCTGCAAAGGCAGCTCCTGTTGTGCCGAAGTCTAATTCCTGCGGATTTACGGCTTGAGGGCCGGGTAACTAACAGAAGGCCTAGGTCCTGTCCACCCCGGCAAAACGCCGCTCGAAGGGCTAAGAAGGCCCTATTTGCGCGGGTTGCAAGGCCCCCTTTGACCTTCCGCCCGGCACGGCCGATATATCCATTATGGCAATCCTCAAAATCGCCCGCATGGGGCATCCCGTATTGGCTGGTTCGGCGGCGCCCGTCGCAGACCCCACGGCGCCCGAAATTAAACGTCTTGTCACCGACATGATCGAGACCATGAAAGATGCCGACGGTGCCGGTCTCGCCGCCCCCCAGGTCCACACGCCGCTGCGGATCGTTATTTTTCAGGCCCCGGAAGAGCGCGGCCAGGAGAGTCTCTCCACCGAGGAAAAATTCGATCACACCGCTCCGCTCACTGTCTTGGTCAATCCGGTGGTCGAAGTGGTGGATGAAACCGTCGAAGGCGGATGGGAGGGCTGCCTTTCGGTGCCGGGCCTAAGGGGCTGGGTCGAACGGCCTCGCCATATCCGCTATAGCGGCCTGGACACCTCGGGAAACCGCATTTCGCGTACGGCGCGCGGGTTTCACGCCCGGGTCGTTCAGCACGAATGCGATCACCTCGACGGCATACTTTATCCCAGCCGGATGCAAGACATTTCTAAGCTCCTATTTGAAAGCGAAGTCCATCATTGGCTTGAGCAACAGGGAACAGGCTAAGGCGCATCGGAATAAATGACTCGTGAGGACAAACATAGACTTCTTCGCGCGGCACTGAGGGAAGTCCCTTTCAGTGGTTACTCAGACACAAGTTTGAAGGCGGCAGCGAAAAAAGCCGGATTGTCCGCCGCAGATGTCAGGCTGCATTTTCCGCGCGGTCCCGAAAGTCTCATCGAAGCATTTACGGAGTTGGGCGATGCCGAGATGATCGAACGCATGGCGGAGGCGACAGCCTCACGGGTACGCGATCGCGTTTCGCTGGCGGTGCGCACACGCCTCGAAGCAATGACGTCTTATCGCGAGGCCGCCCGACGTGCCGCCGCCTTCCTGGCATTACCGCAAAATACGCCGCTCGCGGCAAGGCTGATGTTTGGAACGGTCGATGCCATTTGGCGCGCTGCGGGTGATCAATCCAACGATTTCAACTATTATACTAAGCGCGTGCTACTTGCCGGTGTTTACGGTGCGACACTGCTCCATTGGCTAAGCGATTCAAGTGAAGCCCATGTTCGAACATGGGCGTTTCTGGATGCGCGCATCGAAGACGTTATGAAGATTCAAAAATTGCGCGGCAGTTTGGAAAAAAATCTCCGACAATTTCCTAATCCTTTAGATGTTCTTGCCGGATTTAGAAGCCCGCGCGGTTCTTAAAGGGTTTGTCCTTAAGCTTTCGGCGTTGTTCGCGTGACATGTCCCATCTTGCGGCCCTCGCGGGGTTCTCCTTTGCCGTATAGATGAAGACCTTCGGTTTTTCCTTCCTTCTTCAACCAAGGCTCGACTTCCGAACCGATAATGTTTTCCATTACCGCGTCGGAATGCCGCGTTGGATCGCCCAAAGGCCAGCCCGCAACCGCGCGCAAATGTTGTTCGAATTGGCTTGTTGCGCAGGCTTCGATGGTCCAATGGCCGGAATTGTGGACGCGCGGCGCGATCTCGTTGACGGCAAGTTTGCCGTCGTACCCCACAAACAGCTCGACCCCGAGCACGCCGACATAGTCCAGCGCGTCTGCGATCCGGCGCGCGATCTGACCTGCCTCGGCAACGCTATCGTCGCTTAGCGGCGATGGAACCGTCGAGCGGCGAAGAATGTGGTTTTCATGCTCGTTAATCGGGGGATCAAAAGCCGCAAACGAGCCGTCTCGCCCGCGCGCGGCAACCAAGGACGCTTCATAGGAAAACTCCACGAAGTCCTCGAGGATCGCCGGTACCGCGCCGATTTCGGAAAAGGCTCGAACGATCTCATCCTCGCTGCGGACCATCGCCTGCCCCTTGCCGTCATAGCCCAACTTACGCGTCTTCAGGATTGCCGGCGCGCCCAGCGTCCGAAAGGCTTCGCGAGCGCGGGATTCGCTCGTGACATCACAAAAAGGGGCTGTGGGGATGCCAAGGTTCGCGACAAAGGATTTTTCAAGTAAACGGTCCTGCGCAATTTCGAGCGCTCGCGGAGATGGCGCCACGGGAACTTTCCGGCTGAGAAGCTGGGCGGTTGCATTGGGAACATTCTCGAATTCGAACGTCACAACAGCGCAGCGCCGGGCAAATGTATCGAGCGCCTGCACATTGTCATAGGCACCATAAGTTGATGCGTCGGCAATTTGAAACGCCGGTGCGTTGCGTTCGTTCGAATATATATGGGTCTTCAGATCGAGCTGTTTTGCCGCTTGCGCCAACATCCGGCCCAGCTGGCCGCCGCCGAGAATGCCGATGGTCTCCCCCTCCTGCAAGGGAGAGGAAAGCGGTTTTTGTTCATTCATGACGGATTGATATCTATCGGCGACAGCGCGACGGAATCTGTTTGGCGCTTGCGCCAAGCCGAAAGGCGCCTAGCCAATGCGGCATCTTCAACGCTCAGGAGCGCGGCGGCGAACAAGCCGGCGTTTCTTGCTCCTGCCCGCCCAATGGCAAAGGTCGCGACCGGAACGCCGCCCGGCATCTGTGCGATCGAGAGGAGGCTGTCGAGTCCTTTGAGCGCTTTCGATTCCACCGGAACGCCCAAGACCGGCAACCGCGTCATCGAGGCAACCATGCCCGGCAGATGAGCCGCGCCGCCCGCACCGGCAATGATCGCCTTTAAACCGCGTGCAATGGCCGTTTCCGCATAGTCGTGAAGCCGCGCCGGCGTGCGGTGAGCCGAGACAATACGGGTTTCGTAAGACACGCCCAGCTCATCGAGAATGTCGGCAGACAACTGCATTGTGGGCCAATCAGACTTGCTGCCCATGATGATTCCAATTTTTGGCTTTCGCGAGCGCGAAATTTTCTTAAGGGCTTTTTTTTTCGGCATCTAAAGCGGTCTGGGTGGATAATATCCGGGTGGGTCATGTATTCTCGGCCGGCACAGCGGCAAGGAGCGGAGTATAGAGATTTCACGCAGGGCGAGCCACCCCAGCGACGCGGCGGTTTGCGGGAGGGCAAATTGCTGCCAAACTTCAGTTGCGTCTTCGGCGATTCGGAGTGGATGCAAGATCGGTCGGAAAAAGTGTTAAGTATTTCGGGACGAAACGGGAGGAAAACGGCACCCGCCCGCGGTATCGTACACGCAGGCGCTGCAGACACCTCGCATAGGTCCATATCCACTCTTGCATCCTCTCCAGAAGCTTCGGGCGCCTCCTTCGGTATTCCGGAAGATGAACTTACGCCTAATGTCCGAACGGCACTTACATTGTTGTTTCGTGAAGCCGAACGTTTGCGCAGGCAGGTCGAACTTGCGAACGCGCGATTGAACGACGCAACAATAAACGCCGATCGGGACGCATTGTTGCCGATCCTAAATAGGCGCGCCTTCGTGCGCGAGATCGCGCGTTTTATCGCCTTTGCCGAGCGCTATGGGACGCTTTCCTGTCTTGTCTATATCGATCTGGATGGTTTCAAAGCGGTGAACGATCTTCACGGACATATCGCGGGCGACGCTGTGCTGAGGCATTTTGCGAACGTAATTTTAGGACAAATTCGCGACACAGATATTTTTGCGCGTGTAGGGGGCGACGAGTTTGCGGTAATACTTGCGCACGCGACTTTAGATCAGGCATTGCGCAAAGGCGAAGAGTTTGTACATGCGCTCAAAGATCAACCGGCAAGATGGGATGACCGGCCGGTAGAACTGAATTTCTCGTTTGGCGTGTACAAATTGCAGCCCGGTGAAACGGCCGATGCCGCGATCGCGCACGCAGACGACGCGATGTATGCCCGAAAACGCGCTAGGCATTGCAGCGATAGTCCGTGATGCTCAGGCGATGATATCGGGCAATAGCGAATCTTCGATTTGCGAGATTTGATCTTTGAGAAGAAGTTTTCTTTTCTTTAGACGCGAAAGTTGCAATAAGTCTGCTGCCCCGGACTCTATCAAAGCCAATATAGCGGCGTCGAGGTCGCGGTGCTCCTCGGTTAATTGCGCCAGCTTGGTCCTCAACGCCTGCTCTTCCTCGTCGGTCATAACTTCATCGCTTTGTGCGGCACCGTATTATCTCTCTTGCGGGTCAAGAATTCACCCACAATCCTGCACCCTGGAAGCTTGATATTCTGAACAAAATTTGGGTCAAAATACGCGTGACAGACGCCCGGGAGTGATCTAATTTTATCACCTTCAACGCATGAGGGAGAACGATGGCCGCAGAGTCTCAAGAGTCTCATATTCAAGGTGTTGCGGAAAAACACGAGAAAATACAGGAGCTTATAGACGCGGAACTGGCCCAGCTGACATGGGATGAAATGAAGGTCGCGGAACTGAAAAAGGAAAAGCTCCGGCTGAAAGATGAACTCGAGCGATTGCGATCGAACTAAGCCCCAACGCAAGCGTTCGTATCCCTCGCGCCGCGCCGCGGCGGCGCGCGGATCAAATATGTCCTACGGTAATGCCTTCGCTTGCTCGCGCAATTTGAACTTTTGTATCTTCCCAGTTGTCGTTTTTGGTAACTCGCAGAAGACAATTGTTTTCGGGCATTTGAAGTGGGCGATCTTGCTGCGGCAGTAGCAGAACAGTTCCTCCTCCGACAAATTCTCGAAGCCGGGCCGTTTCTCCACAAAGGCGCATGGCGTCTCGCCCCATTTTTTGTCGGGTTTCGCGACCACGGCGGCAAACAGGACTGCCGGATGCTTGTAGAGCGCCTCTTCGACCTCGATGGAGGAAATGTTCTCGCCGCCGGAAATTATGATGTCTTTGGAGCGGTCTTTGAGTTGAATATAACCGTCGGGATGAAGGACGCCGAGATCGCCGGAATGGAACCAGCCACCGGTAAACGCGCTTTGTGTTGCCGCGGGGTTCTTAAAATATCCCTTCATGACGATATTGCCGCGGAACATAACCTCACCGAGCGTTATTCCGTCTGCCGGAACCTCTTCCAGCGTCTGCGGGTCCATCACCGTAAGACGCTCTAGCGCGGCATAGGACACGCCCTGGCGCACGCGCTTTGCCCCAATTTGTTCGTCTGAAAGGCCGTCCCATTCCGGTTTCCATTCGTTCACGGTCGCAGGACCGTATGTCTCTGTGAGCCCGTAGACATGGGTAAGCGAAAATCCCGCTTTCAACATTGCCATAAGCACCGCCTCCGGCGGTGGTGCAGCGGCATGAACGAAATTCACTTGATGCGAAAACTCTCTTTTTTCGTTGGCCGGCGCGTTGAGCAGCGCCGCCATCACGATCGGCGCGCCACAAAGATGTGTAACCTGCTCATTCGCGATCAGTTCATACATCTCTTTGGCACGGACCCGACGCAGACACACATGCGTTCCGGCATTCAGCGCCAGCGTCCACGGAAAGCACCAGCCGTTGCAATGAAACATCGGTAGCGTCCAAAGATAGACCGGCCGGGCCGCCATGCCGCAGGCAAGAATATTGGCATATCCCATGAGTGCGGCGCCGCGATGATGGCAAACGACGCCCTTTGGATTTCCCGTTGTCCCTGAAGTGTAATTCAGGGAGATGGCATCCCATTCGTCCCCCGGCATTTTCCAAGCGAAATCCGGATCTCCGGAGGCGAGCAGGGCCGCGTAATCAACGGCCCCTTCAACTTCACCGTGTTGCTGAAATTCATTGTCGTCGTACTGGATCAAATGTGGCTTGGTCTTGGCGAGCTTCAAAGCGGCTGACGCGTTCTGCGAGAACTCCTTGTCAATCACAAACGCTTTTGTTTCCGCATGGTCCAAAATGAACGCAATCGTCGCCGGATCGAGGCGCGTATTGATCGCGTTCAAAACCGCGCCCGTCATGGGAACCGCGTGATGGGCCTCCAGCATGGCCGGCACGTTCGGCAAGAGCACCGAAACCGTGTCGTTTTTTCCGATCCCAAGGCGGCTCAGCGCCGATGCCAAGCGGCGAGAACGGGAAAAAAAGTCCGCGTAGCTGATCCGCTGCCGGCCATGTACGATGGCCATCGCTTCCGGATGTATCTCGGCCGCGCGCGCTAGGAACGAGAGCGGCGTCAAGGGCCGGTAGTTTGCGGAATTGCGCTCGAGCCCGGATTCATAGGGATCCTTGGGTATTTTTTGCGGGTGATTTTTCGATGGCGCCTTGCGCGGAAGCGGCAGCCCGCGCCCGCTCCGTTTCGGTCGGCCGGTAAGGGCGGCGTGCGCCGCACGGGGAGCCTCAAGGCTCGCCATACCGCGGCGCGGCAAGGTCTTTTTCTGCCCTTTGTTTGCGGCGGACTTGCGCTTAAATCCCGTTGCGGACTTGGCACTTGGTCGGGGCCTATCTTTCGTTGAGGGTGTGGATTTGGTCTTTGCTCCGAGGGACGCTTTTCGTTTCTTGGCGGGCTTGGCAACGCGCTTCGGAGAGGATTTTCTCGATGCCTTCTGCTTGGGATGGGCGCGCGTATTTGTTTTCTTGGTTTTTTTCATGCTTGCTCTACGCGTATTCTTCCGTGCCATGATCGTTCACTCGCCGCCCGCTGCCGCCATCCGCAAAGGCGTTCGAAAGCTAATGAAACGCTTAACTTCGGGCAAGCAAGCTTGATAAAAAGACCCGCCCGGCGCCATTGAATTGCCTTCAAATCGCTATATGGCAGCTCGCAAAGCTCGACATTCACGCGAGAATCGGTTCGGTTTAGACGCTGCGAGGGGTATCAGCCCATAATGTTTGGCCAATTGTACAGCGTCGGCGCAATTTTGTTCTCGGCCGCGTTTTTTCTTGCGGGAAACGGGCTGATCAGCACCCTGACGCCGCTGCGCGCCGACCTCGAGGGATTTTCGGCTTTGGCGCTCGGCGCACTTGGCGCGTTCTATTACGCGGGCTTTGCCGCGGGCTGCTTCGCCGGTCCTCACCTATTCGTCCGCACCGGTCACGTTCGGGCATTCTCTATTGCTGCGGCATTCTCTGCGGCGTCGATCCTTCTGCAACCAATATCGTCTGCGCCGATAGTATGGTTTTCTTTGCGCGCGGCGACCGGACTATGCGTTGCGGTTCTTTATATGACGCTTGAAAGCTGGCTGAACGAACGCGCAACGAACGAAACGCGAGGCCGCGTCCTTTCGACCTATATTGTCGTCAATTTCGGCGCGATAATTCTCGGTCAGTGGCTCCTTCTATTGGGATCGCCAACGTCGTTCGAACTCTTCACGATAGCGGTAATCTGTTTCTGTTTTTGCTTGGTTCCAGTTGGACTTACACGGCTGCCGCAACCCAATCCGCATTTGATGCCACGACTCGATGTTAAAAAACTGTTTTCCATCGCACCCGTGGGCGCAGCAGCATGCATCACGGTTGGGCTTGCCAACAGCGCGTTCTGGGCGCTGGCACCACCTTATACACTTTCGCTTGGGTTCGATGCGCGCCAACTCGCATTGTTTATGAGCGTCTTCGTCGCGGGCGGCGCACTGCTGCAATGGCCCTTGGGCCGGATTTCGGACAAAGTAGACCGCCGTGGAATCATCGCGCTCATCTGTACTGTTGGCGCGATATTGGGGCTTCTGCTCGGTCTGTTCGGCAGACTTCTCTTAGGTGTTCCTGAAATTTTCTACACGCTGATATTCCTTCTGGGCGGATCGGTGTTGCCGCTCTTTGCAATCGGCGTAGCGCATGCGCATGATCGCCTGCCCAGCGCCGATTTTCTTCAAACATCGGCAAGCCTTCTGATGATTTTCGCTGCCGCTTCCGTCGTAGGTCCGGTGCTTGCTTCCGTATTCACCGTGATCACCAATGGTTACGCCGGCGCATTATTCATATTTATTGCGCTTGCAAATGCACTGATGGCGTTCTTCGCGTTTACCCGCGAACGGCTTAATGAAGCGCTCAGCGAAGACAAAAGCGAAGCCTTCTCCTCCCTGCCACAAGGTTCTGTCGCAGCGTTCGCCATGGATCCACGCAAATCGAAAGACGACACATGAGCGAGTCCAAACCGCTGCCGGCGAGTGCCGAAGGAGGCGCAAGGCGCCGTGGATTCATTCGGCGACTCTACGATTGGACTATGACCCAAGCCGGTGCCCCGAACGCCACAAAGATGCTGTTTGTTGTTTCTTTTGCCGAGAGTTCGTTTTTCCCCGTCCCGCCGGATATCATGCTGGTTCCGATGTGTTTGGCGCGCCGCGCCCGCGCTTTTTTCCTCGCCGCGTGGTGCACGCTGGCCTCCGTCCTCGGCGGCATGTTCGGATATCTGATTGGCGCTCTCCTATTCGAGTCGGTCGGCCAGTGGCTCGTTTCCGTTTACGGCTACGGCGAGAGCATGGAGACCTTTAGATCGCTTTATGCGCAATGGGGTCCATGGACGCTCCTGGTCGGTGGACTGACGCCCGTTCCCTACAAGCTCATCACCATCGCTTCGGGAATTGCGGGCTACGACTTCTTTCTGTTCATACTTCTATCGGTGCTGACGCGCGGCACGCGTTTCGGCCTGGAAGCAGCGCTCGTTTACTGGTTCGGCGAACCGGTGCGCAAATTTGTCGAGAAGCGTCTCGAGATCGTGTTCTCGGCCGCGGTGGTCTTGGTGATAGCCGGCTTCCTGGCGGTACGCTACGTGCTTTGATTCTCAATGCCGCCGCTGTTTTGGTCTTCGGGCGCGTCACTCGTTACCGTTTCGGAAGGTTCGCCGTTTGTAAAAGCCTCGGCCTTGGCATTCGCCGCGGCGTCCGGCGCCGCATTTGCAGGTGCGTCAGATTCGGCGTTCGACGGCGTGCCCGATTCGGATTTTGCGGCAGCCGCATCTTCGATCGGCTTTAACGTTTCCGGCTTTTTGCGCGGCTGACGCGGCTTGCGATTAGCGGCGCGATTGACCACAAAATCGAGTTCGATCTGGCTGCATAGACCCAATGTTACCGGGTCTACGGCTTTGATGTTTTGCGAGTTCCAGTGACCGCGTTCGCGAATTTTCGAGATGGTCGCTTTTGTGGTGCCGATAAGCTTGATGACGTCGGCGTCCGTCAACTCAGGATGATTGCGAATAAGCCAGTAGATGGCGTCCGGCTTGTCTTGGCGTTTTGACACCGGCGTGTATCGCGGCGTTTTCTTCGCCTTGACCTGGGGGAGTTTGTATTTCGACGGAGCCAGCTGAAGGCGTATTTCCGGATTCTTCTCGGCTTCCTCAATTTGCTCACGCGACAATTGTCCGTTCGAAACCGGATCGATGCCCTTAATTCCCTTCGCAACGTCTTCGTCGGCGATGCCCTTCACTTCCAAGGGGTGCATGCCGACAAATTCTGCAATTTGGTCAAAGGTAAGTGACGTGTTGTCGACAAGCCATACGGCGGTCGCCTTTGGCATCAACGGTCTGTCCGACATAAGAGCGTCCTTTCTCGCGTGAAGTTCTTTCAACTCTCACGCCGCAATGTAGCGTCCATTTGCGGATTGGCTGTTCTTACCTTCCGAAACGCGGAAGGAAAAGAGGGAATGCACGGGGTCCCAAAAAAATCCTCAAATCGCTGGGAATTTCTGGGACTGTAGGCAGTTTGCCTTCCCCTTTTGGGGCGCCAAGGGTTGCGTTCGCGGATAGACCCAAACTAAATCTCCGGTGTTGCTTTGAGAGCGAGTCCGGAATTATGGCAATCGACCCAGACGAACTTCTCCCCCGCAAATCGGCCCCCGACATCGTCATTGGTCAGGATATTTCGACGCTGTCGGTCACCGAGCTGAAACAGCGTATCGCCCAGCTCGAAGGCGAAATTGCCCGCAGCAAGGAAGCGTTGAAAGCCCGCGCCGCGACAAAAAACGCCGCCGAGGCGGTTTTCAAGCGCTGAACAGCGGCGGCTCTCATGAAACATAGCTGGCCGCGCCAATCCGGCGACGTTTACGATTAACGCAGATGCCGCTTCCAGCCGGCCCAAAAGAGCTGTTTATACTCTTAGTGACGGTCTAACGTCGGTGGATGACGCCCTTACGGGCAGACCGGTTGTGAAATGCGTTTAAGGGCTGTCCCGCGGCATGGCTGTAGAAACCACGGAATTTGAAGCAGCGGAATCAGAATCGCTTAACGGCGTGGCACTGGAAGAGTTTTCTGCCTCGGCGTTATTCAACCGCACCTTCGATGAAGCAATGTCGCTTGTCGAGGAGTGCGCTTGCTATCTGGATGGGCGAGGGCGCGAGGAATCGCGCGCGCTCCCCAAGAAGGCAGCTTTGATCTATGCCGGTGAGAGCATGCGCGTCACGACGCGCCTGATGCAGGCGGCGAGTTGGTTGCTGGTCCAGCGCGCGGTCCATGAGGGCGATATGCAGGCGAAGGACGCAGCCTCCGACCGTTACCGCCTGGGCGCACGTGAAATCTGCCTTGGGCGGCGTGAGGACCACATCTCGGAACTTCCCGACAAACTACGCGACTTGCTGGAGCGTAGTGAAAGTCTGTACCGGCGCATTTCGCGTTTCGACGATATTTTTTTCCGCAATGTTCCGGATGTGTCAAAGCATCCCCTGCAGAGCCAATTTGATCTGCTTGAAGCCGCATTCGGCGGTAAAAAGTCCTGATTTGCGATTGAGCGAAGCCGGAAAGCCGTAAACGATCGCGGGAACGCGATCAGGTTTTCACGAAATCCTTAAAGCGCTTGTTGAAGCGCGTCAGACGCCCGCCGCGGTCGAGCAGATTTTGCTGGCCGCCAGTCCATGCGGGATGTGTCGAGGGGTCAATATCTAGGGTCATTGTGTCGCCGTCGCTGCCCCAGGTGGTGCGCGTCTTGTAACTCGTGCCGTCATTAAGTTTGACGGTCACAAAGTGATAATCGGGATGGATGCCCTTCTTCATCTGACGCTCTTGGCTCCTGCGGGGAGGGGAGCTTATAAGCGATGGGGGCCGCTCGTTCAAGCGGCCCCTAAATCGTTATGAATAGGGAAATTTCCGGACATTTCGGCTTGTCGAACGCATGCACGCGATTGTAGGCGGAACGTTAACTGTCGCCTCGGTCGTTGCCAGGATCGGCATGCTCAGGCGCCTGGCCAGTTAGGCTCCATCTGGTCATAATTCACGCATATGCTTAGGCTCCCTTGGCAACCTAAGCTCTAGCAAATCGAGTATTTTTCGCCGTGGCTCGGAGGACTCACCCTGTTGCCGTTGAGGCTGCCCGCCGCGAGCCGTCGAAGCGGCTGGCGCCCTTGCGCGCGCTCATGCCGTTTCTCGTGCCCTATCGCCGCCGGTTGGCCCTTGCCGCAGTGGCGCTCCTCTTTGCCGCGGCTTCGGCCCTGGTTCTTCCGCTCGCGGTGCGCGGCGTCATCGATCACGGCTTTTCCGCCGCAGATGCCGGCCGCATCGGAAGTTACTTCCTAGTCCTTGTGGGTGTCGCTGCCTTCATGGGTTTGGCTTCCGCCGCGCGGTTCTACTTCGTTACTTGGATCGGCGAGCGTGTCGTGGCCGATATGCGCGAACGCGTATTCAGCCATGTTCTTTCCTTGAGCCCGTCCTTTTTTGAAGTCACGCGTACCGGCGAGGTGCTGTCGCGCCTGACCGCCGATACAACGCTTATTCAAACGGTCGTCGGGTCGTCCGCCTCTTTCGCGCTGCGCAATATGGTGATGGCGGTGGGCAGCTTGGTGATGATGCTGGTGACGAGTTTCAATCTTACGGCGCTGACATTTGTCGGCGTTCCATTGGTGCTCGTCCCCATCATCCTATTCGGTAGGAAGGTGCGCCGCCTTTCGCGAGAATCCCAGGACCGCATTGCCGATACCTCGGCGCTTGCAGGCGAAACGCTGAATGCCGTGCAAACCGTGCAGGCATTCACTCATGAGGAAGTCGATCGCAAACGTTTTGGCGACGCGGTTGTGGAATCCTTTGTCGCCGCGATTAGCCGCGCGCGCATGAGAGCTGTCACTACGGCGCTCAGCATTTTCCTTTCAGGCTCAGTCGTTGCCGGTGTTCTATGGGCGGGCGCGAATGACGTCCTCGCAGGCCGTATGACGGGCGGGGAACTCGGTCAGTTCATTCTCTATGCGATTTTTCTCGCAAGTTCGATCGGCGCGTTGTCGGAGGTCTGGGGCGATGTGCAGCGCGCGGCGGGCGCGACCGAACGCTTAATGGAAATCCTTTCGATGAGGCCGGATATCCGTGCGCCGATCGCGCCGC
>Ga0299906_10003540_pt1 | contig 12870 bp, 12 predicted proteins | sample RVTome_14_FD_200259 | JGI IMG/M metagenome (GOLD analysis project Ga0299906, IMG submission 200259) | Soil microbial communities from uranium-contaminated site in the Upper Colorado River Basin, Wyoming, United States - RVT145D125 (version 2) ...
GAGGACCGGTTGTTTCCGGCCTTCACGCGGGTTACCAGTCACATGTAACTCGCCGCGCCAAACCACACTCGGTACCCCAGGCCTCGCCGGCGTCTCGTTAGGGCGCGCCTAGCGGGTGGGGCGCTCCCGGTCGGACATCTCGAGGATGTCGAGCATAGGCAGGTCGCGCTGGTACTCGCTGAACTCGAACTCCGGGCCGCAGCGCAGCGCGTCGTAGGGGCACGCGTCGGCGCAGATGCCGCAGAAGATGCAGCGGCTCACGTCGAGCTGGTAGGTCTCCAGGATCCGCGGCCGCGGCATGAGCGCACCGACCGGGCACGTCTCCGCGCAGCGTCCGCATGACACGCACGGGGTCTCGTTCAGGGAAACGTAGTCGGCCGTGGTGACCAGCGAGTCGAAGCCCTTGCCGATGAAGTCGTAGCACCCCGCGCCCACGATGTCCTTGCATACCTGGGCGCATCGGCCGCAGTCGATGCAGCGCGAGTAGTCGCGCAGGATGAACGAGTGGGTCTCGTCGCGGCCGTAGCCGTGGTTGATGCCGACGTACGGGTTGTCCTGGATCGACCGCTCGTCGATCGTCATGTTCAGGGTCGTCTCGTACTCGATGGCCGCCTCGCGCAGGTCGCAGTGGCCAATCGCCTCGCACGTGCACTGGAGGCAGCGGGCGGCCTCGCCCATGGCCTGGTCGTGGGTGTAGCCGTGCTCGTACTCCTCGAAGTTCGTGCGGCGCTCTTCCGCGCCCAGCTTGCCCATCACCGCCTTGGGCTCCTTCACGTCGTCGGTGAAGGGCACGATGGTCAGGAACGACGGCTGGGGCTCGGACACAACGCGACGCACCTGTGGGTCGTCCAGGTCGTGGCCGCGGAGCCAGTAGTCCATGGCATACGAGGCGCGCCGCCCGTCGCCGATGGCCTCCACTACCGTCGTGGCGCCCAGGTTCACGTCGCCAGCGGCGAATATCTTGGGAATCCCGGTGCGGAACGTGTTGGCGTCGGCCACCAGGCGCCCCTGGCGGCTGACCTCCAGCCCGGACCGGATCTCCTCAGGCTCAGAGTCGATCCACGACAGCTCCGGCCCCTGGCCGATGGCACCCAGCACCGTGTCGCACTCGACGATGAACTCGGTGCCGGGCATGGGCTCCGGCCGGCGGCGGCCCTTCTCATCGGCCTCGCCCAGGTGCATCTTCTGGAACTCGACCCCGGTCACCTTGCCCTTGGCATTCGTCACGATGCGGACCGGAGCGGCCTGGAATGTGACCTTGGCGCCCTCCTCGATGGCCTCGTGGACCTCGTCCTGGGCAGGCATGTCCTTCAGGTCGCGGCGGTAGACCAGGTTGACCTCGGCCGCGCCCTGGCGCAGGGAGGTCCGCGTGCAGTCGATGGCCGTGAAGCCGCCGCCGATGACCACCACCCGGGCTCCCTTCAGAGCCGGAACGGGGATCCCGCGGGTGCTGTTGTACAGGTTCTCCAGCGCGTTGACGGTCCCGTCGGCGTCCTCGCCGGGGATTCCCATCTCGTTGGGCTTGTAGCAGCCGATGCCCACGAAGATGGCGTCATAGCCCTGCTCCACCAGGTCGGCCAGGTGGAAGTCGCGGCCCAGGCGCATGTTCGGCTTGAACGTGGCGCCCAGCTCCCAGACGTGGTTCAGCTCGCGGTCCATCCAGCCCTTGGGCAGTCGGTACTCGGGGATCCCGTAGCGCAGCATGCCGCCCTGCTCCGGATCGGCTTCGAACACGTCGCAGTGGTGGCCGCGCAGCTGGAGGTAGTAGGCCACCGTCATGCCCGCCGGTCCTGAACCCACGATCGCCACCCGGCGCCCGGTGTCCGACTCCTTGGGCCACGGCAGCGGGGCCGGCGCATCCACCTCCAGCACCCGGTCGGCGCAGTACCGATGCGAGTCGCGGATGGCGATGGCGGTGTCCACCTCCTCGCGCCGGCAGTGGGTCTCGCACGGGGCGGGGCACACCCGGCCCAGGATGGCCGGGAAGGGGAGAGAGCGTTTCAGGATGCGGGTCGCCTCTTCCCAGTTGCCCTCCGAGTTGGCCTTCAGGTAGCCGGGGATGTCGACCCGGGTGGGGCACTTGAACTGGCAGGGCGGCAGGCAGTACGCGTCGTGGTCGGAGAAGATCAGCTCCAGCACCAGGCGGCGGTTCTCGATGACTCGCTCCGAATGGGTGGTGATGACCATCCCCTCGGTGATCTGGGTGCCGCACGAGATGGGCGTGTTGTCCTGGCCCTCGACCTCGACCACGCAGATCCGGCACGCCCCATACGGGGACAGCTTGGGCTCGTAGCACAGGGTGGGGATCTCGAGCCCGAGCACGCGGCAGGCCTGGAGGATGGTCTGTCCCACCTCGGCCTGGACCTGGCGGCCGTTGATGGTGGCCGTGATCTTGCGGGTGCCGGGAACCACCGGCCAGATGGGGGCGTAGTCTTCGAAGGCCCCGATCACGCCCCCATTGCCGGAGCCGTTGCCCTTCCCGTTGCCGTTGCCGCCAGCGAAGGTCATCGGTCCAATCCTATGACGCCAGCGGCGCGAGCAGCGGGGAGACCGGGTCCGTCTTGCACGATCCGGCCAGGCAGACCCCCCGCTCGGCGTGGGCGCGGTACTCGTCCGCGAAGCGGTCCAGAGTCGTCAGCATGGGCCTGGGGGCAAGCGACTCGAGCCGGCACAGGGCGGTGTCCGCGATCTTGGCCGACAGCTCGCGCAGGAGGATCAGGTCGTTGGGGCGCGGTGTGGCGGCCAGGATGCGGTCCAGGGTCTCCACCAGGCGCAACGGACCGATCCGGCACGGGACAGCCTTTCCACACGCTTCGCGCGCGGAGTAGTCGAGCAGGAAGCGGGCCGTGGCCACCATGCAGGTGGCGGCGTCGGTGACCAGGACCGATCCGGAACCGATGTGGGCGCCGGCGGCGCCCAGAGCGCCATATTCGTAGCCCGTGGCGGACAGCTCGCCGGCTGCCAGGGCGCCCGCTCCCGGCCCGCCCACGAACGCGGCCTTCAGGGTCCCGGTCGACCCGCCGGCCAGCTTGACGATGTCGGCCACCGACGTCCCCATGGCCACCTCGGCCAGGCCGGGGTTGCGCACCGCGCCGGCGATGGTGACCAGCTTGGTGCCCGGCGCCTCCTCCGGCCCGACCGTGGCGAACTCGGCTGCCGAGTGGCCCAGGATCCAGGCCACGTGGGCCAGGGTCTCGCCGTTGTGGACCAGGGTCGGGACGCCCCACAGCCCGCGCGCGGCGGGGTAGGGCGGGCGGATGAGCGGCATGCCGCGGTCGCCCTGGAGGGCGTGGATGAGCGCGGTTTCCTCCCCCGCCACGTACGCGCCGGAGCCTTCCCACACCGACACCTGGACCGACACGTCGGTGCCCAGGATGAGGTAGCCCGCCAGGTGCGCGGCCTCGGCATCCGCCGCCGCCCTGCGGAGGCGCTCGATGGCGGCTGTCCAGTCGCGGCGCACGGCCAGGATGGCCTCCGAAGCCCCCACCGCAGCGGCCGCGATGATGAGTCCCTCCAGGACGAGGTGCGGGTTGCCCTCGGCCAGCGCCCTGTCACCCAGCGAGGTCGGGTCGGCGCCCATCAGGTTGGCGACCGCGATCTTGCGCTCGCCGGGCGCGGAACGGGTGGCGCGCCACTTGTCGGCCACCGGGAACCCGGCGCCGCCTCGGCCCCGGAGGCGGGACGCGAAGATCTCGGTGATGACCTCGTCGGGTGAGAGCTTGGTGATGGCGCGGGTCAGACCGCGGTAGCCATGGGCCTTGCGGTACGCAGCCAGCGACTCGGCGTCCAGCTTCCCGATCCCGGCCAGCAGGCGCTGTTCCCCGCCGGGGAGGATCCGGATCTGTGGGGAGAGGCCGGCGGGCATCAGGCGCTCGCCCCGGCGCCGGCCTTCTCGGGGCGGGTCTTCTCCGCCCGCCGGGCGTAGATCAGGTGGCGTGCCTCGTCCACGTTGAGCGGCCCGTAGACCAGGGTGTCGATCCGCACCGCCGGCGCAATCGCCCCCGCCCCTACGCTCGCATCGGTCTCCAGGGTGAACGCGCCGTCATCGGTCGTCTCCCCGGCGCTCACGCCCAACTCCTCTTCCAACGCCGCCAGGAGCTTGTCGCCGCCGGCGAAGCGGCACGCGGCGCAGTCGCACACGGTCACCAGGTGCCCCTCGGTGGGCAGCAGCCGGAAGCCGCCCAGCCCCGCCGCCCCGAAGACCTGGGCCCAGTGGATCGTCATCCGGTCGCTGATCCGGCGCAGCGCGGGCTCGGGCAGGTACCCGTATCGGGCCTGGACCGCCCCGAAGATGGCGACCAGCGATTCCGGGCGCCCGCCGAAACCATCGATGAGCTGGTCCACCCAGGCGGTGTCGACCGCTTCCTCCCATCGCGCCGCGTTGCGCATCGGTCGGGATGGAAGGCCGGCCCGCCGGAAGGCGTTCGGATCGCGGCGCTCGTCGTAGATCTCGGGCAGCCCGTATCGGATCTTGTTGCCCTGCGAGTCGAAGCCGCTCATGTCGATGGCTTCCACCGGGCACACCATGGCGCACTGGAAGCAGACCTCGCACTTGTGCTCGCCGAACGGGTCGTAGATCAGGTCCAGCCGCCCTCGCCAGCGCTCGGCCATGGCGGGGCGCACCTCGGGGTACTGCTGCGTCACCTTGGGGCGGAAGAGGTTGCGCAGGGTGACGCCCATGCCCGCCAGCAGGCCGGAGCCCGGGATGGCCATGTGTCAGGTCCTCATAGGTTGAAGATCAGGACCACCGCAGCGGTCACGAACAGGTTGACGAGCGCCAGCGGCAGGAGCCCCTTCCAGGCCATCCCCATCAGCTGGTCGACGCGGACCCGGGGCAGGGTTGCCCGCACCCAGATGGCCACCACGACGAAGAAGTAGGTCTTCAGGAAGAACCAGAACAGCCCGTACACGGTTCCGGCGAAGCCATCCAGCTGGGCGGGCAAGGGCCATGGCGCCAGCCAGCCACCGAAGAACAGGGTGACCAGGATGGCGCACATGATGAACAGGGCCACGTACTCGGCGAAGTAGAAGAAGCCGAATCGCATGCCGCTGTACTCGGTGAACGGTCCGGCCACGATCTCGCTGTCGGCCTCGACCATGTCGAACGGGGTGCGGTTGATCTCGGCCGCGGCGGCGATGAAGAAGATCGGGAAGCCGATGAGCTGCCAGACGATGGCCCAGCCATGATCCAGCTGCCACTCCACGATCTGGGTGAACGAAAGTGACCCGGTCAGGACCACGACCCCCACGATGGACAGGGTCAGCGGGATCTCGTAGCTCACCATCTGGGCCGCACTGCGCAGCCCGCCGAGCAGCGAGTACTTGTTGTAGCTCGCCCACCCGGCAACCAGCATGCCGACCACCGACAGGCCGATGATGGCGAAGAAGTAGATGACGCTGATCTCCGAGTCGAAGGCCACCAGGCCTGGCGCGAACGGGATGACCAGCATGCTCATGGCAGCCGCCATGAACACCATCCACGGCGCCAGGGTGAAGGTCGGCACGTCGGCCCGATCGGGCGTCAGGTCCTCCTTGGCCAGCATCTTGAAGCCGTGGACCGCGCTCTGGAACATGCCCCACGGGCCGACTCGGTTGGGGCCGTAGCGGAGCTGCATCTGGGCCAGGACCTTCAACTCCATCTGGCCCACGATGAAGGCGGTCGGCACGGTGAGCAGCAGCAGCAGCGTGGTGGCCGCCACGAAGCGAACGATGCCGAGCAGGGTTTCGACGACCGCCGGATCCATCAGGGAACCCTACTTGTCCACGCCGCCCATGATCGGATCCAGGCTGGCCATGATCGCCATTGTGTCGGCGATCAGGTGCCCGGGCAGGAGCTTGGGCATGGACTGGAGGCTGATGAAGCTCGGGTCGCGCATGCGGAACCGATATGGGTTCGGCCCACCGTCGCTGATGGCGTACACGCTGTACAGCCCACGGGGCGACTCGATGGCCGCGTAGGCCCGTCCCGGGCGGGGGCGGATGATTCCCGGCACCTGGGCCTGGACCGGGCCGTGGGGCATCTTGTCCACGATCTGGTCGATGAGATGGATGGACTGCTTCAGCTCGGCGACGCGCTGCATGTAGCGCGCGTAGGTGTCGCCCTCGGGCTGGGTGATGACGTCGAACTCGAGCTGGTCGTAGATGCAGTACGGGTGGGCCTTGCGGACGTCGAACGGGACCCCGCTGGCGCGGAGGTTGGGACCGCTGACCCCGAGGTCGATGGCCTGCTTGCCGCTCAGGGTGCCCATCCCTCGGGTCCGGGCCCGGAAGATCTCGTTCTCGGTCAGGATCTTCTCGTTCATCTCGATCGTGTCCAGGACGTTGGCCCGCCAGCGTCCGAGACGGGACATGAACTCGTCGTTGGTGTCGAAGTTCACGCCCCCCACCCGGAAGAAGTTGAACAGCATCCGCTGGCCGGAGATGGCGGCCAGCATCTCGACCACCTCGTCGCGGTTGATGAAGCCATACAGGATGGGAGTCAGGCCGCCGATGTCGAGCGCCAGGAAGCCCATCATCAGGCCGTGGCTGAACACCCGGTTCAGCTCCACCACCAGGGCCCGGATGTACTCCGCCCGCGGCGGGGCCTTGATCCCGTACAGCTTCTCGAAGGCGATGGCCGGCGCGTGCTCGTTGTGCATGGCCGACATGTAGTCCATGGGGTCGACGTAGGTCAGGACCGTGGTGTAGGTGGCCTCCTCGCAAAGCTTTTCGATCCCACGATGCAGATAGCCGAGCACGGGGTCGATGTCGATGACCACCTCGCCACGGACCTTGAGCACCAGGCGCATCACGCCGTGGGTGGACGGGTGCTGGGGGCCCATGTTGACCAGCATCTCTCCGTCGCCGAGGGTGTAGACCTCCATCTCGCGCTCGGTCTGCGGTGGCCGGTCGGGCGGCGGGACGATGTCGAAGCCGAAGAACTCCTGGCGCGGCGCGGCGGTGGCCATGGCGTCCAGGGCGATGGGGTCCGGGATGCGCGGCTCCTCCGACGGTTGCTCCGGCCCGGGGCGCGACCTGGTGGTGGTCACACCGGGCCTCCCGGCTCGTCGCGGTGCGCGGCCGCGTCTTCCAGCTTGCTCAGGTCCCACGTCTCGGGCCGCTCCAGGGGGCGGTTGCCGGCGGCGGCGGAATCGGCGGCGTCATCGGGGAGCAGGAAGTCCTTGCGCTGCGGGAAGGAGCGGTAGTCGGGGGACATGTAGATGCGCCGCAGGTCGCGGTTGCCCTCGAAGACGATGCCCATCATGTCGTACATCTCCCGCTCGTGGAACATCGCGCCTTCCCACAGGGAGGTGATGGTGGGGGTGACTGGGTTCTCGCGGTCGACCTTGACCCGGACCCGCAGCCAGGTGGGGTGGCGGTCGGAGTACAGGTGGTAGACGACCTCGAACCAGTTGCCGACCCCGTAGTCCACCGCGGCCGCATCGGCCAGGAAGAAGAAGCCGAAGTCGGCGTCGTCGCGCAGGGTGCGCAGCGAGTCGACGATCTTGTCGCGGGGAACCTGGATCTCGACCGTGTCCTCGTCGGTCCACAGGTCGCTCGCCGCGTCGGCGAGCCGGTCGCTCAGCAGCCGGACCAGAGGTCCCGCCGCCGCGGGTGCGCTCAGCGCACGTCTCCTTCCCAGGAGCGCAGCTCCGGTCCGCGGTCGGCGTAGGTGGCCCATTGCCCGCGACGCTGCTTGACCAGCTCCTGGAGCTTCATCATCCCGTAGATCAGGCCCTCCGGCCGCGGCGGGCAACCCGGCACGTACACGTCAACCGGCATGACCCGGTCCACGCCCTGGACCACGCTGTAGGAACGCTTGAAGCGTCCGCCGCTGGTCGTGCAGGTGCCCATGGCCACGCACCACTTGGGCTCCGGCATCTGGGCCCACAGCCGGACCAGCGGCCCGGCCATCTTGGTGGTCAGGGTGCCGGCCACGATCAGGACGTCGGCCTGGCGCGGCGAGGCGCGGAAGGGGAACATCCCGAATCGGTCCATGTCGTTCACGGGAGTGGCGGTGCTCATCATCTCGATGGCGCAGCACGACAGCCCCGATAACAGCGGCCATAGCGAGTTGGCCCGGATGAGGTCCAGGATGTAGTCGGCCCGGGTGGGAATGACCTCCAGCAGGCCGTGGAAACCACCCTGCGGGTGGGCCTCCATCCCGAACTCGGACAGCAGCGGATCGTCGCCGGCCGCATCGGGGATGACGATCGGCTCGTCAGTCTTGGGAGGGGTCGTTATCGCCATTTCAGGTCACCCTTCTTCCAGGCGTAGAACTCGCCGTACATCAGGACCACCAGGAAGATGCCCATCAGGATCATGCCGGTGAGGGCGATGTCGCGAATCACGATCGCCCAGAGGTAGATGAAGATGATCTCCACGTCGAACGCCACGAACAGCAGGGCGTACAGGTAGAACGCCAGCCCGAAGCGGGACCACGTGTCACCGATGGTGTCGATCCCGCACTCGTAGGGCAGCCCCTTCTGGGCCTGCTTGCGCCGATGGGTGACCAGCCACGAGAAGAGGATCGTGCCGAACACGAAGGTCGTCGCGGCGAAGCCGAATCCCAGGACATAGAGCAGTCCGGTCTGGTCCATCGTCGTTGTGCTCGCTCGAGCGAGCCGCTACGGCCCGCAATGCGGATCAAATCTCCTGATCAGAGTCTATCAGGCAAGCCTTTGGAGCACGAATTGGATGCCTTACTGCCCGAGCCAGGAGGCGTCGGTGAGGATGCGCAGCCCGTCGCTCACCAGGGTGTGGGAACCGAGTAGGAATGGGACCGAAGCGGCCGCGGCGGCCGTGGTCAGCTCGCGGAGCCATTCAGCGCTGACCGGCGCAGCGTCCGCGAAGTCGGAGGCGAATCGCTCCTCGGGCGCCGGCCAGACCGCTGGGTCCGCCGACCCGACCATGGCGGCCATGATCACGCGGGTGTCGATGATGACCGCGTTGCCCAGGTCCATGAGCCGTTCGACGAGGGCCGCGGCTCCTCTCTCGGTGACCCAATCGGCAAGCAGCGATCGGGGGCGGTTGGCGGCTGCTGCCCGCATTCCGCGCTCCTCGACGAAGAGGCGGATCCGGCAGGCGGCCTGCTCCTCGAGGTAGGCGAACGAGCTCGACGGGACGCGGCCGGCCACAACCAGCTCCGCGTTCCGATTGCGCAGAACGGTGAAAACCTCATCCACGCGGGGGATCGCGAGTGGGCGGCCGCCCGGGAGCTGCACGCCCTCCAGGAACGCACCAAGCGCCGGGTCCATGGCTCGCATGCCCGGCAGGCGGGTCGCAAGACGGAGCAGGCCCAGGTCGAGCGGAGAGTCGACGTCGAAGCGGGTCCACGGGGCGCCGGAAAGGTCGCGAACCGAGAAACCGGCGGCTTCCAGGGCTCGCGGGGCGCCGTTGTCGGCGCCCAGTCCAGCCAGCACGTCCAGTGCAGCCCGCAAATCGCCGGCAACCACGAATGCATCGGAGCTGAACCGGTTGTTGGTGACCAGCTCGCCGGCGATCGAACTCAGAAGGGTGTCCAGCCCCTCATCGGCGAGCAGGGCGAGGGCCCCGGCGCCAACCCAGCCGAGTGCATCCACTCGGTCCCCCGCCTCGTCCAGAGCGGCACGGGCCGCGCCCGCGTACCAGGATCCCCAGTGAAATGGGCCTGCCTCAGCCGGCGGGATGAACTGGACGGCCGCGCCCTGGCGGGCCAGGCGCTGGCTGAGCTCCGCGGCCAGCAGATGGCGTCCGGTGGCGAGGACCGCCGCGTACGAGCCGAACGGTGCGTCGTCGGCCGCCGGAGCACCCATCAGGACCAGCGGCGCGGGGCGATGGCCGCCGCTCATTCGGTGGCGCGGTCCAGCAGGTCGTAGAGCTGCTCGAGGTGCATCAGGTCGTGGACGCCGCAGAACAGAAGCCACTCGCCGCAGAGGAGCCGGCTGCCGATCAGCGGGTGGTCAAGCGGGCAGGGATCCGTTTCGTGGCCGGCGATGGCCGCGGCCGACAGCGCCATCGAGCGGCGGCTCTTTCCGAGCAGCGTGAGCAGCGCCTCGCGGTCGGCATCGGCCGGACCGGGGATGCCGGGCGTCACGACCGGCGGGGGATCGGGCCAATCGCCGCGGGCCGCCATCGCGGCGGCCGCGGCCAAATAGCGCCGCGACCCCGTGGTGTGCGCGAAGGCCTGGGCCACGTTCCAATCGTCCTCGCCTCCGGGCGCGCGGAGGAGCTCCTCCGGCATCTCGGCCAGGATCGCCTCGAGAGCGTCGGCGATCGCTTCCTGCTCGGCCAACACACGAGGGGCGCTTCCGGGTCCCGACCGGCGACTCAGCTCCGTGCGGACCGCCGAGTAATCCTTGCTGAAATCGGCTGGATCGATCATGCGCCAGACGGCTACCACGTCCGGTGCCCCGAACTCCAGCTCGTCAACCCAGGCGCGCGGCGGCGCGCTCATCGGTATCGGTCTGGCTACAAGCGCTCGAAGCGCTCGACGGGGAGGACGAAGACGGTGGCCCCGCCGACCTCGACCTCGACCGGGTAGGGCATGTAGAACTCGCCCGGTTCCATGATCGGGGGCATGGGGTTCACGAACTGCTTGCGGGCATGGCAATTGGCGCTGATGAGGGCCAACACGGCGTCGACCTTGTCGTCCTCGCACCCGATCAGGATGGTGGCGTTGCCCTGCTTGAGGAACCCGCCCGACGAGTTCAGGCGGGTGGCCCGGTACTCCTTCTCGAGCAGCGCGTCGACCAGCGCCCCGGCGTCCTCGCTGTGCACGATGGCGGTGACGAGCTTCATCGGCCGCAGTATGCCCTACCCATGCAGCAGCGGGGTTACGAGCTCGCGGATGGCTGCGTCGGTGTCGTCGACCGATCCGGAGGCGTCCAGGACCCGGTATCGGTCCGGCTCGGCGGCCCCCAGATCGAGGTAGGTGCGGCGCACGCGCTCGAAGAAGACGGCACTCTCGGTGTCCTCGAATCGGTTCCATCGGTCGCGGCGTTTGCGCCCGAGGCCGATCTCGACCGGCACGTCCAGCAGGAGGGTGAGGTCCGGCTTGAGGCCGCCCGTCGCGAACGCCTGGAGCTCCCTGAGCTCGTCCATGTCCAGGCCGTAGCCGCCGCCCTGGTAAGCCATGGACGAGTCGAGGTAGCGGGCGCAGACCACCCACTCCCCGCGCCCCAGGGCCGGGCGGATGCGGCGCGCGACGTGCTGGGCGCGGCCGGCGGCGAACAGCAGCGCGTCGGCCTTGGGATCCAGGTCGTCGGAGAGGGACCGGATGTGAAGCAGGAGCCGCCGGATCTCCTCGCCCACCGGGGTGCCGCCCGGCTCGGCGGTGAGCGTCGTCGGCACGCCTTCGGTGCGGAGCCACTTGGCCAGGTGGCGGGCGGCGGTGCTCTTGCCGCTGCCCTCGGGACCCTCCAGGGTGATGAACATGCCGCGGCTCGCCCCGCGGCTCATCGTGCGTTCAGCGCCAGGCGCGCCCCTCGTCGGGGAGGAGCTGAACCCGACGGTTCGGCTCGCTGCCCCGCGAGCGGCTCATGAGGTTGTGCTGCTCCGCCATCTGGTGCTGCAGGCGCCGCACGTACGCGTTCTGGGGCGCCAGCTCCATCGATCGGCCGCTTTCCTGCACCAGGCCGATGGCCTCCGCCGTCTCGCGCAGGGCGGCCTCCTGGGGATTGGCCTCCAGCTCGTACAGGTTGGCGAGCATGGACTCCATCTGGAGCAGCGTGTTCGTCTTGAGAACGAACAGCGGCGTGCCGCCCGCCTCCGCGTCGCGGAGGGCCGGTGGCTTGCGACGGTAGTAGGTCCGCAGCGTGATGACCGCGTCCGCCTCATCCAGCTCGCGGGCCACCGTCACCGGCACGCCCAGCTCGCGAACCGCCTGCTCCAGCCGCTTGCGGCTGACTCCGTACGGGAACACGGCCATCGGCCGCATGCTCGCCACGCGCGTTTCGCGCTCGCGGGCCGTGGCCTGGGCCGCATCCGAGGAACCATCCGATGCGAGCATCGCCTCCTCGATCGATCCCTGGCCCCGCCCGCCGGGGAGCGGCCGCAGCCCCGACAGGCCGCTGCGCCGGCTGAACGTGCCGTGCCCGCCCGGCTCGGGGGTCACGAACATCGAGCTGTTGGAGGCGGCCTCGTGGATCCGGTAGTCGTACTTGGTCGCGGCGCGCACCTCGCCCGCCTCGTCACGCCAGCGCGACTCGGGCGGCACCATGTGGCCGCGCAGGATGGCGTCCACCGTCTCGGCCACGCTGCGGTGCACGATGACCCGGTCGCGCTCCACGATCTCGACCACCACCTCGAACGTCGGCGGCGCCTTGCGCTCCAGGACGCTCTTCTGGGTCCCGCGCCGGCGGGCCTCCTCGTCGCCCAGGGTCACGGTCTGGATTCCGCCGATGAGGTCCGACAGCGTCGGGTTGAGCATGAGGTTGTCCAGGGTGTTGCCGTGTGCGGTGCCCACCAGCTGGACGCCCCGCTCGGCGATGGTTCGCGCCGCGATGGCCTCCAGCTCGGTCCCGATCTCGTCAATGACGATGACCTCCGGCATGTGGTTCTCGACCGCCTCGATCATCACCGCGTGCTGCTCGGTGGGGGTCCGGACCTGCATCCGCCGTGCGTCACCAATCCCCGGATGGGGGATGTCCCCGTCGCCGGCGATCTCGTTGGAGGTGTCGACCACCACCACCCGCTTGCCCAGGTCGTCGGCCAGGACGCGAGCGACCTCGCGCAGCATGGTCGTCTTGCCGATGCCCGGCCGGCCCAGGATCAGCAGGCTCTGGCCCGACTCCACGATGTCGCGGATGATGTCGATGGTCCCGAACACGGCCCGCCCGATGCGGCAGGTCAGGCCCACCACCTTGCCGGACCGATTCCGGATGGCGCTGATCCGATGCAGGGTGCGCTCGA
>Ga0299906_10003541_pt1 | contig 12870 bp, 4 predicted proteins | sample RVTome_14_FD_200259 | JGI IMG/M metagenome (GOLD analysis project Ga0299906, IMG submission 200259) | Soil microbial communities from uranium-contaminated site in the Upper Colorado River Basin, Wyoming, United States - RVT145D125 (version 2) ...
AGCACGTCGGTGCTCTCCCCGGGAGCCAGCGTGACGATCGTCTGAAGTGCGGCGCACGGATCCAGGCCGGCCCCGGTCTTTCCCGAAAGGCCCGCGCCGCGCTCCAGCGATTCAGGATGGTCGGGGCTCATGTTGCGGCCCAGAAACTCGAGCCGATCGCCGCTCCAGGAGGACTGCTCCCCGCCCAGGTCCGCGAAGGCGATCCGCTCCGCGAACTCTCCGTTCCACGGGTTGCGGGCGAAGATGGCTCCCGTCCCGGGATCGATCCCGGTGACCACATGGGGGGCGGAGGCCGGCCGGCCGACGCCGAGGACCCACTCCGCGTAGGCCGTGACCGAAAGGCGCCGGCTGCGGCCGGAACGGTTCTCCAGCGTGAGGCGCGAGATCTTGACCGGGTCGCTCACCGGCACGAGCATCAGGAGATCCAGCGCGATGCCGTGTGACGTGTGCTCGAAGCGGCTGTACCCCTGGCCGTGATGGATGACATAAGGCGACCCTTCCTCACGGATGGGAAGGCAGGTGGCTCCCCAGACCTGGCCGCTCTCCTCGTCACGCACATAGAGCGTCTCGCCCGGCGTGTCGGAGACGGGGTCGTTCGACCAGGGCGTGAGCTTGTTCTCCCTGCTGTTGACGGACCACGTCGAGCCCGAGCCGGACTCGGAGACCTGAAATCCGAACGCGGGGTTGCTCACGACATTGATCCAGGGCGCAGGCGTCCACTGACCCTTCCCGAGGATCGTGACGTACTCGGCGCCATCAGGCGTGAAGCCACCCAGGCCGTTGAAGAACTCGAGATCGGGAGCGGGGGCGGGCACGGACGCTTTCGCTTCGCGTGGCGAGCGGGCCATCGGCGCCATGGGCGCCGCCCGGTCCATGCGGACGACCTGCTCGGAGAGCGTTCCCCGGCTGGCCAGGATCTGAAGACGTGCCGCCGAGCGCAGCAGGATGGTGTCCTGGGATGAGAGGAGGTCCTCTCTCAACACGATGACGCGCCCTCTTCCGGCATCCTTCTCGTGGCCGGCGGCGGGAGGGCTCGCCCGGACCATCACTTCGATCGACTGCTGGAGATCCTGCGCATACGAAGTGCCCTTCGCATTGAGAATAACCAGATCGGCGGAGACTCCTTTCATGCTCCAGTACTCGTGCGCGCGCAGGAGTTGCCTGACGACATCGCACTCTTCGTCCTGCTCGATGCGCACCAGCGCTATCGGCAGATCTCCCGAGATGCCGTGAGGCCAGAGCCCCGAGGGGCCTCTGCGGTTCGATGCCAGCACCTGGGGCGCCGCACGCAGCGTGGGATCGATGTACAGCAGGCGGTTCGCCAGCCGCTGGAAGAGATGAGCCTCGTCCTGGGTGATCCTCAGGTGGTGAAGCTGAACCTGCGCCCGTGTCCAGGCCAGGGTGCTCTCCCGCTCGAAGGTGGCCGGCTCGCGGTACTTCTCGGCAAGCTGGATCGCCTCCTCCCGCGAGCCGGCGACGAGGGTGGTGTAGACGATGCGGAGCGTCCCTTGAGGAGGCAGCAACACGCGGTGGCGGAGGCTCACGATGGGATCCAGGACCGTCCCCGTCGTGTTCGTCAGGGAGCCTCCATCGATGACGGAGATCGGCGTGCGGATCCCGCGCCCCCGCGCCAGGAAGCTCGCGCGGTCGCTCTCGCACTCCACCGGGGCGATGCTCTCTCCCTCGAGGGCGGCCAGGTGGGCGAGCCAGAGCTGGGGCTCGTCTGCCGAGCGGCGGCGGCGCGTTGCCAGAAGCGCCCCGAGATGGGGGACGAACTCGGTCTCGACGAAGAGGTTCGAGAAGGCAGGATGGGCCTCGTCCGCCGCCTGCGTGGCCAGGACGACCTCGGCGTAGGAGGTGAGATCGATCTCTCTCTCCCGGCTCTCGATATTCGTCACCGTCATCCGGCGCAGCTCGGCGTCGTCGTCCGGCGACACGATGATGTCGAGGCTTATCGCAAGCGACCGATCCTTCTGGGTGATCCTGGCGCGCTCCTCCGAATAGACGACCTCGTACTTGTCCGCCGGGGTGCCGCTCGGATGGAAGCCGGCGGACCAGATGCCGCCTGTCCCTGCGTCCCTCAGGAAGATGAAGGTCCCCCAGCAGTCGCGAGTCGAGTCCTCCCGCCACCGGGTCACGGCGAGGTCGCGCCAGCGGCTGAACCCGGAGCCCGCCGCGGTGACCATGACCGTGTATCGCCCGTTGGAGAGAAGGTGGGTGCGGGGGGTGATGTCGTGGGGCGAGTCGAAGCGCCTGAGAGTGGGAGGTATCAGCTCCCGGACCTGCGCGGCGACCCGAACCTCCTCGGCCCTCGGCCGGGTGACGGCGACCGCGCGTGGCGTTCGCTCCTCGAGCAGAAGCTCCGCCGCCTGGACCATCGGATGGGAATGGAAGCGCCTCCGGAAGAGGCTCTCCTTCAGCACGTTGGTGAGGGAGACGAGGCTCATCCCCTGGTGGTGGGCCATATAGGTGCGGACCACGGCCACGGAGGTCCTCTCCGGAAGGCGCGAGGGAGTGTAATCGAGCGCTTCGTAGAAGCCGTACTCTCCGCGGGCTCCGGCCTGCTCGAGGCGGACGAAATTGACCAGGGCGGCGCCCGGGTCGAGCATGGCCGCCAGCGCGGTGGCGTAGGGGGCGACCACCACGTCCTCGAACAGGCCTCGCTTGAGGCCCAGGCCGGGAACTCCAAACGCGGAGTACTGATAGGTGAGCTCGGCGTCCCGCACGTTGTAGGCCGACTCGGAGACTCCCCACGGGACCTTCCGCTCCGCGCCGTAGCGGACCTGGCGTCCGACGACGAGGCGGCAGGTGAGATCCGGAAGGCTCTGGGCGGGATGCGACATCACCAGAAGCGGCATCAGGTACTCGAACATGGATCCTGACCAGGAGACCAGGGCGGCGCCATGGCCGATGGGCGTCAGTGAGCGGCCGAGCTGGAACCAGTGCCTGGGCGGCACGTCACCCTTGGCGATGGCCAGGAAGCTCGCCAGCCGGGCCTCCGAGGCCAGGAGATCGTACCTGCTCGGATCGAGCGTCCCGTCGGCCACGCGATAGCCGATGGAGAAGAGCTCACAGGTGGGATCGAAGAGGAAACGGAAGTCCATCGCTTGAACCATCTCGTCCGCGAGCAGGGCGAGCTCCGAGAGGCGGGCCGCGAGCACCCCCTCGTGTTCCTGCATGTCACGGGCGTGGCTCCTGGCGGAGTCGTGAACGGCGATCGCCCAGATCAGGATCCCGGATCGGGAGCCGTCCTGGACCTCGCTCGCGAGCGTCCGCGCAATGTCCAGGAGCATCGCCGAGCGGGCTTCGAGATCCCGAAGCCGGTCGAGCCGCCCGGGCAGCGCCGCGGGGAGATCCTCCAGCGCTGCCGCTGTCGCCTCCGCTGCCTCGCGGAGCTGCGCGGCGGTGACCGTCTGTGCGCGGGCTCCATGCTCGATCTTCTCCATCGATTCGATCAGCAGGTCGAGCGCGTCGCCGATGCCCTCGAAAACCTCCGGACCGGCCACGGAGCGGTGCATGTGCTCGCGGCACGCCTGGGCCAGGGCGATCAGGTACCCCGCCAGATTGCCGCTGTCCACCGTGGACACGTACATGGGCTCCAGCGGCCGGAGGTCCGCCGTGTCGTACCAGTTCAGAAAGTGGCCCCGGACGCGGCGAAGGCCGCGCATGGTCTCCAGGGTGGCCTCCAGCCTCTCCACGGTCTCCAGTCTTCCAATCCATCCGGAATCGCAGGCGGCCATCGTGCTGAGCAGGTAGAGCCCCAGGTTCGTCGGCGATGTGCGGCGGGCCTCGACCGGATCCGGATCCTCCTGGAAGTTGTCCGGCGGGAGGCCGTGGTTCCGGTCGTTCACGAATGTCTCGAAGAAGCGCCAGGTCCGGCGGCTGATCAGCCGCAGGGAGCGGCGCGCTTCCGGGGAGATCACCCGCGAGTGGGCGATCCTCAAGGGGACGCTGATCCGCCAGGCGAGCACGGGGGAGAGGGACCAGAGGATCACGAAGGGCAGGGCCACGGGCCATGACCCCGGCTTGAGCACGGCGACGAGTACCCCGGCCCCCGCGGCCAGATAGACGGCCCAGCGGAGATGCCCGTAGAAGCTCCTGAGCCTCCTGTCGGCTCCACGGCCCGCCCGGGCGGCGGTGACCCACTCGAGGAGGTTCCGCTTTGTGATGAAGAGGCGGCCGAGGGTCCGGATCACGGCATCGACCATGAGCCAGGCCTGATGGGCGAGCATGGTGATGGCCAGGAGGGTCTGCAGCATCGCCACCTGGATGTCGTGGCCCACGGCGCGAAGGTGGTTGCGCTTGGAGATTCGCCACCTTCGGGGAACCAGGCCGTCGAGGATCGGGATCACGGCCGGCACGACCACGGATCCGACGAAGAGGCCGGTCCACAGAAGCACCGGGACGCCCGGGAGGCTCCAGGCCGCCACCGCGATGAGAAAGGCCGAGGGTGCGGCCAGGCTCCGCCGGAGGTTGTCCACCATCTTCCATCGTCCGTGCAGGGAGATGCGTGACTTCTGCCTGCCGCCGGAGGCGTCGCGCGCGTAGCCCAGTATCCAGGGCAGGAGCTGCCAGTCACCCCTCACCCATCGATGATTGCGGCGGGAGGCCACCTCGTAGTTGGTCGGGAACTCCTCGAAGAGATCCACGTCCGTCGCGAGCCCGGCGCGCGCGAACGAACCTTCGAAGAGGTCGTGGCTCAGGAGCGTGTTCGCCGGGACCTTTCCCTCGAGGGCCGCCTCGAAGACGTCGACGTCGTAGATCCCCTTGCCCGTGAACGACCCCTCGCCGAAGAGGTCCTGGTACACATCGGAGACCGCGGCCGCGTAGGGATCCACGCCTCCGGGCCCCGAGACGATCCGCTGGTAGATGGTGCTCGCCGGGCCCGTCGGCAGGGAGGGCGTGAGCCGGGGCTGCAGGATCCCGTAGCCCTTGACGACACGCCCCTTCCGGGAATCGAAAACCGGCCGGTTCAACGGGTGGGCCATGGCGCCGACCAGGCGACGGGCGGTCCCCATGGGGAGCCGGGTGTCGGCATCCAGGGTGATGACGTAGCGAACGCCCTGCGGCACTTCCGGCGGTCGGCCGTTGATCGGAAGGAAAGAAGTGTCCGTGGCGCCGCGCAGGAGCCGGTTCAGCTCGTGGAGCTTGCCACGCTTCCTCTCCCAGCCGATCCACTTTCCATCCCTGTCGTTCCAGAGGCGCCGGCGGTGCAGCAGAAGGAAGCGCTCTCCGCCGCCGGGCGAAGTCCCGTACTGCTGGTTGAGGCGAGCGATACCAGCGGCCAGCGTGGAGACAAGCCCGTCGTCTTCCGGAGCCTTCTCGCCGTCCGCGTCCGCCCAGTCCGTGAGAAGGGCGAAATGGAGATGGCCCTCGGGGTTGGCGAGGTAGTGCACCTCGAGCCGCTCGAGCTGCCCTTCGATGTTGGCCCGGTGCGAGAGCATCGTGGGTACGACGACCAGGGTCCGCAGATCGGAAGGCACTCCCGAAGCCAGCTCGAGCTTGGGGAGGAGCCCGGGTGGAAAGAGGAGCGGGACGAGCCGGTGGACGATCGATACCGCAACGTCCGAGGCGGGCACCAGGCCGAGGATCCCCAGCAAGGCGAGGATCCACGAGGCCGCCCCGTCGGCCCAGGTCATAAAGAGGAGGGAGGAGAGAAGGAGGGTCGTGATGGCCGCAATCCCTCCCAGGTAGCCGATCATCGCCTGAGCGCGGCAGGCCCGGCGGATCCGGGTTCTCAAGGGAACACGAAAGCCCAGTCTCCTCTCGAGAGCGCCCCGGCCCTTGGCGATCAGATAGAAGCCGGGATCCTCCTCCGCGCTCCCGGGCACGCCGGGCGGAGGCTTCTCGTGTCCGACCCCCTCGCTCGCGCTCCGGGCCATGAGGATCGACTCCCGCGCCACCTCGACCTCCGTCCGCCCCGAGCCCCGGGAGAGCAGCTCGATCTGCGCGCGGTACTCGTCCCGGGTCGCGAAATCCATGGCGGCGAATCCGGGGGCGGTGCGGAGGATCTCGTCCACCTGGCTGACGCTCTCGAAGAAGTCGGGCCAGTCGATGGATGACATCCATCGCATGCTGGTGATGATGTTGCGGACGGTGACGTTGGCCGCGGCCTGGGACTGGTGCTCCTGGGCGACCGCCTCGTCGGCCGACGTCTCCTGGAGGCGCAGCCTTCTTTCGAGCCACTCCAGGACGGGCATGATCGATGAGTCCTGGCCACGAAGCTGCTGGACGAGTTGCACGGCGAACGCGCGGGAGAGGGGGCCGTCGCTGAGGCTGTTGAGCACCACCTCCTGGCTCTCGACCGCATGCTCGCCGAGACCCAGCAGGCGATCCGCCACCTCCTCGGCCCTGGCCCGCTCCTCGCGGGAGTGGATGATCAGTTGCGAGAGACGCCGGAGATTCTCCACCAGGGCCACGCGGAGGTGGATGGCGACCGCCCAGAGCTCTCCGATGGTCAGCGGCTGGATGCGCTGGTAGGCGTGCACGAATCGCTGGAGCGTCTCCATCTCGAAGCGGCTGTCGGTGTGGGCGACGTAGGCCCAGGCCAGCCCGTAGACGCGGGGGAACCCGGCGAGGTGGCCCGCGGCGATCCTGGGCAGCAGACGGTAAAAGCTTGCAGGAAGGTGATCCCGGATTCCCTGGAGCTGCTCGTCAACGACGTGGAAGTTGTCGAGGATCCACTTGGCGGCAGGCGTGATCTCGTGCTTCGCCAGGACCGTTCCGGCGATGCTCCGGTAGCCGGCCAGGAGCACGCGGGCGTTCTCGCTGACCCTCGGGAGGAGCTTCCGCCCCCTCGGCGGCCTGCCGGCGGCGCGATGGGCTGCGGCCAGGCTCTCCGCGTGCTCCTCCATCCGCTCGATGCCGAAGATCTCGGCGCGGATCGGCTCCTCGACCAGGGAAGGCCTGTCGGTGACCGGAGCGGCCTTCATGAGGGATTCCCATCCGGGACGCTGAGAGGGTGCTTCCGTTCCCCGACCCGGGGAGGTCCGGAACCATCGGCCTGGCGGCGCGAGCTCCCGAGCTTCTGCAGGGTGACGGCTCATTGTACTCATGGTGGTGCGAAGCCTGTTGCACCCCTCTCATTGAGACGGCTTGCAGCCCTCTGGATCCAGGTAAGCTCCGCTATTTCAACGTCTTACGGTCCATCGTGCAACACGCTTCGCACCACCATGCAAGGACTCGGCGGCCACCGGGAAGGCGGGGGAGCGTCCACGCCCCGGGAGATGCAGAAAAGGGTTGACACGAAAGAAAAGCGAAAGTAGAGTGAAGCCATCGAGTCCATGTGAGGTGAGCGATGGCAGCCCCGACCCAGCTTCTCTCGATCCAGCGCAGCGGCACCCTTCTCGCCAGGCAGGGGATTCTGGCCGCGGGCTGCCGGCCGCAGGCGGCTCCTCCCGCCTCGCGGCCCTCCCCGTTCGTGATCCATGGCCGAGGCGGGATCTCGCCCGTCCGCTACCCGTCGCTCATGCTCGCCGCGGATGCGGCGCCCGTGGTCGGGCAGAGGGGGGAGACGGAGTACCTGGATCTCCCCTGTCGCAGCGCCCTGAACCGCTGCACCAGCGATCGGATGCCCTTCCGGTGGACGATCAACCCCTACCGGGGATGCGAGTTCGGCTGCACCTACTGCTATGCCCGCTACACCCACGAGTTCATGGGGATGGACGACAGCCGCCTCTTCGAGACGCGCATCTTCGCCAAGCAGGGAGCGGCCGAGGCGCTCGAGAGGGACCTTCCGCCCGGGAAGATCCCCGACGGAGCCATCGCGATCGGAACGGTGACGGACCCCTACCAGCCCGTCGAGCGCAAGCTGAAAGTGACGCGATCCATCCTCGAGGTTCTGGCGAGGCGGGAGGGGCTGACGCTCTCGATCACCACGAAGGGAGCGCTCATCACACGGGACATCGATCTGCTCCTCGAGATCGCGCGGCGCAACACTCTCACGATCAACATCACGATCACGACGCTCAGCCGGAAGCTCTCGCGGATGCTCGAGGGGCGGGCCCCCCGCCCGGCGAAAAGGCTCGAGGCGCTGCGCTCGCTCACGAGCGCGGGGCTCCGGGCCGGCGTCTTCATCATGCCGGTCATCCCGGCCATCACGGACGGCGCCGCCGCGCTCGAGGCGATCGTCGCCGCGGCCTCGCGGGCGGGGGCCTCCTACGTCGCCTGCCAGGCCCTCTTCCTGCGCAGCTCCGCCAGAAAGGAGTTCTATCCCTTCCTCGATGCGTCGTTCCCGAAGCTGGCGCCGCGCCTCAAGAGGATCTACGGGGCGAACGTCTACTACACCAGCGACTACCGGGAGCGCCTCTCGGTGCTCTTCCGGAAGCTCCAGGTCAAGTACGGGTTCGCGCCGAGGAGCGGTCGGTGGGATCCCGGGGCTTCGAGCAATGGGGAGCGGAGATTGCGCCGGACCGGCGGAGGGGCCGGAGCCGCGGGCGGTGCCAGCCGCGCCTCCCGCAGCCGCACCGTGACGCACCTCATCGACAGGCTACAGATGCCACTCGCCTTCTAGGAGTGGGTAGGGAAGGGGTCCCGGCTGTCATTCCTCGGGCGGGGAGAGACCGGCCGGGACCCCGCAGCCCGCGGTGCGCCAGGGCCGCAACGGAGGAAGGCGATATTCGGCATTCCGGCGTGATCGACCGGCAACTCGACGCGAGAGAGTTCCGGAGAGCGTCGCTCCGCCGCCGAGCCTTCTTCGAACTCTTCTAAACCGCAGGCGTGATGGATCAGAGCGCCTGGCGGAGCTGATCGAAGCCGAGGTAGCCGAACAGGAGCAGGCAGAGGATCAGCAGCAGGTTGGTGGCCCACCTGCTCCGTAGCCGGGGGCCCACCCAATCGGCGCGTGAGTTCATGTAGAGGAGCGTGGCCGCCAGAAAGGGCATGAAAAGCGAGCCGGCCACGGCGTAGGCCACGATGACGGCGACGGGCCGCTGGAAGAAGAGCAGCGCCATGGTCGGGAGGGCCAGGTAGGCCAGAAAGCCCCGGTACCAGGGCGAGCGGGTGCTCACGAGAGCCCGCTGGGCATCCGGCTTCAGCCGCTTCATCAACCCCACGAAGTCGCAGAAGAGGTAGGGGACTCCCTGCCAGACTCCCAGAATCGAGGTGCTCACAGCCGCCCAGAATCCAATCCGGAAGGCCCACGAGCCGAACGGCCCGAGGAGATCACCCACCACTTTTCCCATCCTCACCACGGCAGCGTTCCCGCCTGCCGCCCCGGTGGCGGTGAGCGTGGCGGCGGAGAGAACGATCACCGCGATACCGAAGATCCCCGTCAGGCCGTAGGCGACGCCGAGATCGGTGCGGGCCAACCGGAGGCACTGCGCTCCTTCCCATCCCTTTTCACGCATCCAGTAGCCATAGGAGAGAAGCGTGACGCTCCCGCCGACGCCTCCGATGATCCCGAGGATGAAGCCGACTCCGCCGGAGGGGATAGAGGCATCAAGGATCGATCGGGTGGCGGTGACAGCCGGAGGCGCGATCAGCAGGGCACAGGTGAGAAGGCCGGCGAACATGACGCCGATGAAGACCTTCATGATCGTCTCGAAAGAGCGATAGCCGCCCAGGAGCACGAGGATGCCGGCTGCCACTGAATGGATGACCCCCCAGGCGGTGACGGACAGGCCCGGCGCGATGGCATGCGCTGCGAGGCCACAGGCGCTGATGAGCGCGCCGCCCACGATGAAGGACCACAGGACCAGGTAAACGAGAAAGTAGTACTGGACCCAGCGGCCCAGCCTCAGCACCCAGCCTTCGATCAGTGTGGTCCCCGTCGCGAGCTGCCAGCGGGCGAGCCCCTCGTTCAGTGAGTACTTGAGGAGCGCGCCGACCACGGCGGCCCAGACCACCGCGTAGCCGTAGCGCGACCCGGCCGCGGCTGCGGCGACGAGATCGCCCGCGCCGAGGCCCGTGGCGGCCACCACGAGGCCCGGGCCGATCTGGCGCAGGAGACCCGGCGAGCCGGGAGAGTCGTTCCCGCTCAACGCGGAGTCACGCGCCCGGCGAGTTCCCGGACCGACGGCGGGAGTGCCATCGGCTGGCGCATCCGTGAACGGATGGTCATGGCTGCGGGCGAACGGAGCACCGGCCCGGTTCCGGAAGCCGCCGGGTGCATCGACGAAGCCCGGCTCCGGCGGAATGGCATCCGGCGAGGCTGCCCTTCATGAACGGCGTCCGGGCGGCGTGCGCGAAGCCGCCGGGACGCCGTCGAAGAAATCGACGAGGCCCGTCTCCAGGGAGTACTCGGCACCGACGACGAGGAGGCCATCGTCGCGGATGAGCTGCTCAAGGATGCTGGATCCGTGGCGGAGGTGATCCGCCGACGCGCGGATGTTGGCCCGGACGGCCGCATGCACCAGCGCTTCGGGAGCGAGGCGCAGCTCGGTCGCCAGCAGGGCCTCGACGGAAGGGCGGATGCGATTGACGATCGAATCCATGTTGTGGGATCGGGCCTCGGGGCTCCGGTCGGACTCCTCGAGCGTGGCGAGCACGGCCCCGCACTGCGAGTGGCCCAGCACCACGACGAGGCGCGTTCCGAAGCGTGCCGCCGCGAACTCGACGCTGCCGACCTGCGACGGCGCGACGATGTTCCCCGCGACCCGGATGACGAAGAGATCGCCGAGCCCCTGGTCGAAGACGATCTCGGCGGGCACGCGCGAATCGGAGCAGCCGAGGATGATCGCGAAGGGCTCCTGCCCCCCGGCCACCTCGCTGCGGCGCGCGGCGCCGGTCATCGCATCGCTGCCCTGGGAGACGGAGACGAAGCGCCGGTTTCCCTCCCTCAGGCGATCGAGCGCCTCCCGTGCCTCGATCAAGATTGAGGCTCCCTGCCCGTCCGCATCTCCATCTCCGCTCGTCCCTTCCGTGGCGGGAGCATCTTCAGCCCCCCACGTGCCGCGTGCCGGGCCAGGCAACGGCGCGGCGGGCCATGTCGGTCCGGATCCGCCACCGGGCCATGAAAGGCCCGGTTGCCGCTCCGGAGACTGCCCTTCCCCCCGGGTCCGTTCCGCGCCGCCGTCCTGAGCGGCCCATCGCGTTCACGGTTGTCCGGCCTCGAGTCCGGGAGATTCTATCGTCGGCGGGGCGGGCGGGGTAGGCGGCACCCCGGCACGGACTCCTCCTGAAGTGTCTCGGGATCCCGTGCAGCGGCAGGGCGCCCCATGTAGAATGGCGCTCTCATGGCATCCCTGAAGGCGAAGCTCAGCCGCGGTATCGGCACCGCGATCACCGACTACGGCATGATCGAGGCGGGCGATACGGTCGCCGTCGCCGTCTCCGGCGGCAAGGACTCGCTCACACTCCTGGACATCCTCGTGAGCATCCGTCGCCGCGCGGGAGTGAAGTTCGACCTGGTTGCCGTGACCGTCGACCAGGGCTACGACGGCTTCCGCTGGCCGGTGATGGAGAAGCATTTCCGCGATCTCGGCGTGCCTTACCACATCGAGAACACGCACATCCGGGACACCATCGAGGATCACAAGCAGCCCGGCGCCACCTGGTGCTCGCTCTGCGCCCGGCTGCGGCGCGGCGTCCTCTACCGCCTGGCGCGGGAGAAGGGGTGGAGCAGCATCGCCCTCGGCCACCATGCCGACGATCTCATCGAGAGCCACCTGCTCTCGCAGCTCTTCAACGGCGCGACGCAGTCGATGCCGCCGGTGCTCAGGGCGAAGGACGGCTACAACAAGGTCATCCGCCCGATGTGCTACGTGTGGGAGAGGCACGTCATCGGCTACACGGAAGAGCGCGGCTTCCCGGTCATCTGCTGCGCCTGCCCGGCCTGTCGCGATCACACTCTCAAGCGACAGGTGGTCAAGGCGCTGCTCCATGACCTGGAGGAGCGCTTCCCGGGGATCAAGACGAGCCTTCTCAGCGCGCAGCGCAACCTCAAGCTGACCCAGCTCATGGACCCGCGATTCCTCCCCATGGGGGAGGGCGCCCGCCTGAAGGAGGCTGCCATGGCCAGCCCGCTCTACGGCATCCTTCAGAACGAAGGAGTCTCCGAAGAGCCCGAGGAGGAGCGTCGGGAGGAAAGGCCCGAGGCGCCGGCCCTGCTCACCATCGGCGCCCGGCCGGCCGCTCACGCTCCGGGCATGGCAGCGGCGGAAGGCAACGGCGGGTCGGCCCGCCCCCGTGGCGGTGGGTCCGTCCGGCCCGTTGCCGGGGTCTCAGCCGTACCTGCAACCTCGCCGGGAATCTTCCGCGAACCTGCGCACGAGAGCCCGGGCTCCTGCGGCGCGATGTGCGGCTGCGGCCCCCAGGCCTGACCTGACCGGGCTCCCGTGCCGCGCGAGCGGCTTCCGCCACCTGATCGATTCGATGATCGCCGCGGGCGGCACCGACGGCGCCGAGAGGCCGGTGGCCTCGTACCTGAGGGAGGAGAAACCTATTGATCGAGTGGCTGGATCGGCAGTGGAAACGCCATGGCCGGGCGCTGTGGATCATCCACTCGGTCTGGTCGCTGGCCGCGGGAGTGGCGGTGATCGTGCTTGCCCGGGAGCGCTACGGCTTCATCCCGTGGGTGATCGGGTTCCTGGCGCTGACGTGGCTGACCACATTGCTCTTCAGCCGGTCCGCGGACACGGCTCGGCCGACGGGCCGCAAGGAGCGGTTCCGGATCGAGTTGACCTCGTACGTCACACGCGTTCTCTATCAGGAGACGCTCTTCTTTCTCATCCCCTTCTACGCCTACTCGACGGTGGTCCCCTCCTGGAACATGCTCTTCGTCGGCCTCCTGGGGCTGATGGCGGTTCTCTCCTGCCTGGACCTCGTCTTCGACCGCTGGATCCGGAAGAGCCCCGTTCTCGGCCTCGTCTTCTTCGCATCGGTGGCGTTCGCCACGCTGAATCTCCTCCTCCCCATGCTCCTCCGCATGAC
>Ga0299906_10003542_pt1 | contig 12865 bp, 9 predicted proteins | sample RVTome_14_FD_200259 | JGI IMG/M metagenome (GOLD analysis project Ga0299906, IMG submission 200259) | Soil microbial communities from uranium-contaminated site in the Upper Colorado River Basin, Wyoming, United States - RVT145D125 (version 2) ...
CTGGGCGCATCATTGGTATGGAGAGTAGAAAGGACCAGGTGACCGGTGAGCGCCGCCTTGATGCCGATCTCGGCGGTCTCCAAGTCGCGGATCTCGCCCACCATGATGATGTCGGGATCCTGGCGCAGGAAGGAGCGTAAAGCAGCGGCAAAGTTGTAGCCGATCTTTTCCTTCATCTGGCACTGGTTGATCCCCATCAAGTTGTACTCGACCGGGTCTTCGGCGGTCATGATGTTCTCGGAGACCTTGTTGAGCTGGGAGAGGGCCGAGTACAGGGTGGTCGACTTACCACTGCCGGTGGGACCGGTGACCAGCACCATCCCGAACGGTGCATGAATCGCCTCGAGGAGCACATCCATCTCATGGCGATCGAAGCCGAGCATCTGCAAATCCACCATCAGATTGCTCTTGTCGAGAAGGCGCATGACCGTCTTCTCGCCAAAAATCGTCGGGATGGTGGAGACGCGGATATCGACCTCCTTGCCTTTGGTCCGTAGCTTGATGCGGCCGTCCTGTGGGAGGCGTCGCTCGGCAATGTCGAGCTCCGCCATGATCTTCACGCGCGAGGTGATGGCATCCTTCAGCGAGAAGGGCGGCTTCATCACCTCGTGCAGCACACCGTCGATACGGTAGCGGATCCGCAGTACCTTTTCGTAGGGCTCGATGTGCACGTCGCTGACGCGCTTGTCGACGGCGTCGATGAGCAGGAAGTTGACCAACTTCACCACCGGGGCATCTTCCATCGCCCGCTTGAGGTCCCCGATGTTGAAGTCCTCGTCGTCGTCCGCGAGGACGGCAAGGTCTTGGTCCTGCTCCATGTCCTGCAGGACCATCGCCAGACGGCCTTCCGCGGCGGAGTCGTGCAGGCCGTAGACCTCCGCGAGCTTGCGCTGAATCTGCGTCTCGGTGGTGACCATCGGCACGACGTTGAGGCCGGTCATGAACTTCACGTCCTCGATCGCAAAGATGTCGAGGGGATCGATCATGGCGATGGTCAACACGTTGCCGGACTTGGAGACCGGCATGATGTGGTGCTGCTTCGCCACGGATGGTGTGATCAAGCTCACCACCGCCGGGTCGATCAATGTATGGTCGAGATCGACGGTCGACACCCCGTGCTGCTTGGAGAGGAAATTGCGCAGATCTTCCTCTTCCACCATTCCCAGCTTGATCAGGTTGGACCCAAGCCGCCCTCCCTGAGTCATCTGGCACTCAAGGGCCTCCTTGAGCTGCTCTTCCGTGATCACGCTGGCCTCGACCAGCATGGCGCCCAGCTTCTTGGCCACATCTACTCCTTACGCTCTGATCTCGTAAGAAAGCACGGGCGACCATCTTGCGTGCATAAGACGGCGCCGGAGCGCCCCCCGCATGCCCCCATGTGGAGAAAAGATGGTACGCAGTCCGCCTCTTCGGTCGGAGATGAGTTCACAATGAGCAATGCGCGGCGTGACACGCGGCATGACCGTCTCCGGCCGACAACAACCCCTCGGCACCGGCCGCGACGACCGTGAGCCCGGGGTGGATCTCCCGTCGTAGCTGCGCCACGGTCAGCGAATCGAGGAAGGTATTCCGATCCTCGGCGAGCATGACGTCGGGGATGACCGGGATCTCCCCCGACTGACACTGGGCCAGGCCGCGGCGCACGTCGGCCCCGGACAACAGGCCGGCGACGGTGATCCCCGCCCCGAAAAACCGGTTCTCCAGGTATACCACCCGACCCTGCCAGCCGACGGAGGACTCCGCGACGGCCGCCACATGGGCCGCCAGGGTGGGGCCGAAGAGCTTCCCGGTGAAGAAACAAAACCGCCCCGGGCGCGGGTGCGAGTGCGCCAACGCTACCCGCAGCTCTTCCCGGAACAACGCCATCGAGCCCACGCCGTCGGCAATCTGGGGATAGCCTTCGTAGTCCGCCGCGGGCGGAATGGGCGATCCCGCGAGGACGAACCACTCGTCGGCCGCAAATACGAAGCGGCTACCCAGGCGGCCGAGACATGCGTCCTGCAGCGCCTCGATGTCCACCAGAAACCGCCGGGCATACGCCTCGTCCGCCCGTTGCAGCACCGGCAGTCCCTTGCGGTGGTCGGTGAGGCCCACCGGCACCACCGCCACCGAGCGCACCCCCGGATGGAGCTCGGCCAGGTCTGCGACCGTGCGTCGCAAGTGATCCCCGTCGTTGATGCCCGGACACAGGACGATCTGGGTGTGCAACGTGATGCCGCCGCGGATCAACCGCTGGAGCTGGGGCACCACCGGCGCCATGTGTTTGCCACGCAGCAGATACGCGCGCAGGCCCGGATCGGTCGCGTGCACCGAGACGTAGAGGGGGCTAAGGCGCTGCTCGATGATCCGCCGGTACTCCTCCTCCGTCAGGTTGCTCAGGGTGATGTAGTGGCCGTGCAGGAATGAGAAACGGTAATCCTCGTCCTTGACGTACAGGGAGCTCCGCTGTCCGCGCGGATTCTGGTAGACGAAGCAAAACACGCAGTGGTTGTCGCAGGTCTGGATCTCCATCGGCTGGAGCTCGAGCCCCAGACCAACGCCCGCATCCTTGGCGACGGAGAGCTCCCACTCCTCCCCGTCGCCGCGCGCCACCACCAGCTCCAGCTCCTCCGCCGCACCGTGGAACTGCACGTCGAGCAGATCGCGCACCGGTTGGCCGTTCATGGCCACGATACGATCCCCGGGCAGTAATCCCAGCCGCTCCCCCAGCGAGCCGTGGCCGACGCCGGTAATCGCCACCCCTTCCCCGGGCAAATCGCCCCGCCTGTGGTCGGTCATACTGGCCAGCCCGGGAGTCTCACCGAGGAGCGTCGCAAGCGTGCGTTCCAGCCCCCACTCCGGGGGAGACCGGAGGTCCCCACCTGCCCCCATGCACGCCGCCGCGCAAGACTGAACCCGCACCTCGGCCCGCGGTCGGGCGCGGGCGCGGCGACGGCCTGCCCATCTAGCCCGCATTTCTCACCACGGATCGTCGCGAGACCGTGCAAACGTTCGTAGATCCTGGCCGGCCCGCCGGTAGGAGCCGAATCCCTTCGGCGACCTGTCACATTGGGTCGCCGATCAAATCGGCTCCTACCACGGACGAGGACCCGACCAGGAGATGCGGGCGGTTGCGCGGGCGCAGCAGATTCGTGGTGAGAAATGCGGGCTGGGCTCGGGATGCGCGGTCGGAGGGAACTCATGGCGAAGAATCGGGCACAAGGGTCGGCCACTCCCGACCAGCGATCAAGCGCCCTTCCTGGGTCACCGATGAGCCCCTTGCCCGGACGGGTTTCGGGCCGAAAAAAACCTGGAACGAGGCCGAGTTGCACATCTGGTCCAAACTCGTCGCAGCCGGTGAAGACGGTTTCCCTGGCACCACGTTTGCTGCCGTGATCGGCATCATCGTGATCGCCGCCGTGCTCGGCTACCTGACCGGCGCTTTCCAGGCCCGCAGCCGCCTACGCCGCTGGCACGAGGAACAGGAGCGCGCCGAACGGCGTCACGACCAACAGACCCGCCGCTTGCAGAGCGAGATCTCCGACCTGCAAGACGAGATCACCGAGATCCAGAATCTCCTGCGCTGTATCCCGGATCTCGCCCAGCGACTGACCGCCACCAAGGATGTCGATTCTACCTGCGAGCAGATTCTGAGCACGATTCAGACCATGTTGCCGGCACGTCAGGTCTGCATCCTCATCACCCAAGAGAAGGGCTACATCCCCTGGGTCGGTGTCGGTATCGACCAGGAGATCCTGCGACGAGAGGTCATCCCCTTCGGGCAAGGCAGGCTCGGCTGGATCGGCGAGCGTGGACTGATCACCTACGCCTCGCAGCTTACGAAGGAGACGGGACTGGTACGCAACCAGGTCTTCGGGGCGGGAGAGATCATCGAGGCCGACATCTACGTACCCCTGGTTCACGGCCGGAGCTCGTTGGGGATGATCACCCTGAAACAGCTCGACCGTCGTCCGCGGTTCGAGCGCCAGATCCTCGGTGCGTTGAAGGACCTCTTCTCCACCGCCCTGGCGGGGAACCGTGCCTTCGAGGAGATCTCCCAGAGGGCCAACCGCGACGGCCTGACCGGCCTCTACAACATGACCTTCTTCAAACAGCACTTCGAGATTGAGATCAGCAAGGCGCGGCGCAACGGCGGCTTCCTCGCGATCTTCATGTTCGATATCGACCACTTCAAACACTACAACGATACCCAGGGCCACCTGGCCGGAGACGAGGTCTTGCGACGGGTCGGGCGACTGTTTCGGGAGCACATGCGGGCGGTCGATATCTGCGCACGCTATGGCGGCGAGGAGTTCATCGTCCTTACTCCGGGCCTGAATCGCGACGACGCGCTGCACTTCGCCGAGCGGTTCCGCAACCTGTTTCTCGCCCACCCCTTCCCCCATAAAGAGTCCCAACCCAACGGGACGTTGAGCTTTTCCGGTGGGATTGCCGCCTACCCGATGGACGGTCTGTCGGTCAACGAGCTGATCCGCACCGCCGATGCGGCGCTCTACGTGGCCAAACGGCACGATCGCAATCAGATCGTCCAGGCATCCGGACCGATCATCGCCTGACCCGCGGCGGTGAACGGCCGTAAGATCGGCCTCCCTGCCGCGGGTGTAAGTAGCAGGGCAACCCATCCTACCCACCGTGGAACGCGGTCCGAAACGACCGTGCACCCACTTGGGGTCGGGGCGGCAAGCTACTCGGTGGCGCCGCACTTTCCGCACCGAAACGGCCCAAGCGATGCGAGCCGCCGCTTGATGTGCCTCGGCATTTCCATACAATCGGCCTTCCCTGTCGCAACAATACGGATGACATTGGGTGCCCATGGCGATCTCGACCGAGAAACAACGCCTTCTCACCCTCCGACGCAACATCCACGCAGCCAACGCCGCCTACTATCAGGGGCGTTCCACCCCCTACACGGATCGGGAGTTCGATGAACTACTTGCCGAGCTCCAACGGCTGGAAGAGAGACATCCGGAGTGGATTACCCCCGATTCTCCAACCCAGATGGTGGGCAGCGACTTGGTGCCGCAAGGATTCGCTACCGCGCAGCACACCGTCCCGATGCTCAGCCTCGGCAATACTTACTCCGAGGCGGAGGTGCGAGAGTTCGACGCCCGGCTCACCCGGGTCCTCGGGCAACTGGCCTCGGGATACGTGTGCGAGCTGAAGATCGATGGGGTGGCCCTGGCCCTGCGTTATATGGATGGCGAGCTACGCCAGGCCATCACCCGCGGCGACGGGCAGCGGGGAGATGACGTGACGAGCAACGTGCGCACCATCGCCGCGATTCCCCAATGGTTCCCCGACGCCCCGAACGAGATCGAGGTGCGGGGTGAGCTCTACATGCCATTGAGCGGCTTTCACGACCTCAACGCCGCCCGGGCCCGGGAGGGGGAGGAGCCCCTCGCCAACCCGCGCAATGCCACCGCCGGCACGCTGAAGACCCTCGACCTCGCGGAGGTGGCCCGCCGCCCCCTGGCGTTCTTCGCCTACGAGGTGCACATCCACCAAGAGCCTGCGCAGCCCCACCACCGCCACCTGCAGCGGCTACAAGAGTGGAGCTTTCCCGTGGAGGCCCACTACCAGGCCTGCCCGGACATCGACGCGGCGATCGCCTATTGCGCCGCGTGGCGCAGTGCACGGCGGCGGCTCGACTACCAGACCGACGGCGTGGTGGTGAAGGTTGACGACCCGGCAGAGCGCGAGGCCGCCGGCTTCACCGCCAAGTCGCCACGTTGGGCCATCGCCTACAAGTTTCCGGCCGATCGCGCCACCACAACCCTGAAGCGGATCGAGGTCCAGGTCGGCCGCACGGGCAAGCTCACCCCCGTCGGCCAGCTCGAGCCGGTACTCCTCGCCGGCACCACGGTGAGCCGGGTGAGCCTCCACAACCAGGACGAGATCGACCGCCTCGACATCCGGGTCGGCGATCGGGTGGAGATCGAGAAGGGTGGAGACATCATCCCCAAGGTGGTGTCGGTCCTCGACCGCGACCGGCCCGGACGCGGTACACATTTTCACTTCCCCGCCACCTGCCCGGAGTGCCATGGGCCAGTGCTCCGCGACCCCGACGGCGCCGTCGACCGATGCGTTAATATCCTCTGCCCTGCGCAGGTGGAGGGGGCCATCCTCCACTTCGGCTCGCGCCGCGCCCTGAACATCGACGGCCTCGGCCCGGTCATCGTCTGCCAGCTATTGGACCACGGCCTCATCCGCGACTACGCCGACCTCTTCCCCCTCACTCCAGAGCAACTGACCGGTCTGGAGCGGATGGGCGAGAAGTCGGCCGACAACCTGGTGCGTGCGATCCACGGCGCCACAGAGCGACCCTTCGAACGGGTCCTCTACGCCCTAGGGATCCGCTTCGTTGGCGAGAAGACGGCCCAGGTCCTGGCCGGCCACTTCGGGTCCTTGGCCGCGCTGCGGAGCGCGACCCAGGAGGAGCTGGAGGCCGTGCCGGAGGTCGGCCCAGTGGTGGCAGACAGCGTCCACCGGTTCCTCCACGACCCGAGCCATGTTCTCTTGATCAAACGGCTCCAGGTCGCCGGCCTGCAGTTCGAGACCCGCCAGGCAGGGGGAAAGCCCCAGCCATTCCTGGGGCTCACCTTCGTCTTGACCGGCGCCCTGAGCCGGCCCCGGAGTGCGGTCGAGGAGTGGATCGTCGCCCATGGCGGCCGCACGACATCCACCGTCAGCCGTAAGACCAGCTATGTGGTGGTGGGTGAGAACCCCGGCACCAAGCATGACAAGGCGCTCCGCCTCAAGATTCCAGTCCTCGGGGAGGAGGACCTCTATCGCCTCGCCGACGACGACAAACTCCACCCTCCGCCGGCATAGTTTGCCGCCTTCCATCCCCTTACCTGCACCGCCGCGCCGGGCCGCAGGACGTCGTTTCGCCTTCCCCCACAAGAGGAACCGTGTCAATGAATTACAAAATGATCGAGTGGCAGAACAACCGGATCCGTGTCCTGGACCAGCGCCTCCTACCACGGGAGACGACCTACCGCGAATTCACCGACTACTACCAGGTGATCGATGCGATCCAGACCTTGGTGATCCGCGGGGCACCCCTGATCGGCATCGCCGCGGCGATGAGCCTGGCGCTCGTGGCGCAAAACAAAACGGAGGCAGACCCCCACACCTTCCTCGAAGCCTTCCATTCGGCGGCGGAGGCTTTGCGCCAGGCCCGCCCCACGGCGATCAACCTCGCCTGGGCGATCGACCAGATGGTGCCTGTCGGCGAGGGCTGCGCCGCCAAACCGGGGCCGGAGCGGGTCAAGACCCTGCTCGCCGCCGCTAGTGAGCTGCGCGACGCGGACATCGCCACCAACGAGGCGATCGGCAAGGCAGGCGCGCCGCTCTTCAACTCCGGCGACTATGTCCTGACCCATTGCAACGCCGGTGCCCTCGCCACCGCCGGCTACGGCACGGCCATGGGCGTAGTACGGGCTGCGATCTCCGCAGGCCGGCGGGTCTCGGTCGTCATCACCGAAACCCGCCCCATGTTCCAGGGGGCGCGGCTCACCGCCTGGGAGTGCGACGAGGATAACATCCCGTACACCGTCATCACCGACAGCATGGCGGCGCACTTCATGCGGGTCGGGCGAATCAACGCGGTCATCGTGGGTGCCGATCGCATCGCTGCCAACGGCGACTTCGCCAACAAGATCGGCACCTACTCGCTAGCGGTCCTGGCCAATGCCCATCGGATCCCGCTCTACGTGGCGGCCCCCACCTCCACCGTCGACCGGGACGCCAAGACCGGCGCCGATATCCCGATCGAGGAGCGCGAAAAGGAGGAGATCACCCTGGTCATGGGCCGCACCATGATCACGCCGGAGCGCGCGCGGGTGTGGAATCCGGCCTTCGACGTCACCCCCGCGGCCCTGGTCACCGCCTACATCACCGACCGCGGCATCCTGTCACCCAAGGGGCTCAGGCTCATCGACGCCACGGAGGCGAAACTCAAGCCGTACAAGCTCTCCTCCACCGACCTGCGCAAGAAGCGACAGGCGTCGGAGACTCAGTTCGATGCCCAGGCCGCGGCGACGGTCTCCGTAACCCGCCGTACCGTGGCTGATGCCCTGGCCCGATCGGGTCGGCTGACGCCGGCGAAACAAGCCGCGCAGGAGGCGGCCGGTGAGGCGATGGAGCGGGTCCTGCATCGCAAGAAGGAGGCGGCGCTCAAGCGTCTCGGCGACGCGGGTGAGGAGATGGAGGAAGTAGAGCCTGTCCCTGAAGCCAGGCCCAGCGCCAAGGCAAAATCGCCGCCGCGCAAGGCCACCGACAAGAAGTGGGCGCCGAAGAAGAAATCCAGCGCCAAGCCTGCCGAGAAGAAGGCGGAGGCGCCGGGTAAAAAGGCGGCGTTCAAGGCGGCCCCGAAAAAAGTGGCGAAAAAGACCCCAAGCAAGAAATAGGGATAACCCACAGCCTGCCGGGTCCCCACCGACGGCGCGGACCCGGCGGCGGCAACCGGCTGGGACACGTTAGCTAGCGCGCATAGGATACAATTCGCCCTATGGCGGAACGTGACGACCTCCAGCGCGACGAGGAGACCCTCACCGACCGGCGGCAGAAGGTGCAAAAGCCGCCGATGTACAAGGTCCTCCTGCACAACGACGACTACACGACCATGGAGTTCGTGGTGGCCGTGCTGATGCGGTTTTTCCACATGGACGAGCCCCGTGCCCACCAGGTGATGATGAACGTCCACCAGCGCGGCGTCGGCGTCGCCGGGGTCTACACCTACGAGGTGGCGGAAACCAAGATGGTGCAGGTGCACGAGTTCGCCCGGCAGCGCGAGCACCCTCTGAAGTGCACCATGGAGCCGGCGTGATGGATCCCTCCGAGGTCGAGCGCGTCTTTCGCGCAGCGGTAGACGAGGCGCGGCGGCGACGCCACGAGCTCATCACCCTGGAGCACCTCTTGCTCACCCTCCTCGCCGAGGAGGACATCGGGGAGATCCTGCATCACTGCGGGGGCGATGCGCAGTCCATCCGCACCCAGGTCGACCGATTTCTGGAGGAGATGGAGCCGCTCCCGGAAGGCCTGGAGGAAACGCCCATGGCGACTCTCGCCACCCAGCGGGTAGTGCAGCGCGCCGTGATCCATGTGCAGTCGTCCGGCCAGGAGCGGGTGCGTGCCGCCGACCTCCTCGTCGCCCTGTTCAGCGAGCGCGACTCGCACGCCGTCTACTTCCTGCGCCAGGCCGGCGTCGAGCGCCTCGACGTCGTGAGCTACCTGGCGCACGGCGTTTCCAAGTTCGAGGACGAGGTCCCCCTCCCGTACGAAGCGGAGGACGAGGGCGAGGAACGCGCGCCGCGCACGCACGACCCCCTGGCAGCGTTCACCACCAACCTGGTGGAGCGCGCCGCGGCCGGGACCATCGACCCGCTGATCGGCCGCCAGCAGGAGATCGACCGCACCGTGCGCACCCTGTGCCGGCGGCGTAAGAACAACCCGCTATTCGTGGGCGACGCCGGCGTCGGCAAGACCGCCTTGGCCGAGGGACTTGCCCTGCGTATCCAGCAGGGCAAGGTACCGAAGCCGTTGCAGAGCGCGACGATCTACGCCCTGGACATGGGAGCGTTGCTCGCCGGCACGCGCTACCGGGGCGATTTCGAACAGCGCGTCAAGGCGGTACTCAAGGCACTAGAAAAGATCGCCAACGCCATCCTGTTCATTGACGAGATCCACACGGTGATTGGCGCCGGTGCCACCAGCGGCGGCGCGATGGACGCCGCCAACCTGCTCAAGCCGGCCCTGGCCACAGGCAAGCTGCGCTGCATCGGCTCCACCACGTTCGAGGAATACCGCAACCACTTCGAACGCGATCGCGCCCTGGCGCGGCGCTTCCAGAAGATCGACGTGTTGGAACCTTCGATCGAGGAGACCGTGCGCATCTTGCGGGGCCTCAAGCCGCACTACGAGGCGCACCACGGCGTGCACTACACCGCCACCGCCCTGCGTGCCGCCGCCGAGCTGTCGGCACGCTACATTCAGGAACGCCACCTACCGGACAAGGCGATCGACGTGATCGACGAGGCCGGCGCCGAGGTGGCCCTCCTCCCCCCCTCACGACGCAAGACCAGCGTCACCCCACACGACATCGAGCAGGTGGTGGCAAGCATCTCCCAGCTCCCACCGCGCACCCTCTCCACTGCCAGTCGGGAACGGCTCGAACACCTGGGGGACGACATCAAGCGCATGGTGTTCGGCCAGGATCCAGCAATTGCGGCCCTGGTGACCGCCATCAAGCTCTCCGGTGCGGGTCTCTCGGCGCCTGGCCGCCCCACGGGTTGCTTTCTGCTCACCGGCCCCACCGGCGTGGGCAAGACCGAGGTGGCCCGACAGCTCGCCACCTCCCTGGGGGTCGAGTTCCTGCGCTTCGACATGAGCGAATACATGGAGCGCCATGCCGTCTCGCGCCTGATCGGGGCGCCACCGGGCTACGTCGGCTTCGACCAGGGGGGGCTGCTGACCGAGGAGGTGCGGCGCAACCCCTACGCGGTGCTCCTCCTCGACGAGATAGAGAAGGCGCACCCGGACATCTTCAACGTCCTCTTGCAGGTGATGGACCATGCGACCCTGACCGACAACACCGGGCGCAAGACCGACTTCCGTCACGTCATCCTGATCATGACCAGCAACGTCGGCGCCCGCGAGCTCTCCGCACCGCCCCTCGGTTTCACCCCACAGACCCGCGCCGGCGGCGAGGAAAAGGCCCTGCGCGACACCTTCAGCCCGGAGTTCCGCAACCGGCTCGACGCGATCATTTCCTTTGCGGCCCTGCCGCTGCCGGTCGTCGAACGGGTGGTGGACAAGTTCCTCATGGAGTTGGAGGGGCAGCTCGCGGAGAAGAAGATCTTCTTCGCCCTCGATCCGGAGGCCCGGGCGTGGCTCGCCCGGGCGGGATACGACCCGACCTTCGGTGCCCGCCCCCTGGCGCGGCTCATCGCCGATCGGATCAAGAAGCCCCTCGCCGACGAGATCCTCTTTGGCCGGCTCACCAAGGGAGGCACGGTGCACATCGACCTCGACGGCGAGGCGCTCCGCTTCCGATTCGACACCGATTGATCGCCGCGATGGGGACGCGGCTGGGCCGCAACGTCTCGCCCGCCCCCCTATGTAAATCCCCTGCATTGAGCTAGAGTTTCGTTCACGGGGAGTGGTAGCGGCCACACGCGTCGGTGCCGCGCCTTCGGTAATCATGCAGGGGGTATCGGTTTTCTCGCCAGTGGAGGCGCCCAATGGCCAAAATCCTAACCTTATCGATCCTGGACTACTGCTTTGAAGAACGCCGCAAGGCCAACACCTGCGTCATCCTGGAAGACCTGGTGCGCACCAGCGAGACGGGTTTGGAGATGGTGTGCGGCGAGATCATCGAGGCCGACCGGGAGAAGGTGAAACAGCGCATCCTCGATTGCATCGCTAGCGGGGAATACCGTGCCATCGTCACCACCGGTGCCATCGGGGTTGCCCCCAATGACTTCATGCCGGAGCTGATCGTCGAGCTGAGCGACAAGCACTTGTTCGCCGTCGGACGGATCATGTGGGAGGCGGTGAGCAAGCTCAGCCCGGTGGCGGCCCTCACCCGCCCGCGTGCGGGCATCCGTGGCACCACCCTCTTGCTGGCCCTGCCCGGTGGTCCGAAGGCGGCGCGCACCTGCCTCGATTCCGTCCTCGGCCTGCTGCCGGTAGCCATGCGTTGGTCCGGGGAGATGGTGCAAGACTGCAAGTCCCAGGACGACTGGTTCGACTGGCTGTAACCCGCTGCTTCGGCGGGAGATCGCCTTTCATCGAGACGGATCGCTAGCGGTTGTCGAAACCACTCCGCGGGGGCACCAAGGGGCTCCCTCCTTCTCCCGACTGGCGAGGTGACAAGATGCGAGTGACCAATACCATCAAGGCGGCGATGTGGATCTTCACGATCGTCTCGGGAATCTTCCTGCTCTCCGTCCCGCGCCTCGCACAATGGATGGAGCGGGTCAACGACCAGAAAGTGATCGCCATGGGGTATACCCCGAGCTCGGTGCTGCTCCGGCAGGGCGGAATGTCCGAGGCGCAGGTCAAAGCCAGCGCCAAGGGCCGCTTCGAGAAGGGCACCGACCGTAACGCGAGTAAGTGATGCCCGCCGCCGAGCACATCTACCCGGTCGACCTCATCTTCATGGGTGTGGTGCTCGGGTTTATCGCGTTCGGCGAGCTGGTAATCCTGTCGGTACGCCGGCAGCACCGGCGCAATGAGGAACGCAGGCAGCGCGACAAGCGGGCGTAGGCCTCGGCAGGATTTGCACACCAACACGAGAATCACCGGCAGGGGACTGGGTTACCGCTTCCCTGCACCCGGTGATGCGGCGCGCCGATTCGGTAAGAAAACCGGCGCTAATGTCCCACGCCCACCCTCCGAAAAATCCATCCATCAGGCTGGATTTTTCTTCGCACCCGGGACACTCGCTGCGTGTTTCGCACGCATCGCTTCCCCATCGGTCGCTCCGACACGCCATGCAGATCAAGACCAAGGTCACCGCCGCGCTGGCTGCCGCCGCCCTGGCGATTGTCACCGTCGGCTCCATCTTCGTGGTCAAGAGTATCCAGGTGGGCGCCATGGCCCGCGAGATCACGGGCCAGACCTACCCGACCATCGCCTCGGTCAACGAGCTGGCGATCAGCCTGCGCGACATCGAGCACGGCTTCACCAAGGCGATCCACTACGCCGACGAGTCGGCTCTGCAGAGTGGCAACGCCCTCGCGGCTGCATTCCGGCAACAGCTCTCCGCCCTCCAGACACTCACCGAGGACGGGACCGTCGCGGAATTGGCCACGACCTTCGGGGTCTATGAAAACACGGTCAACACCTTGGTGAAGGCGAT
>Ga0299906_10003543_pt1 | contig 12865 bp, 11 predicted proteins | sample RVTome_14_FD_200259 | JGI IMG/M metagenome (GOLD analysis project Ga0299906, IMG submission 200259) | Soil microbial communities from uranium-contaminated site in the Upper Colorado River Basin, Wyoming, United States - RVT145D125 (version 2) ...
CGTGGGCCAGTTGTCGGAAGTCTCAGGATCGATGCGCAACGAGCTGAACTTTGAGCGGACTCTGCAGACCTGATCCGCTGCACAGCGTTGAGCGCCCGATGCGTGAGACGGACCGAGATCCATCGCGAGATGATGAGCAGCGCAGGACGGGCGGCTGGTGGGTGGGCGCGCACACGCCGCTTCGAGATTCGGTGACGACGGCATTCGATATCGGGGAGCTGTCGCCGGCGGCGTTCCCGCATGCGGTGACGCGGATGCATGTCACGGAGACTCACATCTCCTGGATCGTGCTCACCGGGCATTTCGCCTACAAGATCAAGAAACCGGTGCGTTACGACTTTCTCGATGCCTCGACGCTCGAACGCCGGCGCGAACTGTGCAAGGAGGAGCTGAGGCTCAACCGGCGGCTTGCGCCCGATCTTTACGTCGACGTGCTTGCCCTCACGCGCGAGGATGGACAGCTCAAGGTCGGGGGTGATGGACCGGCGGTGGAATATGCGGTCCGCATGCACGAATTCGATCCGCGTCAGGAGCTGTCGAGCCAGCTTGATGCCGGCAGAGTCTGGCCCAGCGACATGAGATCGCTCGCGATCACAATCGCCGATTTTCATCGCCATGCCGCGGTGGCGACTCTCGAGAGCCCATTGGGAGACGTGGCGTCTGTCAGAGACCAGATCGTCGACAACATGACGGTGCTGGAGCGGCACGTTGAGGCGACCGAGGACATCGCCGCCATACGCCGGCTCAACGACTGGCTCCAGCGCTCCCTCGTGGAGTCGACGCCGCTCATTGCGCTGCGCAAGCGGGGCGGTGCCGTGCGTGAATGCCACGGAGACCTGCATGCACACAACATCGTGCGGTGGCGGCAACAATGGACGCCATTCGACTGCATCGAATTCAATCCCGATCTGCGCTGGATCGACGTCATGAGCGATGTCGCGTTCCTGTTCATGGATCTCGGAGCGCATCATCGGCATGATCTGGCGTATGCCTTCCTGAGCCGCTACCTCGAGGAGACAGATGATTACCAGGGCCTGCGCCTGCTTCCCCTGTATGCGGTGTATCGCGCGCTTGTCCGTGCCAAGGTCGATGCGCTCGGGGCGAAATCCGTCTCGGGGGAGAGCGCACAGGCGCTACGCGCACGGGGAGCGCGACGCGTGAGTGTGGCTGCAGAGCTCATCAGGGATCGGCTGCCTGCACTGGTGATCACCCATGGCGTGACGGCCTGCGGGAAGTCGTGGCTCAGCGAGCGGCTGATCCCGGCGATCCATGCCGTGCGGCTACGCTCGGACCTTGAGCGCAAACGCCTGGCTGGCATGGAGGCGCTCGAGCACAGCGGTTCAGGGGTGGGCGAGAAACTCTACGCCGCGACGGTGACGGATCGCGTATACGCGCGGCTCAGGGAATGTGCCGAGTCCGCGCTGGCTGCAGGGCTCAACGTGATCGTCGATGCGTCGTTCCTGGGCGCCGCGCAGCGGGAGCAGTTCCGGCAGCTTGCAATGCGGCAGCACATTCCATTCCTTATCCTGTCATGCCACGCGAACACCGCTACGCTGCATGCCCGTCTGGCGAACCGGGCCCGGGCCAGGCTCGATCCCTCCGAAGCGACTCGCGCTGTGCTCGATCATCAGCTCGCGACAGAGCAGCCGCTTACCGCGCAGGAACAGGCTCAAGCGCTGCGGATCGACACCAGTTCGCTCACCACCGTGGATATGTTGGTCGATGCCGTCAAGGACCGGCTCCGGGGCCGCTGATGATGTGACGCGCAGCACACCCCTGGCCTCATGCTCCTGCTCCTGCGTCATCCTTCTCCCAGGTCACGCGTCCCGACTGGGTGCGAGTGGCGTACGCGGGTCACGAGACTGTCGAGCACGAGAAACGCAAGCACCGATGCCATGATATCCGCTGCGCCGAGTCCGAGGGCGCCGGCAAAGGCCATCGACACCAGCAGCGCTTCGGGCAGCTGATCAAGCCCCGGAACTTCCGTTCCCGGCGCCAGACGCAGCCGCCGTTTCAGCCCGCTGGACAGCGTATCGCCGGTCAGCGACAGCGCACCGAAACCTGCGCCGACCGCGCAAATCCCGGACCCGTCAGCACAGCAGTCAGCCCGCAGCCAAGCGTGCCGAACAGAAAGCCCCTCCACGTCTTGTGGTCGCCGAGGAGGCGTTCGCCATCCCAGAAACGCACGCCACAGTCGAGAGACGCAGACCAGCGCCGCGGCATGGCCCTGCGCGGCCCGTTTCGCAGCGGGGCGCGCTGAGCGCTGCTTCTGCGGCTCGGTCGGCGTAACTGCGATCTGCGAATACTCCGCCGCGCGACTCAGGCGGCCAGGAGTTCCCGCAGCAGGCTGAGTAGTTCATCCGCGTTGATGGGCTTGCTCGTCATGCGCACGCGCTGGTCGTACCGGAGCTCCTTGACGGCACTCGAGGTGTCGCCCGTGATGAGCACGGCTCGGAGGTCGGCGCCCAGAATGCCTCGTACTGAGGTAATCACTTCCGTGCCCGTCTGTCCGCCTCCCAGGTGATAGTCGGTGATGAGCAGGTCCACATCCGCATTCTCGTGGGCCTTCTGCAGCGCTTCCGGCAATGAGGCGGCAGTCGTGACCCGGTAACCCTCGACCTTGAGCAGCATGCGGGTGGCGCTCAGGACGGCTGGGTCGTCCTCAACGACCAGAACATGCGGTAACACGCCTGGATCTAGGGAGCTATCAGACTGCGGGGTCACGTTGGCTCCGTGATCAGCGGTCCGCGCAGCGCTGGCAGGCAGCACGAGCGAAAACACCGATCCGCTGCCGACCTCCGATTCAACCTGAAGCCCCAGGTTGAGCAGCTTTACCAGCCTCTGCACGATACTCAGTCCGAGGCCGTAACCTTCGCGGACGGTGTTGGTCGGCACGCCGACCTGGTAGAACTCGTCGTAGATGTACGGCAGGTGATCCGGCGGAATGCCGATGCCCGTGTCGAGCACCTGGATGCGAACTACGGCTTCATCGTGCAGGCAGCGCAATCGAACGCAACCGTCGCGGGTGTACTTGATCGCGTTCGCGAGGAGATTGCGCAGGATCTGCTCCACCAGCGACGGGTCGCTGTGGACGCAGTCCACGCAGGGGTCGACCTGGAACTGAAGGCCCTTGTTCGCCGCCAGGCCGGCGAATTCCGCACGCAGCTCCTCGAACAGAGCAGCCACCGTGAAGTCGGTGGGCTCAGGCCTGATGGCCCCGGATTCGAGCTTGCTGATATCGAGCAGGGCGTTCAGCAGCCGCGACATGCCTCCGATCGCCTGTTCCTGCTGTGCCAGAGCCTCGGCAGAAACCGGGTCGGTGACCGTGCGCCGCAAGGTGCCGTTGAGGAGGGCGAGTGTCTGCAGCGGCTGACGCAAGTCGTGGCTCGCTGTGGCGAGAAAACGGCTCTTGCCCTGATTCGCCCGATCGGCCGCTTCGCGTGCAGCGACGAGTTCGGCTTCGATGCGCTTGCGGTCCGTGACGTCGCGTATCGCGGCGGCGACCAGCGTCCGATCGCCATTCCGGATCGGGCTCAGGCTGATCTCGACGGGAAGCTCGGTGCCGTCGCGACGTCGGGCGAAGAGCTCCAGGCCCGCCCCCATGGGTCGCACGCGGCCGTCGATGACGAAGCGTTCGTGGTGTCCCACATGGCGGGCACGGAAGCGTTCCGGCAGGAGACATTCGACGTGCTGGCCAGCCAGGTCGTCCGGGGCATGCCCGAGCAGAGCGTTAACCTGATGATTGGTAAAGAGAATAACGCCGGATCCATCGACGATGACTATGGCATCCGGCGCGGACTCGAGGGCGCTGCGGACGAGTTCGGGCGACAGCATGGCGGATCCGGCGTGTGCTCGAAGAGTATCCCATCCTGACCGTGTCATGTTCACGTTGGGAGTGACACGGTAGCAACCCTGTCGCACTCGCGTCCGTAGAAGTCCGGATGCCGCCGGCGCAGCGCATCGTCGACACTGCTGCAGGTTCGAAGGACGGTCGTGCACCCATATCCGCATACATATGTCGCGGCGGCGCGTGCCGAACCCGCCGGTTTGGTGACTACCGAATCGCCCGGGCTCGATGCGTTGCACACGGCGCCGCCGGCGCAGTTCGACGGGCCGGGCGATCGCTGGTCACCCGAGACGCTGCTCATCGCTTCGATCGCCAACTGCTTCGTCCTGACGTTTCGCGCGGTCAGCCGCGCAGCCAGATTCCAGTGGCTCCATGTCGAGTGCCGTGTGGAGGGTGTGCTCGAGCGCATCGACGGAGTTTCGCAGTTCGCGCGCTATACGACCCGGGCAATACTGACTGTTCCGGGCGGGGCGGATGAGGCGACGGCCCGCAGGCTTCTCGAGAAGGCTGAACACGGCTGCCTGATCGCCAACTCGTTGCGGGGCGCCCGCGCGCTCGAGGTGGAGATCAGGCCGGGGGGAAGCACGGCAACCTGAGATGCTTCCGTGAATCCGCCCCCCGCCGCGCAGGATGGATATGGACGAAACGACAGGCGCCGCGCAGCGGGTCAATGGCCTTCGTGGAGCTGTTACCGAAAATGCGCCGGCGGCCCTACGTAGTGAACACGATGTGACTCTCGGAAAGCCGCAATTCCCCTGTCCCTCGATTCAGACGAGCATCCGTACGGAGCGTTGACGGCGCAAATTATATGAACATCGATCGACTCGTCTTCGCATTCGCCGGCATGATGGTTCTTGCAAGCCTTCTGCTCGGCTATTTCGTCAGCCCCTGGTGGTTGCTGCTCGCGGCATTCGTCGGTGCGAACATGCTCCAGGCGGCATTCACCGGCTTCTGTCCGCTGGCGATGATCCTGCGCAAGCTCGGTGTGTCACCCGGCTCCGCGTTCCGCTGAAGATGTGTCTATCCGCCAGGCTTCGAAGCATTTTCACGGGTGTTGCGCTCGCCGCCGCCGTGCTGGCGGTCCCCGCTTGCGGCGATGGGCCGCGGCCTGCCAGCCCGCCTTCGCCGGCTCCGCCGCTGGAGTCGGTGGCGGCACAGTTTGAACGCACACCGCTCGAGCGCGAGCTCGACGGCACGATCGAAGCGGTGAATCAGGGCACCGTGTCCGCGCAGACTTCGGGGCGCGTCACCGAGATCCTGTTCGACGTGAACGATTTCGTGCCGGCCGGGGCGGTGATCATGCGCCTGAGGGCCACGGAGCAGCGCACAAACCTCGCGCAGGCACAGGCTGCGCTGCGCGAGGCGCAGGCGCGCGAAGCCGAAGCGCAAACGCGCTTCAGACGCATCAACGACATGTACGAGCGGAAAGTCGTGCCGAAGGCGACTCTGGACGAGGCGACGGCCAATCGCGACGCGGCCGTCGCACGGCTTGTCGCCGCGGGCGCCGCGGTCGAGAGCGCGCACGAGGGCGTCGCCTACACGGAGATCCATGCGCCCTACGCGGGCGTCGTCACGAAGCGCCACGTCGAGGTCGGAGAGACCGTGAGGCCGGGCACACCACTCATGAGCGGCCTGTCGCTGCAGTTTCTGCGCGTCACGGTGGACGTGCCGCAGTCGATCGTCGAGCGCGTGCGACGGATCAGGAAAGCGGCGGTGTACGTCAGCGGCCGGCGCATCGAGGCGACCAGGCTCACCGTGTTTCCCATCGCCGCAGCGCCCTCGAACACCTTCCGCGCGCGTCTCGACCTTCCCGAGAACGCCGCGGATCTCTACCCCGGCATGTTCGTGAAGGTCGGCTTCGTCGTCGGTGAGATTGATCGGCTCCTCGTGCCGCAGGCGAGCCTCATCGAACGCAGCGAGGTGACGGGTGTCTACGTGGTCGATCCCGGCAACCGCACGTCCTTGCGGCAGGTACGAACCGGACATCGCTTCGGCGACAGGATCGAGATCCTCGCCGGACTTGCCTCGGGCGAGCGCGTCGCGGTCGATCCCGTCGCCGCAATGAAGCAGCTCAAGCCCGCCGCGCTGGTCGCGGGGTCGGCGCGATGAGCGAGCCGCACGGTTTCAGTGGCGGCATCGCGCGACGGTTCCTCGCCAGTGAGCTCACCCCGCTGCTTGCTGTCGCGGCGCTCCTCGCCGGTGTCTTCGCCTTGCTGGTTACGCCGCGCGAAGAGGAGCCGCAGATTGACGTGACGTTCGCGAACGTCTTCGTTGCGGCGCCGGGGGCCTCCGCCAGTCAGGTCGAGAACCTCGTAGCCTCACCGATGGAACAGGTACTTGGCGAGATTTCGGGTGTCGAACATATCTATTCGGTGTCGAACCCGGGCCTCGCCGTGCTGACCGTGCAGTTCGAAGTGGGCGAGCCGCGCACCGAGGCAATCGTACGACTCTATAACGCGATCTACTCGAACCAGGACTGGCGCCCCGCCAACCTGGGCATCCTGCCGCCACTCGTGAAGCCGAAGGGCATCGACGACGTGCCGATCGTCACGCTGACGCTCTGGACGCAGGATCCCACGCGCGGCGCCCACGAACTCGGTCAGGTGGCGCGCTCGATCGAGGCCGAGCTCAAGCGCATTCCGGGCACGCGCAACGTCTACACCATCGGCGGGCCTGACAGCGTCGTACACGTCGAACTCGACCCGCATCGGCTCTCAGGCTACGGCCTCACGGTCGCTGATCTGGTACGAGAGCTCGAGGCCGCGAACGTGGTGCAGCACGCTGGTGCGCTGGTCGGCAGCGATCGAGTGACACCGGTGCAGGCCGGACGGTTCCTCGCGGATCGAGACGATGTCGCGGGAATCGTCATCGGCGTGCAGGAAGGGAGGCCCGTCTACCTCGAGGACGTGGCCGAGGTTGCAGCCGCTCCCGATCAACCCGAGTCCTATGTGTGGATGGGCACGGGTCCCGGCGCCGCGACATTGGGTCTGCCAGCCCTCACGCACGCTCCGGCCGTGACGATGGCGATCTCGAAGAAACCCGGCGAGAACGCCATCGATGTCGCGAACCAGATCATCCGCCACGTCGAACACCTGCGCGGCAGCTTCATACCGGAAGGGGTCGAAATCACGGTCACGCGCAACTACGGTGAGACGGCGAACGACAAGGCCCGGAAACTGATCCAGAAGCTGCTCCTCGCGACCGCTTCGGTCGTGTTGCTCGTCGCGCTTGCCATGAGCGGGCGCGAGGCCGCCGTCGTGGGTGCCGCCGTGCTCGTCACGCTCGCCGCGACGCTCTTCGCTTCGTGGGCCTGGGGCTTCACCATCAACCGCGTGTCCCTCTTCGCGCTCATCTTCTCGATCGGCATCCTGGTCGACGATGCCATCGTAGTCGTGGAGAACATCCACCGCCACATGCGTCTGGGCGGTGGCACGCTGGCAGAGATCATCCCGCGCGCCGTGGACGAGGTCGGCGGCCCGACCATTCTCGCCACCTTCACTGTCATCGCTGCGCTCCTGCCGATGGCATTCGTCTCGGGCCTGATGGGTCCGTACATGAGCCCGATTCCGATCAACTCCAGCATGGGCATGATGATCTCGCTCGGCGTCGCGCTCGTGTTCACACCCTGGCTCAGCCGCAAGCTACTGGGCGGGGCGCATCACGTCCCGGGCGCGGAGCAGGGCGAGAGCGCGCGGCTGCATAGGGTTTTCGAGCGCATCGTGCGTCCGTTTCTCGTCGGCCAGGCCGCCCGCCGTCATCGCCACTGGCTCTACTGGGGCATCGTGGGCGCGATCGTGATCGCGGCCAGCCTGGTGCTCGTCCGCCTCGTAGTGCTGAAGATGCTCCCGTTCGACAACAAGTCGGAGTTCCAGGTGGTCGTCAATCTCCCGGAAGGCACGCCGGTCGAGACGACTGCGCGGCTGCTCGACGAGCTCTCACACGTCGTCGAACGGGTTCCCGAAGTCACCGACTACCAGGCATATGCGGGCACGGCCGCGCCCATCAACTTCAACGGCCTCGTGCGCCAGTATTACCTTCGCCGCGCGCCCGAGCTCGGCGACCTGCAGGTCAACCTGACCGGCAAGCACCACCGCGATCGCCACAGCCACGAGATTGCACTCGACGTGCGTCCCGCACTCACCGCCATCGGCCGCAAGTACGGCGCTTCGGTGCAGGTCGTCGAGGTCCCTCCCGGGCCGCCCGTGCAGGCGCCGCTCGTCGCCGAGGTCTACGGCCCCCGCTACGAGGATCAGCGGCAGCTGGCCAGGGCGCTGCGCAAGGTGTTCGATTCGACAGCGGACATCGTCGATGTCGACGACAGTGTCGAAGCCCCGGTCCCGCGACTCACCGTAGGTGTCGATCGGCAGAAGGCCGCGCTTCTCGGTGTGTCGCAGCAGCAGGTCGTGCAGGCGCTCGCGGTGGGCTTGCAAGGTGCGGATGCCGCTTACGTGCACGCTGGCCGTGAGCGCCATCCGATAGCGGTACGCATCGAGTTGCCCGTGGCTGACAAGAGCAATCTTGATAACCTGCTCGAGCTCGAGGTGCACTCCCTCAGCGGGGCGCGGGTACCGCTCTCGGAACTCGTCACGGTAGAGCGCTCCACGTGGGACGGCGCCATCTATCACAAGGACCTGCGGCCCGTGGCGTTCGTCACCGGCGACATGGCCGGGCGGCTCGACAGCCCGCTCTACGGGATGTTCGCGATCCTCGGCCGCATCCGCGATGTGCCGCCTGGCGGGGACCCGATCGAGCAGCGTTTCGTGTCGCCGCCGGACGACCCGGCGATCCGCGCCGTGAAATGGGACGGCGAGTGGCAGATCACCTACGAGACGTTCCGCGACATGGGCCTCGCCTATTCGGTCGGCCTCGTGCTCATCTACCTGCTCGTTGTCGCGCAGTTCGGCTCCTATGCGGTGCCGCTGGTCATCATGGCACCGATCCCGCTGACCATCATCGGCGTGCTGCCGGGGCACGCACTCCTTGGCGCGCAGTTCACCGCGACCTCCATGATCGGCATGATCGCGCTCGCCGGCATCATCGTGCGCAATTCGATCCTGCTGGTTGACTTCATCAATGCGGAAGTGCGCGCGGGTCGAAGCCTCGATGACGCCGTCGTCCGCGCCGGTGCCATCCGGGCCCGGCCGATCGCGCTCACCGCGCTCGCGGCGATGATCGGCGCGTTCTTCATCCTCGACGATCCGATCTTCAACGGCCTCGCCGTCTCGCTGATCTTCGGCATCTTCGTCTCGACGTTGCTCACGCTTGTCCTGATTCCCGTTCTGTACTTCGCATATCTGAGCCGCAAGCAGGCGCGCACCGCGCGCCAGGAGTCCCGGTCATGGCCCACATCGCAATCATCGGCGCCGGCATAGGGGGCGTGCCCTGCGCGTTCGAGCTGCGCAGCAGGCTCGGCAAGGAGCATCGGGTGACCCTCATCGGCTCGTCTCCGTTTCGAGTTCACACCCTCCAATCCCTGGATAGCTGTCGGCAGCTCGCCTTCGAGGAAGTGCCGGGGCTTGGCCCCGAGGGATTCACACAGTCCGTGTGCACGCATAGCATGCGCTGCGCGCCTGGGAGAAGTACCAGGAGTTCCTCACCGATCCCGGTCCGATCGTGATCGGTGCGGCGGGCGGGGCAAGTTGCTTTGGGCCCGCGTATGAGTTCGCCATGATCGCCGATGCGGACCTGCGCAGGCGCAAGCTGCGCGATCGCGTGCCGATGACCTTCGTCACGGGCGAGCCGTACGTCGGACACATGGGTCTCGGCGGAGTCGGTGACAGCAAGAGCCTCATGGAATCGGAGATGCGCCAGCGGCACATCAAGTGGATCACGAACGCGAAGATGACGTCCGTCACGGCAGCCGAGATGCGGGTCGCCGAGCACGACGACGAAGGCAAGCTGCGCAAGGAGCACGTCCTGCCATTTCGCTACGCGATGGTGATCCCGGCATTCAAGGGCGTCGATGCAGTTGCAGCGGTGCCGGACCTGTGCAATCCGCGAGGGTTCGTCCTGATCGACGAGCACCAGCGATCGAAGAAGTACCCCAACATCTTCTCGGCGGGCGTGTGCGTCGCAATCCCGCCCGTCGAGGCCACGCCCGTGCCGACCGGGGCGCCGAAGACAGGCTACATGATCGAGTCGATGGTGAGCGCGATCTGTGCCAACATCACGGCCGAGATCCAGGGGCAACCCGCGGCCGCGCGGGCGACCTGGAACGCGATCTGCCTCGCCGATTTCGGCGACACTGGCGTGGCGTTCGTTGCCATACCCGAGATCCCGCCTCGCAACGTCACGTGGGCCAGGGTCGGCAGGTGGGTGCACGTGGCGAAAATCGCGTTCGAGAAGTACTTCCTGCGCAAGGTACGCACCGGCTCCGTCACACCGGTATACGAAAAATACGTGCTCAAGGCCCTGGGCATCGTACCGCTCAAGGACGTGCGGTGATGAGATCGACGCCTGGCGTCGTGATCGCGGTAATCGTGGTCGCGGCATCCGGCGTCGCACGCGCCGAGACCCTCGAGGATGCCTGGCAACTGGCGCTGCAACACGATCAGGCGCTCGCGGCGAAGGCGTCCGAGGTGGCGGCGGCCCGCGAGGGCGAGCGCGCGGCGAGCGCGGCGCGTTGGCCCACGGTGCAGGCGATCGGGGGATACTCGCGTTTCGCCACGGCGCCGGCATTCGATCTGTCGGGTCCCTCGCTGTCCTTCCGTTCTGCACCCATCTTCGATCAAGACGACTACGTAGCGGGCCGCGTGCATTTGAGCCTTCCCCTCTACACGGGCGGGCAGATCTCCGCCGGCGTCGATGCCGCTCGGCAGGCAGTCGTCGGTGCCGAGGAGGACGAACGCGGCACACGGTCCGCGCTCAGGCTCGATGTGGCGCGCGCATATGTCGACGTGCTCCGCGCGCGCCGGATGTTGCACGCCGCGGAATCGAGCGTCACCAGCCTGACGGCGCACGTGGGCGATGTTCAGCAGTTGGTCGATCGGGAACTGGTGCCGACCAGCGATCTGCTGGCGGCTCGAGTCGCCCTCGCGAACGCAGAACAGGGGCGCGTCCGCGCAGCCAACTCCGTGCAGATTGCGCACGCCTCGTACAACCGAAGGATCGGTGAGCCGCTGGATCGCGCCCCGGACCTGGATGAGCGATTGCCGGTGGATCCGTCGCTCGCCGCCACGGTGCCGGTCGAGGTGCTGATCGAGCGTGCGCTGGGCTCGCGCAGTGAGCTCAATGGGCTGGCTGCCCGGGCGGAGGCGCTTGACCTTCGGTCCCGCGCAGAGCTTGCCTCGCTTCGCCCGCAGCTCGCGCTGACCGGGGAGTACAGCCATCTCGAGAACGAGTTTCTCGATCGCGAGGATTTCTCGATGGTCGGTGTCGGTGTGCAATGGAGCCTGTTCGATGGGGGACAGGCGCGCCATCGGGCGGCCGCGCTGCGCAACGCCAGCCGTGCCGCCCGCCACCGTCTCGGCGATCTACGTTCTCTCATTGAGCTGGAGGTGCGTGAGGCGTGGCTGGACGTGCAGGCAGCACGGGCGCGCCTCAGCGCCTCGCGCGAGGCGGTCACGCAGGCGGAAGAGAATCTCAGAATGACGCGCGAGCTTTACGGAGCGGATCTCGGAACCAATACGCAGGTGCTGGAAGCCGTTGCGTTGCGGGTCACCGCAACGAACAACCACGACGACGCCGTGCTCGATGAAGCGCTGACGCTGTTGCAGCTCGCGCACGCAGCCGGGGCACTGTGAGAGATGGGCGGGCTCTGGATCCTGGCAAACGAGCGTAGAATGGCAGCTCCCGACAGATGGCCGCCGTCAACGGCGCGGTGGGGTTTCCTGATCTGCCTCGATCCCCATGCGTACCAGGTGCGCCAGTGAATTCGCACCCATCTTTTCCATGACGTGCGCGCGGTGGATCTCGACCGTTCGCTGACTCAGATCGAGATCGGCGGCGATGACCTTGTTCGCCTTGCCCTGCGTCACCAGGGCCATGACCTCGCGTTCGCGCGGCGTCAGGTCGGCGATACGCGCGCGGATGCGCTCGCGATTGCCGAGCAGCTCGCGGCCGGCGCGATCCTTTTCCAGCGCCTTGGTAATGCGATCGAGCAGATCCTGATCGCGGAACGGCTTCTGCAGGAAATCCATCGCGCCACGCTGCATGGCCTCCACGGCCATCGGCACGTCGCCGTGACCGGTGATGAAGATGATCGGCAGCATTGCGCCGCGGGCGTTGAGTTCCTCCTGCAGCTCCAGGCCGCTCATCCCAGGCATCCGGATATCGAGCACCAGGCACCCGCTGCGACCTGTATCGAAGGTCGCGAGAAATTCCTGTGCCGATGCGAACGCTTGCGCGGGCAGGCCGAGAGTCTTCAGCAACAGCTTCATTGAACCGCGCACGGCCTCGTCGTCGTCGACAACGAACACCGTCCCCGGCTGTTCTCTCATGATTCCACCCTGTCAAAGTGCCGGCAGCGTGAAATGGAAGCACGCTCCACCGCCCGGCTCCTCACGATGTGCGAGCGTGCCGCCGTGCGCCTGCACGATCGTGCGACTGATGGCGAGCCCAAGGCCCGTGCCGTGCGGCTTGGTCGTGAAGAACGGGTTGAACAGCTTCGCAAGCGCACCGGGTTCCAGCCCTGGCCCGTGGTCGTTTACCGAAATCTCCACGCCGCCCGGCGTGGACAGGGCGCGCAACGTGATTTCGCGCTGCGTGGCTCCGTTCTGCAGCGTGGCGTCGATGGCGTTGCGAAAGAGATTGATCAGCACCTGCTGCAACTGTACGGCGTCTGCCATCACATCCGGCAGGCCCGGCGCGACCTCCAGTTTCAGCCGCACATCGTTGGCACGCAAGTCGGGTCGTGCGAGCGACACGACGTCCTCGAGCAGCTGGTTGCAGCGAATCGGTTCCCGGCGAACCTCGCGCTTGGCGACGAAGGAGCGCAAACGTCGAATTACCTCGCCGGCGCGCAGCGCCTGCCGACCGATTTCCACCAGCGAGTCGCGGATGTCGGCGGCGTCCAGCGCC
>Ga0299906_10003544_pt1 | contig 12861 bp, 12 predicted proteins | sample RVTome_14_FD_200259 | JGI IMG/M metagenome (GOLD analysis project Ga0299906, IMG submission 200259) | Soil microbial communities from uranium-contaminated site in the Upper Colorado River Basin, Wyoming, United States - RVT145D125 (version 2) ...
GTTCGGGCTGGTGCGCGGCAAGATCGCGCAGATGGTCGTGGACTGCTTCGCTGCCGAGAGCGCGGTGTGGATGGTGGCGCATTACATCGACGAGGGCAGCGAGGACTACTCGGTCGAGGCCGCGATCAGCAAAGTGTTCGCGAGCGAGGCGATGCAGCGCGCGGCCTACGAGGCGCTGCAGATCGCGGCGGGTGCCGGCTACATGCGCGACCTGCCGTACGAGCAGTTCGTGCGCGACGCCCGCATCCTGCCGATCTTTGAGGGCACCAACGAGATCCTGCGGCTGTACGTAGCGCTGTCGGGGCTGAAGTGCGTGGGCGAGAAGCTTTCCGAGCTCAAGTCGGCGGCTGCCTCGATCTTCAACAACCCGATCAAGGGGTTTGGGTTGATGACGGATTACGCCGAGCGGCGCCTCGCGCAGGCCACCGGCGTCGGGCGCGACCGGGTCCGCCATCCGCTCGCCGCGGCGCTGCGCCCGCTCGCGGACGACTTCGAGAACTACGCCACGCGGCTGGCGGGCGCAGCGGACGAATCGCTGCGGAAGTACCGCAAGGGCATTGCCGACAACCAGGCGCTGCAGAAGCGCATCGCGGACGTGCTCATCGACCTGTTCGTGGGGCTGTGTGTGGTCTCGCGCGCGGACGCTACGGCCAAGGCCGACCCCGGGTCGGCCGCGCAGGTGCACGCGATCGCGGCCGTGTTCACGCGGCAGGCGCGGCAGCGGATGAGCCGCAACCTCCGCCGCATCACCCACAACGACGATGCGGCGGTCGAGGCCATCGCCGCCGGCGCGCTCGAGCGCGGCGGCTACTCCTGGGACGTGATCTAGTTCGGTAGGAACGCATCATGAATTCGTATCGAACTGCGCAGGCGCTGACTGCGCTTCTCGCCGTCACGTTCGCTACGGACGCTGTTGCACAGGCGCAACCGCAACTGCAAGCGCAACGGCAGGCCCAGGCACCGGCCGTGCCCACCGTGATCAAGCCAGCCGCCAATCTGCGCGCCGAAGGCATCCCGGACATCCCGGCGACGATCGTCGATGCCGTGGGACGCTACACTGAGTTCCGCACGGCCGGATTCGCGGGCTGGCACCCGGCGAAGCGCGAGGCGTTGATCCTGACGCGCTTCGCAGACACCAACCAGGTGCACGAAGTGCGCTTTCCGGGCGGGGCACGCCGACAGCTCACTTTCTTCCCGGAGCGCATCACCGGTGCGAGCTGGCCGCACCGTTCGGGCGAATACTTCCTGTTCACGCGCGATCGTGGCGGCGACGAGTTCTGGCAGATCTACCGCATGGACGTCGCGACCGGCGCAGCCACGCTCGTCAGCGACGGCGGGCGCTCGCAGAACGATCTCGGGCCCTGGTCGCATGCCGGCGACCGGATGGCCTACGACTCGACTCGACGCAACGGCGCCGATCGCGACATCTACATCGTCGACCCGAAGGACCCGGCCACGACGCGACTGCTGCTGACGCTCGAGGGCGGCGGTTGGGGCCCCCTGGACTGGTCGCCCGACGACACGAAACTCGCGGTCCTGGAATACGTCTCCATCAACGCGAGCTATCTTTGGGTCGCGGACGTCGCGAGCGGTACCAAGACGCTGGTCACGCCGAAGGGAGGCGGGGAGCCCGTGTCCTACGGCGGTGCGCAGTGGAGCGCGGATGGCAAGGGCTGTACGTCACGACCGACCGCGGCTCCGAGTTCCAGCGCCTGGCCTATCTCGATCTCGCGACGGGCGAGCATCGCTTTCTCGCGACCGACATCCCGTGGGACGTCGACCTCTTCGACGTCGCGCCGGATGGTCGCTCGATCGCCATCGTCACCAACGAGGACGGCATCAGCAAGCTGCGACTGATCGATGCGGCGTCTGGCCGCGAGTTGCCAGTACCGACGCTGCCGATCGGTGTGGTGGGCAGCTTGGATTGGCACGAGAACGGGCAGGAGATCGGCCTGTCGCTGTCCTCCGCGCGCTCGCCGTCCGACGTGTACTCGGTGAACGTGGCCGCCGGTAAGGTCGAGCGCTGGACCGAGAGTGAGACCGGCGGCTTGAATGCCGCGGCCTTCGTTGAGCCGGAACTCGTGCGCTGGCCGAGCTTTGACGGCCGCACGATCTCGGGCTTCCTGTACAAGCCGGCCGCGCGGTTCACGGGCCGCCGGCCGGTCGTCATCAACATCCACGGCGGACCGGAATCGCAGACGAAGCCGGGATTCCTCGGCCGCAGCAATTTCTACCTCGACGAACTCGGCGTGGCGATCATCTTCCCGAACGTGCGGGGTTCCAGCGGCTACGGAAAGAATTTCCTGCGGCTCGACAACGGCAAGCTGCGCGAGGATTCGGTGAAGGATATCGGCGCGCTGATCGACTGGATCGGTACGCGCCCCGACCTCGATGCCTCGCGGATCATGGTGACGGGCGGCAGCTACGGCGGCTACATGACGCTCGCCTCCGCGACCCACTTCGATTCGCGGATCCGCGCCTCGCTGTCGGTAGTGGGCATCTCGAGCTTCGTGACCTTCCTCGAGAACACCGAGGACTATCGTCGTGACCTGCGCCGCGCAGAGTACGGCGACGAGCGCGAGCCGGCCATGCGCGAGCACCTGCTCGCGATCTCGCCGCTCAACAATGCCGGGAAGATCACCAAGCCGCTGTTCATCGTGCAGGGCAAGAACGACCCGCGCGTGCCGTTTACCGAATCGGAGCAGATGGTGTCGACGATCCGCAAGAACGGGGGACCGGTGTGGTACCTGCTGGCGGACGACGAGGGGCACGGCTTCGCGAAGAAGAAGAACCAGGATTTCCAGTTCTACGCGACCGTCGCGTTCATCCGCGAATACCTGCTGAGGTGAACCGGTGCCCAAAATGTTGGAAGCGCTGGCTCGGGACGGATACGCGCGGCTGACGGCCGCGGAGCTTGACGCTGCGCTCGCACCGCTCGCCGGCACGCTCGAGGCGCTGGCGCCGAGCTGGAGCGACCTGCCGCAGGACAGCCACCTGCGCGATGGCGGGCGTTATCGGTTCCGGCGCCATGCGTGTTTCATCCATGACCTGGCACGTGAGATGCTGGTGCGGACGCCGCATCGGGCGCACTGGCAGCCGACGACGTACAACGCTCTGCATGGCGGGCTTGAGCGGTGGTTCGAGCCGGTTTCCGCGGAGGTGGCTGACAGCGCGGCCTGGACGCGGCTGCTGACCCGGATGGGCGAGCTGTTCGCCGAGCTGCAGCCGACGCCACGCTGGCACATCGAGGCGCACCAGTTCCGGATCGATACGGCTTCGGGGATCGGTCGGCCGACGCCGGAGGGCGCGCACCGGGATGGCGTCGACTACATCGCGATCCTGCTGGTGGCGCGCGAGCGGGTGCGCGGCGGGGAGACGCGGGTGTTTCCGGTCGGTGGCGAACGCGGCGTGCGGTTTACGCTGCGCGAGCCGTGGTCGACGTTGCTGCTCGATGACGCGCGGGTCGTGCACGAGACAACGCCGATCCAGTCCGATGGCGCCCCCGGCTGGCGCGACACGCTGGTGCTGACCTACCGCGCGTCGGGGTTCCAGGCGCCGTAGCGGCGCGCGTTCAATAGTGCGGCGGCCGTTCGTTGGGTGATCTCGGGTCGCCCGCGTCGTCGTGCAACGACCGAAGTTGCTCCATCAGCTGCTGATGTTGCAACTGCATCCGCTCGAGGTCCTGCTGCTGGCGGACGATGACGTCGCTCAGTTCCTGCAGGCCCCGCTCCAGGTGCGCGATCTTGATCTCGAGGTTATCCAGGCGCTCGGTGTCCATCATGGGCCCTCCCAATCGTGCCGAGGACGCACAGGGCGCTGGTTGTGCGGAAGTGCGCCGTGGCCGGCCTCGAACAGCACGTGCCGCTTGCGATCCGGCGGCGTGCCGAGCAGCTCGAGCTGCCGCTGCTGCGACTCGAGGTTCACGTCGATGTCCCAGCGGCCGTTCAGCATCAGTACGGGCTGGGTCACCCTCGGCAGGTAGTTGTAGGGCTGTTCGGCCGACGGCAGGTCGGTCAGGAAAATGCCGCCGCCGGCGAGCGCCGCTGCGCGTATGCGGTTCTCCACCGCCAACAACGGCATCATCGCCTGGCCGCCATAACTCTCGCCGAACCATCCGAGACGGTCGAGGTCGATGTCATCGCGACTCTCCAGATAGTCGATCGTGCGGCCGAGCTCCTGGCGTGAGTGCCGCAGGTAAATGCGCCTGCGATCCGGTCTGCTCATGGACTGCCGCCGGGCCGGGGGCCAGTAGCGTTCGAAGGCCCCATCCGACGACCGCGTAAGCCGCGGCCACGCGGAAGACCTTTCTTTTCCCCAGTTCCGCCAGCCAAGACATGGTCGCGAAGGATAGCGGTAATACTGGAACGCCGGCACCAACAACGGAAATAATGCGCCATCGCCATTGAGGAGTGTCCATGCGCAAGATCACCCCGGCCGCGCTGCTCGCGGCCTCTTTCGTCGCGTCCGCGTCGGCGGCCGCCGAAACGACTGCCCTGCAGTGCGGCGAAGTCTTCGACTCGAAATCGGCTCGGCTGGTGGGTGCGCGGACACTCGTCGTCGCCGACGGCAGGATCAACCAGGTCCTGCCGGGACGCGCCGCGGTGCCGGGGGCGAGCGTCGTCGACCTGGCCGGTCACACGTGCACGCCCGGCTGGATCGACCTGCACGTGCATCTGTCTGAAGAATCGAACCCGGACAGCTACGAGGAAGAGTTTCGCCTCGACGACACCGACTTCGCCTATCGCTCGGTCGGTTTCGCGGAGAAGACGCTGCTGGCCGGCTTCACGACGGTCCGCGACCTCGGCGGCCGAGTCTCGATCGACGTGCGCGACGCGATCAACCAGGGCCTGATCAAGGGGCCGCGGGTCTTCGCTGCCGGCAAGTCGATCGCCACCACCGGCGGTCACGGCGATCCGAACAATGGATTGAATTCCAGGCTGTCCGAGGCGCTCGGCCCACCCGGCCCGACCGAGGGCGTGATCAACGGCGTCGACGACGCCCGCCAGGCGGTCCGCCAGCGCTACAAGGATGGCTCGGACCTGATCAAGATCACCGCGACCGGCGGCGTGCTGAGCTACGCGACGAGCGGCGACGCGCCACAGTTCACGGTCGAAGAGATTCGCGCCGTGGTCGACACCGCGCACGACTACGGCTACACCGTCGCCGCGCACGCACATGGCAAGGAAGGGATGCGCCGCGCGATCGAAGGCGGCGTCACCTCGATCGAGCACGGCACCTACATGGACGAGGAGATCTTCGCACTGATGAAAAAGCACGGCACCTGGTACGTGCCGACGATCAGCGCGGGCAAGTTCGTTGCCGAGAAGGCCAAGGTGCCCGGGTTTTACCCCGAGATCGTGCGGCCCAAGGCCGCGCGCATCGGCGCGCAGATCCAGGACACCTTCGGCAAGGCCTGGCGCGCCGGCGTGAAGATCGGCTTCGGCACCGACCAGGGCGTCGCGCTGCACGGCGACAACGCGCTCGAGTTCGGTTTCATGGTGGCAACCGGCATGCCCGCCGCGACGGCGCTGCAGACGGCGACGTTCAACGCCGCGCAGGTCCTGAGCGTCACCGACATCGGCCAGCTCGAGCCGGGATTTCGCGCCGACGTCGTCGCCGTGCCCGGCGATCCGCTGACCGACATCGCGCTTACCAGCAAAGTCGATTTCGTCATGAAGGACGGCGTCGTCTATCGCCAGCCGTAGGACGGTGCCGGGTCGCGGATTCGCGGATTTGACGGTCGAGGAGTCGCTGACGCTGGGCAAGGTCGTCGCCGATCGTGGACAATTGCCAAATACGCGTCGGCGTCACGCCGGCTTCGACAGGAGTCCACCGATGAAACGAGTCGTACTGCTGACGCTGGTTGCGATCGGAGTCCTCGCCGGCTGCGCGCCGCGAAATGCGGCCGAGGCGCCGCCCGCGGTCGCGAACGACGCAGCACCCGCACCATCGAACAATCAGCCGGCCGATACGCCGCCCAGCGCAGGGGACGGCTGCGATGCGGTGCCGGCGCAGCGGTTCGTGGGTGAGGCCTACACGGCGGAATTGGGCGAGGAAGCGCGGCTTGCGGCCGGCGCGACGGTCGTTCGGGCGCTGCGCCCGGGCGAGATCGTGACGATGGAGTACCGCGGGGATCGCCTGACGCTCACACTCGATGAGAGCGGCAAAATCTCGGCTGTCAATTGCGGTTAGGCTAGGTTTCAGCCGGAATCCGCCAACGGCTCCTGTCGCAGCTTCTGGATCACCTCTTCGTAGTACGGCCGGTCCTTGAGGCTCGCATACTCGCCCGGGAAGCAGATGGCGGTCAGCTCGGCGAAATCCTCGACCCAGTTGGTCAGCACCACGGCGCAGCGCCAGCCGTTCGGCAGGCGCGTGTTGTCGATGATCGGGAAATCAAAGAACCCCACGTCAAAGGTCGTGTTCAGGTTCTGCGCATTCGCTCCGGTGCAGGCGCTCGACTCGAGCCGTACGCGGAGATTGCGCGTCTCGCGATTCACGGACCGCACCAGCACCGCGATGTCGCAACTCTGCGCACCGATCGTCATGGTTTGCGGCTCCGCGGTCAGCGGGACGCTGCCGGCTCCGGCGGCGTCCAGCGCCGCGAGATCGACCGGACCGCCGAAGCGTGCGCCGCGGCCATGCAGCGTGAACAGCTGCTTTGAGGAGACTTCGCGGGCAAGGTTCTCGATGCGCGCAAGCAGCTCCTCGCGGTCCGTGCCCTTGGATTTGAGAAGCTTGCGCTGCAGGTCGTGGAACAGCGGGCGCAGGTCGAGCGAGTCGTGGAAGTTGTTCGACAGCAGCTCGAGCTGCAGCACCTTCGCGTCGAGGTCGCTCGGGCTCGCCTGCAGGTACTCCTGCAGGATCGCGCCGAGCACGTCCTTGCGCAGGGTCGACTCGGCTTCCTCGCGCCGACTCATCAACTCCGAGTAGAGCCGCGCGTTCGAATCGCGCGACTGGCGGTCCTCGAGCACGCGGGAGCCCGTCAAGCCGACGTAGGCGACGGCGATCGCCGTGAGCAGTCCGCCCATGGGCTGCAACAGCACCCCGAACTTGTCCCAGCCGTCCTTTTGCTTTGGCGCGTCGGCCATGCGTCGTGAGCCTCGCGGAAACCTTAGCCGCGCTTCGCCGTGAGCTTGCCGGCCGCGTCGACCGCGAGCACGACGTCGGACTGGGCGGCGTCCTCGAAGGACACGACATCCATGGTGGCCGACTTGCCGTCATGAGTGACGGTCAGCGTGCACTTGCCGGTCTGGTTGATGACGAGGCGGTAGGTGCCCTTCTTGTCCGTCGTGGCGGGACCGTAGGAGTTTGCACCGCACTTGGCGCTGACCTCCGCACCCTCGCCAACCGGGCCGCCGGCGCCCTTGATCGTACCGAAAACCTCGCCCGCGCCCGCGACTGCCGGCATCAGGCAAGCGGCGACGGAAACTGCAATGAGCCTGTTCATGGAAACCATCCTTGATGTGCGGAGAGCCGTAAGACTACCGTATCGGTGCCGGAGTTCCATTACTTCCATACCGGTGCCGGAGTTCGGTTATTTCCATTATTGCCGGCGAGGGCAGTGAATGACGGTTCGAATCGTCCGGTTGGGTAGCGCTCGGGGGGTGTCGGAGGGTCTGCGCATCGGAACGGTTCGGCGGCCGCCCCGCGGGGTGCCGAAGGCCGAGTACGCGCGGCGGGACTTGTACGACGTATGGCTGCCGAACCTGGCTCCGAGCGAGGCGCTCCTCAAGGTGGCGCGCCGGGCCGCCGCGAGCGACGAGCGGGCCTGGCGCACATTCGTGCGGCAGTATCGCGCCGAGATGAACACGCCGGACCACCGCGCGCTGCTCGATACGCTTGCAGCGCTTTCGCACCACGGGAACTTCTCGGTCGGCTGCTACTGCGCGGACGAGGCGCGCTGCCACCGCTCGGTGCTGCGAGCACTGCTCGAGGAACGCGGCGCCGCGATAGAAAGCAGCTGACCGTGTCTCATCGCAGCGTCGCGGCTAGCAGCGCAGCCGGCACATCCGGGTCATCCGCGTCCGTGACGAACAGCAGTCGGATGGCGCTACCGTCGAGCTGCGCGTCGACGCCTTCGATCTTGTGACGGTGCTCGAGCTGCTCGAGCACGTCGACCCGTCCATCCGCGTCCACGATCCCGACCGCGGCTCCGACGCAGGGGCCGTCTTCATAGTTGTCCTCGGTATCCTCGGCGACGGCAGCGAAGACGAACTGCCCGCCGGGTATGGCTGCGCCGTCGGTGAAGCACAGCGGGACGCCCCGGATTGCACCGAGGTCGAAGGTGCTGATGTCCCACGGCGTGCCTGCACCAAGCCGGCTTCCCGCGGCCAGCGCATCGAGCGCTGTATGCAGTTCCAGCCGGATGCAGGCGCTGGTGGAATCACGTTTGTTGCCACGATGCAGAAGACAGAGGTGCTCGCCCGTCGTGAACGTGCCTTCGATGTTGAGCGCAGGCAGCCGTGTCCTGAGCGCGGCATAAAGCTCGGCACAGCTGACCGGGATGGCAGGCTCACGCGCGACGTCCCACGCGTCCAATTCGATCAACGCGCCCGTCTGGCGATTGGGCTTCGAGCCCGAACCCAGCGCAAGCAACGCACCGTACGGAAACCCCGGCATCGCGGGCAGTCGTGTCAGCGCCTCGAGGTCGGCCTTCGCCGCCTTGCGCTGCAGCTTCGCGTCCGGCAGGCGACCGGGAAACACTGTCAACAGTTCGCCAGGTTCGCTGCCGTCAACGGAAAACACGCCGAGTTGATGCTCATCGTCCGCGACGACGTAAAGACGATCGCCGACGCGCGCGAGCCCGCTGGCCGCGCTCAGGTGGCGCGGCCGCCCCGGCCCCGGCGCGGTGCGGAGGGTGAGCTCGCGAAGCTTGTCCAGGCGGAGCATTTGATGGGTGCAGAGGCTCTCAGCGCCGTGAATCTGGATTCATTGGAACACCGGTACCGAAACGACGCGCAGGGCATCCGCGACCAGCGTACCGGTACCGCCGTTGCGGACCGAGACGACGAGCTCCTCGCCGCGGACATCGACGACGCCGAGCGGCAGCCAGCGCGCATGCCAATGCCGCTGGTCGAGCACGACGTCGGGTGCAGTGCCGTCGCCAGCGAGCGCATATGCGGCGCTCGCCGTCTGACCATCCGCGGCCGGGTACCAGACGGCCACCTCGTAGCGGCCCGGACGCGGCAGACGCACACGCCAGGCGTACTCAGCGCCGGCCGCATCGCTTTCCAGCACGGTGGAATTCGGTGAACGCGCTCCACTTCGCGGCACGCGTCGCCAGCCAGGCGGTTCCGTATTCGCGCTGATGATGCTGGCCCACGCGGCGGCTTCCGACCCAGCTGGTCCCGGCAGCACCGCGAGCAATTCCTCGACGAAGGACCCAAGCGTACCGATGTCGTGTGGTTCGGGGTCTGCCTGGTTTAAACCGTCGCTGAACGCGGCGATCACGAACTTACGTTGGTCCGGCAGCGTGAACGCTGCGATCTCCTGCAGAGTGTCGTAGGCATTGCCGATCTTGGCGCGGTAGTCGGTGCCCGGCGGCAACCCGCGGCCGAAGCTGCCATGGCCGCCGAAGCGTTCCCGCTGCAGGAGCTGTTTCATGTAACCCGTCGCCTGGGGTTCGAGCACGCCTTCCTCGATTGCGAGCATCAGTCGGGCGGCATCATCGGGCGCCATCGCGTTGCGGCCGACGCGCGCGATCGACAACTTCTCGTACCCGACAGGTCCCTCGCCGGAATTCGTCGGCCAGGTCTTGTTGAGCAGGCGCTGCTGCCCAAGGAGACCGGCGGATGCCATGAGCCGCTCCGTGTAGCGACGTTGTTCGAGCCAGGCGTCGAACCCCGCGTCCGATTCGGACGCGACGTTTGGCACTCCGCTGATGGCATCGACTACGCGGCCGGTCGCGACATTGTCAGAGTCGACGATCATCGGCCGCACGTCCGCGTCGAGACACTCGGGCGCACGGCCATGGTCCGCGCACCAGTGCACGGCGGCGACCAGGTAGGGCAGCTTGACTGCGCTTGCGGGATAGGCGAGTGCCGCGCCACCCGCGCTGCCGCGCCTCCAGCGGCCATCCGCGTCGCGCTGCAGCACGGTGACGTCGAAGCGCTTGAACGGCTGGCGTGCGAGAAAGCGTTTGCGCGCGGTCTCGACGGCGGCGTTCACTGCGTCGTCGTTGACGACGAGCGGTGGACCCGGCGGTATGGCCGCGGCGCTTGCTGCCGTCGCGACCAGCGCCAGGCCGCCGACGAAGGCTCGCAGCGCACGTTCCGGCATGCCTATAGATCGTGTCGTCATGTCACTGACCTGTGACTGCAATGCGACTGACTCGAAACCGGTGCGACACTTAGATTCTCGACTCGTGACGGGCGGCTGGCTGGACTTTACTCAGCCTGGGCAGTCTAGGACTCCCCCTGCTTTGGAATTGTCAGGGCTGCGCTGAGGGTCCAGCCGCCGCTCGCCACACTATCGTGTCCGCGATCCACCTCGCGATGGCAACACGGTGAGCGCGCTTCGGGCGCCGCGTCGCGAGGTGACAGGCCGTCGTATCAGCCGGCGGCCGTGCTCCGCAACATGAACTTCTGCACCTTGCCAGCCGCGTTGGTCGGTAAAGTGTCGACGAAGTCGATTCGCCGCGGCACCTTGTAGTTGGCGATGTTATCGCGGCACCAGGCGGTGAGCGTCGCGGCGTCGAGCGTCGAGCCGGCGCGGCGGATCACGTAGGCGTGACCGACTTCGCCCAGGCGCTCGTCGGGCGCGCCGATGACCGCAACCTGCGCGATGTCGGGATGCGCGGCCATGATCTTCTCGATCTCGGCGGGATAGCAGTTGAACCCGCCGACGATGAACATGTCCTTGCGACGATCGGTGATCCGCAAATAGCCCTCGGCATCCAGCACCCCGATGTCGCCCGTGTGCAGCCAGCCGTCCGGGTCGATCGCTTCGGCGGTCGCGACCGGGTCGTCGAGGTATCCCTGCATCACGTTGTAACCGCGCACCAGCACCTCGCCCGGCTCTCCGCGCGGGACACTTCGCCCCTGGTCGTCCGCACAGCGCACCTCCACTCCCGGGATCGGCACGCCGCAGGTCGAAGTGACCCGCTCGACACTGTCGCCGCGGCGGCACATGGTGACGATGCCCATGCTCTCCGTGAGCCCATAACCGGTGACGACCGTCTCGAAGCCGAGCACCGTGTGCATCTTCTCGATCAGCGACGGCGGCACGGTGGCCGCGCCGGTCACCGCGAGCCGCAGCGACGACAGATCGTGTTGCGGAAGCGCCTCGTGCGCGAGCAAGGTCTGGAACAGGGTCGGCGGTCCGGGCAGCACGGTGATACGCTCGCGCTCGATCCGGGCGAGCGCCGCGCCGGCATCCAGCACCGCCACCGGTGAAATCCTGGCGCCCGTGATCAGGCAGGCCTGCCAGCCGGCCTTGTAGCCGAAGGCATGGAAGAACGGGTTGACGATCAGATAGCGATCGCCGCGCTTGAGCCCCACGAACTCGCTCCATGCCGTAAAGGCGCGCACGTTCTGTTCGTGCGCGCTCATCACACCCTTGGGCTGCCCGGTCGTGCCCGAGGTGAACATGATGTCGGCGAGGTCGCTGCCGCGCAGCTTGGTGCGTCGGCGCAGCACCTCCTCGCGAGCCACGGCGCGGCCCCCGGCGAGAAAACTCTCCCAGCTGCACCTCGCAGGCGCGCCGACCGCCGTAGCGGCTTCGCCAGTGACCGCTGCGCGTGGCGAGGCGGTCCTGTCCGCCGCGCTGCCCCCGCTCTCGAAGAGCACGATCCGCTCGAGTTCCGGTAGGACTTCCCCGGCCAGCAGCTCCGGGAAGCGCGCGCCGAGGAACTCCTCGACCGTAAACAGCAGGCGCGCCCGGCCGCGGCGCAGGATGTCGCCGGCCTCGCGCCCTTTGAGACGCGTGTTGAGCGGGATCATCGCGGCGCCCAGCGTCTGCGCGCCGATCGCGGCGATGATCCACTCCGCCCGGTTCGGTGCCCAGATCCCGACACGGTCGCCATGGCCGATACCGAGCGCGATGAAGCCAGCCGCCGCGTCGAAACAGGCCGCTTCAAGCCCCTCGAAGCTGAGTCGCAGTGCCCCGTCTTCGATCGCGACTTCGGCCCCGAACTCGCGGGCGGCCCGGGCCAGGACACCGGGAATCGTCAGCTCGCTGTCCCTCGCAGGGTTCATCAGTCATGAGGCCCTATGATTCCGCGAAACGTAGTCCAAATGGCGGTTGACCTTTCAATGTTCGTAGGTAAAGTAGCAAACCCCTACGCAGATTGCGACAGGACCACGGATGACGCAAGCGCTCGATTTCACGAGCCGGGTGGTGCTCGTCACCGGCGGGACCAGGGGCATTGGCTTTGGCATCGCGGAGCGTTTCCTCGCCGCGGGCGCCGAGGTCGTCGTTTGCGGCCGCAATCCACCGGCGACGAACCTGTCGGCGGCCCGCCGCGACGCGAACTTCATGGCCTGCGATGTCCGCGATGCCCAGGCCGTATCTCAGTTGATCGAAGCCGTGGCCGCGAGTTACGGACGGTTGGACGTTCTGGTCAACAATGCCGGCGGCTCGCCCGCAGCCGAGGCCGCGACGCAGAGCCCGAGGTTCTTTGACAAGGTCGTGCAGCTCAACCTGAACGCCGCCTTCTATTGCGCGCAGGCGGCGAATACGCGCATGCAGGCGCAAGCGGAGGGCGGCAGCATCATCAACATCGCGAGCGTCGCCGCCATCCGCCCGTCGCCGCTCACCGCCGCCTACGGCGCGGCGAAGGCCGGGCTCGTCAACCTCACGCAGTCGCTGGCGATGGAGTGGGGCCCGAAAGTGCGGGTCAACGCGATCATTGCGGGGCTGATC
>Ga0299906_10003545_pt1 | contig 12861 bp, 10 predicted proteins | sample RVTome_14_FD_200259 | JGI IMG/M metagenome (GOLD analysis project Ga0299906, IMG submission 200259) | Soil microbial communities from uranium-contaminated site in the Upper Colorado River Basin, Wyoming, United States - RVT145D125 (version 2) ...
TCCGCACCTGGAGGCTGCGCCTGCCCTTCGCCCTGGCGGGGGCGGCGGGCCTCGGGCTCCTGCTGTGGGCCGTGCTGCCCGTCGAGCGCGGGCGACCCGGGCGCGCCCTCGCCTTCGCCGCGCTCTACTTCCTCCTCTGCGCCACCTCGATCTCGCTCCAGCTGCACCTGCGCGAGCTCCGCTACTACCCGCTGCTGGCGCTGCTCGTGGCTGCGATCGGCCGGCTGCACCTGCAGCGGGTGGTCTTCGGCGCCCTCTCCCCCGCGCGCTACGCCCTCGCCGTGACCCCCCTGCTGGTGCTCTTGTGGAACGTCTTCCACCCGGCCTGGGCCGCGGCGGTGGCGCTCCTGGGACTGGAGTGCGGGATCCGGGCGTTTCGCGCCCGGGGCCCCGGGCGGCGGGCGGCGCTGCGGGACCTGGTGCCCCTGGCGCTCTCCGCCGCGCTGCTGGCGCCGCTCTTCGCCTTCTTCGAGACCTTCGCCATCGCCGGCGAGCTGGCCCGGGAGCTCGGCCTCTCGCCGCGGCTCTACGCGGAGAACCTGGGGCGCACCCTGGTCCACTTCCTGCGCCACGAGCTGCTGGGACCGCTGCTGGTGACGCGGATCGCGGTGCTGGCCGTGGATCGCGGCGGGCCCGGGGACGCGCGCGCGCCGTCCCGGCGCGTGGCGGACCGCCTGTCGCTCTTCGCCCTGGGCTACGCCCTGATCGTCGCCCTCAATCCCCTCGCCTACGAGCGCTACACCGTGGTCTTGAGCCCGCTGCTGAGCCTGGCCTTCCTGCTCGACGCCTTCCGGCTGGCGGAGTGCTTGCCGGCGCGCCTCGCCCCGCCGCGCCGCCGCGCGGCCCGGGCGGCGGTGGCTGCGGCGGCCGCGGCCCTGGTGCTGGCGAGCCTCGGCGTGCGCCTCCCCGAGCTGCGCGGGCGCCTGGCCGAGCTCCGCGTCCCCTACCAGGGCCCCGTCGACTTCGCCGTGCTGCACCTGCGGGCGCGCCATGCGCGCACCGAGGACCTGGTGGTGGCGACGAACTACGAGAACCACCCGCTCATGTACTACCTCGGCAGCCGCGTGATCGTCGGCGGGAGCCTCTCGAACATCGTGCGCGACCGCGAGCTCGTGCCCGACGTGGTGATCCCGAGGCGGCGCTGGAGCCGCGGGCTCGACGAGCTCGGCCGCCTGCTCGAGGGGGGCGTCTTCGAGAGGCACGGCCTGCGGGTGGCCGACCTCCACTGGAACAACATCCCGGCGCTGTCGCGCTCCCCCCTCGTGCCGGACCCGCACCGCTTCCGCACGGCCTCCACCGGGGACGCGTCCCGGCAGCTGGTGATCCATGAACGCATCCGCTAGGCGCCGGCTGGTGGCCTGGCTGCGGGCTCCCCTCGACGACACCGCGGCCGCGCTCGAGGCGCTGGTCGGCGGAGCGCGGCCGCGGATCGGGCTGGCCCTGCTGGCGGCCGCGGTCACGGCCGCCTGGTTCGTCTACGTGCCGATCCACGAGCTGCTGCACGTGGCGGGCTGCCTCGCCACCGGCGGCCGCGTGACCGAGCTCGAGCTCGATCCCGTCTACGGCGCGGCGCTCCTGGCGCGCTGGCTGCCCTTCGTCGTGCCCGGCGGCGACCATGCCGGGCGCCTCTCCGGATTCGACACCGGCGGATCGGACGCCGTCTACCTGGCCACGGACGCGGCGCCCTACCTGCTCTCCGTGTGGCCCGGGGTCGCGCTGCTGCGCCTCTGCGCCCGGCGCCCCCGGCCGCTCGTGCTGGGCGCGGCGACCGTGCTGGCGCTGGCGCCCTTCTACAACGCGGCGGGGGACTACTACGAGATGGGATCGATCCTGGCCGGCCGGATCGCGGGCGGATCCGCCCGCTTCGCGGCGCTCCGCAGCGACGACCTGCCGCGACTGCTCGGTGCGCTCGTCTCGGAGCCGGCCTCCCTAGGGCTCGCCTCGCCCGGGGCGGTCGCCGCCGGCGCCGGCCTCGTCGCCCTCGGCCTCGCGCTGTCGCTGCTGCTCGCCTTCCTGACCTACGCCGCCGGCCGCGCCCTGTCCCGGTAGCCAGCGCCGGATCCCGCGGAGGTCGATGTGCGCGCCGGGGCGCGCGACCACGGCCCAGACCAGCAGCACGCTCACCAGGGGCGCCACCCAGGAGTTGAAGGACTCGACGTTCACCTGGAGCGCGCGCGACCCGCTGCCCGATCCGCCGGGGGCGGTCGCCGCGTCGAGCGCGAGGACCAGGAGGCCGAGGCGCAGCAGCAGCAGCAGGTCCAGCAGGGCGATGCCGGCGACCAGGGCCGCCAGGCGCCGCCTCCAGGCCAGCGGCGTGGCCAGGATCATTGCGCTCGCGGCGGCGGTGGGCCACCAGCCCCGGCTCCAGAGGCGGACCGCGATCCTCCAGTGGCGGAGATCGCCGCGGGGGTCGAGGCTCACGATGCGCAGGTCCGCCCGGTCGGAGCGCAGGGCCGGATCCAGGGTGGCGACGCGCAGCTGGCGCTCGCCGCCGAGGGCGTCGAGGACCGGCTCCGCGTGGGCCGCGAAGAGCCTCGGGTAGAGCGTCCGGCTGCCGGGCAGGAAGACGAGCAGCAGCGTCAGCGCCGCCGCCTGGAGCGCGAAGGCCAGGACCGGCTTAGGCGCCGCTCGGCTCGGGTTGTGCCACATCGCGGGTTGCAAAGCGCGCCCATGCGATCCAGGAGCCGACGGTGAGGACGATCAGGACGCTCGGCCACACCTTGAAGTGCACCGTCTCGAAGTAGCTCGGCCAAGCCGGCCCGATCAGCACCAGGCTCACGATCCGCACCTGGTTCAGGAGCTGGAGCCAGGAGACACCGAGCCCGAGCCCCCAGAGCCGGCGGCGCCAGGACACCGGGAAGGCCACCACGGCGCTGCTGTAGAGGGCGCAGATCTGGATGGCGTCGCAGCCGTGGGCGATCTCCACCGCGAAGACGTCGGTGGTGATGACGCTGTAGCGCACCTGCGCATCCGTGCCGAGCAGCTCGAGAACCCACGCGGCGACGAGCGCGAGGGCGCGCAGGTAGCCGGAGAGCGAGGGGCTGCCGACCAGCAGCGAGTAGTAGAGGATCTCGCAGCCGACCGCGAGCACGGCGAAGACGGCGGCGAAGCGGAACCACGGGTCGCGCAGCAAGGCGGCGCAGTCTACCGAAAGGCCGGCTGGCCGAGGATCGGACCGCCGGGCCTCCCCCCGGGGCAATCACCCTTCCGAGCCTCGGCGCCACCCACGGCTAGAGTGTTCGCCACCCCGGGGGCGCGGGGCGGATCGCTGCGGAGGATCCACCGCCATGGCTGGCGAATCCATCCTCATCGTCGAGGACGAGCGCTCGGCCGCCGAGTACCTGCGCCTGCTGCTCGAGGAGCAGGGCTACCGGACGCTGCGGGCCGCCAACGGCGTGGAGGCACTGCTCGCGCTGGAGAGCTCCACCCCGAGCCTGGTGCTCTCGGACCTGCGCATGCCCGAGATGGACGGCCTCGAGCTCGTCACCCACGTGAAGCAGCGCTGGCCGGACCTGCCGGTCATCGTGATCACCGCGGATGCCGACGTCTCGCTCGTGGTGGAGGCGGTGCAGCACGGCGCGCTCAACTACCTGGTCAAGCCGGCGCCGCCGGCGGCGGTGCTCGCCGCGGTGGGCCGGGCGCTGGCCGCCCGGGGCAGCGCCTCCGAGCCGGCGCGGCAGATCCCGGAGCTGGTGGGCCGCTCCCGGGCCCTGGTCGAGGTGCGCCACCTGGTGGCGCTGGCCGCCCGCAGCGACGTGCACGTGCTGATCACCGGCGACACGGGGACCGGCAAGGAGCTGGTGGCCCGGGCGATCCACCGCCACTCGATCCTGGCCGCCGGACCCTTCGTCGCCCACAACTGCGCCCTGGTGCCGCCGGACCTCTTCGAGAGCGAGTTCATGGGCCACCGGCGCGGCTCCTTCACGGGGGCGGACCGGGACCACGAGGGGCTGCTCTTCCGCGCCGACGGCGGGGTGCTGTTCCTGGACGAGCTCGAGACCCTGCCGCTGGCCCACCAGGCCAAGCTCTTGCGGGTGATCGACGACGGCGAGGTGCGGGCGGTGGGCTCGACCGAGGTGAAGCGGGTCTCGCTGCGCTTCCTGGCCGCCACCAACCGGGAGGCCGGCAAGATGATCGCCGACGAGGAGCTGCGCGAGGACCTCTACTACCGCCTGCGCGGCTTCGAGATCCGGCTGCCCCGGCTGGCCGAGCGCCGCGAGGACATCCCGCTGCTCGTCGCCCACTTCCTGGGCCCCGACGATCCCGGCACGACCCCCGAGGCGATGGAGGCCCTGCGCCGCGCGGATTGGCCGGGCAACGTGCGCCAGCTGCGCAACGCCGTCGTCAGCGCCCGCAGCGCGGCCGGCGGCGCGCCGATCGGCGTGCGACACCTGTCCTTCGCCCGCGCGCCCCTCGAGCCCGCGGGCCGCGCGCGGGCGGACGAGGCCGCGATCGCAGCCCCGGGTGGCACGCTGCGGGAGATCGAGCGCGAGGCCATCGCCCGGGCGCTTCGCGACTGCAACCGGAACCGCACGCGGGCCGCCCAGCGCCTGGGCATCGACCGCTCCACCCTGCGCCGCAAGATCCAGGAGTTCGGCCTCGAGGGCGAGGACTCCGGGGACGGCTAGCGGCCGTCCGGCCAGGGCGGCATCCAGTCGGGCATCGTGCCCGGGATCTCCAGCCGCAGGCGGCCCTCCCGGTCCACCACCGCGATCCGCTCGTCGCGCGCCCCGGGGTCCGCCCCCGCGTCGAGGCGCCGGGTGGTGAGCGCGATCCACTCGCCGTCGGGCGACCAGTGCGGAGCCGCCTCCGCGCGCCCGGGCGTGTGGGTGAGCCGCCGCGGAGCACCCCCGTCGAGCGCGACGCGATAGGCCTCCGGGTTGCCGTCGCGGTCCGAGATGAAGACCACCTCGTCGCGGGTCGGAGAGGGGCGCGCGCTGTGGTCGTCGGCGCCGGGCCGGCGCGCCAGCGCGCGCACCCCGCCCCCGCCGCTCGCGACGACGGCCAGCTCGCCCCGGGCTCCCGGCCGCGTGCGGCGCGTGTAGACGACGAAGGCGCCGTCCCGGGTGAAGCGACCCTTCTCCTCGTGCCCGCTCCGATCGGCGCCGAGGGCGCGCGGCGCCGCGCCCGGCTCCAGGATCCACAGCGTGGAGCCGGCGCCGAGCGTGCGCTCGGCCACCAGCCGGCGGCCGTCGGGGGCGAACTCGGGGCGGAAGAAGCGCACCGGATCGACCGCGCCCACGGCCTCCACCACCGCTCCCGTGGCCGGCCGGAACACGCCGATCCCCGAGGTGCCGGCGATCCCCGGCCGGTCGACGAAGACGTAGGCGAGCGCCGCGCCGTCCGGCGACCAGGCGGCCCACTGCTCGTTCCGCCCTTCGGGTCCCGGCAGGGTCTCGCGGCGCCCGCTCTCGGGGTCGAGCAGCACGAGCCGGTCGTCGTGGGCCCCCGAGGCCCGGGACTGGAACACCAGCCGGCGGGCCGCTTCGGACCAGAAGGGCCAGAGCTCGTCGCGCCCGGGCGTCTCGACGAGCGGCCCCACGGCGCCGTCGGCCAGGCGCAGGCGGTGGAGGTCCGGGTTCCCGTCCCGGCGCGCCACGAAGACCAGCCCCTCCGAGGGCGAGCCGACGACGGGCTGGCGCGGCGCCTCGGCGCAGGCCGCGAGCCCGAGCGCCAGCAGCGCCGCCATCGGGCCGCGCCCCCTCACGAGCCGTAGCCGAGCGCCCGCAGGCGCTCCTCGGTCGCGGCGTCGAGGGGAGCCGGCCGGGGGTGCGCCGCCGGCTGCGAGCCGAGCCAGCGCTCGAGCTCGCGCCCGAGCTCGGCGGCGCGCGCGTGCTCGCCGGCGAGGTCGCGGCCCTCGCCCGGGTCGGCGTCCAGATCGAAGAGCTGGCGCGCGCCGGCCTCGGGCGCGATCAGCTTGAGCCCGCCGGACACCAGCGCGGTCTGGCGCAGGCCCAGGCGGGGATGCCCGCCGGCCAGCACCGGGTTCGGATACGACTCGCTGAAGATCGCGCGCGCCGGCGGCGGCGCCCCTGCCAGGTCGATGCCCGGCAGCCCGCCGGGTCGGGGCAGCCCCACCGCCGCCAGCACGGTCGGAACGAGGTCGACGCCGCTGGCGAGCGCGTCGGAGACGGCGGCGCTCCGCTGTCCGGGGTACCGGATCAGCAGGGGCACGCCGATCTGGTGCTGGTGGAGCGAGACGCCGTGCTCGACGAGGCCGTGATCGCCGAAGGCCTCGCCGTGGTCCGAGGTCACGATCACCAGGGCCCCGTCCCAGCGCCCGGCGGCCTCGAGCCGCCGGAAGAGCCGGCGGAGCTCCGAGTCGACGTAGGCGATCTCGCCGTCGTACTGCGACACGTAGTGCTCGCGCTCCGCCGGCGAGAGCGGCCGCGCCAGTCGCCGCACGGCGCGGAAGGCGTCGGCGTCGGGCGCCCGCGGCAGGCGTCCGGGGTAGCGGTCGCGGAAGGCCGCCGGAGGCTCGTAGGGCCAGTGGGGATCCATGTAGTTGACGAAGAGGAAGAGGGGCTGGGGGCGCGCTGCCGCCGCGTCCAGCCAGGCGAAGACGGCCCGGTTCACCTCCTCGGCGCGGCGGTGGGCGCGCGCCGGCCCCGGCGCCGCGCGGCCGAGCACCTCGCCGAGCAGGCGGGCGGGGAAGGCGGCGCCGAGCGGCGGGAAGAAGCGCGGCGGCTGGCGTTCGTCGTAACGCTGGAAGCCCTGGGCGAAGCCGAGCCGCGAGCTCAGGTACGGATTGCCGACGAAGGCGGCGCCCAGGTAGCCGGCGGCGCCGAGCATCTCCGCCAGCGTGCGGAAGCGCGGCTCGAGAGGCCCCGAGCCGAGCCGCGGATCGTCCCGCGCCCCGTGCTGGCGGGCGTAGAGGCCGGTCAGGAGCGAGGCGTGGCTCGGCAGCGTCAGGTTCGAGGCGGAAAGGGCGCGGGTGTAGAGCGTGGCCTCGCGGGCGAAGGCCTCGAGCCCGGGGGTGGTGTCGCGCTCGTAGCCGTAGACCGAGAGGTGATCGGCGCGCACGGTGTCGAGCGTGACGAGCACGACGTCCGGCCGGCGCTCCACCGCGGCGGGCAGCGGCGGCAGCCCGGGCGGCGCCGGCCGCTGGAGCGCGGCGCTCGCCGCCAGCACGGCGAGCCAGCCGGCGAGACCGGCCCCGAGGCCGCCGAGGGCGACGGCCCGGGAGGGCGCGACGGCGAGCGCCAGGGCCGTCGCCGCTCCCGCGGCGGCGCCGAGCGACGCGTAGACCCCCAGGAGCAGCGCCAGCCAGCCCGGATGCAGGTGCGGCGCCGGGAGCGGCGCGCCGGCGAAGCGCGGCCCCAGCAGGACGACCGCGCTCTCGAGCGCCGCGGCCAGGGCCCCGAGCCCGGCCCCCAGCGCCGCCGAGCGCCCGGCGCGGCTCACCGCGGCCCGAGGAGGCGCCCGGGCTGGCGCCACTGGAAGGTGCAGCGCTCGACCTGGATGCCGCGGATCTCGCCCTCGGCGATCGGCCGCACGAAGCAGGCCCGCGGCACCACGAGGGGGCCGGCGGCGAGCGCGAAGGCGGCCGAGGCGCCGAGCACCCAGGCCCGGGCGGTCGGGCTCCGCGCCGCGAACACGCCGGCCGCGGCGGCCACCGGGATGGCGAGCACCGAGAGGCCGCGCAGCAGGGTCACGAGGCTGCGCAGGCCGAAGGGCGCCAGCCACAGGTTCGTGAGGTAGAGCCCGGCCAGCACCGCGCACAGGATCCCGACGGCCCGCTGGCGCCGCCACAGGGCCGGCGCCCCGAGGGCGGCCGCCACCAGCGCGACGGGTCCCGCCAGCGGCGCGAGCCACGGCCAGTTGGGCGGCAGCACGCCCTCCCGCAGGCCGCGGGCGTAGCCGCCGGGCGCGAAGAGCAGGGCCTCGGCGAGGCTGCAGCCCGCCGCCAGGTGGCTGGCGACCAGCGGGAGCGCCAGCGCCGATCCGGCCGCCAGCGCCGCCAGGCCGCGGGCGTCGCGCCGGGCCAGGCAGAGCGCGCCGCCGGCGATCCCGAAGAGCAGCGCCGAGGCCGTGTGCACCGCGAAGCAGGCGCCGAGCGCGAGGGCAGCCGCCGCGCGGCGCTCGCGCAGCAGGCAGGCGAGCCCGAAGAGCAAGAGCGCGTAGCCGGCGGCTTCCACCTTCGGCGTGCACCAGGAGAGCGACATCAGGTAGGGCGTCAGGGCGAAGAGCGCGGCGCTCTCGTCGGGCAGGGCCGCGGCCTTCTGGAAGGCGCGGAAGCCCGCGATCAGCAGGGCGGCGGAGGCCAGGGCGAAGCCCGCCGTGAAGCGCTCGAAGCCGACCAGGGGCTCGAGCAGGGCGCCGAGCACGTGGTAGGCGGGGGCGTAGGGGTTGTGGAGCCCCGGATCCTCCCGCGTGAGCTCTGCGAGTCGCAGGTGGGGCGGCAGGTCGCCGCCTCCCCACAGGCCGTCCCGCGAGAGCAGGAGCCCGACCTGGAGGGCCAGGCTCAGGCCGGCAGCGAGCCGGAAGGCGTTCGCGCCGGCCCCCGGCCCGTCGAGCAGCCGAGCGCGCAGACGGCCGAGCACGCCGGCGGGCATCGCCCACTATCCTAGCCGGCACGTGCCCGCGCCCGAACCCGCTCGCGCCGGCGCCGGGGGGCGCATGCTGCGCTTCGCCGTGGTCGGCGGCAGCGGCGTGCTGGTGAACCAGGGCCTGCTGATGGCGCTCCACGGCGGGCTCGGCCTGCCGCTCTGGCTCGCGAGCCCGATCGCCATCGAGTCCTCGATCCTCGGCAACTTCCTGCTGAACAGCACCTGGACCTGGGGCGAGCGCCGCGGGCGCTCGCCCGGCACCTGGTTGCGCCAGGCGGCGCGCTACCACGCGGCCACCGCCGCCAGCGCCTTCGTCGGCAACGTGGGCGTGCTGCTCGCCCTGGTCCACTGGCTCTCGCTCGACTACCGGATCGCGAACCTGCTGGGGATCGCCGCGGCGGCGCTCGCCAACTTCGCGGCGGGAGAGCTCTGGGTCTTCCGCCGGGCGCCGCGCCGGAGCCGGGGCTAGGGGTCAGTCGCCGGGTCCGAACGCGGTCAGGTGGATCGCGCCGGCGTGGCCGACGTCCAGGCCGACGAGGGCGTTCAGGTCGTCGTCGATGAAGGCCGCCAGGTTCCGCGCCGTCAGCCCCGCGGCCTCCGCCGCCAGGTAGATGCGCTGGGCCACGGCGCCCGCCTCGAGCAGCTGATCGCGGTACAGGCGCGTCCCCAGACCGGAGCGCCCGGGCTCGAAGCGCGCCACCAGGATGACCGCCCCGGCGGCCTCGGCGACCTTGCTCTGTCCGTTGCAGGCGCGCCGCAGCTCGCCGCCGAGGTCGCCCGGGCGCAGGCCGGTCAGCTGATGGCCCTCGGGCTCGTAGCGGTAGAGGCCGGGCTCGGCGCCCTGCAGCCGGTGCGCGACCACGTAGAGGTCCACGCCGGGGGCGCGCTCGAGGGCGAGGTGGCCGCGGGCCGACTCGAGCAGGAAGGTGAGCTCCGAGAGCCCCACCGAGCCCGGCTCGAAGCGGCGGGCCGAGCGGCGCTGGCGGATCGCCTGGTCGACGCCGAAGGGCGGCCCGTCGCGGCGGGGCAGCGACGACGCCGGCCCCTCGACCCGCGCGGCGGCGGGCGGAATCGCGGCCGGCGGCGCCGGCGAGCCGGCGGCGGGCACGAGCTTCGTCGCCTCGTGGTAGCGGCGCGTCAGCGGGTCCACGCTCTCGAGCCCGGCGGGCTCGGCCAGCTGGCGCTCGGCGAAGCGCCGCGGCGCCGGACGCGCGCCACCGCCACCGGGCTCGCCCATGGCGTGGATCGCGCACACGGCCTCCTCGCTGCCGTCGACGCCGAGCAGGGCCGCGACGGCGTCGTCGTGGAAGCGCAGGGGAGCGGTCTCGCCCAGGCCCGCGGCCCGCGCCGAGAGGCGCAGGTTCTCGCCGATGTGCCCGCTGTCGATCAGCGCGTAGCGATAGCCCCGGTTGCGGTAGCGCGACGTGTAGCGGAGGAAGCGGTTGGTCAGCACCACGGCGACCGCAGCGCCCTCGAGCGCGGCGGGCTCCTCGAGGGCCTCGCCGAGCGCCCCGAGAAACGAGCCGCTGCGGATGCGGGCCAGGCTCTGGCCGGCGACCTCGTAGTAGTAGACTCCCGGCGCGAGATCGCTCACGCGCTCGGTCACCACGTAGACCTCGCCGGCGTAGAGCGCGCCGGCGGAGGGCGCGGCCCGCAGCAGGGTGGCGCCGGCGCGACCGGTGACCCCGTTGCCGAGGAAGAGCAGGCGGGCGAGCGCGGCGGCGGAGAGCGGCTCCGGCCCGAAGCCCGAGGTGGGGCCGTAGGAGCGCAGCACCGCCGCCAGCGAGAGGCTGCCGCCGGGGCCGGGCGGCGGCAGCGCGACGCGCTCGGCGCCGGCGTAGGTCTTCCAGGGCCCGGCCTCGTCGGGCCCCCGGCGCCGCCGGCCCAGGGCGCCCAGGCGGGTGTTGCGCGTGCGCTCGTGGATGGTCGGAGGCGCGGCGGCGGGTCGGCCGGGCGCCGGGGCCGCCCCGCCGACCAGCAGCGCGCCGCCGGCCAGGCGCAGGAAGCCGCGGCGATCGAGCTCCACGCGCTCGAGTCTAGCCCGGCTCCCAGGCGCGCCGCAGACGCGGGAAGGCCCGGCTGATCTCCAGCAGCAGCTGCACCAGGCGGATCACGTGCAGGCTGGCCACGGGCTTGCCCGACGTGAGCAGCGCCACCGCGATGTCCCGGTCCGGATCGGCCCAGCTGAAGATGTTGCTGTAGCCCAGGTGGCCGAAGGCGTTGGGGTTGCCGTAGCCGAGCAGGCTGAACCACTCGCCGCCCAGCATGAAGCCGAGGCCGTAGCGGAGCGGCACGCCCAGGGTGAAGTCCATCTCCCAGTAGTTGTGCTCGGAGGTGGCGCGGCGCACGGTGCGCGGGTCGAAGACGCGCACGCCGCGCCAGCTGCCCTCGTCGAGCAGGCACTGGTAGAAGGCCGAGAGCTCCTCGGCGGTGGCCACCACGTTCGCCGCCGGGATCACGCCCAGGAGGAAGCGCGGGTCGTTGGAGAGCTCCACCACCCGGCGCACGCCCGCGCCCATGGCGCGGCGCAGCACCAGGCCGACCGGCGGGGGCGGCGGCGGCCCGGTGCAGGCGTTCTGCGCCACGCGGTCCAGGTGCTCCCGGGCCACGCCGTAGGAGAGCCAGCGCACGCCCATGGGCTCCCGGATCTCCTTGTCGAGCACGTCGCGGATGCTCCGGCCCGTGGCCCGGCGCACCACCTCGGCCAGCACGAAGCCTCCGGTCACGGCGTGGTAGGAGAGCCAACGCCCGGGCCGGCCCGTCGGCCGCGAGCGCGCCAGGATCTCGATCACCCGCTCCGGATGGGCCAGCAGGTCCAGGTCGACCGACTCCGGCGGCAGGTTCGGGATGCCGGCGCGGTGGGCCAGCAGGTGGCGGATGGTGATGCGGTGCTTGCCGTGGGCGGCGAACTCGGGGATGAAGTCGCTGACCCGGTCCTCCAGGTGCAGCGCCCGCCGCTCGTCGAGCTTGTGGATCACCATGGCGGTGATCGCCTTCGACGCGGAGAAGATCGTGAAGGGCGTCTCCAGCTCCACCGGCACCAGGGGAGCGTCGGGGGCGTCGTCGGGGGCGTTGCCCGCGGCGTGGCCGATGGCCCGGTGCAGCACCACGTGCCCCCGGCGGCGCACGCAGAGCTGGATCGCCGGGTGGACGCCGGTGCGGTAGAGGGCCTCCACGGAGCGCCACACCCGGTCCACCGAGGCGCGGGAGGTGCGGGCCTCCCGCGCGGGGGCCTCCTCGCCGACGCGCGTCACCGACTCCAGGTCCCGCGGCACGCGGCAGCGGGCGAGGAACGGGAAGGGGGCGCGCGCGACGAGCTCGAAGGGGTCCATGGCGGGGAGCCGGCGCGTCGAGGATATCACCCGGGCGCGGCCTCCAGGTAGGACTCGACGAGGGTGCGGGCATCGACGCGCGCCCCGATGCGGGCGCAGAGCAGGAAGGTCCCGGCGAGCTTGCGGTGCAGGAAGATGGTGCGCGGCGGCGGGGCGCGCAGGAAGCCGCGCCGGAAGGCCAGGTCGAAGCCGGCGGCGCGGGCGCGGGCGGCCAGGCCCGAGGCGCCGAAGTCGTAGACCCCGCGGTGGCGCAGCGGCTCGCCCGTGAGCACGATCAGGTCGACCAGCGCCGCGGCCCGGTCCGGGCGCTCGTCGTCGGCCAGGTAGCCGATCTCCACCGCCGCCCGGCGCACGCCCTCCCGGTCCGAGGCCAGCATGGCCCGGGTCATGCGCGCGTAGCAGGCGGCGAAGTCGGGCTCGAGCTCGAGGGCGGAGCCGAAGTCCAGCAGCACCAGGCGGCCGGAGTCCGGCTCGAACAGGTAGTTCGCGAAGTTCGGGTCGGTCTGCATGAAGCGGAACTCGAAGAGCTCGCGGAAGATCAGCCGCTGGAGCTCGGTCCCCACCGCGTCGCGCACGGCCTGGGCGTGCTCGCCGCCGGAGAGGTCCTCGATGGGGCGGCCCCGGGCCCGGTCCATGGCCAGGATGCGGCGGGTGCTGAGGTCCGGATGCACGCGCGGCACGACCAGCTGGGGGTCGCCCGCCACCAGCTCGCGATAGCGCGCCATGTGCCGGGCCTCGAGCTCGTAGTCCGCCTCCTGCCGCAGCTGGCGCTTCGCCTCGCCCACCAGGCCCGCGACGTCGAAGGCCAGCGGCAGCACCCGGGCCAGGCGCAGCAGCGCCGCCAGGTTGTCCACGTCCGAATCGATGCTGCGGGCGACGCCGGGATACTGGATCTTGAGGGCCAGCTCGCGTCCGTCGGCGGCCCGGGCCTCGTGGACCTGGCCGATGGAGGCCGAGGCGATGGGCTCGAAGTCGAAGTG
>Ga0299906_10003546_pt1 | contig 12855 bp, 11 predicted proteins | sample RVTome_14_FD_200259 | JGI IMG/M metagenome (GOLD analysis project Ga0299906, IMG submission 200259) | Soil microbial communities from uranium-contaminated site in the Upper Colorado River Basin, Wyoming, United States - RVT145D125 (version 2) ...
CCGCCCGGCCAATGCGACCTGGATGCGTCAGGTCGACGCCGCCGGGTTCTTCGACCTGCTGATCGACCGGGTCGCCCGCCTGGGCTGAACCGTTGCCAGTTGCCGGTTCCCCGTTCGAGGAGTCGTCGCCCGTCGCCCGTCGCCCGTCGCCCGTCGCCCGTCACGGCCACGCTCTTCCGGCTGATGCCCGATGGCTGATGGCTGAGCGCTCTTGGGGATTTCGCTATTCGCGCTCGGTGTATGCCACCAGCACCCCCAGCGCCACCAAGGACGCGATCGCCGACAGCGTCGTGTTCGCCGCCAGGCCGACACGCTCGAAGAGCGCCGGTCCGATGGCATCGCCCGCCGCCCGGCCGATGCTGATCCACACCACCAGAAGTGCGAGATAGCGGCTCCGTGCCTCGGGGATCATCTCGGTGGCGAGGGGCACGGTCGCCACGATCGTCACCTCGAACGCGATGAAGGCCAGCGACAAAGCGGCCAGTCCCGGGACCAGGCCCCCGCCCACGAAGCCCAGCGCGAGGTACCCCCCGGCCGAGATGGCCAGTCCCGCCGCCACCATGCGGCGCTTGCCCAGCCGGTCGGCGAATGCGAGCACGGCTCCCTCGCCGGCGAGCTCGGCGAGCGCCACGAAGGTAGAGGTGAGGCCGATCGCGGCGAGCGAGAGGGCGAACTCGTCCTCCAGCCAGGCCCCATACACCACGATCGTCGTCTCGGCGGCGAGCGAGAACAGCGCGGCCGCGGCCAGCACCGCGATCCCCGGCGTCGTGAGTGCGAGGCGCCCCGGACGGACCACCGGGCCACGCGTGTCGGGGTCGAGCATCCAGGGAGCCACGGCGGCCGCGAGGCCCACCAGCAGCGCGGCGGCCCAAAAGGGGGATTGCCATCCGAGGTGATCGATCAGGAGACCCGCCGCCGGCGCGCCCACCAGGAGCCCCCCTGCCCACGTCAGCTCGATGATCGACAGGTGGCGCGCCCGCTTCTCGTACGGGGTGCGGTCGGCGATGTAGGCCTGAGCGGCGGCGGCAAATGCCGGCTTGCCCAGCCCCATGAGCACGAACCCGGCCAGGGCGCCGACATACAGACCGCCGGCGGCGGTTGCCACCGCGCCTCCGGCGAACATGATGAGGCCACCCATCGCCAGCCGGATGCGTCGCTCCCCCCGTCCAATCGCCGACACGACCGCAGGCGTCGCCACGCCGGCGAGCGACCGCGCCGAGATCAGGAGCCCGGCCTGTCCCAGGGAGACACCGAGCCCGCGCGAGATCGCCGGGAGGAACGGGATGGCGAATCGGTAGGCGGTGTTCACGGCCAGGCCGGTGCCGAAGAGATAGACGATCGATCGCCGGAGGGACCGCATGGTCGGCGGAGACTACGAGGTCGGCGTCCCAAGTTCTCGGGTGTCCCGGCGTTCTCGGCGTCTCTCACCGAAGTTCACAGCCACGAAATGCGGCTGCCCACGCGTGTGCAGGACGCGGTGCCACTCTGCGGCAAGTATGGGGACGAGCGCAACGTAGCTGGTTTTTTGCGCTTCTGGCTGCTGGCGTCCCTTCGCCGGTTCGTGCGACGGCGACCTCAGGCGCGAACGACTACTTCGTGGGTAGCCTCGGTCTCACTGTGTCGTCGCCGTTCCTGTCGAGGCGAGTGTTGCGCCAGATCGACGAGTCGGCGCCGGCAGCGATCACCGCTGATGCCGGGAGTGGCCCCGGCGTTTGATCAGTGTGAGGACCGCACGTTCAAACTCTGGCTTCGGAGTCACGGGCATCGCGCCCCTCCCGTCCTCACTTTGGGCATCGTTGCGGGAGCGCCAGCAGATCATCAAAGACGATCCCATTGAGCGTCGGGACAACCCAATCCGCGGCTGCCAGATCGGCGTCGCGAGTCACCTCGTTTGGTACCGCGACACACCACATGCCGGCAGCCTTCGCCGCCGCAACGCCATTCGGGGAGTCCTCGAAGGCAACGGCGTCGCCAGGAGCAACCCCGAGCGCCGCGACTGCCTCCGAGTAGACGGTGGGCGCGGGCTTGGCACGCGCCGGATCGCCGTTCGCGGTAACGATCACCTGGAACCGGTCCAACAGACCCAAGCGCCGGAGGTGGCCGATCACCCACTCGGCGGTGTCACTCGACGCCACCGCGACAGGCACATTCCGCTCGGTCGCTTCGCCCAGGAGGGCTTCGACGCCAGCCATCGTCTCCTGCTCGGCAACCAAATCCAGCTTTCGCGCCCACCGCGCCTGCCGCTCCTCCGTGGTCAAGACCCGACCCGTGAGTCCCTCCAAGTGAGCGGCAGCGTCGAATCGCCCTAGAGAGCCGACTTCGTCGCGCCAGAGGCTCAGCGAAAGATCGACGCCTCTCGACGCATACAGCTCGCTCCACGACTGGTAGGCGGGAGATTCCGTCTCGAGGATCACCCCGTCGAAATCGAACACCAACGCGGTGACTCGGGTCATCCGGCGAGGGTATCAGGCCCCTCGGCACCCCTACAGAAACCTTCCCAGCCTGGCATTCTCGATGGAAGCCGGAAGGGACGGCTGACGCTCAGATTGCCGAATCTGCTCGAAACGAAGTGCGCCATATGGCTCTTGGCTGTGAGTGATCTGGGCCCGTCGTCAAGGTGTGGCTGCGAGCTTCCTCGGTGGCTTGGGTAGCTCAGACGAGTTCGGTCCACCACTGTGCCGTTTGGGCCGGTTGCGCTTGTTGCCCGGCTGATCATCTCTGTTGCGGGGCGCGGACCCGGCCCAACAACACCAGGTAGTCCGTCTCCTGGCACATGTCAGTGTGCTACCAATCGTTCTGTCGCGAGTGATCGGTTGAGATGATGCTCTGGGAGCTATGGACCAACGAGGATCGAACCGAGTGGACGTTTCTTGAGTCACGCGGGTCTGAACGCGCTCGCACTCGGCTGGGTATGGATGATCACGAACTCATATGGACAGTGGAAGCCGGGTCGCGAAACGAGGCCATGCAGCTCTACTACGACTACATGGGGTGGGGACGCTACCAACCGATGCTCCGTCCCAATGGAACGCCGTATCCCGAGGACGAGGGACCCTGTCAGCCGGGAGCGACCCCTCAGTAGACAGGCGGAGAGACCGGAGCGCATGCCGCAACGCAACGACCGTCCGCTATCGGCGATATCGCACCATCGGCGGAACCGACAGCGAACTCTCAACAAAAGGCCCCTCGGGACCTGATCACGTACCGACGTGGGCCGCCAGCATCTCCATCGCCTCCCGGTACCCCTCGATCCCCTTTCCCGAAATCGAGGCGAGGCACGCCGGGCGGATCACCGACTCCGCTCGCCACGGCTCGCGCGCGGCCACGTCCGAGATGTGGACCTCGACGGCGGGGATCGCGGTCGCCTCGATGGCATCGTGAAGCGCGTAGGAGGTGTGTCCGAGCGCCCCCGGGTTGATGACGATTCCGACGCTGTCGCCGATCGCCGCGTGAAGCCGGTCGATGATCGCCCCCTCGTGATTCGACTGGAAGGTGGCCACCTCGAACCCGAGGGACCGGCCCCACGTGCGGCACTGGTCCTCCAACTCCCCGAGGGTCTCCTCGCCATAGATGTCGGGCCGACGTGCTCCGAGCAGGTTGAGGTTGGGGCCATTCACCACGAGGAGCCGCATGGGGTCAGGCTATCGCCGGGTCGTGCTCGCCGACCATCGACTCGGCGAGCGCCGCGGTGTCCGCATCCACCGTGCCGTCCACCAGCTCGTGGCCGGCGGAGGCGAACGCCGCCAGCACCGCGGTCCGAACCGAGCCGATGTCGGCGGTGACCTCGTCGGCGATCGCACCGGTGGCTCCCGGGTCCCACTCATAGCCGAGAGCGCGGTACGCCGGGATGAGTGGCAGGTTCACCAGATCGGCACCCTGCACGACGATGACCCCGCCGATGTGTGCCGCCCGCTTCAGCAGGCGCTGTCCGACGCCCATGAGCTTGCGACGTCCGGCCGCATTGACCGAGTACCTGCCGGGGCAGTACTCACCGGCCACCTCTCCCACCCGGGCATCGACGCCAAGTGAGCGAAACGCCTCGACCATGATCGAAGCGAGCGCATCGAATCGCTCGGCGATCGACTCGCGCGGCCGCTCCTCGGGTGTCGACCAGGCAAACGCCAGGGTCCCCTCGTGGAAGGTGGCAGCCCGTCCTCCCGCCAGGCGCTCCACTGCGTCGAAGCCGAGCTGGCGGACCGCGGCGACGGCCTCGAGGTACCCGGGCCTCGCCCGGTCCTGTCTGCCGAAGGCGACGATCCGGTCGGGAACAAACAGCCTGAGCGTGGCGGGGACCCGGCCCGAGTCGACCTGGCGAAGCAGGGCCGACGAGATCGCGGTGTCGAGCAGTGGCGGGCCGAAGCCCTCGGTGATCACACGGAGCACCCGGCGAGGCTAATGGTGATCGAGGTTCAGGTGTCTAGACCCGGGTGCCGACGATAATCGGGACGGTCCGCCGACTCAGCGGGGGACCCGAGGTGAGGCGTATGAGCCGACCATCCCACGATCGCACGAGGCGCGTCGGCGCGCTGCTGGCGTTCGCGCTCGTCATCGCCGCATGCGGCGACGCCCTCGGTGGCGTCGGGGACCTCTCCGAGCGCGTGGTGCACGGCGACGGTTCGACGACGACATCGTCCACCCAGCCGGGGAGCACCGATCTCCGACTCAAAGGCGTGACCAGCGTGGCGTGGCACAACGACGGGTTGGATGCGATCACCGCCAGCCTCGGCCAGGACGACACGATCATCGCCGTGTGGCTGCGGGGCAATCAGGTCGATCCATTCGTGCAGGCCACCCGGCGGGAGATCGCCCACTCCCTGCCTGGCGTGCAATTCCCGCAGCTCGTTCCGGCGGCAGTGACTCACGTCACCAGCCAGATGGTGTACGACACCGTGACCGCCAGCCTCGATCCATCGACTGCGGCCGCCTTCGGCCTCTGGGCAGGGGAGCCGTACACCGTGCCTCGCGCCGAAGCCCAGCTCGCGGTCCTGCGCGTCGGCCTGAAGACGTTCACCGGCGATCCCGAGGACGAGATCTTCTCGTTCCAGGTGCCGGAGGGCCAAGAGCTCGCCTGGACCCACGGCGACTACGTGTATCAGCTCTTCTGCCGGCGTGGCATCTCGGAGCAGGCGTGTTTCGCGATGGCCGAGTCGGCGATCCCGCTGGACCTGCTCTTGAGGGTCAATCGGTAGGTCTCTAGTTCATGGCTCTTCGGCTGACGCCTCATCGCAGTGTCGCCCCCACGTGTGGTGTCGGGCATGCCCGCCGAGATCGCTGGGTCGGGGTATCGTCGCCCGAACGGCGGACCGGAAGGAGATGTGGCTGGTGCCCGAGCTCGAGGAAACCCCGCTTCCCGGAGTCGGCCTCAGAGTCGAGTTCAAGGCGGCCGACGGCAGCCGCATCGGCGTGGTGCATCGCCGCACCGGGCGCCGGGAGCTGTTCGTGTGCTCGGCAAGCGATCCGGACGTGGTCACGTTCAGCCTCGAAATGTCGGACGACGACACCCATGCGCTCGCCGACGCACTCGGCGGATCATCGGTCGTGGAGAGCCTCACCGACGTGACACAGCGCATCGAGGGTCTGGCCATCGATTGGCTGGGCATCGGCGGGCGGAGCCCCTATGCCGGCAAGACCATCGGAGACACCCGCCTGAGGACCCGGACCGGAGCCTCGGTGGTGGCCCTGCTGCGCGGCGACCAGCCCTATCCGGCGCCGGGACCGGAGTCTCGCATCGAGGCGGGCGACACGCTGGTCGTGGTGGGAACCCCCGAGGGGATCAACCGGGCTCGTGCCATCCTGACCGACGGCTAGCGCGCCATGGTCCAGAGCGCCCGCCTCCTCGTCGAATTGGGCGCTGTGGTCTTGTCACTGGGGGTGCTGGCGAGATTGGCCGGCCGGTTCGCGATCTCCCCGATTCCGTTGTACCTGGTGGCGGGGTTGGCGCTCGGTGACGGAGGGCTGATTCCCCTCGTGACGTCGGAGGAGTTCATCTCGGTGGGTGCAGAGCTCGGCGTGATCTTCCTCCTCCTCATGCTCGGCCTCGAGTACTCGGTCCGCGAACTGGTTGTGGGAGTCCGCGCCATCGCGCCGATCGGGTTGGTGGACTTCGCCCTCAACTTCAGCCCGGGACTCGTCGCCGGGCTGCTGCTGGGTTGGGGCGGCTATCCCGCGCTGCTCCTCGGTGGCGTGACCTACATCTCGTCGAGTGGTGTGATCGCCAAGCTCCTCCATGACCTCGGTTGGACCGGGAACCGAGAGACGCCGATCGTTCTGTCGATCCTCGTGTTCGAGGACCTCGCCATGGCCGTGCTGCTCCCCGTGCTGGCGGCCATTGCCATCGGGGGGAGCACCGGCGAGGCTCTGACCACGATCGCGGTGGCGATCGTCGCAATCATGGCGGCGCTCGCGATCACCTACCGGGTCGGCGATCGCTTGGGCTACCTGGTGTTCCATCGCTCCGACGAGGTGAGCCTGCTCTCCGCCTTCGGCCTCACCCTGGTGGTCGCCGGCCTCGCCGAGGCCATCAGCATCTCTGCGGCGGTCGGCGCGTTTCTCGTGGGCCTGGGGCTGTCGGGCCCGGCGGCGGCGCGGGCATACTCCCTGCTCGCCCCGCTCCGGGATCTCTTTGCGGCCGTCTTCTTCGTCTTCTTCGGGCTGTCCACGGATCCCCGTCTCATTCCCGGCGTCCTCGTCGTCGTGCTCCTGCTCGGTGTTGTGACGTCGGCGACCAAGATCACGGTCGGATGGTGGGCCGCCCGCCGCGCGGGCATGGCTCGCGCCGGCGGGGTACGCGCCGGGATGGCGCTCATCGCCCGTGGTGAGTTCTCGATCATCATCGCCGGCCTCGCCACCGGAGTGGCCGGTACCGAGGAGCTGACCGCGCTGGCCGCCGCCTATGTGTTGCTCATGGCGATGGCCGGTCCGCTGGCGGCGAAGGTGGTCGACCCGCGCCCGCGCGTCGTCCGCTGACGGTCCGGCGCCGGGTGGGCTCGGCCGTTCTACCGAGGACGAAGGAAGCCGGAGCCTCGGAGGAGGGTTGCACCAGGGATGTTCCACGGTGGCGGATGGTGGTCGTACATCCAGTACGACGAAGCGCAGGACCGGCCGAGCCTCGACCGGGCGCTGCTCCGACGCGTCCTCGGTTACGCCCGTCCCTATCGCCGCCTGCTGGCGCTGATCCTGGGGACCATCGTCGTCATCACCCTGGTCTCGCTGGTCCCTCCGCTGCTGATGCGCGATCTCATCGACCGGGCGATCCCCCAGGAGGACCTGGGCCGGGTGACGCTCCTCGGCCTGGCGATGGTCGCGGTCCCTCTGACCAACGGCATCGTCGGCGTGCTCCAGCGATGGGCGTCGGCGCGCGCCGGCGAGGGGATCATCTTCGACCTCCGCACCGACGTGTACGCCCATCTCCAGCGAATGTCGCTGGGCTTCTTCACCACCACCCGGCCGGGCGAGCTCATGTCTCGTCTCAACAGCGATGTCGTCGGCGCCCAGTCGGCGGTCACCGGGACCCTGGTGTCGGTGACCGCCAACGGCTTCGCCACCGTGGCGACGCTGGCGGTGATGCTCAGCCTCGAATGGCGGCTCACCCTCGCCGCGGTGGCGATCCTGCCCCTGTTCATCGTCCCGAGCCGCCGGGTGGGGCGGGTGCTGCGCAGGATCACCCGGGACCAGATGAAGGCCAACGCCGCGATGAACACCGCAATGAACGAGACCCTCAACCTGAGCGGGGCGTTGCTCGTGAAGCTGTTCGGCCGAACCGCCGACGAGGACCGCCGCTTCGCCGGGCACGCGGCCAGCGTCCGTGACCTCGGGGTGCGTCGGGCCCTGATCGGGCGCTGGTTCTTCATGGCCCTGGGGCTGGTGAGTGCGCTCGGCACGGCGCTCGTATTCTGGTTTGGCGCTGTGCTGGTCATCCGCGGGGCGTTGACCGTTGGCACGGTCGTGGCGCTCTCGGCTTACCTGGCCGAGCTGTACGGGCCGCTGGCGGCGCTGTCGAACGCCCGGGTGGAATTGGCGACGTCGCTCGTGTCCTTCGAGAGGGTGTTCGAGGTGCTCGACCTGGCTCGCGACATCGACGAGCCCGAGGACGCGGTCCACCTCGATCACGTCGACGGCCGGGTGACCTTCGACGACGTCGCCTTCGACTACCGCACCGCGGCCCCGGCGGGCCTCGAGTCGGTGGAGCGGTTCTCGTGGCGGTCCTATCACGAGACGGGTGCCGCCGCCCCGGTGGCGGAGCGCAAGGGCCGGGCGCGGGCCATCGACCACCTCGACTTCGACGTCAACCCGGGAGAGTTGGTCGCCCTCGTGGGCCCCAGCGGCGCCGGCAAGACGACGGTCACCTACCTGATCCCGCGGCTCTACGACGCGACCGAGGGGCGGGTGCTCATCGACGGGCACGACGTGCGGGCCCTGTCGATGGAGACCCTGGCGCGGTCGATCGGGGTCGTGACCCAGGAGACCTACCTGTTCCACGACACCATCGCCGCCAACCTCCGGTACGCCCGCCCCGACGCCACCCAGGAGGAACTGGAGGCGGCGGCGCGCACCGCCAACATCCACGACTTCATCGAGTCGCTCTCGGAGGGATACGAGACGGTGGTGGGAGAGCGTGGCTACCGGCTCTCGGGCGGCGAGAAGCAGCGGGTGGCGATCGCCCGGGTGATCCTCAAGGACCCGCGGATCCTCGTGCTCGACGAGGCGACCTCACACCTCGACGCCCGCTCCGAGGCGCTGATCAAGGAGGCCCTGGAACGGGTGATGGTGGGCAGGACCTCGTTCGTGATCGCCCACCGCCTCTCGACGGTGCTCGCCGCCGACCGGATCCTGGTCCTCGACGAGGGTCGGGTGGTCGAGGAGGGCACTCACCGCGAGCTGATGGCGGCGAATGGGTTGTACGCGAGGCTGTACGAGACGCAGTTCGCGATCGAGGATGCGGGGTAGGGGCCGTCGATGGGGGTCGCCGAGGGAGTCGGCACCTCAGTCGATGGTGGTGAGATCGATCAGGCCTGCATTGGACGGAGTGAACCCGGCCGCCTCGATGTAGAACGCGCGCAGGTGATCATCGAAGTCGACGTGCAGCCATTCGCATCCAGCGGCGCGAGCCCCCTCCGTCGCCACACGGAGAAGTCCCACGCCGATGCCCTGCCTGCGAGCACGTGACGCAACTATCAGGTCCTGAATCCATGCGTGGACGGTCCCGTCTCCGATCAGATTCACGAACCCGACGAGCTCGCCATGCTGGCGCGCCGTGACCCACCCGAGGGAGTGTCGATCGGTGACGGCTCTCCAGTCGTCGTCCAATGGGCGATGCTCGAAGGCGTCGGCATGGAGGCGATTCACCTCCTCGTTGGTGAAGTCGCCGCGCCATTGGAGCTGGACTGCGTCACCCATCGACGGGATTATGACCAGCGGGCAGCCGGCGAACGCCGGCACGGTGGCCGACTGGAGCCGGGGTCGGTTGTGCGCCTGTACCGTCCATCGTCGTGGACCCATCCATTCGCTTCGGCCGAACCGACGACGGGCTCGACATCGCCTACTGGAATGTCGGCGACGGCCCCACGCTGGTGGCGATGCCATCCCTGCCGTGGAGCCACATCCAGCTCGAGTGGGGGATCCCGTCGATCAGGGCCTGGTATCAGGCGATCGGGCGGGGACGACGGTTGGTTCGTTACGACGGCCGCGGCTTCGGCCTCTCGGGTCGCGCCGTCTCGGAGTTCTCACTCGAATCGGATGTGTCCGACCTGGCGGCCGTGATCGATGCGCTCGCCGTGGACCGGTTCGACCTGTACGCCGGGTTGCACTCGGGCCCAGCGGCGATCGCCTTCGCGGCGCGCCATCCGGAGCGGGTGGATCACCTGGTCCTGTTCTGCTCGTACCCCGATGGCTCGGTTCACCGGGGGAACCCGCTGACGCTCTCCACCCGGCCGATCATCCAGCAGGACTGGGCGTTCTACTCGCAGGTCGTCTCGCGGCTGCTCCTCGGCTGGGCCGAGCCGGTGGCGGCGGAGGCGTTCAGCGACCTGGTGCGACAGTGCACCACGCCCGATATCGCCGCGCGGGCGCTCGCCGCCACCTCCGACTTCGACGTCACCGCCCTCCTCGGCGACGTGAGGGCCCCCACGCTCGTCCTGCATCGGCCGGAGCAGCGAACCTCGTTGATGGACAACGCCCGAGCCCTCGCTGCCGGGATCCCCGACGTCCGCCTCTCCCTCCAGCCGGGCGAGTCGATCGCGCCCTTCCTGGGCGACACGACGGCGATCGTCCGGGAGATCGACGCCTTCCTCACCGGGCGTCAGCCGACCGACGTCGACGCGGCCGTGGATGCCGCAGTCGCTGCGCCGATGCCGACCGGGCTCGAGGCCAGCGGAGGGATCAGCACCGTGGTGTTCACCGATGTCGTCGGTTCCACCGAGCTGGTGGAGAGGCTCGGCGATGAGGCGGCACGGGATGCCCTGCGCGCCCTCGAGGCCGCCACGGCCGAGGCCGCGTCGCGGCGGACCGGGCGGGTGGTGAAGCACCTCGGAGATGGATCGCTCCTGGAGTTCGCCTCGACCAGCTCGGCCCTGAGATTCGCCAACGAGCTGCAGGCGGCGAGCGTCGAGATCGGGCTCGACATGTCGATCGGGGTCGCGGTCGGCGAGCCCATCCGGGAGGACGGTGACCTCCACGGATCGATTGTCGTCCTGGCGAGCCGGATCACCTCGAGCGCCCTGGCAGGCGAGGTCCTGGTGTCGGATGCGGTCCGCCAGCTCGTCCAGGGCAAGGGATTCGCCTTCGACGACGGAGGGGCCCGCGATCTGAAGGGCTTCGACGCACCGATCCAGGTGTGGCGGTTGGCGCAGACATAGGGGTCGGGACAGTGATGCCGCGGTCCGGGCTCATTCCCGGGTGGGTAATCGGTCGGCCATCTCCAGTACCCAATCGGGGAGGGTGATGGTGCCGTCGTGGACCATGGTGTGGTGCCGTGCGCAGAGCAGGCACAGGTTCTCGAGGCAGGTGGGTCCGCCGTGGAGCCAATGGATCACGTGATGGGCATCGCAGTAACGGGGTCGGGATTGGCATCCCGGGATGACGCACCCCTTGTCGCGGAGGTTGAGGAGGTTGCGGATCCACCAGGGGATGGTCCGGCTGGACCGTCCGATGTCGAGGGGAAGGGAGCCGCCGCCGAGGACCACCGGGGTGACCTCGGCATCACAGAGGATCTTGCGGACGATGCCGGGGGTGAGCAGCCCGCAGTCCTCGGTCTCACACCCGGTGCCGTCGAGGAGGCCGAGGAGGGTCTCGTAGGAGGCGGTGACGGTCACCTGGGGACGGAACCCCCCCGAGATCGGGCTCTTCCCCGAGGCGAGATGATCGGCACACAGCTGGGTCAATGCGTCGGCACGGCGCTGCCCCGGGGTGCGGGTGTCGGTGGGGTCGAGCTGCTGGGGGTCGGTGATCGACCGCAGCGCGGTGAGCAGGGTCTGGCCGGCTTCGGGGTCGAGTTGCCCGTCGATGCGGACCAGGTTGCCCAAGGTGGGCGACACGTTGAGGTAGCGGCGGTCCCGGAGCTGCTGAGCATCCTGCTCGGCGGCGTCGAGGTCGGTGTTCTGTCGCCACAGATCCACCGCCGTGGCGAAATCCTTCATCGAGAGGCCCGCAAACGAGTCGACCAGCATCTCCTCCTTCTCCCTGAACAGGTCCGGGTTGGCCTGCCGGGCGGCGGCGAGCAACTGCACCCGGGACTCGTCAAGGGCGCCCTCGTGGAAGGCGGCACGCACCACGGGCATCTCACCGAGGGCCCGGGCGAGGCCGATCAGCCGCTTGGCCGTCCCCACCGAGATGCCGAGCCGGTCGACGAGCAGGGCGATGGGGGACAGATACCCCACATCGGCGTAGGCCTCGGTGGCCATCAATTCCGCCACCCAGGCAAGACGCTCCGCCTCCGCCCGGACCACCCGGTCGTGAGCCTCGACCAGCCCATCGGCCAGATCATCCGACCACAAAGGAAACGAGAGTTCCTGTTCCAGATCAACCTGCGGACGATCCGCAATCGCTGTCATGGGGGACAAGGTACGGGGAGGGTGAGACAAGAAACCGGACGCGAGCTGATCGCGTGGGTTGCACGCGAGGCTTACGAGACGCAGTTTCTGCGGTGGAGGATGAAGGGTGGGGGGTCTGGAGCCTGGACGATCCTTCGAGGCGGCAGGAGATTCGGCCCCTCGGGGCCCCTGTCAGGACTTCACTGCTCCATCGATCCTGTTCGAGGTCGCGATCACGCTGCAATGCTGAGGTCCCACAATCGATGGGGTCTGTGCCTATCGCTGCTGACGCTCGCCGCGCTCCAGGCAGAAGCGCGTGCAATCGGTCCTGTGATGATGCCACCAGCGATGAGGCAAGGACCAAGAGCGTGAGCGACCCGCTGCTCGCCTCCGCGAGTCGCTCTGTCCCAGCCATCGCGGGGGCCTCTTACGGCTCCCGGTGGGGTGCGAGTGGCAAAATGTGGCCGAAAGCCTCTGATAGCGGGCTGATCCATGGCCGATGACTAGTGCAATTGCGTGAAGGCACATAGTCCGAACGGTGGCAATGACAGGTCATGATGAGGTCCTCTCTCAGGAAATCTTCGGCAACCCCGCTGCTCGCGTTTGGCGTCTCGATGCTGCTGGTGGGCCTTCTTGCGATGTCGGCATCGCGGGCCGCGTTCGCCTCCACCACGGACAACCGCGCGAACGTGGTCGGTGCGGGAACCGTCGACCTGGTCGGCGAGGGCCCGGGTCCGGCCCTGTTCAACGCCTCCGCCCTCATCCCCAACCACACCGTGGCGAACTGCATCGTGGTCTATCACGACACCGCCCGAATCCGCGAGCCGTG
>Ga0299906_10003547_pt1 | contig 12854 bp, 10 predicted proteins | sample RVTome_14_FD_200259 | JGI IMG/M metagenome (GOLD analysis project Ga0299906, IMG submission 200259) | Soil microbial communities from uranium-contaminated site in the Upper Colorado River Basin, Wyoming, United States - RVT145D125 (version 2) ...
GTCGTCCGGACGACGCCCGACCCCCTTACGGTTTCGTGATCAGTGCACGCTCGTCCAGAGACCGGGACCGGGCGACATCATCGTCTTCATCTCGAGCAGATCGATCAGGGCCCGACAGCGCGTCAGCACGCTGTCGCACTCGAGCAGCGCCTGCCGTTCGATGGGTTCGAACGTCAGGTACTGGGCGAGCGTGTTCACCAGATCGTGACTCGGGATCGCCGACGGGAGCCGGGGGTCCAGGCCCCGGTGCTCGACGGCCGCAGCCAGCAGCGACTCCAGCCGCTGCCGGTGATCGGTCATGGCCGTGCGATCGGCAGTGTCGACCGACTCCGGGAGCACCTCCACGTGGGCGAGCCGGAACGGGCGACTCGCGTCCTCGCCGGTGATCCGGAACCGGTCCAGCCCTCTCAGCACGACGTTGAAGCGGCCGTCCGGCAGGGGATCGGCGTGTGTGATGAACCCGGCGCATCCGACGGGAAACACGGGGGGGCTTCCCGCGTAGTCGGCCTCGTAGCCCGGCTTCAACAGCACCATGCCGATGATGCGGTCACCCGCGAGCGCGTGCTGCACCATGGCCCGATACCGGGGCTCGAAGATGTGGAGCGGCAGGAACACGTTCGGAAACAGGACCGCGTTCGGCAGCGGGAAGATCGGAATCGTCGAGGGCAGCGTCGAGGGCATGGCGCGGCGGTCCGACCTCAGTGGATCGTCTTCGTCTTGCGGTCCATGTAGTCCATCAGCACGTACTGGCCCAGCGTGTAGGGTGTGGTGAAATACGCCTTGCCGCGGCAGATCGCCGCCACGCGCCGGACGAACGCGACCAGGTCATGGTCGCGGGCCAGCATGAACGTGTTGATCATGATTCCGGCCTTCTGGCAGGCGTTCACCTCGGCGAAGGTCTCGGACACGATGAACGGGTCGAGCCCGAACGCGTTCTTGTAGATGCGCCCGTCGGGACGCGTCAGCGCCGACGGCTTGCCGTCGGTGATCATCACGATCTGACGCATGTCCTTCTTCTGCCGCTCGAGGATGCGGCGGGCGAGGCGGAGCCCTTCGCGCGTGTTCGTGTAGTACGGACCCACGCGGACCCGTCCCAGCTGCTTGAGCGGGATCTCCTCGGCCGAATCGTGAAAGAGGACGGCACGGAGGGAGTCGCCCGGGTACTGAGTGCGGATCAGGTGCGCGAGCGCCAGGGCGACACGCTTGGCTGGCGTGAACCGGTCCTCGCCGTACAGGATCATGCTGTGGCTGCAGTCCAGCATGATGACGGTGGCGCACGAGCTCTGGTACTCGCTCTGCGCGACCATCACGTCCGGATAGTCCACGTCGATGAAGGACGTCGTGGCGGGCGGCGTCGTGTCGCCCCCGAGGGCGAGGGCCGCGCCCTCGCTGCTCATCCGCCGGACCGCGTTGAGAATCGTGCTGCTCGGGTCGATGTTCAGTGAGTCGCCGAACTCGTAGGGCTTGGGCGCCGCCACCGTCTCGACCCCCGTGCTCAGGTGGCGCGTGTCGTGTCGTCCCGATTCGCTCCGGCCGATCGACCCCAGCAGGTCGCGAAGCGCGCGGTAGCCGAGGAAGTCGAGGGCCTTGTCGGTCACCTCGAAGCTCACCTGTCCCGAGGCGCCGTCGAGCCCGCCGCCACCGCGCTCCCGCTCGGTCCGCTCGCCCTCGAGGTCGGGAGGGCTCGAGATGAAGCCCTGCTCCATCATCCGCTCGATGATCTGCTGCACCAGATCCTCGAGCTGCTGTCGGGACTGCTCCTGATCGCCGTCGCTGGGCTCGCCGAGGAGCCGGTCGAGCGCCTCGTCCGACAGCATCCCGCCGCTGAACAACGCCTCGAGGATCGCGTCGTGCAGCGTCTGCATCGTGCGGTCCTCCTCGTCGTCCCGGGGGTCCCCCCATGGCGAGCTGAAGCCGCTCGAGAGCAGCAGGTCCGAGAGCTTCGAGACGAGATCCTCGAGGTCGATTCCGTCGAGGAGGCTCCCCGTGTATTTGGTGTAGCGGTACTTCACCTCGGACGGGCTCCTAGTTGTAGTACTTCTTGCGCGAACCCGACGGCCGCACCGGCTCGTCGTCGAGGCCGATCTCCCGCGCCGGCTTGCGCACCGCCGGCTCGGAGGCGTGGTAGCCACGCTCGTCGTTGCGGCCGATCTTGCGCGTGGCGTACAGCCCCTCGAGCACGAAGTCGACGCCGGCGGCCAGCATGGGCCCGGTGGCGTCGCCGGGGAGCCCCGTCTCCTGCGACAGCTCGACCAGCCCCTGCACCTCCTGCGCCCGCGCCAGCAGGTCGGCGGCGCTCGTCGTGTCGCTCGACTGCAGGCTGCCGCCGAGGTCGAACCATTCCACGATGGGACGCGTCTCGAGGTGCGCGAGGCGGCCCTCGGCGACGGCCGCGATCGCGGCTCGCACGATCTCGCGGGCCACGGTCTCGGCGCCCTTCAGCTCGCCCTCGTACTCCATCTCGAGCTTGCCCGTGATCGAGGGGAGGGCCGCGTAGACGTCGGCGACGCGGGCCACCGTCGTCTCCTCGCCGACCGCGATCGCCCGCCGCTCGGCGTTGGACACGACGTTCTCCAGCACCGAGATCGCCAGGCGCTGGCTCACGCCGGAGCGCTTGTCGACGCGGCGATCCTGGCGGGCCTGAAACGCGATCTCCTCGACGACTTCCGCGACGAACGAAGGCACGTCCGCGCCGGGCCCGCCGCCGTTTCTCCGGAGCCAGGCTTCCTGGGCCGTGATGGCCATCGCCTCGGCCCGTCCGGCCGGGTAGTGCGTCCGGATCTCCGAGCCGATGCGGTCCTTGAGCGGCGTGATGATCTTGCCGCGAGCCGTGTAGTCCTCGGGATTCGCGGTGAAGGCCATCAGCACGTCGAGCGGAAGGCGAACGGGATAGCCCTTGATCTGGACGTCACCCTCCTGAAGGATGTTGAACAGTCCCACCTGGATCTTGCCGGCCAGATCCGGCAGCTCGTTCACGGCGAAGATCCCGCGGTTGGCTCGCGGCAGGAGCCCGTAGTGCATGGTCAGCTCGCTCGACAGCTCGAGTCCTGCCCGGGCCGCCTTGATCGGGTCGATGTCGCCGACCATGTCGGCGATCGTGACGTCCGGCGTGGCGAGCTTCTCGACGTAGCGCTCGTCCCGCCCCAGCCAGACGACCGGGAGATCGTCGCCTTCCCTGGCCACCCGCGCGCGGCACCGGCCGCAGATGGGATCGAGCGGGTCGTCGTGTATCTCGCAGCCGGGCACGACCGGAATCGTCTCGTCGAGCAGCGCGACGAGGCCGCGGAGCAGCCGCGTCTTGGCCTGCCCCCGGAGGCCGAGCAGGATGAAATTATGCTGCGAGAGGAGCGCGTTGACCAGCTGCGGGACGACGCTGTCCTCGTAGCCGATGATGCCCGGGAAGAGCGTCTCTCGCGCCCGCAGCCGGCGGATCAGGTTGTCGCGGACCTCGGCGCGTACCGGGCGCCGCACGACGCGGCCGCGCGCGACGCCTTCCCGCAGCGCGCCGAGCGTGGAGATGGCCGGTGTGGACATGAGGCGATCCTATCAGGCTTGGCGCTGGAGCGGCGCCGGACGCCTTGAGTAGGATGTCCGTCGTGTCGTTCTTCCGTCGCCACGGCCCGCCGCGCGTTTTCGCCCACAGGGGCGGGTGCGCGCTCGGTCCCGAGAACACGATCGCCGCCTTCGACCGCGGGCTCGCGGCCGGCGCCGACGGGCTGGAGCTCGACGTCGTCTTTTCCGCAGACGGCCACGTCGTCGTCAGCCATGACCGGACCCTCGATCGCACGACTGACGCCGCCGGTCCGGTCGGGGCGCGGACGGTGGACGCGCTGGCGCGGGTCGACGCCGGCTACCGGTTCACCGACGGCGAGGGAAGGTATCCCTGTCGTGGGGCTGGCATCGGAGTGCCCACGCTGCGCGAGGTGCTGTCGCGCTACCGGGACGTCCCGATCATCGTGGAGATGAAGCTCGACCTGCCCGAGCTGGGGCGGGCCGTGGCCGGGGAGGTCGCCCGCGCCGCCGCGGCCGATCGCGTGTGCGCGGCCGGATTCGGCGCCCGGGCCACCAGAGCGGCGCGCGAGGCCCTGCCGGCGATCGCGACGAGCGCGTCCCGGTGGGACACGCGTCTGGCCCTCTATCGCTCCTGGGTGGGCTGGCCCGTCCGGCGCCCGCCGTACGGGGGGTACCTGGTCCCGGAGACGGCGGGCGCGATACGGGTCGTGTCGCGGCGGTTCATCCGACACGCCCACGAGGCGGGGCTGGACGTCCAGGTCTGGACGGTCGACGCGCCGGAGGACATCGAGCGCCTGCTGGCCTGGGGCATCGACGCCCTGATCAGCGACCGACCCGACGTGGCCACCGGCGTCCGCGATCGGATCGCGTCGAGCGCCGCGACCCGGTCGTGACGCCCGTGGCGGTGCCGTCGGCATCGGAGCGGCGTTCGGGGGGTGCCGGAGACGCGACTCGCTTGCCTGCCGTCCCGGAATCGGTAAGGATTACGTCGTCGTTCGTTCCCTATCCTGAGGAGGCACCTCGATGCGCCGGCTTCTCACCTACGCAACCGTCCTGTTCGTCGCCATGGCTGGAACCGTGACCGTGGCGCAGAAAGTCATGAACCCCGATCAGCTCGACGCGACCATGAAGCGGATCTCCGCCGCGAATGGGGCGGCCCAGAAGGCCGTGAAGTCCGAGGCCTTCGCCGATGCCCGGACGCAGGTCGGAATCGTCAAGCAGGCGCTCATGGACGCGAAGAACTTCTGGGAGATGAACAAGAAGGACGACGCGATCCAGATCAGCGACGATGCGATCACCGGCATCACCGCCGTCGAGGAGGCGCTCTCGGCCGGCTCGCCGACGGTGGAGAACGTCATGGCGGCTTACAAGCAGGTCTTCGGCTCGTGCACGGCCTGTCACAACCAGTACCGGGTGCAGAACGACGACATGACCTACTCGCTGAGGCCCGGCGCGATCTAGCGCGGCGCCTCAGCGGCGAAGCCGGGCCGCCTCGGCGAGCACGCGTTCCAGCATCGTCGCCGTCAGGCGGCCGGTGTGCGTGTTCTGGCGGCTCGGGTGATAGCAGCCGACGAGCACGCGCGGCAGTCCGTCCGGGAGCGTGGCCGGGCGGACGACGGCGCCATGCTCGAACTGCGGCCGCGGCGTCTGCGTGACGCCGCGACCCTTCCAGACCCGCAGCCACACGTCGAACGCGATCCGTCCCAGGGCCACGACCACGCGCAGCCTCGGGAGCGCGTCGATCTCTGCCTCGAGGTGCGGCAGGCAGCGCGCGATCTCGTCGGGTCGCGGCCGATTGCCGGGCGGCGCGCATCGCACCGCCGCCGCGATGTAGACGTCGGTCAACCGCAGGCCGTCGTCCGCCCGTTCCGACACCGGACGATTCGCGAAGCCGGTCCGGTGCAGCGCCGCCATCAGGAAGTCGCCGGAGCCGCCCGTGCCGTCACCGGTGAAGATCCGCCCGGTACGGTTGGCCCCGTGCGCCGCCGGCGCGAGGCCGACGAGCAGGATGCGTGCCGACGGATCGCCGAAACCGGCGACGGGACGCCCCCAGTACGTGTCGTCGAGGTACGCGCGCCGCTTCTCCCGCGCGACCGTGCGGCAGTAGGTCCGCAGCCGGGGGCACCGCTCGCACGCGACAATCCTGTCGCGAACGGCCGCGAGGGACGTGCGGGTCCGCTCACGGCGGGCCGAATCCGGTCTCTTGGGGGCCACCACGGACTGTTAGAATACGCGGAGCCCTGTGATGCGCAATACGGCACCGACCGACGCGGCCGAGCTCGAGGCCCTCGAAACACGGGAGTGGCGCGAGTCGCTCGACTACGTGATCCAGAACGGCGGACCGGCTCGCGTGGGCCGGCTGCTGGCCGATCTGGCCGATCACGCACGTCGGCACGGCGTGAGGCTTCCGTTCACGGCGAACACGCCGTACGTCAACACGCTCGGCGCGCGCGAGCAGGCGCCGTTTCCCGGCAGCCGGGAGATCGAGCGCCGGATCAAGAGCCTCGTCCGCTGGAACGCGCTGGCCATGGTGGTCAAGGCGAACAAGCTCGAGGAGGGGATCGGCGGACACATCTCCACCTACGCCTCGGCCGCCACGCTCTACGAGGTCGGCTTCAACCACTTCTTCAGGGGCCGCGACGGGCACGACGGCGACATCATCTACTTCCAGGGGCACGCGGCTCCCGGCATCTACGCCCGCGCGTTCCTCGAAGGGCGCATGCCGGTCGAGAAGCTCCGGAACTTCCGGCGCGAGCTGAAGGAGGGCGGCGGCCTGTCCTCCTACCCGCACCCCTGGCTCATGCCGGACTTCTGGGAGTTCCCGACGGTGTCGATGGGGCTGGGGCCCATCAAGTCGATCTACCAGGCGCGGTTCATGCGCTACCTCGAGGACCGCGGGCTCAAGCCGGAGTCGGACGCCAAGGTATGGGCGTTCGTCGGCGACGGGGAAACCGACGAGCCCGAGACGCTGGGGGCGATCACGCTGGCCTCGCGCGAGCGCCTCGACAACCTCGTCTTCGTCATCAACTGCAATCTGCAGCGGCTCGACGGGCCCGTGCGCGGCAACGGCCAGATCATCCAGGAGCTCGAGGCCATCTTCCGCGGGGCCGGCTGGAACGTGATCAAGGTGATCTGGGGCAGCGAGTGGGACACCCTGCTCGAGAAGGACCACGACGGCCTCCTCGTCCGGCGCATGGGCGAGGTGGTCGACGGCGAGTACCAGAAGTACGCCGTCGAGTCGGGGGACTACGTCCGGCAGCATTTCTGGGGTGCCGATCCGCGTCTGCTGAGCATGGTGACGCACCTGTCCGACGAGCAGCTCAAGAAGCTCACGCTCGGCGGCCACGACCCGGCCAAGGTCTACGCCGCCTATCACGCCGCGGTGGCGCACACCGGGCAGCCCACCGTCATCCTGGCGCGCACCATCAAGGGCTACGGGATCGGCGAGGCCGGCGAGGGCAAGAACATCACCCACCAGCAGAAGAAGCTCAACGACGACGAGCTGAAGGCCTTTCGGACCCGCTTCGGGATTCCGATCGCCGACGAGGACGTGGCGGCCGCGCCCTTCTACCGGCCCGCGGACGACAGTCCGGAGATGGAGTACATGCTGGAGCGCCGCCGGCAGCTCGGCGGGTTCGTGCCGGCCCGCAGCGTGCGGGTCGAGCCGCTGCCGATCGACACCCTCCCGGAGCTGTTCGAGGAGTTCCATCAGGGGAGCGAGGGGCGGACCGCCTCGACGACGATGGCCTTCGTCCGGATGCTCGCCAAGCTCCTGCGCGACAAGCAGATCGGCCGGTTCGTCGTGCCGATCGTGCCGGACGAGGCACGCACCTTCGGCATGGAGGCGCTCTTCCGGCAGGTCGGGATCTACTCCCACGTCGGACAGCTCTACGAGCCGGTCGATTCCGACACGCTGCTGTACTACAAGGAAGCCACGAGCGGACAGATCCTCGAGGAGGGCATCACCGAGGCGGGGTCGCTCTCCAGCTTCATCGCGGCCGGCAGCGCCTACGCCACGCACGGCATCAACACCATCCCGTTCTTCATCTACTACTCGATGTTCGGGATGCAGCGCGTGGGCGATCTGGTGTGGGCGGCCGCAGACACCCGTACGCGGGGGTTCCTGCTCGGGGGCACGGCGGGCCGGACGACGCTGGCCGGCGAGGGGCTGCAGCATCAGGACGGCCACAGCCACCTGCTCGCCCTGGCCGTCCCGAATCTGATCTCCTACGACCCGGCGTTCGCCTTCGAGATCGCGGTCATCATCGAGGATGGCATCCGCCGCATGTACGTGGACGGCGAGAGCGTCTTCTTCTACATCACGGTGATGAACGAGCAGTACGAGATGCTGCCGATGCCGAAGGGAGCCCGCGAGGGCATCCTGAAGGGGATGTACCTGCTCCGGCCGGGGCAGAGCAAGGGATCGAAGAAGAAGGCGAAGGCCCGGGCGCAGCTCCTCGGCAGCGGCGCCATCCTGAACGAGGTCCTGGCCGCGCAGCAGATGCTGGCCGATCGGTACGGCGTGTCGGCCGACGTCTGGAGCGTGACCAGCTACCAGGAGCTGTACCGCGACGGCCACGCCGCCGAGCGGCACAACCGCCTGCATCCCGGCGGCAGGAAGCGCGTGCCCTACGTGGCCGAGTGCCTGGAGGGTACCGACGGCTGCATCGTCGCGGCGAGCGACTACGTCAAGGCGCTGCCGGACGCCATCGACCGGTGGGCTGGTCGGCGCATCGCGTCGCTCGGCACCGACGGGTTCGGCCGCAGCGAGGGGCGAGCGGCGTTGCGTGACTTCTTCGAGGTGGACGCGCGGCACGTCGTGCTCGCCACGCTGAGCGAGCTGGCGCGCGACGGCAAGGTCGAGCACTCCGTCGTCAGGAAGGCCATCGCGGATCTCGAGATCGATCCCGAGAAGGCGAACCCCGCCGTCACGTAGCCGGCCCGCATGCCCGATTTCACCATCCCCGAACTGGGAGAGAACATCGTCTCCGGCGACGTCACCCGCGTGCTCGTCGACGTGGGCGACACGATCGATCTCGAACAGCCCGTGCTCGAGCTCGAGACGGACAAGGCCACGATCGAGGTGCCGTCGTCGGTGGCCGGCGTCGTCAAGGACATCAAGGTCAAGGCCGGCGACACGGTGAAGGTGGGCGCCGTCGTGCTGACGGTGGAAGGCGGCTCCGCCCCGCCCGGCGCGGCGGAGAAGGCGCCCGCGGCGCCGGCCGGGACGCCGCCGGAGACTCCCGCGGCGCCCGAGGCGCCGGCGCCTCCGGCCGTCGACACGCGCAAGACCGCGTCACCCGAGGCCCCGGCGTCTCCCGGATCCCGCGTCGTGCAGATGCCGGCACGGGCCCCGGTCGAATCCACCGGACAGCCGGGCCGTCGCGCCGCACCGGCCTCGCCCGCAGTCCGTCGGCTCGCGCGCGAGATCGGCGTCGACGTCAACGTCGTCACGGGGACCGGGCGCGGCGGACGCATCTCGCAGGCCGACGTCAAGGAGCACGCCAGGCGCATCCTGAGCAGCGTGGGTGCCGCCGGCGAGGGTGCCGCGAGCGCCCGCCCCGCGCGCCCCCTGCCCGACTTCACCCGATGGGGCGAGGTGGACCGCCAGCCCTGGACGAACATCCGGCGGGCGACCTCCGAGCATCTCTCGCACGCGTGGGTGACCGTGCCGCACGTCACGCAGTTCGACAAGGCGGACGTCACCGAGCTCGAGGCCCTGCGGCGCAAGTACAAGGAGCAGGTGGCCGAGGCTGGCGGCAGCCTGACGGTGACGGCGATGCTCGTGCGGATCCTGGCGACCGCCGTCCGCAAGTTCCCGCAGTTCAACGCGTCGCTCGACGTCGATCGCGGCGAGATCGTCTACAAGCAGTACGTCAACGTGGGCGTGGCGGTCGATACCGACCGTGGGCTGCTCGTGCCCGTCGTGCGTGACGCCGACGCGAAGAACCTCACCGAGATCGCCGTCGAGATCCAGGAAGCGGCCCAGCGCGCGCGCGACCGCAAGCTGTCGGTCGAGGAGATGAGCGGCGGCGGCATCACGATCTCGAATCTGGGGGGTATCGGCGGTACCTACTTCACGCCGATCGTCAACTGGCCCGAGGTGGCCATTCTCGGCGTGTCGCGCGGCACGACCGAGCCGGTCTGGCGGCCTTCGACAGGCTCGGGGCAAGGGGAGGGGCGCTTCGAGCCGCGGCCGATGCTGCCGCTGTCGCTGTCCTACGATCACCGCGTGATCGACGGCGCCGACGCGATGCGCTTCCTCCGGTGGGTCGTCGAGGCGATCGAGCAACCCTTCCTTCTTTCACTGGTTGGCTGATGGCGGAATCGGTTCAGATTGCGGTGCTTGGCGCGGGACCCGGCGGCTACGCGGCGGCGTTCTATGCCGCCGACCTCGGGCTGCAGGTGGCGCTCGTCGACGAGGAGAAGAACCCCGGGGGCGTCTGCCTCTACCGGGGCTGCATCCCCTCGAAGGCCCTGTTGCACGTGGCCAAGGTGATGGACGAGGCGCGGCACGCCGGGAACTGGGGCGTGAGCTTCGGCGAGCCGAAGGTGGACGTGGATCGGCTCCGCGCCTACAAGCAGGGCGTCGTGGACAGGCTGACCGCCGGGGTCGGCAGCATCGCGAAGATGCGGAAGGTGAAGTTCCTCCAGGGACGTGCCCGCCTGACCGGCCCCACCTCGCTCGTCGTGGCCGGCGCGGGGGGCGAAACCGAGGTCCGCTTCGAGCACCTGATTCTGGCGACCGGTTCGCATCCCACGAAGATCCCGACGCTCTCGCTCGACAGCCCCCGCATGCTGGACTCGACCTCCGGCCTGGAGCTGCCCGACGTCCCCGGCTCGCTGCTCGTGATCGGCGGCGGCTACATCGGGCTCGAGCTCGGCACCGTCTACGCCACGCTCGGCAGCAAGGTGTCGGTCGTCGAGATGACGCCCGGGCTGCTGCCGGGCGCCGATCGCGACCTCGTCGGTGTACTCGAGAAGCGGCTGAAGAAGATCTTCTCGGCCATCATGGTCGACACGAAGGTCGTCAAGGTCGCCGAGGAGAAGGCGGGGATTCGCGTCACCTTCGAGGGTGACGTCGCCCAGAAGGAGCAGGTCTTCGATCGCGTGCTGGTGGCCGTCGGCCGTCGCCCCAACTCGAAGATCCCGGGCCTCGAGACCACGCGCGTGGCGGCCGGGGCGCAGGGCTTCATCGAAACGGACCCGCAGCGCCGGACGGCCGAGCCCACGATCTTCGCCATCGGCGACGTGGCGGGTGAGCCCATGCTGGCGCACAAGGCCTCCCACGAAGCGCGCGTGGCCGTGGAGGCCATCATGGGGCACAAGGCGGTGTTCGAGCCCCAGGCCATTCCGGCCGTGGTGTTCACCGACCCGGAGATCGCCTGGTGCGGCCTGACCGAGGCCCAGGCGCAGGCCCAGGGCATCGACGTCGAAGTGGCGAAGTTCCCGTGGGGCGCCCTGACCCGTGCGATCACGGTCGACCGGCCGGAAGGATTGACCAAACTCGTGATCGAGCGCGGCACCGGACGCGTGCTCGGCGTGGGAATCGCCGGCTCGGGCGCAGGCGAGCTCATCGCCGAGGGTGCCCTGGCCATCGAGATGGGGGCCACGGCGGAGGACCTGAAGCTCGTGATTCACCCGCACCCGACGCTGTCGGAGTCGATCATGGAGTCGGCAGAGGTCTTCTTCGGGCAGAGTACTCATGTCTACAAGCCGAAGAAGAAGTAGCAAGCAGTTCCGCGTTCGAGGTTCGGAGTTCCGAGTTCGGGGGAGTGGTGGCGCATCTGACTGACGTATCAGGGGTGGGCGTCTGCCGGCGGGGCCCATCGGAGGTTGGATGGAGGCGGTGAGGGCAGTTTCGGTCAAGGCTGAACCAGTCACGATAGCGCCGCGCGGCTTCGGCGAGACGGGGCGCCGCGACGTGTGGTGGGCCGAGCCCCTGGTCGTCTTCGTCGTGTTCGGCAGCTTCGTCGTTTATGCCACCTGGGCGGCGTTTCAGAACGCGCACTACACCTACGGTCCCTACCTGTCCCCGTTCTACTCGCCGGAGCTCTGGGGCGCCTCGCAGCATGCGTGGCTCGGTCCGAGGCCCGAGTGGTGGCCGGCCTTCGTCCCGTTCTCGCCGGCGCTGCTCATCCTGCCGTTCCCGGGACTCTTCCGGTTCACCTGCTACTACTACCGCGGCGCCTACTACAAGGCCTTCTGGATGGATCCGGTGTCGTGCACCGTCGGGGAGCCCCGAGGCAGCTACTGGGGCGAGCGCACGCTGCCGCTCCTGCTGCAGAACGTGCACCGGTACTTCGCGTACGTCGCCGTCGTGTTCCTCCTGATCCTGAGCTACGACGTGTGGCTCGCGCTGTGGTTCACCGATCCGGCCACCGGCCAGGCCGAGTTCGGCATCGGGGTCGGCACGCTGGTGCTCGCGGTCAACGTCGTGCTCCTCACCAGCTACACGCTGGGCTGCCATTCGATCCGGCACCTGGTCGGCGGCTGCAGGGACGAGGTCTCGAAGGCGGCTCTGCGCTCGGCCTGCTACAACTGCTCGAGCGCCCTGAACGGCCGGCACATGCTCTTCGCCTGGTGCAGCCTGTTCTCGGTCGCTCTGTCCGACGTCTACGTGCGCCTCTGCTCGATGGGCGTCCTCACCGACGTGAGGATCTTCTGATGGCCGGCCACACCACCTACAGCTACGACGTGCTGATCGTGGGCGCCGGCGGTGCGGGGCTGCGCGCGGCCATCGAGGCCGCCTCGGCGGGCGTGTCGGTCGGTCTGATCTGCAAGTCCCTGCTCGGGAAGGCGCACACGGTGATGGCCGAGGGCGGCATGGCCGCGGCGATGGCCAACAACGACGACCGCGACAACTGGAAGGTCCACTTCGCCGACACGATGCGCGGCGGCCAGTACGTCAACAACTGGCGCATGGCCGAACTGCACGCCAGGGAGGCGCCCGACCGCGTGCGCGAGCTCGAGGGCTGGGGCGCCGTGTTCGATCGCACGGCGGACGGCCGCATCAACCAGCGCAACTTCGGCGGCCACCGGTACCCACGACTCGCGCACGTGGGCGACCGGACGGGGCTCGAGCTGATCCGCACGCTGCAGGACCACGCCGTGCACACCGGCATGACCGTGCACATGGAGCACACGGTCATCGACCTCGTCCTCGACGGGGACCGCGCGGCCGGCGCCCTGGCCTACGATCGGGAGCGCGGCCGCTTCCACCTGTTCACGGCCAGGGCAATCGTGCTGGCCACCGGCGGCATCGGGCGCGCCTACCGGATCACCAGCAACAGCTGGGAGGGCACGGGCGACGGGCACGCCCTGGCCTACCGGGCGGGGGC
>Ga0299906_10003548_pt1 | contig 12853 bp, 7 predicted proteins | sample RVTome_14_FD_200259 | JGI IMG/M metagenome (GOLD analysis project Ga0299906, IMG submission 200259) | Soil microbial communities from uranium-contaminated site in the Upper Colorado River Basin, Wyoming, United States - RVT145D125 (version 2) ...
ACCTGCTGCGCGGCGGCCCGGATGATCAGGTGGTCGGCACGCTGCCCGGCCCGGCGCCGGGTCGCAAGGATCCCCCCGGCCGCCGCTTCTACGAGATCCCGATCGCCATCCAGGACCGCTCCTTCAACGACGACGGTTCGCTCTTCTATCCGGACAACCGCGCCTTCTTCGAAGGCCTCGAGCCTGCTCAGCTGCAGATCCCGTTCATCCCCGACCCCGTCGTCGGCGGACCGAGCGACGTGGCGCCGATCTGGAACCCTGAATTCTTCGGCAATACCATCGTCGTCAACGGCAAGACCTGGCCGTATCTCGAGGTCGAGCAGCGGCGTTATCGTCTCCGCCTGCTGAACGGCTGCCAGTCACGGTTCCTCATCCTCAAGTTGAGCGTCGACCTGCCGTTCGTGCAGATCGGCGCCGAGGGCGGGTTCCTTCCCCAGCCGGTCGAGCTGGACCAGCTCCTGATCGCCCCGGCGGAGCGGGCCGACGTCATCGTCGATTTCGGCGAGCTCAACGTCGGCGACCAGGTGATCCTGCTGAACCTCGGTCCGGACGAGCCGTTCGGCGGCGGCGTCCCCGGCATCGATTTCGATCCGGCGGATCCCGACACCACCGGCCAGGTGATGCAGTTCCGCGTCGTGGCCCGCCGGGGCGGCCCGGACAGGACCACGGAGGGGATGGACCTGGTCCTTCCGCCGATCACGCGCCTCGGCTACGCCTGGAACACGAGGAAGATCTCGCTCAACGAGGAGGACTCGACCACGGTGTACGTCAGCGAGGATCCGGACGGCAACCTCATCTTCGATCCAAACGGCGAGCCGTTCGGCCCGGTCGCCGCCCTTCTCGGCACCCTCGACGCGAACGGCGAGGGCGTGCCGCTGCTGTGGCACGATATGGTCACCGAGAACCCCGCCGTCGGCGCGACCGAGATCTGGGAGATGCACAACTTCACCGCCGACGCCCACCCGATCCATATCCACCTGGTGCAGTTCGAGGTGGTCAACCGCGAGGTCGCCGATACCGGCGCGGTGCGCGGCCCGGAGGAGTGGGAGACCGGCTTCAAGGACACGGTCATCTCCTATCCCGGCGAGATCACCCGGGTCAAGGCGCGCTTCGACCTGGCGGGGCTGTACGTCTGGCACTGCCACATCCTCGAGCACGAGGACAACGAGATGATGCGGCCTTATTGTATCGGCACCTCGGCGGCCTGCCAGCAGCAGAGCATGGCGCACTGAGGACCTGTTCGTCCGATCGAGTTCGTTGGAGGGCCGCCGCGAGGCGGCCCTCCTCTCTTGCCTGATGGCCGCACACCGCTGGTACCGGAGGGGAAGGCTCGTGGGGCTCTTGCAGCGCAGGTTGACCGGCACGCTGCTCTGCGCCGTCCTGGCTGCTTCCGCCGTGCCGGTTCCGGCTTCCGGATCCGGAGCCACGGCCGATGACGGCGCACCGCCTGGCGGGCCGTTGCACCTCCTGGCGTTCGACGGCGGCAATCCGAAGAGCGGAATTCTGCATCGCAAGCTCGGCCACGAACTCGCCCGTCTGCTGCACGAGGTCCGGGGGCGGGATGGCGCCGTCCGTAGCGACCGGCACGCTTACGGCGTCCGGCCTGACCTGCCGGGGGCGCGCCCGGTGCCGCTGTCGGGCGGCCTGGTGTCGATCGAGGCCGTCGCCGCCGGGAGCGCCGCCGAGCTGCTCGTCGATCTCCGCCGGCTGGGACTCTCTCACGGCCGTGCCTACGGCCGGATGGTCTCGGGCCGGTTGCCGATCGCCCGGCTCGAGCAGGCGGCGGCGCTGCCTTCCCTGGCCTTCGCCCGCCCGGTCCGCGGCGGTACCCGGACCGGATCGGTGACCGGACAGGGAGACCCCGCCGTCCGCGCGCCGCAGGCGCGCTCGACCTATGCGGTCGACGGCAATGGCGCCACCGTCGGCATCCTCTCCGACAGCTTCGACTGCGCCGGAACCGGACTGGCCGCCGATGTCGCGAGCGGCGATCTGCCGCCCGGCACGACGATCCTGGACGACACCGGCTGCCCGCGAAGCGACGAAGGGCGGGCGATGGCGCAGGTCATACACGACGTCGCGCCGGGAGCCGCCCTCCTGTTTCGCGCCGGGCCGGGCGGACAGGCCGACGCGGCGCTCGGCATCGCCGAGCTCGCCGCCGCCGGCGCGAACGTCATCGTCGACGACATCTTCTTCCTCGACGAGCCGATGTTCCAGGATGGTCTGATCGCACAGGCGATCGACGACGCCGCGGCGCTCGGCGTCGCCGTTTTCTCCGCCGCCGGCAATCGCGGTTCGCGGTCGTACGCGGGCCCGTTCCGGCCGAGCGGCATCCCGGTTCTGTTCGGCGGCAGCGCGCACGACTTCGATGCCGGGGGCGGCGTCGATCTCTATCAGAAGATCTCGATCCCCTCGGGCGGCGAGCTGGTGGTCACCCTGCAGTGGGATTCGCCCTTCTTCTCGGTGAGCGGCCCGCCGGGATCGCCGAACGATCTCGATATCTGCCTGCTGGACGAGCCGCCGACCACGATCCTCCGGTGCGGCGCCGCCCTCAATGCAGGAGGCGACCCGGTCGAGGTCTTGAGCTATTACAACGACGGGGCGTTGGGCACCCAGTACAACCTGGTGATCGAGCTGTTCGAGGGCGCGGCACCCGGGCTGATCAAGTACATCCGCTACGGCGACTCGGCGCCGCTCGAGTACGCCACTTTGTCCGGCACCCTCGCCGGCCACGCCAATGCCGCCGGCGCCGAAGCGGTCGCGGCTGCGTTCTACTACGACACGCCCGAGTTCGGCATGACGCCGGCGCTGGTGGCCGCCAGCTCGGCGCGCGGCGGGACGCCGATCCTGTTCGACACGGCAGGCACGCGACTGAGCACTCCGCTGCTGCGCGACCGGCCGGCGATCACCGGCCCGGACGGCGTCAACAACACCTTCTTCGGCGCCGACATCAGCGACCCGGGCGGCCAGAGCGACAAGGACCATCTGCCGAACTTCTTCGGCACCTCGGCCGCCGCCGCCCACCTCGCCGGGGTCGCGGCCCTGCTCATCGATCGCAATGGAGCATTGGCGCCGTCCGACCTGTATGCCGCGCTGCACTCGACCGCCGACGACATGGATGACCCTGCCACGGGCGGGTTCGATTCGGGGTTCGATGTCGCGACCGGTCACGGCTTCTGCGTGGCGGACGCCGCTCTCGGCGCCGTCCCCGAGTGCGGCAACGGCAGCGTCGAGAATCCGGAGCAGTGCGATGACGGCAACATGGTCGACGACGACGCCTGCGGCAACGACTGCCTGATCAACCTCTGCGGCGACGGCATCCTCCATCCCAATAACAACGAGCAGTGCGACGACGGCAACGGGAACGACGACGACTTCTGCCGCAACGACTGCACGCCCAATCTCTGCGGCGACGGCCGGTTGAGCAATTTCAGCGTCGAGCTGCTGGTCAACGGGGACTTCGAATCGGGGACCTTCGAAGGCTGGACCATCAGCGAGGCGGGAGACGGGGTATTCGTCATCGCCGCCCCCGGCGCCCCCACACCGACGGCGAGCTTCACCACCGCCCCCAACCCGGCCGGCGGCGCCGCCTACGCCCTCACCGATCCGATCGGCCCGGGCACGCGGGCCCTGGAGCAGTCGTTCATTTTCCCGGGTTCGGCGAACGCGCTCGATCTCTCTTTCCAGATGTTCGTCAACGATCAATCGGGCCTCGGCCCGATCGTCGATCCCGCCGGACTCGACCACAACGGCCCGGCCAACCAGCATGCCCGGGTCGACGTTCTCGCCGCAGGTTCGCCACCGTTCGACACCGGCGCCGGGGTGGTCGGCAACTTCTACCTGGGGGTCGATCCCGGGCCGACGCCGAACCCCTATCTGTCGTACTCCTTCGACCTGACAGGGATCCTCGTTCCCGCAACGGCCTACCGGTTACGCTTCGCCGAGGTCGACAATCAATCGTTCTTGCATTTGGGTGTCGACAACGCCAGCCTTGTCGCTTCGCTGCTGGAGGAATGCGACGATGGCAACGACCTCGATGGCGACGGCTGCAGCGCCGCCTGCACGAACGAGGGATGCTCACCGCCCGGCGAAGTCACCGGCGTGCTGATGCTGGCGGACGGGACGACGTTGTGGTGGTCGGCGCAGAGCGGCGCAGCCTATGACGTGGTGCGCGCGGAGGGAATGCCGTTCGGCGGCGGCGCGCCCGAATCGTGCGTCGCGCCGGCGACCGCGGACGACCGGGCGACAGATGCCTCCGCACCCGCCCCGGGCGCGGCGTTCTATTACGTCGTTCGCGCCCGGAACGGGTGCGGCCCCGGCACCTACGGCTGGGACTCGTCCGGCGCCGTCGAGCGGCTTACCGGAACGTGCCCCTGACGGGGACCACCGGCATCAGGATCAGGCCGTCTCAGCCCTCCTTCTTCATGGTGACGATCTCGGTCGCCGCGAGCCACATCTTGCCGTCCTTCTCGCTGACCGTACCGGTGACCTTCACCTCCTTGGCGACCATGCAGACGTCGCCGAACTCCTTGTTGGCGTCGGTGCTCGCCAGGTAGTAGTGGGTGGTCTCCTCGCCGTTCTTCACCTTCAGGACGTTCTGGCACTTCTGCAGGTCCTCTCCGAGGGTGCACTTGGCGCAGATAACCTCTCCCTCCAGCGTGACCGTCTCGCCGGCGATGGCCGGGGCGGCAAAGACGACGCCGACGGCGACCGCCAGCAGGGCAAAGACGAGATTCTTCACGGTGATTCCTCCTTACTGAGTGCCAAGGGGGCGTCATGCCCCCGGGCGCGAAACTGGTTTATCCGCAGGCCGATCATCATAGCAGGCGCCGGGCGCGAAGGCACATTTCCTGGCCCGGCGCCACCGGATGGGCGAATTCCCCCCCGATTCGGTACAATCGAACCGAGGCGAGGGGCCGAATGGCGCAGCTGACCGGCAAATTCGCGCGCGAGCGCAGGACCATCGAGGCGATGATCGCCATCTACTGCCGCGATCATCATGAGCAGCGGAAAGGGCTGTGCGGGCGCTGCGGCGAGGTGTTCGCCTACGCCGAGTTGCGGCTCGACAAATGCCTGTTCCCCGACAACAAACCGACCTGCGCCCACTGTCCCGTCCACTGCTACAAACCGGCGATGCGCGACCAGGTGAGGCGGATCATGCGCTATGCCGGCCCGCGGATGATCTACAACCATCCCTACCTGGCGATCCGGCACATCCTCGACGGGCGCAATAAAGGTCCGTTCGTGCAGCGCAAACCGGGACAGCGGAGCGGCGATGCGGCCGGGCCGGGCCCGGGCGACGCGGCCGCCGCCACCCCCGCCGCGGGTGGCTCCGCAACGGCCGGCGGCTGCTGCGCCGCGGCGCCGGACGAAACGGCCGGCCGGCGCGACCACCTGGCCGCCCCGGCCGCGGGCGATCGACGACCGGGCGGGGGGCATCCGGGATGACCGCGGCGGAGGGGACATCCCGATCCCGACGCCGCAGATCGCGGGCGACCTGATCTACATCACCAACGCCCACGGCGGGGCGTCTCCCATTTATGCCGTACGACGCGACGCCACGGGGGACATCGAAGCGGCCGGGGACGATACATCGAGCCGGCATATCGCCTGGAGCCGGGATTGGAGTTCCGGCTGCTGCAGACCAACTCGCTCGACGCCATCTGCATGGCCACCCCGGCCATCGCAGACGGGCATCTTTACTTCCGCACCGATGGTCACCTGATCGCGATTGCGACTCGAGGCATGCGCTCCCTCCACTGCCTGCCCCTCCCAATATCGCCTCCGGGCCGATCGCTGTCAATCGCCTCCGCCCGCGATCCGATCCTGATGTTGCAATCGTCCTAAAAGCGGCTCGGCGCGTACAAGACCGGCCTGCGGCCGCTGCGTACATTGCCGCCCGTCAACCATCGGGACCGCCGGCGGCGGTGCTCCTGGCGGGCATCGCGGGGCGGCCCATCACGAACGGAAGGAGGGACCTATGGTCTCGACGAGAACAGTCATGATGTCGATCGCGCTTCTGGCTCTCGGGGCGCCGTCGATCGCGCCGGTGGCGGCTGACGCCCCGGTGGCGACAGCGAACGGCGGTTACCACTGGACCATCGAGGAGGACGATATTTTCGGCGTCGAGGTCGTGAACCGGGCGCTGACGGTCAACGCCCGGCGTTACGCGGACGGCAGCGTGGGGGGCGTCTTCCAGTACCAGCAGGTCGCCTTCGGCGAAGCATTCCGTTTCGTCCTGTCGGTCACTTGCTTCAACGTGTATGACGGGAACCGCGCCAAGGTGGGAGGAGTGATCGAGGTGAGCAACGACCCCACCCTCCCTGTCGGCGTCTTCGGCTGGTTCCAGGCGATCGACGGCGGTGAAGGGGAGGGCGCCGATCCGGATCGGTCGACCTTGCTCGGGTTCGGAACGGAGGGGGAGAACGAAGCGTTCTGCGACAGTCCCGACACGCCGAGATTCGGTCCGTGGGACGTTACCGGAAACCTCCAGGTGGGCGGCTGAGGCTTCGCCCGAACGCAGAGGGCGGCCCGGGCCGCGAGATGGTCCGGGCCGCCGCAGTCCGGCCGGCGCCATAGTCGGGCGAGCGTCGTTCCGGGTGGCGCCGCGGTCGCCGGTCAGGCCCGGGCGCGCCGCCGGTAACGGCCCGGCGTGGTTCCGAACCGCCTGCGAAACAGCCGCGTGAAATGGCTCTGATCGGAGAACCCGGCCTCGGTGGCGATCGCGCACAACGACTCATCCGAGGCGCTCAGCCTGGCGGCGGCCCATTCGACCCGCAGATCGCGCAGATACGAGGCGATCGGACGTCCGTAGCAGGCGCGAAACACCTTACCCAGATGGACCGGGTGCACGCCGGCGACCAGCGCCAGTTCTTCGATGCGCAGCCGTTCGAGGAACCGATCGTGCAGCTGCTCCCGGACGCGGCGCAGCCAGATCGGCGGCCGCCTCGCCGTTCGCCGTCCTGTTTCGACGCGCGCCGCGGTGGCGAGGATCTCGAGGGCCAGCGATTCGGCGGAGAGGGAGGTGACCGGATCGGGGTCGTCGATCTCGCCCGCCAGGCTCCATGCCGCCCGCACGATCCGGGGATCCCGCACCCGGTCGATCCGATCGATCAGCTCGCGAAGGGGACGCACCGTCTCCACCCGCCGGCGCTCCGGCTGGATGACCACCACGTGCGATCCCGCCGGCGCGATCCGGTTGCCATGCTTCTCGCCGGCCGGCTCGATGACGGCATCGCCGGCGGCGCATTCCCTGCTCGTCCGGCCGAAATCGACCTGGAACGAGCCTTCCAGCATGATGGCGAGGCACGCCTGGTCGTGAATGTGCGGAGGAATGCGCAGGTCCGCAGGGAACCAGGCGCGCGTGATGCGAAACCCTTCGATGTCGAGACGCCGGGACGACGCGCTGCCATGGTCGACCGGCAACAGCTGCGTTCTCATGGCCGGATCCCCTCCTGCCCTGCCCGGAGAGCGGCGGTTCCCCCTGACGCGGGTCCGCTGTGGATGCGTGCGATCAATCTACCGGGACCGGCGGCCCGGCGCCCTTCTGGGGTGCCAGCTGCTGCGGGGCCTGGCCCGCATCCCGGAGGCCGTTTCCGGTCGTTGCGATCCGGTTTACATCGTCGTAGAGTCCACTCTTTCGGGCAGGATGGCAGGGCGGAGCCGCCGCATGAAAGTCACCCCAGAGAAGAGCCCTTCCCGAAACGATTCTGCCGACACCGCTGCGGCCCGGAGAGTCGTCCGCCTCACCCGCGTCGAGGCGATCCCGTTCGCGCTGATGAACGGCCTGACCGACCCGTTCATGGTCCCCTACGCGCTCGCCCTCGGCGCCGGAGCGTTCGAAGCGGGGCTCCTCAGCTCGGTACGCAATCTCATCCTGTCGCTTTCCCAGCTCGGCACGGTGCGGCTCATCCACTGGGTCCGTTCGCGGCGCCGGATGTTTCTCTGGGCGGTCGGCATCCAGGCGGTCCTGTGGGTGCCGCTGGCGCTGGTCGATCCTCTGTTCGGGAGGTGGGCCCTCGCGGCCCTCATTCTGCTTTACACCATCGGTTCGACGAGCGCCGCTCTCGGCGGGCCGGTGTGGGGAAGCCTGGTGAGCGAGCAGCTTCCCCAGGCGCGGCGCGCGGAATTCTTCGGTCAGCGGGAGATGCTGGTCGGCCTCGGGACCGCGACCGCCGGGGTGCTGGGCGGAGGCGTGCTGCAGCTTCTTGCGGCGCGCCCGCTTTTCGGCTTCGCCCTGCTGTGCGGCACCGCCGCTCTCTGCAGGACCTGGTCGTGGCTGGCGCTCACCCGGCTGGAAGATCGCTCCTGGGGGGAGCCGGTCAGGTCCCGGATCTCGTTTCCGGCGTTCCTGCGCCGCTTCCGCCACGACAACTTCGTCCGTTTCGCTCTCTGCTTCGCCGCCTTCAATCTTTCCGTTCATCTCGTCGTGCCCTACCTCACCATCTACATGTTGACGGAGCTGCACTATGGCTACCTGACCTATTCGATCGTCGTTCTGTCGGGCCCGATGGTCGGCAATCTGCTGCTCCCGCGCTGGGGGCGCATCGGTGACCGGCGCGGCAACCGGGTCGTCCTGCGCTGGACGATGGTCGGCGCGAGCGTGCTGCCGTTTCTGTGGCCGCTGCACCCCCATCCGTCCTGGCTGCTGGTGCTGCACCTGATCGGCGGGTCCCTGTGGGGAGGCATCAATCTGGCGGCGGTCAATTTCGTCTACGACGCCACCACCCGCACCAACCGGGCGCGCTACCTCGCCTACTTCAACGTGCTCAACGGCTCCGCCATCGGGCTCGGCGCGATCGCGGGAGGCATCATGCTGAAGGTCCTGCCGTCGCTTCACGGCAGCGTGTTCGTCAGCCTGTTCATCATCTCTGCAGCCTTTCGTTGTCTCATGACGGCGATGTTCGAGCGCGTCGTCCGGGAGGTCAGGCCGATCCACCAGGTCGGTCTGCGCGAGGTGGTGCTCGACCTGGTCGGCATGCGCCTCATCCAGGTGCTCGGCTTTTTCTCCGTCCGTCCCAGGCGCGAGCGGCGGGCCGCCCGCGAACGGCAATCGAGGCTCGAGCGGAGCGAGTGATGCCCCGTCGCCGCCATCCTCATCTCTACGAGCTCAACGCACGCCTCGTCATCGAGCGGCAGGCGGCCCTGCACGGCCGGCGGCTGGCAATCGGGGCGATCCCGGAGGCGGAATGGCGCCGCCTGGGGGCGCACGGATTCGACCTCGTCTGGCCGATGGGGATCTGGAGGCGCAGCGACGCATCGCGGCGCATCGCCCGCGAGCATCCCGGCCTGCGCGTCGAGTATGATCGCGTCCTGCCCGGCTGGGACGAAGGGGACGTCGGCGGCTCGCCTTATGCCGTCGCCGACTACGCGATCGATCCCGCCATCGGCGGCCCGGACGATCTCGTCCGGCTGCGCCGCGCGCTCGACCGTTGCGGGCTCGGGCTGATCGTCGACTTCGTTCCCAATCATCTCGCCGTCGATCATCCCTGGGTGCGGTCGCATCCCGAGCGCCTCGTCGCCGGCACGCCGCAGGCGGTGCGCGACCATCCCGACCGGTTCTTCTCGTCCCGCCCCGGCCTGCACCTCGCTCACGGGCGCGATCCGTACTCCTCGCCCTGGACCGACACGGTTCAGATCAATCACTTCGCCGACGGCACGCGGGAGGCGCTGGGCGACGACCTTCTGCAGATCGCGGCGCTGGCCGATGGCGTGCGCTGCGACATGGCGATGCTGGTTCTGGATGACGCGTTCCGCGCCACCTGGAGCGGTGTCGTCGCTGCCGTTGCGCACGTCAACTGGCCCGATTTCTGGCCCGAGGCGATGGCGCGGGTGAAACAGCGCTTCCCGGGCTTCCTCTTTATCGCCGAGGCATACCGGGATGTCGAGCGGCTGCTGGCGATGGGGTTCGATTACGTCTACGACAAGGGCCTGTACGATCGCCTGCTCCACGGTGATGCCGGGGCGGTGCGCGAGCATCTGGCCGCCAACCCCTCCGATCGATTCGTCCGCTTCACCGAGAATCACGACGAGCCCCGGGCGGCGCAGGCGTTCGGTCCGGCTCGTTCCCGGGCGGCGGCGATCGTCGCCGGCACCTCCCCCGGCTGCCGCCTGTTCCACGACGGGCAGGCGGAGGGGCGCCGGGTTCGTCTCCCGATCCAGTTGCTCCGCGAACCGGACGAGCCGGCGGATCCGGACACGGCGCTCTTCCACGACCGCCTGCTGCGTATCCTGAACGCGCCGGTGTTCCACTCCGGCGGGCACCGACTGCTGGAGGTCATGCCGGCCGGCGACCCCGGAGCCGGGCACCGCAATCTTCTCGCCTGGTCGTGGGAGGAGGGTGGCGACCTGCGGATCGTGGTGGTGAACTACTCCGGCATGCGCTCCTCGGGGAGACTGCGATTCCGGCTCCCGCCTCCTCGCGGCGGATCCGGGGACCCGGACCGTGTGGACCTGGACGACCTGCTGCACGACGTAAGCTACCAGCGCGACCGCCATGAGGTCGCCGATCCCGGTCTGTACGTCGAGCTGCCGCCGTGGGACGCGCACCTGTTCCGCGCGCGCTGATCGATTCCGTCGCACCACACCCCGCGAACGGATCCGGGGTCGCCGGCCGAACCGGCGGAGGATCCCTACTCCGAACGCAACGCGGTGAGCGGATCGACCCGCGCCGCCCGAAGGGCCGGAACATAGATGGCGAGGAGGGCGACCAGCAGGAGAACCAACGACACGCCGATGAAGGTCATCGGGTCGGTGGTGGTGACCTCGAACAGGAAGCTGGCCAGCACCCGGGTCGAGAGGAGCGCGGCGACTACGCCGACGCCCAGGCCGACGCCGACCGGGATCATCTCGCGGCCGATGACGAAGCGCAGCATGCGGCCGGGGGCGGCGCCGAGCGCCATCCGGATGCCGATCTCGCCGGTAAGACGGCTGACGGTGTACGAACCGACGCCGTATACGCCGATCGCGCCGAGCGCCAGCGCCAGTCCGGCGAACGCCGACAGCAGGAAGGCGAAAAAGCGGCTTCCGGCCAGCGACTGATCGATCACCTGGTCCATGACGTTCACCTCCGAGATCGGCACCTCGCCGTCGACCGCCCAGGCGGCGCGCTGCACCTCGTCGATGAGGTCGGTTCTTCCGGACGGCACCCTGGCGTTGAGGTGCAGGACCGCGGTTCGGGTTTCCTGTGCGAACGGCCGGTACATCTCCGGCTCCGGCGGCTGGCTGAGCTGGCGCGCCGGAACGTCCCCCACCACTCCGACGACGGTGAACCACGCTTCGCCGGCTGGATCGCGGATCCCCCTCCCGACCGGGTTTTCGTTCGGCCACTCCCTGCGCGCCATCGCCTCGTTGATCAGGCCGGCCGCGGGAGCCCTGCTGTCGTCGGAATCACCGAGCAACCGACCTTTCAGCAGCGGGATTCCCATCGCCTGGAAATAACCGGGCATCACAATCCGATAGCTCGCGTACGGGGCCGCCGTGCCCGGCGCGACCGGCCGCGCCTCGGTGCTGTAATCCACGCTCGTGCGCCGATTGGTCATCGGCAGTATGTTGATCCCTCCCGCCGCTTCGACTCCCGGCACGCGTCGCACTCGTTCAATCACCTCGTGGTAATAGGCGGTCAATTGCGGCGTGTCGGGGTAGCGATCCGCCGGCGGCGAAAGCCGCATCGTGACCACCCGCGGCGCATCGAATCCGGGGTCGACCTGCAGCACGCGCCACAGGCTTTTCAGCATGAGCCCCGCGCCAATCACGAGAATCACCGACAGGGCGACCTCCGCCCCGATCAGTGTCCGGTTGAGACTGTGCCGCGCGGCCGTATCGGCGCCGCCGCGCGAACCGCTCTTCAGGGACGATTGCAGGTTGGGGTTGGTGGTGCGCAGCGCCGGCACGAGCCCGAAGACGACGACCGAAACGAGCGCGAGCCCGAGCGCGAACAGGATCTCGGGGCCGTCGATGCCGATCTCGGCGGCGCGCGGCACGCTGGCCGGCAGGATCCCCAGCAGAAGCGACTCGGTCCAGACCGCCGCCAGGACTCCGGCTGCCCCGCCCAGGATCCCGAGTAGCGCGCTCTCGGTCAGAAGCTGGCCAAGCAGACGGCCGCGCCCTGCCCCGAGCGCCGTGCGGATGGCGATCTCGCGCTCGCGCGTTCCCGCCCGCGCCAGCAGCATGTTGGCAACGTTGGTGCAGGCGACCAGCAGCACCGCTGCGGCTGCTCCGAGAAGGACCAGCAGGGTCGGCCTGATTCCGCCGATGAGGTCGTCGCGCAGGGGGATCACGTCGGCGCCGCGCACCCGCTCGGCTTCGTAATAATCAGGTTTCTCCGCGTGCATTTCCGCCAGCAGGCGTACGACATCGTCCCGCGCCTGGGCCAGGGTGACGCCGGGGCCGAGACGGCCGATGGCCCGCCAGGAGAAACGACCGGTATAGGCATCCTCTCCCGGGTCGAAGATGGAGGGCACCCATGCCTCCCAGTCCCTGCCGATCGACCGGTAGCCGGCCGGCATGACCCCGATGATGGCATGCCGCTCGCCTCCCAGTGAGATGGCGCGGCCGACGATCTGCGGGTCGCTGCCGAAGCGCCGTTCCCAGAAGCCGTGGCTGATGATGACGACCCTCTCCGCTCCCGGCTGCTTCTCCTCCGTTATGAAGTTCCTGCCGATGGCCGGCTGCACGCCGAGTGTCGTGAAGTAGTCCGTGTCCACCAGGGCGCCCCTGAACTCCTCCGGCCGCTCCACCCCGGTCAGAGTGAAGGCCGTGCCGAAGTATGCGGAGACCGCCGTGAACGCCCGATTGCGCTCGATGAGCCGGTCCAGCATCTCCATGTTGAAGACCTGGTCCGGGTCGATGCGGACGA
>Ga0299906_10003550_pt1 | contig 12853 bp, 11 predicted proteins | sample RVTome_14_FD_200259 | JGI IMG/M metagenome (GOLD analysis project Ga0299906, IMG submission 200259) | Soil microbial communities from uranium-contaminated site in the Upper Colorado River Basin, Wyoming, United States - RVT145D125 (version 2) ...
CTCGCGCACCTTCACCTGGAAGCTCCCGAAGCCCCGGATCTCGATGCGCTCGCCCTGCCTGAGCGCCCGGGCCATGGAGTCGAAGATCGTGTTGACCACGATCTCCGTGTCCTTCTTCGAGATATGCGGAGTGCGCTCGGCGACCGCCTCGATGAGGCCGCTCTTGGTCATCGCCTATTCCCCTCCCTCCTCGGGCTTCCCGGCGAGCTTCCCCTTGAGCAGGTCGCCGAGCGTCGTGGTCTGGCTCTGGGACTGCTGCGCCAGGCGCTTGAGCGACTCGCGCTGCTCCCGGTCCGTGAGCGCCCGGATCGAGAGCGAGATCTTCTGCTCCGCCGGATCCACGCGCGTGACCAGCGCCGTCACCGGCTGGCCGGCCTGCACCACGTCGCTCGGCTTCTCCACCCGCTCCGCGGCCAGGTCCGAGGTGTAGATCAGGCCCTCGATGCCCTCCTCGAGCCTCACGAACGCGCCGAAATCCGCCACGTTCGTGACCTCTCCGGTCACCTGGGACCCGATCGGGTAGCGCTGCAGGATCGCGTCCCACGGATTGGACTGCAGCTGCTTGATGCCCAGGGAGAACTTCTCGTTCTCCTTGTCGATCTTGAGCACCACCGCCTCGACCGAGTCGCCCTTCTTGAACTTCTCGCCGGGGTGCTTGATCTGCTCGGTCCAGGAGATGTCCGAGACGTGCACCAGGCCGTCGATGCCCTCTTCGAGGCCCACGAAGACCCCGAAGTTCGTGATGTTCCGCACCGTGCCGGTGACCCGGGTCCCCACCGGGTACTTCTCCTCGATGACGCTCCAGGGGTTCGGCTCGATCTGCTTGATGCCGAGCGAGATCTTGCGCTCGCGCTCGTCCACGTCGAGCACGACCGCCTCCACCTCCTCGCCCACCGAGACCAGCTTCGAGGGGTGCTTGACGCGCTTGGTCCAGGACATCTCGGAGACGTGCACCAGCCCCTCCACCCCGGGCTCGAGCTCCACGAAGGCGCCGTACTCGGTGAGGGAGACCACCTTGCCCCGGATGCGCCGCCCGATCGGGTAGCGCATGGACGCGTCGATCCAGGGATCGGGCTGGATCTGCTTGAGGCCGAGCGAGACCCGCTCGCTCTCCGGATCGAACTTCAGCACCTTGACCTTGATCTCGTCGCCCACCTGGAAGAGCTCGCTCGGCTGGTTGACGCGGCCCCAGGACATGTCGGTCACGTGCAGCAGCCCGTCGATGCCGCCGAGGTCGATGAAGGCGCCGTAGTCCGTCAGGTTCTTGATCACGCCGTCCACGATCTGGCCGGGGGCCAGGGTCTCGAGGGTGGACTCGCGCAGGCGCTTGCGCTCGGTCTCGAGCAGGGCGCGCCGCGAGAGCACGATGTTCGCGCGGCGCTTGTTGAACTTGATGATCTTGAACTTGAGCCGCTGCCCGACCACCGTCTCCAGGTTGCGCACGGGCCGCAGGTCCACCTGGGAGCCCGGCAGGAAGGCCTTCACGCCGATGTCCACGGCGAGGCCGCCCTTCACCCGCGACGTCACCACGCCCTCCACGGCCTCGTCGGCCTTGTAGGCCTGGCTGATGTCGTCCCAGATCTTGAGGCGGTCGGCCTTCTCCTTGGACAGCACGATGCGGCCGCTGTGGTCCTCGGCCTCTTCGATCAGGACGTCCACGCGGTCGCCGGCCCTGACCAGGACGGTGCCGTCCTCGTCCATGAACTCCCAGACCGGGACCAGGCCCTCGGACTTGAAGCCCACGTCGATCTGGACGGAGTCGCTGTCGACGGAGAGCACGGTGCCCTTGACGACCTCGCCCTCCTTGACGGGATGGCTGTGCTTCTCGAAGAGCTCCGCGAAGCTCTCGCTGCGGCTGGAAACGGGATCACTCATCGAATTCCTTGTCGCTCCTGGCCCCGGCCGGTACGTCCGGTCGGGGGTTCCCGGGGCGCTGCCGGCGCGCGGACGTCGCGCGTCGCAAGGGCCCCGAAGCCCTGCAAAGTGCCGCCCGCGCGGCGGCGAGCGAGCGCCCGGTGGCGCCCGCATCGCCCGCCTCGACCGCGCGGGAGAGATCGGCGAGCGCCGCGGCCACGGCCTGGAGCGGCGCGGCCAGGGACTTGCGGTTCGCCGTGAGGATGTCGGCCCACAGCCCGGGATCGCCCCGGGCGATGCGGGTGAAGTCGCGGAAGCCGGGGCCTGCCACGTCGGCGCTGCCCTCCGGCGCCCGCTCCAGGGCCCGGGCGAAGGCGAAGGCGAGCAGGTGGGGCACGTGGCTCATCCAGGCCACCTGCTCGTCGTGGGCGCCGGGCTCGCGCAGCACGATCCGGGCGCCGAGCCGCGACCAGAAGGCAGCGAGGCGCTCGACCCCCGCCGCCCCCGGATCGGCGGTGACGATGCAGACGCTCCCGTCAAACAGTTCGGCCCGGGCGTGCTCGAAGCCGCTCTCGTGGCTGCCCGCCATGGGGTGGGATCCCAGGTAGCGGGCGCCCGGGGGCAGCAGCCCGGGCAGGGTCTCGGCCAGCGGCCCCTTCACGCTGCCCACGTCGGTGACGAGCGCTCCCTCGGCGAGGGCCGGGGCGATGCGGGCCACCACCTCGGGCATGGCGGCGAGCGGCGTGGCCAGCACCACCAGGTCCGCCCCGCGCACCGCCTGCTCGTAGCCGCAGGCCTCGTCCAGGGCCCCGCAGGCGAGCGCCCGCTCGAGCACGTCCCGGCGCCGGGTGGCGCCGACCACGCGGCGCGCCGCGCCCCGCTGCCGGGCCGCCATTGCCAGCGAGCCGCCCAGCAGGCCCAGGCCGAGCACCGCCAGGCGTTCGAAGGGGGCCGTCACGGCGCCTCCTCCCGCAGCCGGCGCAGGGCCTTCAGCAGGCGCTCGTTCTCCTCGGGCAGCCCGATGCTGATGCGCACGTGCTCGGGCATGCCGAAGCCGGAGAGCGGCCTCACGATCACGCCCTGCTCGAGCAGGCGCTCCCAGAGACCGGCGCCGATGCGGGCCAGCACGAAGTTCGCGTCGGTGGGCCAGACCTCCACGCCGAGGGCGCGGAGCTCGCGACTCAGGTACTCGGCGCCGGCGGCGTTGTTGCGCCGGGTGCGCTCGGCGTGCTCGTCGTCGTCGAGCGCGGCCAGGGCGGCGGCTTCGGCCAGCCGGTTCACGTTGAAGGGATGGCGCGCGCGCTCCAGGTATCCGGCCAGCTCCGGGTCGGCGACGCCGTAGCCGATGCGGAGCCCCGCCAGCCCGTAGAGCTTGGAGAAGGTGCGCAGGGCGATCGTACCCGGCCGCCGGGCCACCCAGGCCAGCGCGTCCGGGAAGTCGGGGCGCCGGGCGAAGTCGAAGTAGGCCTCGTCGATGGCCAGCACCACGTCGTCGGGCAGGGACGCCGCGAAGGCGTCGAAGTCTCCGGCGCCGACGCTCGTGCCCGTGGGGTTGTTCGGGTTGCAGACGAAGACCAGGCGCGTGCGCTCGCCGACCGCCCGCGCCATGGCCGCCAGGTCGTGGGCGTAGGCGGCGTCCAGGGGCACGCGGACGGGTGTCGCCCCCATGCCCTTCACGACGATGGGGTACATGGCGAAGGAGGGCCAGGCGAAGACCGCCTCGTCACCGGGTCCGAGCAGCGTCTTGGCCAGCAGCTCCAGCACCTCGTCGGCGCCGCAGCCGAAGACCAGCTGCCGCGGCTCCACGCCGAGCCGACGGGCGAGGGCGCGGCGGAGCTCGAAGCTCGCGCCGTCCGGATAGCGGTGGATGCCCGCCGCCGCCCGCCGCACCGCCTCCACCGCTCGCGGCGAGGGCCCTAGCGGGTTCTCGTTGGAGGCCAGCTTGATGGCCTCGGAGATGCCGAGCTCGCGCTCGAGCTCCTCGATCGGCTTGCCCGGTTGGTAGGCCTCGAGCGCGCGGATGTGCGGCTTCACGATGCGCTCGATGGACATCAGCGGGCCTCCGGCCGGCTCCGGGCGAAGGAGCCGAGCACCCGGTGGGAGAGCGCCACCCGCGCCGCCTCGGCCAGGGCCTGGGCCATCCGGGGCTCGCTCTGGTGCCCTTCCGCGTCGAGGAAGAACAGGTACTCCCAGGGCTTGTCCTTCATCGGCCGGAGCTGGATGGAGCTGAGGTTCACCTGGCAGCGGGCGAAGGGCTCGAGCAGGCGGTAGAGCGCGCCCGGCTCGTCCCGGCGCAGCGTGAAGAGCACCGAGGTCAGGTCCCGGCCGCTGGGCGGGGAGGACGGCTCGCGGGAGATCAGCACGAAGCGGGTGGTGTTGTCGCCGCGGTCCTGGATCGCCGCCTCCACCGTGCGCAGGCCGCAGCTCTCCCCGGCGATGGCGCTCCCGATGGCGGCCACCGCCTCGTCGTCGGCCGCCAGGCGCGCCGCCGCCGCGGTGCTCGGCGTCTCGATGCGCTCCACGCCCGGCAGGTGCCGGTCGAGCCAGCCCCGGCACTGGGCCAGCGGCTGCGGATGCGAGGCCACGCGCCGCACCCGGTCGAGGCGCCCGCTCCGGGAGAGCAGGTGCTGGGTGACGGGCATCAGGATCTCCCCGCCGATGCCGACCTCGTGCTCCGCGAAGGCGTCGTAGGCGGCGGTGACGATCCCCTCGCTGGTGTTCTCCACGGGCACCACGCCGAGCTCGGCCCGTCCCCGCTCCACCGCGCCGAAGACGTCCGCGATGCTCGGCACCGGCTCCAGGCGGGTGAGCGAGCCGAAGGTCCGCCGCGCGGCGAGGTGGGAGAAGGTGCCCTCGGGCCCCAGGTAGGCGACGCGCACCGGCTCCTCCAGCGAGCGCGTGGCCGAGATGATCTCGCGGAACACCGGCGCGAGGCCCGTCGCGGGAAAGGGTCCCGGGTTCGCCCGCAGCAGCCGCTCGACGATGGCCCGCTCCCGCTGGGGCTCGTAGACGGGAGCGCCGCTGCCGCGCTTGAGCCGCCCGATCTGCTGGACCAGCCGGGCGCGCTCGTTCATCGCCTCGAGCAGCGACGCGTCGACGGCGTCGATCCGGCGGCGCAGGGCGTCGAGCTCCGGTTCACCGGGCGCGTCCGCAGGCGTGCGGCTTCCGGAGCTGGCCATGGTTCCTTCCGTTCCAGTCGAGGCGATCGCGGGCGTCAGGTGCGTGCGGTCCGGGGGGAACGCCCCGGGACCGGGTTCCCGGGGGAGGTGACAAGTCCGCTAACCCCCTGAAAAAGCTTGCGCAATATAGGGAAGTGCCCCCCGACTCGCAAACTCCGCTCAGGCGATTTCCCTAGGGGCGGCGCGGGTTTACCTGCACGAGGTCGGAGTCCCCCGAGCGCCGGGCTCCGCCTTGGCAACTCCATGGATTCACGATGGAATTCGCGACCTTCGCGGGATCGCTGGGAGGTCAAGCAGCGCCCCCGACGGGTCGATACGACAGGGCCGCGGGAGCGCCGGACGAGCCCATGAACGAGCCGACCACGCCGCTGCGAGGCCCGACCCCCACGAGCCTCGCCACCAAGATCATCCTGTTCGTCTTCGCGGCCACCTTCGTCACCGCCACCGCCGTCAGCGGGACCGCCATCCATCAGTCCTACGCCCAGGAGTGGGAGCGGGCCCGCGAGCAGATGCCGAAGGCGCTGGCGGCGGCCGCGGCGGAGCTCGACCGCTGGCTCGAGCACGGCCGGGCGGAGCTGCGGGAGCTGGCGTCCCGCGCCCCGGCGCCGGGGAGCATGCCCGCCACCGAGCACTTCGACGGCCTGACCTGGCTCGACGCGGCCGGGCGCACGGAGCTCGCCCTCGGCGCCGCCCCGATCGGCACCCCGGATCCGCTGCTCGCGGTGGAGAAGGCCGGCGGCGGCTCCCTGGTGGGCCTGTTCCGGCGCGACCTGCTCGAGCTGCGGCTCGCGGACGTCTCGCCCTGGATCGGCTCGTCGCTGCGGCTCGTCGACGCCTCGGGTCGGGTGCTCGCGACCTCCGTCGGCTCCCCGCCGATGCCGGCCCACGCCGTCGCCCTGCCGGTGGATCCCCCGGCCCGGCTCCGCCACTACGCGAACGCCGCGGGCCTGAACGTGCTCGGCTGCTCGCAGCCCCTCGGCGCCGCGGAGTGGAGCCTGGTGATGGAGGTGCCCTTCGCCCGGGTCTTCGCGCCGGTGGTCTCCGCCTCGGCCTGGCTCTTCGTCGTGGACCTGGTCGTGGTGCTGGTCTTCAGCATCCTGGCCTACTGGATCACCACGGCCTGGCTGCGCCCCATCGAGACCCTCTCGGACACCGCCCGCCGCATCGCCCAGGGCGACCTGGACCACGAGATCCCGGAGCCCGCCACCGACGACGAGATCGGCCTCCTCACCCACACCTTCAACGACATGATGCGCCGGCTGCGGCGCAACCAGACCCAGATCGAGGCCGTCAACCGGACCCTGCGCTCGCGGAACGAGATCCTGGCGCAGCTCTCGATCACCGACGGGCTCACGCACCTGCACAACCACCGCTTCTTCCAGGACCACCTGGGCCGGGAGATCAAGCGCGTGACGCGGCTCGGCGAGCCCCTGGCGATGCTGCTGGTCGACATCGACGACTTCAAGCGCCTGAACGACCAGCTCGGACATGCCGCCGGCGACGAGCTGCTGGCGGGCATGGCCCGCATCATGAGCCAGAGCGTCCGCGACAGTGACCTGCTGGCCCGCTACGGCGGCGAGGAGTTCGTGGTGCTGACCCCGAACACCGATCGCGTCGGCGCATACCAGCTGGCCGAGAAGCTGCGCATGAACATCGAGGATGCCTCCTTCATCCTCGACGACTCGATGCGGCCGCTGCGCGTGACCGTGTCCATCGGCGTGGCGGAGTTCGAGGGCGACCGCAAGCGCTTCTTCGAGGCCGCGGACCGGGCGCTCTACCGGGCCAAGCGCGCGGGCAAGAACTGCGTCGTGACCGACGAGCCGATCCCGGTCGCGAGCCCGGAGGCGGACGGCTCGGGCGAGGGCTGAGCTCGCCCCCGGGCCGCGGCGCCCGCCTGCGCCGCCGCCCTGTACAATGCCGCTCGATGACGAAGGTGGTGACGCTGACCGGTGGGATCGGCAGCGGCAAGAGCACGGTGGCCGCCCTGCTCGCGAAGCTCGGCGCCACCATCATCGACGCCGACGCGATCGTGCGCGAGCTGCAGTCCGCGGGCTCGCCGCTGCTGGAGGAGATCGCCCGGACCTTCGGCGAGGGCGTGCTCGACGCCTCCGGGGCGCTCGACCGCGCGGCCCTGGCCGACCTGGTGTTCCGGGATCCCCGGGCGCGGGAGCGGCTCGAGGCCCTGGTGCACCCGCGGGTCGGCGCCGAGTTCGCCCGGCGCCTCGCCGCCGCGCGGGAGGCCGGGGACGCCCTGGTCGTGCTCGACGTCCCGCTCTACTTCGAGACCCGGCGCGCCGGGCGCGGGCAGGCCGGCCGCGAGCCCGGCGACGGCGTGCTCCTGGCCTACGTGCCCTGGGAGTTGCAGGTCGAGCGCACCATGCGACGCGACGGCTCGAGCCGCGAGGAGGCCCTGCGGCGCATCGCCGCCCAGCTCCCGATCGAGGAGAAGAAGCGCCTGGCGGACGCCGTCATCGACAACTCCGGCTCCCTGGCGGAGACCGAGCGCCAGGTGCGGGCGTTCGTGGCGCGGACCCTCGGGGCCGCGGAGGCGCGCTGAGACCGTGGCGGAGCCGGGCGTCGACGTCGTGATCGTGGGGGCCGGCGCCGCCGGCGCGGCCCTGGCCTGGAGCCTGGCCGAGACCCGGCTGCGGATCGTGTGCCTCGAGCAGGGCGGCTGGATGGATCCGAGCCGCTACCCCAGCACCGGCCGGGACTGGGAGATGCGGGCCTTCGGCGACTTCGCCCTCAGCCCCAACTCCCGGGGGCGCCCCGAGGACTACCCGGTGAACGACTCCGGGTCGCCGATCCGCATCTCGAACTTCAACGCCGTGGGCGGCAGCACCATCCTCTACGCGGCCCACTTCCCGCGCCTGCACCCCTCGGACTTCCGGGTGCGTTCCCTCGACGGGGTCGCGGAGGACTGGCCGCTCGACTACGCGCGGCTCGCGCCCTACTACGACCTGAACGCGGAGATGACGGGCGTGGCGGGGCTGGCCGGCGATCCCGCCTATCCCCCGAAGCCGGTGCCCCTGCCGCCGGTCCCCCTCGGCGTGCTGGGCGACACCCTGGCCCGGGGCTTCGACCGGCTCGGCTGGCACTGGTGGCCCTCGGACAGCGCCATCGCGACCCGCGAGCACCGCGGGCGCCCGCCCTGCATCAACCTGGGCCCCTGCATCCTGGGCTGCGCCCAGGGCGCCAAGGGCAGCGCCGACGTCACCTACTGGCCCGCGGCCCTGCGCGCCGGCGTGGAGCTGCGGACCCGCTGCCGGGTGCGGGAGATCCTGGTGCGCGAGGACGGCATGGCCGGCGGCGTCGTCTACGTGGATCCCGAGGGCGTGACGAGGCGCCAGCCCGCGGAGATCGTGGTGCTGGCCTGCAACGGCGTGGGCACCCCGCGCCTGCTCCTCCACTCCACCTCGCGACACTTCCCCGACGGCCTCGCCAACCGCAGCGGCCTGGTGGGGCGGAACCTGATGTTCCATCCCTACGCCATGGTGACCGGCTTCTTCGAGGACCCGCTCGGGGGCTACAAGGGCCCCACCGGCTGCTGCATCATGAGCCAGGAGTTCTACGAGACCGATCCCGCCCGCGGCTTCGTGCGCGGCTACACCTTCGAGACGCTGCGCGGGATGGGCCCGGTCTCGACCGCCCTGCTCGGCCTGGCGTCGGGGCGGGTGCCCTGGGGCGAGGATCACCACCGGGCCTACGCCGAGCTCTTCGACCGCAGCGCCGGCATGGTGGTGATCAGCGAGGACCTGCCCGATCCCGAGAACCGCGTGACCCTGGATCCGGAGCTCCGCGACGGCGACGGGATCCCCGCGCCGAGGATCGAGTACCGGCTCAGCGAGAACAGCCGGCGCATGCTCGCCCACGCCGTGGAGCGGGCCAAAGAGGTGCTGGAGGCCGCCGGCGCCCGCTCCACCGCCGCCGAGCCGCTCCTCTCCCTGGCGGGCTGGCACCTGATGGGGACCGCGCGCATGGGCCGCGACCCGGAGCGCTCCGTGGTCAACGAGTGGGGGCGCTGCCACGACGTGAGGAACCTCTTCGTCGCGGACGGGAGCCTCTTCGTGACCGCCGGCGGCGTGAACCCCACGAACACGATCCAGGCCCTGGCCCTCTACATCGCCGACGCGATGAAGAAGCGGCTGGGGAACCTCTTCGACTGACGCTCGTCATGGGCGACGCGAGCGAGGCCGCACTGTCCCCGGCGGAGGTCCGGGCGCTCGCCTGCGTGCTCGACCTGCTGGTGCCGCGGAGCGCCGACGGCCGCCTGCCCGGCGCCGGCGAGCTGGGACTCGTGGCGGCCATCGAGGCCGCCCTGCGCGACGCGCCCGGGCTGCGGCCGGCGGTCCACCTGGGCCTGGCGGCCCTGGCCGAGCGGGCGCGGGAGCGCGGGGCCGAGGGCTTCGACGCCCTGCCCGCGGCCGAGCGCCGCGCGGCCCTGGATGCGATCGCCGCGGCGCAGCCGGCCTTCGTGCCGGGCCTCGTCTTCCACACCTACGTGGCCTACTACCGGCACGATCGGGTGCTCCTGGGCCTGGGCCTGGAGCCGCGCCCGCCCCACCCCCTCGGCTACGCCCTCGAGCCCGGCGACTTCTCGCGGCTCGAGAAGGTCCGCCGCCGCGGCCGGCTCTACCGCGACTGAGCGGCTCGCAGCGCCGACTTGAGCGAGGCCGCGAACTCGCGCGCCGCCTCGGCCGCCGCGCCCGGGCCGTCCGCCGCGGCCATGCGCTCCACCAGGGCGCTGCCGACGACCACGCCGTCGGCGTAGCGGGCCACGTCCCGGGCCTGCTCGGGGGTCGAGATGCCGAAGCCCACGCACACGGGGACCTCGCCCAGGCCCTTCGCCCGGCGCACCCCCTCCTCGAGCCCGCGGGCCAGCTCGGGCCGCGCGCCGGTCACGCCGGTCAGCGACACGTAGTAGAGGAAGCCCCGGGTCTCGCGCACCAGCATGGCCAGGCGCGCCTCCGACGTGGTGGGCGCCGCCAGCAGGATGCGGTCGATGCCCCGCGCCTCCAGCTCCGCGGCCAGCAGGCTCCCCTCCTCGGGCGGCAGGTCCACGGCGATCACCCCGTCCACCCCCACCTGCCGGGCCGCCTCGGCGAAGCCGCGCTCGCCCATGCACAGGAAGTTGTTCGCGTAGCCCATCAGCACCAGCGGGATCTCCACGTGGGGGCGCAGCTTCTCCACCAGCCCCAGCACGTGCCGGAGCGAGGTGCCCGAGGCCAGGGCCCGCTCGCTGGCCCGCTGGATCGCGGGCCCCTCGGCCATCGGGTCCGAGAACGGCACGCCGATCTCCACCGCGTCGGCGCCCGCCTCCACCAGCGCCTCCACCGCCGCCGCGGTGGTGACCAGGTCCGGGTCGCCCGCGGTGACGAAGGGCACCAGGGCCTTCTCGCCGCGCCTGCGAAGCGCGGCGAAGCGCTCCCCGATGCGGCCCATCAGTGCCGGCCGGCGCTGCGGGCCGCCAGCAGCTCCCGGACCTGCGGCGCGTCCTTGTCGCCGCGGCCCGAGAGGTTCAGCAACACGATCGCGTCCCGGCCGAGCTCCGGCGCCAGCCGGCGCAGGTGGGCGACCGCGTGGGCCGTCTCCAGGGCGGGGATGATGCCCTCCAGCCGCGAGAGGTAGACGAAGGCGTCCAGGGCCTCCTCGTCGGTCACCGCCACGTACTCGGCCCGGCCCCGGTCGCGCAGGTAGGCGTGCTCCGGGCCCACGCCCGGGTAGTCGAGGCCCGCCGAGATCGAGTGGGCCGGGAAGATCTGGCCGTCGTCGTCCGAGAGCAGCAGGCTGCGCATGCCGTGCAGCACGCCGGGGGTGCCCGCTACCAGGGCGGCGCCGTGCCGGCCCGACTCGATGCCCGCGCCGGCCGCCTCGACCCCGATCATGCGCACGCCGTCGTCGTCGAGGAACGGGTGGAAGAGGCCGATGGCGTTGGAACCGCCGCCCACGCAGGCCACCAGGGCCGTGGGCAGCCGGCCCTCCGCCTCCAGGATCTGGCGGCGCGCCTCGACTCCGATCACGCGCTGGAAGTCGCGCACGAGCGTCGGATAGGGATGGGGCCCCATCACCGAGCCGATGCAGTAGTAGGTGTCGCGCACGTTCGTGACCCAGTCGCGAAGCGCCTCGTTGATGGCGTCCTTGAGCGTCCCCGGACCGCTCTCGACCGGGCGCAGCTCCGCGCCGAGCAGCTCCATGCGGAACACGTTCAGCTGCTGGCGAGCCACGTCCTCGACGCCCATGTAGACCACGCACTCGAGACCCAGGAGCGCGCAGGCCGTGGCGGTGGCCACGCCGTGCTGGCCGGCGCCCGTCTCGGCGATCACCCGGGGCTTCCCCATGTGCCGCGCCAGCAGGCACTGGCCGAGCACGTTGTTGATCTTGTGGGCGCCGGTGTGGGCCAGGTCCTCGCGCTTCAGGTAGACCCGGGCGCCTCCCAGGTCGCGGGTGACGCGGCCGGCGAAGGTCAGCGGCGTGGGGCGCCCGGCATGGGTGCGCAGCAGGCCCTCGAGCTCGGCGCCGAAGGTGCGCGAGGCGCTGATGCGCGGATAGGCCTCGGCCAGCTCGTCGAGGGCCGCGATCAGCGTCTCCGGGACGTAGCGACCCCCGTACTCGCCGAAGCGCCCGCGCGCGTCCGCCCGGCTCTTCACTTGCTCCGCCCCCCTTCGGGCTTGAGGCCGCTGCCCTCGGCCTTGCGCACCGCCTCTACGAAGGCGCGCATCCTCGCCGGGTCCTTGCGCCGGCCCTCGCCCTCCACCCCGGTGGCGACGTCCACGCCCCAGGGCAGGAGCTCGCCCAGGTCCTCGATGGCCTTGCCGACGTTGTCCGGCGCCAGGCCGCCGGCCAGGATCACGTCGTAGCCGTTCGCGATCAGCTCCGCGGCGTCGCTCCAGTTCCAGGTCTTGCCGCGGCCGCCGCCCTCGCTCGGGTGGTCGAGCAGCAGGATGGCGGCCGGATAGGACTGCGCCGCCTCCAGGTCCGCGCCCCGCAGCGCCTTGATCACCGGCAGGTCGACGGCCTCCACGTCCTCCTCGGACTCGCTGCCGTGCATCTGCAGGCGCTCGAGCTCGCAGCGGCGCAGCACGCGGTCGAAGTCCTCGGCCAGGGCGTCGCGGAAGACGCCCACGCGCTCGACGCGGCCCGCCATGCGCTCGCAGATCGCCGCCGCCGTGGACAGGTCCAGGCAGCGCGGCGAGTCCGGCACGAAGTTCAGTCCGATCAGATCCGCCCCGGCGTCGACCGCCGCTTCGGCGTCGTCGGGGTGTACGATCCCGCAGATCTTGATCCGAATGGTGCCGCTCAAGAGATCCTCCGTAGACGGCGCAGGGCGGCTCCGACGTCGCGTTCGCGCATCAGCGACTCGCCCACCAGGCAGGCATCGACTCCCGCGGCCTCGAGGCGCTCCACGTCCTCGGGCGTGAAGATGCCACTTTCCGCCACGGTCACGATCCCCTCGGGAAGCAGGGGCGCCAGCCTCTCGCTCACCCCCAGGTCCACCTCGAAGCTGCCGAGGTCGCGGTTGTTGATCCCCACGAGGTCGGCGCCCGCCGCCAGCGCCGCCTCCAGCTCCGCCTCGTCGTGGACCTCCACCAGGGCGTCCAGGCCCAGCTCCCGGGCCCGGGCCAGCAGCCCCGCGAGCGCGTCCCGGCCGAGGGCGGCGACGATCAGCAGCACCGCGTCGGCGCCGTGGGCGCGGGCCTCGTCCACCTGCCAGGGGTCGATCAGGAAGTCCTTGCGCAGGAGCGGCAGCGGGACCTCGGCGCGCACCCGCTCCAGGTGGTCCAGGCTCCCCCCGAAGAAGCGCTCGTCCGTCAGCACCGAGA
>Ga0299906_10003551_pt1 | contig 12850 bp, 14 predicted proteins | sample RVTome_14_FD_200259 | JGI IMG/M metagenome (GOLD analysis project Ga0299906, IMG submission 200259) | Soil microbial communities from uranium-contaminated site in the Upper Colorado River Basin, Wyoming, United States - RVT145D125 (version 2) ...
GCGGTCAAACACCTGGGGGATGAGAGAACGGAACGCCGCCCTCCTCGGCGATCGACTGGCAGCCTCATCTGAGCCGCTGGGTCTACGTGCAACCTTGTGCGCCGGTCACGAGAGAGGTAGCCCGGCGCGCGGACGCTTCAACTCTCGGCTGATTCTGGTCAAAATGTCGTCATGAGCCGCTCGTTCGTCGTGGCGACGACCGGACTGCTACTGACGATCGCAGCGTGTGGGTCGGATGCCACCCCGAGTGGTCCGACGGTCGAGACGACCATGTCGCCGCCCAACGCGTCGTCTCAGCCCGCCGCCCCACCAGTCGAGGAACCCATCCCGCTTCCACCGCTCCCCGATCAGGGATTGGTGCTCGGTCGCGCTGCGAGCGTTGAGTTCGTGACTCTCGACGGGGACGTCATCGACCGACTTCCCGGATTCCGCCTGTACTACGAGTGGACGGTCCCCGGTCCGGTGATCCTTAGGAGCCACCGCGTGTACTACATCCTCGATGTCGACTCGAGCGAGCTAAGACCGCTCGCATCACGCGACGAGGCCTTCGAGCTGGCTCCCCAGTTCCAGGAGAGAGTCGATCCGGCGAACGAGCGTTTCCGCCTGGTGGACGAACCCGACAAGACGGGAGCGCCCGACGCTTCGGGCTTCTGGGCGTACGCGCTCCCCTCACCCGAGGGGTCCATGCTGCTCGCAGAGTGGTCCGGTGAGTGCGAGTCGCAGACGGCCTTCTTCGCTCAGGGGGACGGCTCGAATCCGGTCCCCGTCACGGGTGAACGCGGACTCGCCGACGCGCCATCCTCGAGCGTCATCGGGTGGACGGCGGACGGCGGCGCTCTTGTGTTCTTGGGTCCGGGCGGTGCGTGCGGATCGGGGGACGCACCTGCAGGGGTCTACCGTTTCGAACGGCCAGGCGTCCGGACAATGATGATTGCGGTCCCCGAGCCAAACAGCGTTCGTATGTGGGGGACCGCGTAGGCGTGTGGGAGCGTTCCCTCTTTCAGGTGTACGCGTAAGGAGAGTTGTCCGCGGATCGAGAGTGGTTCGTCCAGGCGTGGCGTCGTCACGGGGCCCGCCTTAGGTCGAACTCCTGTCCGATGGAGGACGCCGACTCTGGTCACAGTATCGGGACCGGACCGTAATTCCAGATCGAAAACCGATACCTGAACGTCAGGCCTTTCTCAGTCACAACCTCGAAGATTCGAAGCTCGTGCCATGATGAGCGCATGAGCGATGACCTCGTGTCCGTGCTGTGGACCTCATCTTTGGTCGAGGCGGAGATCGCGAAAGGCCGGCTCGAAGCGGAGAGCATCCCCGTCCAAGTGAAAGGAGAGGGCGCCGACGCTCCGGTCCCGGTGGGCCCGGCCGAACTGCTCGTTCCATCGAGGTTCGAGGAGGAGGCGCGCCGCATCCTCGCGCAGGACGAAGACGACTCCGACCGGTCCTGAGCTGGGCCTCAGCGCGTAGCTGATCAGAGAAGACGAGGAGGATGGTCCTGGCGCGAACGTCTCAGAGCGACCGGACCACACGGGCGGGGTTCCCGGCAGCCACCACGTTCGGGGGTAGATCCCTCGTCACGATCGATCCGGCGCCGACCACGGTGTTCTCCCCGATCGTGACACCCGGGAGAACGATGACCCCACCGCCCAGCCAGACGTTTGCTTCGATCACGATCGGTTCGGCGGCCTCCCATTTGGCCCGTCTCGTGTCGGGGTCGATGGGGTGCGTCGGCGTCAGGAGCTGCACGTTGGGACCGATCTGGACGTCGTCCCCGATCTCGATCGGCGCGACGTCGAGCGCGACGAGCCCATAGTTCACGTACGTCCCCGCACCGACCCGGATCCTGGACCCGTAATCGCATCGCAGGGGCGGCTTGATCTCGGACCCCTCGCCGAACTCCCCGAGGAGCTCGAGGAGGAGACCACGCCGCTCGGCGCCGTCGTCTGCGCCGCTCTGGTTGAAACGATCGAGGAGCCTCGCCGCCCGAGCCTGTTCTTCCGCGAGGACAGGGTCGTCGGCCAGGTAGAGCTCTCCGGCCAGCATCCGCTCGCGCATCGTCCGTTCGCCGCCGGGGCGCTCGGACGTCGTCACTCGACGAGCCTACGACGCCGCCCGTCAGCCGAGCTCGGCCATCACCGATTCGGGGATGTCGAAGTTCGCGTACACGTTCTGGACGTCGTCGAGCTCCTCGAGCGCCTCGAGCAGCGCCAGCACCTGCTTGGCCTGGCCGCCCTCGACGGGCACCGTGCTCTGGGGCAGCATCGTCAGCTCGGCCGAGAGCATCGGGATCCCCGCCGACTCGATCGCGTCGCGGACCGCGGTGAACGAGCCCGGGTCACTCGTGATCTCCCACGTGCTCTCGGAGTCGTTCAGGTCGTCGGCGCCCGCCTCGAGGGCGATCTCGAGCAGCTTCTCCTCGTCCGGCGCCGCGTCCTTCTCGACTTGGATCGAACCCTTGCGCGCGAACATCCACGCCGTGCTGCCGTTCTCCCCCAGGTTCCCGCCGCTGCGCGTGAACGCGTGCCGGACGTCCTGGGTCGTGCGGTTGCGGTTGTCCGTCAGCGTCTCGACGAACACCGCGACGCCGCCGGGGCCGTACCCCTCGTACGTGACCTCCTCGTACCGGGCGGCGCCCTCGAGGTCTCCGCTCCCGCGCTTGATCGCGCGCTCGATGTTCTCGACCGGCACCGAGAAGCTGCGCGCCTTGTCGACGGCCGAGGCGAGCGTCATGTTCGCCTTGACGTCCCCGCTGCCGCCCTCGCGGGCGGCCACCTCCACGGCGCGGAGCAGCTTCGCGAACTGGTTGCTCCGCTTGGCGTCGGCGGCGCCCTTCCTGCGCTTGATCGTCGCCCACTTCGAATGACCCGACACCTCACACCTTCCCCAGCATGTACCCGTGCAGACCGGTCTCGCCCACGAGCTCGGGATGGAAGGATGCCACGACCAGGTTCCCCTGCTCCAGGACGACCGGACGCCCCTCGTGCTCGGCGAGCACCCGAACCTCCTCGCCGACCTCGTCGACGATCGGGGCACGGATGAAGACCCCCCGGACGGGGTGCGGCACGCCCTCGACGTCGAGGTCGGCTTCGAACGAGTCGACCTGGCGACCGTAAGCATTCCTGCGCACCGTGATGTCGACGAGCGAGAGCAGCGGCTCGAGACCGTCGACCTTCTGCGCCATCACGATCATCCCCGCGCACGTCCCGAGGATCGGCATGCCGGCGTTGGCGCGCTCGATGATCGGCTCGACCAGGCCGGAGCTGCGCGCGAGCTTCGAGATCGTCGTGGACTCCCCGCCGGGGATCGCGAGCACGTCCACCCGCGCCAGGTCGTCGGGCGTTCGGACTTCGATGGGCGCGGCGCCGAGCTCACCGAGCACGCGGGCGTGTTCGCGGAAGTCTCCTTGGAGCGCGAGGACCCCGGCCTTCACCGGCGGCTCACCACCCGCGGGTCTGAAGCAGACCCTCCTCGCCGAGCTCCTTGATGTCGAGCCCCGGCATCGGCTCGCCCAGGCCGCGCGAGACCTTCGCGAGCGCGTCGGGGTCCTGGAAGTGCGTGGTCGCCTCGACGATCGCTCGCGCCCTGGGGGCCGGGTCCTCCGACTTGAAGATCCCCGAGCCGACGAACACGCCGTCGACCCCGAGCTGCATCATCAGCGCGGCGTCGGCCGGCGTCGCCAGCCCGCCGGCGGCGAAGTTCACGACCGGGAGCTTCCCGCTCTCCGAGACCATCCGGACGAGGTCGACGGGCGCACCTAGGTCCTTGGCGGCCGCGACGAGCTGCTCGGGACGCAGGCTCTGGAGCCACCCGATCTCACGGAGCATCGTCCGCTGGTGGCGGACCGCCTCGACCACGTTGCCGGTCCCGGCCTCGCCCTTGGTCCGGATCATCGCCGCGCCCTCGGCGATCCGCCGGAGGGCCTCGCCCAGGTTCCGGGCGCCGCAGACGAACGGGACCGTGAATGCCCACTTGTCGATGTGGTGCTCCTCGTCGGCCGGCGTGAGCACCTCGGACTCATCCACGTAGTCGACGCCGAGCGCCTGGAGGATCTGCGCCTCCACGAAGTGACCGATGCGGGCCTTGGCCATCACCGGCACCGAGACCGCGTTCATGATCTCCTCGACCTTGGTGGCGTCGGCCATGCGCGCGACGCCGCCCTCTGCTCGGATGTCGGCCGGGACGCGCTCCAGCGCCATCACGGCGCACGCGCCGGCGTCCTCGGCGATCTTGGCCTGATCGGCCGTGGTGACGTCCATGATGACGCCGCCCTTCAGCATCTCGGCCAGGCCGGACTTCACTCGGAAGGTGCCGGTTGTGCGCTCCACCCCGGGGATGCCTCCTTCGCGCGGGTCGTGCTTCGACCCGGCTCTCTGAGTGTACCGCCGGGCACGACCGGGTCGAACGGACGAGCGCGGGTCAGCGCCGCTCGAGCTCGACCGGGACCCCGCTGGGGAACAGCTCGACCCAGGTGCGTCCGGGCGCGAGCGCGATCTCGTTACCGTCCTTGGTGACGAACGTGGTCACGTCGTGGAGCGACTCGCGCGCCCACCGGCCGCGGATCACCTGGCCGTCCCGCAGGACGTACGCCTTGCCCGAACCCGTCAGGTCGACCTCGGGCGAGGGGTTGCCGGCGGAGTCCAGGAAGTCGCTGTCGGTCACCGAGACGACCTGGATCACGACGTTGGCGGCCGACACGCGCTCGTCGCCCTCGAGCACGTGCGGGACGTCGCCGTGCGAACGCAACCACGCTCCCTTGCCGCCGTTCCAGTGCCAGTAGACGTCGGAGACGCTCGAGTACGGGAGATGCGCGGACCGGATCCGCTTCGCGGCCCCGTCCCACGTCTCGGCGTACGTGAACAGCGGGTCGGGAGCCCCCTCCTTCGACCTCCCGGCGCGCCAGAGCTCGTCGGTCGTCGTGAACAGGTTGTGCGGGGCTGCCCGTGACTCGTCCCGCGTGTACGCGCCGGCGGCCACGATGTAGTTCACGTCGACGAGGCCAACCTTGCGCACCTCTCGTTTCACCACGTCCCGCCCGCCCGCGTAGCCGAACACCGCCGGTCCGAGCTGGCGGAGGTAGTCCGGGTCGGTCGTTCGGCCGCTGCGGACCGGCCCGACGCGGTCCGAATCCGCGCACTGGAACACGGCGATGAACCGCGTGTACCCACCTTCGACCGGTTCCTCGACGATCACGTCGGCTTCGTTCAGCGCGGCCTGCGGTCGCGCCTCCGGGGCGTTCTCGATCTTGATCGCGAGCGCCGGGCGGTCCGGGACCTCGCTCCCGGGAACGGGCGCGCCGGTCAGCGGACACATGGCCTCTGGCTCACCGGCATTCGGGTCTGTCAGGCCAACACTCTGCAGCGTGTCTCGTACGAACGCCGGGGCCTGCTGCGGGAACAACGTGAAGTAGCCGAGCGCGCCGCCAGCGATGACGGCGACCGTCGCTCCTGCGGCCAAGAGCTTGCCGCGGCGGGTGAAGGTTCGGCGGGTTCGGGGCGACTTCGTGTGATGGCTTCCGGACATTCGGGACTCCCGGGGGGTTCGCGGGCGATATGGGGGATGTCGCCGGCCCCCGTTCCCCGGGGCCGGTCGTGACAGCGGGGGCAGATGCTACCGGGCGTTCGGAGGTGTCTCAACGACCCGGACCGATCTCGTCGGGACCGTCACATCTCTTCGAGCCGGCGGATCCTCTCCTGGATCGGCGGGTGCGTGTTGAACAGCTTCTCGAGCGGGCCCATCCCCTCGCCCTGGATCCGCGACGGCTGGTTCAGCCACAGGTGCGCCGTCGCGTTGTTCGCCGAACGCATCGGGATCGCCGACGCGGCCCCGATCTTTCGGAGCGCGCTCGCGAGGCCGGGCGGATACCGCGTCAGGAGCGCGCCCTGCGCGTCGGCCAGGAACTCGCGCTGCCGGGAGACGGCCAGACGGATGATCTGCCCGATGATCGGCGCGAGCACGAGCAGCACCAGCCCGATCGCGAAGACGATCGCCTCGATGCCACCGCCGCTCCGGTCGCCGCCGCGGCGGCCGCGGAAGCCGCCCCACCACCACGACCGCAGGAAGAACTCGCTGATCAGCACCACGGCGCCCACGAGCGTGGCCACGATCGTCCCCACGAGGATGTCGCGGTCCACGACGTGGGAGAGCTCGTGCCCGATCACGCCCTCGAGCTCGACGCGGTTCATCGTGGCGAGCAGCCCCTCGGTGACGGCCACCGAGGAGTGCTCGGGATCGCGGCCGGTCGCGAACGCGTTCGGCGCCTGCTCGGGGATGAGGTAGACCCTCGGCTTGGGGATCCCGGCGGCGATCGACAGCCCCTCGACGATGTTGTGCAGGCGAGCTTGCTCCTGGGGCGTCACCTCCCGCGCGCGCGTCGACGCCAGTACGAGGCGGTCGCCCCCGAAGTAGGCGCCGAGCGACAGGACGATCGCGAGCGCCACGGCGCCGACCAGCCCGTAGATGCCCGTACCGGCGGCCCAGAGCCCGAGGGCGTAGCCGACCGCGCCCAGAAGCACGATCGCGCCGAAGATGAGCAGGACGGTCTTGCGCTTGTTCGCCGCGATCTGCTCGTACACGGACTACCTGGGGAACTCGACCTTGGACGGCGCGCGGACCGGGTCCTCGATGTCGAAGAACTCGCGCGGTCCGAACCCGAACGCCCTGGCGACGACGTTCGAGGGGAACGAGCCGATCAGCGTGTTCAAGAGCATGACCTGGTCGTTGTAGAACTGCCGCGCGAACGCGATCTTCGATTCGGTCCCGGTGAGCTCCTCCTGCAGGGCCAGGAAGTTCTGGTTGGCCTTCAGGTCGGGGTAGCTCTCCGCGACCGCGAACAGCTGCCGGATCCCCCGCGTGATCTGATTCTCGGCCTGCGCCTGGTCCGGCATCGCGTTCGCGTCGATCGCCCGTGACCGCGCCTCGGTGACGTGCTCGAACAACTCGCGCTCGTGCGTGGCGTAGCCCTGGACCGTCGTCACCAGGTTCGGGATCAGGTCGTAGCGTCGTCGCAGCTGCACGTCGATCTGGGACCACCCGTTGTTCACGCGGGCGCGAAGCTTGACCAGACGGTTGTAGATCCAGATGCCGCCGAGCAGCACCAGGGCGACGAGCGCGGCGAAGATCCACAGCCAGGTAGGCACGGCGGCATCCTAATGGTTGGAGCGGAGGACCCGGTCGTAGATGGCCTCGAGGCGGGGCGCGACGGCCCGCCAGGAGAAGACGTCGGCACGAGAACGCCCCGCGTCCCTCAGCGTGGCGGCCAGCTCGGGTTCGGACAGGACGCGCCGGATCGCGGCGGCGAGGGCGTTCGGATCCCCCGGCGGGACCAGGAGACCGTCGACGCCGTCGCGGACCACCTCTCGGTACCCCGCGATGTCCGACGCGACTACCGGCACACCGGCGGCCATCGCCTCGACGAGGACGATCCCGAAGCTCTCCTGCCCCGTCGCGGGCGCCACGAACACGTCCGCGGCGGCGTGGTACCGCGGCAACTCCCCGTGCGGGACCGTCCCAAGGCGCAGGATCCGGCTCCGGAGATCCCCGGGGAGCGAGCGGAGCAAGATGCGATCGCGCCCGTCCCCCGCCACGAGCAGGCGGGCCTCGCCGACCTGCCGGGCGAGCTGCTCGAACGCCCGCAGCATGATCTCGAACCCCTTCTGCGGATCCAGCCGGTTCACCCAGAGGATCTTCGGGCCGGCAGGGAGCCCCTCGAGGGGCCGGCCCGGGTGCGTGAACGCTCCGACGTCGACGCCGTTGGGGACGACCTCCAGGGGGACGCGCATCACCCGGCGCAGGAACGACGCGGCCGCGTCGGAGACCGCGACCCCGGCATCGATCCGCCCGCTCACCCGACGCAGCGCGGGCTCGGCGAACTCCATCAGCCTGGAGCGATCGAGCGAGGCGTGGAACGTCGCGACGACGGGAGCGGTCGCGGCCAGGACCGCGAGCATCGAGGTGCTCGGCGTGAGCGGCTCGTGCGCGTGGATCACGTCGGGATCGAACGAACGCATCGCGGATCGGATCCGCCGCCACGACCCGGGCGAGAACGAGATCGGCGCAACGGTTCCCCGGTAGGGCACGCGGACGGGGCGCCCGACGATCCGGACCCCGGCATCCTCCGAGGGTCGCGAACCGGGCGCGAGGATCGTCGTCCGGTGCCCGTGGGCGCGGAGCTCGGCTGCGAGCTGCCGGACGTGGACCTGCACGCCGCCGGGCGCGTCCCAGTCGTAGGGGCAGACCTGGAGGATCCTCACCGAGGATCGACCGGCGTCGCGGGCGCGGCGGGCGTGGCGGCCGTCGAGGCGGACTCGTCCCATGCGGGCTGGAACATGTGCCAGTCCGTGGGCTTGGCGGCGATCGCCCGCTCGAAGCGTTCGGCCATCAGCCGCGAGAGCGCGGCGACGTCCTCCCGGATCACGCCGGTGCGTTCGATCTCGAGCGGCTCCTCGATCCGGACCTCCCACCCGTCGGCGCGCGTGTACACGGGGCAGACGATCAGGGGCGCCCCCGAGCTGAGCGACAGGAGCGCCGGTCCGGCCGGAACCCGCCGGGTGGCGCCGAACATCTCGACCTCGGTCCCCCGCCCCGTGAGGTCTCGGTCGGCGACGAGCGCCACCAGCCAGTTCTCGGACAGGAGCTGCTTGAGCTGCTGCCCGACGTGTCCTTCCTTGGTGAGGCCGACGATGCGCATGCCGAGCTGCTCGCGGTGGCGTAGGAACAGGTCGTACAGGCGGGGCGGCCTGAGCTCCTCCGCGACGGCCGCGATCCGGTACCCGTTGGCGCCGAACCAGTGGCCCGCCGCGTCCCAGTTGCCCATGTGCGGCAGGGCACAGACGCATCCCTTGCCGGCCTCGAGTGCGCGGTCGATGTTCTCGGCGCCGATCATCACGACGCGCTCGTTGAACTCCTGCACCGGCATCGTCCGGATCCGGAACGCGTCGAACCAGAACCGCGCGTACAGCTCGAACGCCTCCCGGGTCGCATGCGCGACGCGAGGGTCGGTCGGCTCCGCGCCGAGCACGCGTGCCTGGTTGGCGGCGACGGTCGCCCGGACCCCGTCCAGCCGCCGATAGGCCACACGACCGATCGTCTCGAACACGTGGCGGCCGGTTCGCTCGGGCAGGGACATCGCGAGCCACTCGGCGCCGCGGTACCCCCAGTACCCGAGCGTCTCCCGCCTGGTCTCCGCTTCGGCCTCGTCTCCTCCCTTCGGGGAGGTCATCCGAGGTAGAGGCCCGAGGTCACAGGCGCTCCTCCTTCACGACCTGGCTCGCCCGGACGGCGGAGGCGAGCAGCATCAGGATCGCCACCGCCCACGGCGTCCACGACCAGCCGCCGATCAGGCCCGCCGCGATGAGCCCGTACCGGAGCGCCGGTGTGATCACGCCCTCCTCGATCCCGTACCCGAGCGAGCCCCCGCGGGCGCGGATGTAGGAGGCGAGGAACCCCGCCGCGAGCGCGAGCAGCGCGCCGGCCGCCAGCCACTCATCCTCGGTGCGCGACACCCACACGAGCGCGCCCAGGACACACCCGTCGAACAGGCGGTCGCCGAACGACAGCGCCACGCGCCCGAGACGGTCGTCCGGGCGCAGGAGGACACCGCCGGCAACGAGGGCGGCGCCGGCGCCGAGCGCGGCAAACCCCGCCGGCTCGATCTCGCGGAGCAGCAGGAGCCATGTGGCGGCGCCGATCGCGATGCCCGCGGCGAAGCACAGGAGCGGCACCACCGCGCGTTCGCCCACCTGCGCTCGAACGCTCACCTCCACCACCCGCGCGAGGGTATCACCCGTGCTGGGGCGCCCAGAGAACGAGCCGGACTCGAGCCGGAACCCTGGGCGATGCCCGCGCTAGAATCCCGGTCCCGTTTCCCATGCGTCCGATCGGGGGCCTCTTGAAGACGTACGAAGCAAGGGACATCCGCAACGTCTTGCTCGTCGGGCACGGCGGCGCGGGCAAGACGACGCTGCTCGAGGCGATGCTCTTCACCTCCGGCGCCACCACGAGGATGGGGACCGTCGAGGACGGGAACACCGTCAGCGACTTCGAGCCGGAGGAGGTCAAGAAGGGCATCAGCGTCTCGCTCGGGACGGCGCCGATCGAGTGGAACGGCGTGAAGATCAACGTCCTGGATGCGCCCGGCTACGCCGACTTCATCGGGGACCTCCGGACGGCGATCCGGGCCGTCGACGCGGTCCTCCTGGTCGTCTCGGCCGTGGACGGTGTCGAGGTCCAGACCGAGGTGGCGTGGGAGCTGGCGGTCGAGGCCGGCCTGCCTCGCGCGATCCTGATCAACAAGCTCGACCGCGAACGCGCGTCGTTCGAGCGGACGCTGGAGCAGCTCGTGCAGTCGTTCGGCACGCAGGTCGCGCCCCTCGAGCTCCCGCTCGGCGAGGAGCACGACTTCGAGGGTGTCGCCGACCTGTTGGGGCGCAAGGCATACCGCTACGACAGCGGCCCGAATGCGACCGAGGGCGAATGGCCAGACGACATCTCGGGCAAGGCCGATCCGTTCCGCGAGAAGCTGATGGAGGCCGTCGCCGAGTCCGACGACGCGTTGATCGAGAAGTACCTGGAGGAGGGCGAGCTCTCCGAGGACGAAGTCGTCCACGGGGTCAAGCGGGGGTTCGCGGAGGCGAGGATCGCGCCGGTGCTGTGCGCGGCGGCCGCCCGGCCGCTCGGCGTCGATCGCGTGCTCCAGTTCGTCGCCGACGAGTTCCCCTCCCCGATCGACCGCGGCCCGGTCAGGGTGATCACCAAGGGGGGCGAGGAGAAGGAGCGGGCGTGCGACCCCGGCCAGCCGCTCACGGCCTACGTGTTCAAGACGGTGTCCGACCCGTACGTCGGCCACATCACGATGTTCCGGGTGTTCTCGGGCACGATGCGGCCGGACTCGTCGGTCTTCAACGGGACGAAGGGCACCGAGGACCGGATCGGCCAGCTGTTCACGCTGCGCGGCAAGGAACACGAGACGCTCTCCGAGGTTCCGGCGGGCGACATCGCGGCCGTCGCGAAGCTGGCCCACACGACCACGGGAGACACGTTCTCGACCAAGGACGACCCGGTGACGCTGCCGCCGATCGAGATGCCGGAGCCGCTGCTCGCCTTCGCGATCACGCCCAAGACCAAGGGCGACGAGGACAAGCTTTCGACCGCTCTGTCGCGCCTGCGGGAAGAGGATCCGACGCTCCGGATCGAGCGCTCGGACGAGACCCACGAGACCGTGATGTACGGGATGGGTGAGGCCCACCTCGACGTCCAGATCGAGCGGATGAAGCGGAAGTTCGGCGTCGAGGTGAGCACGTCTCCCGCGAAGATCGCGTACCGCGAGACCGTCCGTGGGCCTGGCAAGGGCGTCGGACGTCACGTGAAGCAGACCGGTGGCCACGGTCAGTACGCGATCTGCAACCTCGAGGTCGAGCCGCTTCCTCGTGGCGAGGGGTTCGAGTTCGTCGACAAGATCTTCGGGGGTGCGATCCCGAACACGTTCATCGGCTCCGTCGAGAAGGGCGTCGTCAAGACGATGCAGTCGGGAGTGATCAGCGGGAACCCCATGGTCGACATCCGATGCACGCTCGTCGACGGCAAGTTCCACAGCGTGGACTCGTCCGACATGGCGTTCCAGCTCGCTGGGGCGCTCGCGCTGAAGGAGGCGGCGGCCGCGGCCGGCGTCGTCCTGCTCGAGCCGATCGTGGAGGTGGACGTCGTCGTCCCCGAATCCCACACCGGCGACATCATGGGCGACCTCAACGCCAAGCGCGCCAAGATCCAGGGCGTCGAATCGGCGGGCGCCGGGAAGCAGCGCGTCAAGGCGCTCGTACCGCAGGCCGAGGTCGCGCGTTATTCGATCGACCTGCGTTCGATGACCGGTGGACGGGCGGCGTTCACGATGCACTTCTCCCACTACGAGGAGGTGCCGTCGCACCTCGCCGACAAGATCATCGCCGCGGCGCAGCAGGAGAAGGAAGAGGCGCGGAAGTAGCCGGGGGCTACTTTACGACGATCGCGAACAGCAACGACGCCCACCCCAACATCAGGCAGGCCCCCGAAACGGGGTGACCGCCCCCCACGTTCGATGTCCCGTGATAGCCAGCGCGAAGAGGCTTCCCGAGAACAGCAGGATCCCGGCGACGAAGAGCCGGCCCGAGGCGAGCAGCGGCCAGCCCGTCGCTCGCTCGACCAGCGTGTAGAACGATCCCATGCTCGTCGGGGTCCAGGCGTCGACGATCACCACGACGAACAGAGCCAGCGCGTGCCACATCTGATAGCGGACCCCGGTCTCGAAGGTTCCCAAGCGCTCGCTCGTCAGCTTCGAACGGAGCGCGTGCGAGCCGAACGCACCGAGCGCCACCCCGATCAAACCGAACGCGCCGCCGAGGACGAGGAACGTCTTCATCGTTCACAGCACCTCGCCGAGGAACCCGAGAACGATGTGGTTGAACTCGGCCGCTCGTCGCATGTTGACGACATGGTCCGTCTCGGGGATCTGCACGAGCCGAGCATGGGGGATGCGCTCGGCCAGGATGGCACTCAACCTTCGGAACACGAGCGGATCGTTGTCGGCAGGCAGAACGAGCGTGGGGGCCTCGATCTGCTCGAGTCGCTCGATGGCCGGCGGCGAGATATCGCGCCTCCCGGTCTCGTCCATCGTCATCTCGTGGACGTTGTCGAATGCGATCTCGCTGATCCGCCTCCCGGCCTCGTCGTCCGTTCCGAGCGGAGCCCAGATCCGAAGACGTGCTCGCTCCGCGCGCTCGATGTCGCCCGCCTCCATGGCTTCGGCAACAGGGGCATCCAGGCGTTCGAGCTCCGCTTCCTCCTCCGGGGTCAATCGATCGTCGTCGAACGCGTTCAAACC
>Ga0299906_10003552_pt1 | contig 12847 bp, 9 predicted proteins | sample RVTome_14_FD_200259 | JGI IMG/M metagenome (GOLD analysis project Ga0299906, IMG submission 200259) | Soil microbial communities from uranium-contaminated site in the Upper Colorado River Basin, Wyoming, United States - RVT145D125 (version 2) ...
CAGCTACAGCACGGGACGCGCGACCAACGGCGGCGTGGGCGGCTTCACCCTCCCCCAGCGCGCCTACGAAGACGAGACCACCGACTGGCGATTCGTCGTCAGCGAACGGATGTTCGGGGACGCCTTCACCAACGATATCCAGTTCCAGTTGCGCCGGGACAACCGGACGCGGACACCCGTCAATACGGGCTTCGCCATCGACGTCGCCGACGCCTTCCGAACCGGAGGCGGCACGAGCCGCAGCAGCGAGAACCGGACGACGGTTCAGATCGACAACCGCCTCCGATGGGAGCGCGGGGACTGGAATTTCCAGTGGCGGGGTGAGATCGAATATCAGGCGGACCTCGGCGTGGACCAGGACAACTACAACGGCACGTTCGACTTCGCCAGCCTCCACGACTACTGCTACGCGACCGGTTTCGCCGGCGTCAACTGCCAGGAAACGCAGCAGATCGTCGACGACGCGAACGCCGGGGGCGCGACGCCCGTCTATACCGACGCCCGAGGGCGGGAAGTCGAAATCACGGGCCTTCCGACCACGTTCACGCAGGCTTCGGGCAACGCCGAGCTCCAGTTCAACGAGCTCGCCTACGACACCTCGTTCCAGGCCGACCGAGGGTTCGGCGAGCGGGCGAGCCTCCGCCTCGGCGTGCGCTATCAGGGCACGAACCACTCGATCCGGCATCTGAGGCTCAATCCAACACTCAACGGCCAGTATCGGCTGACCGAAAACACGGTCATCAGCGCGGGGGCGCAGGTCAATTTCCAGGATTTCGGCGATACGGAGCGCCTTCTGAGAAACGACGGCTCGACCTACCAGAGCGAGCTGACGATCTCGAACCCCTCGTTCCCGGATCCCTTCGACGGCGGAACTATCGAGATTACCGAGGAGACCGCGTCGCTGTGGGTGCTCGATCCGGACTATCAGGCCCCCTACAGCATCAACCCGCAGGTCAGCGTCACGCAACAGGTGCCGGGCAACATCCGGCTGAACGTCTCCTACAGCACGGGCTTCGGCGTCCACCAACGGCGGACCCGCAACATCAACGCGCCCTGGCCCGGCACGCCGCTTCCCGATTCGATCCGAGACCTGCCTTCCGACGAGCGGCGGGAAGCCATCGACCAGATGCGGCCGTACTACCCGATCGTCGGCAACATCACCCAGATCGAATCGAGCGGACGGTCCTCCAGCAGTAACCTCAGGTTCCGCGTCCAGCCGCGCGGCAACTTCGATTTTCTCGGACTCCAGCTCTCGGGCAACTTCGACTACAACTACCGCCGCGCGAGCAACGACAACGACTTCAACAACCCTTACATCCGCGAGTGGGGCCCCGCGCGGCGCAGCCACGAAGTCCGGTCGCAGTTCCGGATCCGGACGCCGCGCGAATCCGCCGGGGAGGGCTTCCTCCACCGCCTGGCCGCGGTCACCTACCTGGGCACGAACTTCAACTTCAATTTCAGGGCCAGCACGGGCAACCTGTACAGCATCAACAGCGGCACGGATCTCAACGGCGATCAGTCCAGGCGCGACCGGCCTCCGGGCGTGGTCCGCAACACGGAAACAGGACCGGGAAGCTGGAACCTCGACATGACCTTCACCAGGGAACTGCGTTTCGGCGGCGGCGACGGCGCGGGAGACAGCGCCGGTTTCGCCAGCCCGTCCCCGGAACAGCGCGTCCGCCTGCAGGCCCGCTTCAACAACCTGCTGAACCACAGCCAGCCGCGCGCCTACAGCGGCGTCCTGACCTCCCCGCTGTTCGGCCAGCCGACCGGTTACTCGGGAGGGCGGACCGTCAGTCTCTCGATGAATCTGGATTTCTGAGAAGTCCGCCGCCTCCGCGCCGTCTGAGACGCCACCGCAGACCGTGACTCCCCGACTATTCCTTTGCAAATAAAGGTGCCGTCGGAGAGAATCAGGCCAAAATGTCCTGTCATCCAAAAAGACGATCGAGTTGTCTGGCCGACGCGGCGCTGGCGCTGGGCCTCGCTTCGGCGGCGCCGTCGGCCGCGCAGGAGGCGCCGAGCGCCCCGGAAGTCCGGGCCGTTCTCGATCAGTACTGCGTCGGCTGCCACAGCCAGCGGCTCCAGACCGCCGGCCTCGATCTCGGGAGCCTCGACCTCGACGATGCGGGCCGCCACGCCCAGACGTTCGAAAAGATCATCGCGAAGCTCCGCGCCGGCTCGATGCCGCCGCCGGCCCATTTTAGATCGTCTGATCGGCCATTGCGATACACGAAAAGCCGGGCCTGCGACCCGAAGGGGCCGCGGCCAACGCCCGAGGGGTGTGGTTTACCTCAGGGGGCAGGTCGTCGCGATCGGAGGAAGTGTCTTCACTTTTACGTCGCTGGGACGCTCCATGAACAGTAGAGACGCGCTCGCGACGCTGCTCTCGCTCGCCATGACATTCGTGCTGTCCGCGGAGGTCGCGCTACCGCAGAGTCCGGGCGGCGGTGTCGCTTCCTTCAGTCTTGAAATAGGCGGAACGGTCCTCGACCCCGGCTCCGGTCAGCCCTGGCCCGGCGCGGAAGTGCGATTGCTGGGTCCGGCAGAAACGGCACAGGGTGCATTCACTCAGTTCATACTGCATTCGGCACTTGCGAGAGGACGGGCAGTGACGACGGACCGAAACGGAAGCTTCAGCTTCTCGGGTCTGACTCCGGGAAGTTATCACCTCAGTGCCACGTACCCGGACGATGGCGATTCGATATCCCAGGGAGGCACGGGCACGAGCCGTTCGTTGGGGCCGGGGGATTTTTCGTTGGGGGCGGGAGATCCCCGTGTCGAGATGACCCTGTCGGGGGCCGACGGAAACCGGGAAGGGCTGAGCCTCTGGCTGGTTCCGAGGGCGCGGGTCTCGGGAAGAATTACCGGTCCGGCCGGGGCTCCAGTCAATGGCGTGACCGTGCTGGGTTTCACCGTGACATGGCGCTTGGGCCAGCAGGAGATGGCCTCCGCCGCTGGCGCGCGAACCGACAGCGACGGACATTTCGAATTGATGCTACCGGAGGGAACGTACTACATCTCGGCTATGCCGACAGCGCAAAGCGAAGGAACTTCTCCCTGGTTTTATCCGGGAGTCCACTATCCCGAGGATGCCGCTCCGCTGAGAGTATCGGCGCGAGTACCTTCCGGCATCGATCAGCCGGGCATCGACCTCCGGCTGAACTACACGGATCTGTTTCGCCTGCAGTTTCGCGTACCGGTTCCCGATTCCCTGCCGGGAGTTTCCGGGCCGCTGTCGGAGTATCGTGGAGACGAGCATCCTGTCGAGGTCTGGGTGCGGCCCCTTGGGCGGGGGCGGATTGTTTCCCCTGCGTACCGGATTGCCCTCGAGGTGCAGGAGAACGACACGTACCTGACAGCTCCGGTCGCGCCGGGCGAATACGAGCTCCTGATCAAGCATCCCCCGTCATTGTTCCGGTCGATCGCGCGAACACACAGTGGGGACGCAGCTCAGGCGGCCGCAGTCCTCAATCCGTTCGATCCCATTGCCCGGTTGCGTGTCACGGTCGATGAACGGGCCGAAGAGAATCCACTGGATCTCGGCACGATCGAGGCGGGTCGCAACGCGGCAATCCAGGGTCGTGTGAACACGCGGACGCCGAAGGGCGACGCGATCGATCTCGGCGAGATTTTCGAAGGCGTCGGATTCCGGGATGTCGATTTTCTGAGCGTGGCCATGAGAGCCGTGTCCCCGGATGCCGACGGAGAATTCGTCGTGGACGGGTTCCATCCCGGCCTGTTCCAGTTCCGTCCTCCCGACGCCGGGCACCTGCGGCCGGGATGGTATGTTCGGTCCGTGACGAGCGGCACCAGGGATATCCTGAAGGACGGATTGCGGGTCGGGGACGGGTTTGTGAACCCGATTGAGATTGTCATCGCGGATGACGCCGGCGAAGTCGCCGGCGTGGTTCGCAATGCGGACGGGAACTTGGTTCCCGGCGCCAGAGTCGTGCTGGTCCCGCCCGTGAACCGGCGTGGGCCGCTGTCTCAGTTTCCCGTCGCGGTCTCGGACGCGAACGGAGGATTCGTCGTCGACCACGTTTCGCCGGGACAATACAGAATCCTGGCCTTCGATCATGCCGGACTTCCGGACGTACCCTATTCCTGGGGAGAGAATCCCGGGCTTCTCGGTGAGTTCGAGCGCATGTCCTTGGGGGATCCCAACCTGCTGCGGGAGTTCGAGACGCGTGGCGAGCAGATCACCCTGGACCCGGACGCCAGGATCATCGTCAATCTGGAGGCCGTCCCGTTCAAGTAAATCAGAGCCTCAGAGACGTTCCCGAGCCAGTTGCTCCTGCTCCTTCGAACAGACGATTCACCCGGTTTCCACACTGAAGGTGCCGCTCCTCGACCTCCGGCGCCTCTCCGACAAGGCGTTGGCCTCTGCAGTCGATGCCATAATCCGGAAGGCCGTGGCCGAACCGTTCGATTACGGAACCCATCCCCTGCTTCGCGTCCGGCTGATACGGATCGGAGACACGGAGCACAAGGTCCTCGTCGTCATGCCGCACGTCGTCGGCGACGGCTGGTCGGTGAACATCCACGTTCGGGAATTGCTCCACTTCCATGTCGCCGCTCGCGACGGTGCGAACGGGTCGCTCGGTCCAGTACGCCGCAAGATCGCGGGGGATTCCCGCCGACAAGCCGGGGATTGCGATTTCCTCGAGGCTTCCGCTCTGAGATTCCGGCGGGCGGAACCCAGGACGTGATTGGTCTCGCACATACTCAGGCCGGATACGAGGAAACGATCGTGGATGAGAAGTGTTGCAATGCGCTGAGAGCTGTCGCCGGACAAGCGCGGGTAACCGTGTCCATGTTCGTCTTTACTTGTTTCTGCACGTTCCTGCACTTGTCGAGCGGCGCGATGCGCTTCGCTGTGACGATCACGCAGGCGAATCGCACGCACCCGGACCTGGAGAATGTGTTCGGGTTTATCGCCAGCGGGCAGCGGATCTGCATGGCATACACGGAAGATCCAACGCTTGGTACCGTATGCGAACAGACGCGGAACGAGTTCGCTGAGGCCGCCCTTCGCCACGAGACGGACACTCGACGGCGTCCCCGCGACGGCGTCGGATTCGAGTCGAATCGGCTCGAAATGCCTGCCGTCCCCGGCTTGTCCATCGACCGGTTTCGGATGCTTCGCAGGCAGCGGGCCGAGTTCGGGTTGAAGCTCAAGGTCGACGACAGGCGTGAGGCCGGCATCGAGCTGGGGCTCGAATACTGCGTCGACTGCTTCTCAGTCCGCCATGGCGGCCGCGCTCCGCGACCTGAAGAAGATACTACAGCGAGCGATCGGGAATCCCCGCCTGCGCGTGTCTCAGCTCAGGGATTGCATGGATGGACCGACCGTTCCGGCGTAACGGAGCGGGCTTGTTGACAAGTGACAATTGTCACGGTTATGCTTGGAGCAGGTGATCAAGAGCTTTCGCCATCGGGGCCTTAAACGCTTGTTCGAGCACGATGACCGCAGCCTGATTCGCCCCGACCTCGTCGAAACGGTCGAGAATATTCTGTTCGTTCTCGACCAAGCCTTGAACGTGCAGGCTCTGGCCATCCCCCGGTACCGTCTGCATCCACTCAAAGGAGACCTCAAGGGGTATTGGTCGGTAACGGTCAAAGCGAACTGGCGCATCATCTTCCGCTTCGAGGAAGGCCACGCCTATGATGTCGAGCTCATCGATTACCATTGACGGAAAGGAGAAGTCAGCCGTGCCGATGAAGAGTCCGCCGCATCCGGGCCGTATTGTCCGGCAGGACTGTATCGAGGCGCTTGAACTGACGGTCACGAAAGCCGCCGCGCTTCTCGGTGTGACGCGTCAGGCCTTGAATAACCTCGTCAACGAGAGGGCGGGCATCTCTGCCGAAATGGCCATTCGCCTGGAAAAGCTCGGATGGTCCACGGCCGACCACTGGATGACGCTACAGGCCGCCTACGATTTGGCCCAGGCACGCCGTTCGCAGGATCAGATCAAGGTCGAGCGCTACGAGCCGCATCATGCCTGATTCGGTGAACCCGAAATCGCGGAGGGGGATACGGTCGCGCGCGATCACGACGTACACTTGAATACGCGATAGGTCCCTTTCCGGGCTTCCCACCGTGACGCCCCGACTATTCCTTTGCAAATAAAGGTGCCATCGGAGAGAATCAGGCCAAAATGTCCCGTCATCCAGAGAGACGATCGAGTTGTCTGGCCGGCGCGGCGCTGGCGCTGGGCCTCGCTTCGGCGGCGCCGTCGGCCGCGCAGGAGGCGCCCGGCGCCCCGGAAGTCCGGGCCGTTCTCGATCAGTACTGCGTCGGCTGCCACAGCCAGCGGCTCCGGACCGCCGGCCTCGACCTCGAGAGCCTCGACCTCGACGATGCGGGCCGCCACGCCGAGACGTTCGAAAACGTCATCGCGAAGCTCCGCGCCGGCTCGATGCCGCCGCCGGGAAGCCCGCGGCCCGAGGCGGCGGATTATCGTCGCGTGGCGGGATGGCTCGAGGCGGAAGTCGACCGCGCATGGCAGGCCGACCCCTTTCCGGGACGGATTGCCGCCGTCCACCGTCTGAACCGGACCGAGTACAACAACGCGATCCGCGATCTCTTCGCTCTGGATATCGACGTCACGCCGCTGCTGCCGGGCGACGAGACCGCAGACGGCAGCTTCGACAACTTCGCGGGGAGCCTCTCGATCTCGACGGCGCATCTGGAGCGTTACATGTCGGTCGCGCGCCAGGTCACGCGCATGGCGACCGGGCTGCCGCCTTCGAACCCGGTAGTCGAGACCTTCGAGATTCCGCTCCATGTTCTTCAGGACGACCGCCAGAGCGAAGACCTGCCGCTCGGATCGCGCGGCGGCCTGGCGATCCGGTACAACTTCCCGGTCGACGGCGAGTATGTGGTCAAGGTGAACTTGCAGCGTCAGTACCAGGCGTATCTCAAGGGCATGGGCTGGCCGCAACAGCTCGACGTCCGCCTGGACGGGCAACTCCTCGAGCGGTTCTCCGTCGGCGGCGAGGCCCCGGGCCAGCCAGCCGCGGCGAGCTTCGCGGGCGCGGGCGAGGTAGGTTTCGCCGGGGATCCCGACTGGGAAGAGTACATGCAATTGACCGGCGACGCCGGGATCGAGGTCCGCGTGCCCGTCCGGGCCGGACTGCGCGTCGTCGGCGTCGCGTTCGTCCGGGAATTGTGGGCGCCGGAAGGCCTGCCCCAGCCGCTGCAGCGCGGGCGCGTGATCGGAAACGACCAGGTGTACATGGACTACGCCAACGTGGGCTCGGTCGAGATCGGAGGCCCGTACCGGGTTTCGGGCGCTTCGGACACGCCGAGCCGGCGGGAGGTGTTTGTCTGCGAGCCCGGCGACGGGGCGACCGCGGCCGAAGAACGGGCGTGCGCGACGAGTATTTTGTCGCGGATGGCGCGGCGGGCTTTCCGCCGGACCGTTGCCGATCGCGACGTGCTCGCGCTGATCGGGTTCTTCGACACGGGCCGCGGGGACGGCGGGAGCTTCGAGGCGGGAATCCAGTTCGCGCTCGAGCGCATGCTCGTCGATCCGGAGTTTCTTCTTCGCGTGTATCGGGATCCTCCCGGTGTGGAAGGACCCTACCGCCTGAGCGACATCGAGCTGGCCTCGCGCCTGTCTTTCTTCTTATGGAGCAGCATCCCCGACGACCGTTTGCTCGGGTTGGCCGAGCAGGGACGGCTGGCCGATCCCCGGGTGCTCGAAGAAGAGGTCCGGCGAATGCTGGCCGATCCCCGTGCCGTTCGGACGCTCGTCGACGACTTCGCCGCGCAGTGGCTGAACCTGCGCCGTGTTGCCGAGGTCGTGGTCGATCCGGCGGTCTATCCCCACTACGACCTGAGCCTGATGGAAGGGTTCCGGCAGGAGACCGAATTCTTCGTCGCGAGCACGATCGAAGAGGACCGGAGCGTGCGCGACCTCATCGGCGCCGACTACACCTTCGTCAACGAGCGGCTGGCGCGGCACTACGGAATTCCCGGCATTTATGGCAGCCGCTTCCGGCGGGTGACGCTGCCCGTTTACGAGCAGCGCGGCGGCCTGCTCGCGCAGGGGGCATTGCTCGCGACGACGTCCTACCCGGACCGGACATCGCCGGTCCTGCGCGGGAAGTGGCTGCTGGACAACATACTCGCGCTGCCCGTGCCGCCGCCGCCACCGGATGTCCCCTCGCTTGAAGAAAGTGCGGCCGGGCGGGCGGCGTCGATACGCGAGCGGTTGGCCGCGCACCGCGAGAACCCATCATGCACTAGCTGTCATTCGGTGATCGACCCGCTGGGCTTCGCCCTCGAGAACTTCGACGTCCTCGGGGGATGGCGTACGATCGACGAATCGGGCCAAAGGGTCGACGCCAGCGGCACGACGGCCAGCGGCACTCCGGTCGACGGGCTGACAGGACTCAGGGCGCTGCTGCTCGACGAGCCGGAGAAGTTCCCGCACACGGTCGCCGGGAAGCTGCTGGCGTACGCGCTGGGCCGGCGGCTCGAGTACTACGATCAGCCCGCGGTCCGGAAGATCGTCGACGACGCGGCGGACGGCGACTACCGCTGGTCGTCGCTCGTTCTGGGCATCGTTCGGAGCGTTCCGTTTCAGATGAGAAGTCCCCTGTAAAGGAGTGACAAGGAGTCATGACGATGTTTCTGACTGGTAAATCCCTTTCGCGGCGCACCTTGCTCGGGGGTATGGGCGCGACCCTGGCGCTGCCCTTCCTCGAGGCCATGGTGCCTGCATCGAGGGCGCAGTCGAAGGCGACGCCCGTAAGACGCTTTCAGGCTTTCTATGTGCCCAACGGCATGGCGATGGAGTACTGGTCGCCCGAAGAGGCCGGGCCGGACTTCGCGCTCACCCCGATACTCGAGCCGCTGGAGAGGTTCCGGAGCCGGACGCTGGTTTTCTCGGGCATCCGGGCGAACTGGAACTATATCCACGCCGGGGCTTCCGGGACGTTCCTGACAGGCACGGCGCGGGGCGGACGCAACGAGATCGATATCGTTGCCGACGTATCGATCGACCAGCTCCTGGCCCGGCGCCTCGCCAGCGAGACGCAGGTCGCCTCGCTCGAGCTGTCGATGGACGTTCCGGCCAACGCGGGCGCCTGCACCGGCAGCCTGAGCTGCGTCTACACGCACACGCTCTCCTGGCGCAGCCCGACGCAGCCGCTGCCGATGGAATGGAACCCGCGCGCGGTCTTCGAGCGGCTCTTTGGCGACAGCGGCAGCACGGACCCCGCCGCCCGTCAGGCGCGCCTCGGCCAGCACAAGAGCATCCTGGACTCGGTCACGCTGAAGCTGGAGAGCCTTAGAAACGAGCTGGGACCCGGGGACCGGACACGGGTGGACGAATACACGTCGGCCCTCCGCGACGCCGAGCGGCGCATCCAGAAAGCCGAAGAACAGTCCGGCATCGAGCTGCCCGAGCTCGCCCAGCCCCAGGGGGCCCCCCCGGTCTTCGAGGATCATCTCGCGCTGATGCTGGACCTCCAGGTGCTCGCGTTCCAGTCGGACCTGACACGCGTCATCTCGTTCATGCTCAGCAAGGAACAGAGCGCGCGGCCGTATCCCCAAATCGGCGTGCCCGAGGCGCACCATCCGCTCTCGCACCATAACAACGTTCCGGAGCTGGTCGCCCAGATGTCGAAGATCAACCGGTATCATGTCGAGATGTTCGCGGGCTATCTTGCGAAACTGGCCGCGACTCCCGACGGAGACGGCTCGCTTCTGGATCACATGATGATCCTCTACGGCTCCGGGATCTCCAACAGCAACCAGCATTCCGGAGAGAACCTGCCGTTGCTTCTCGTCGGGGGCGGCTCGGGTCAGCTCCCAGGCGGCCGGCATCTGAAGTATTCCGACTCGCCCACGATCGCGAACCTCCTCATGGCGATCATGGACAAGATGGGCGTACCGGCCGACCGCGTCGGCGGCAGCACGGGCATTCTTCCTCTGGATATTTGAGAAATCCGACATGCAAACGCTGGCCCTCATCGCCGCGCTGATCCAGTTCTCGGCCGACCCGCCTCTGGTCGAGGCTGCAAGAAGCGGCGATGCCGAATTGCTCCGATCGCTGATCTCGGAAGGCGCGGATGTCGGCGCGACCGGCGGCGATGGCTCCACCGCGCTTCTCTGGGCCAGCTATCGCGATGACGTCGAAACCGCCGGCCTCCTGCTGGCAGCCGGCGCCGATGTCGACGCGGCGAACGATCTGGGCGCGACCCCGCTCTGGGCCGCCGGCCAGAACGGAAACGAGGCCATGGTCGCGATGCTCCTCGAGTCCGGAGCCGCTCCGAACCTCGCCCTCCTGGCCGGCGAGACACCGCTGATGGTCGCGGCCCGGTCGGGTTACGCCCCGATCGTCGACCGGCTGATTCAAGCGGGCGCGGACGTCGACGCGCGCGGGGCGCGCGATCAGACCGCGCTCATGTGGGCCGCGGCCGAGAAGCATCCCGAAGTCGTCGGCGTGCTCATCGCGCACGATGTCGACCTCCACGCCCGCTCCGAAGTCTGGAGCCAGGTGATGGCGGTCGATCCGCACGGGTATTCTGGCTACAACCGCGAGATTCCACACGGCGGCGACACCGCCCTCATGTTCGCCGCGCGCTCGGGCGATCTGGATTCGGTGAAGCTTCTGGTCGCCGCCGGCGCCGACGTCGACGACGCGGACGCCTGGGGTGTGAGCGCCACCACTCTCGCAGCCCATTCCGGTTTCACCGGGATCGTCGAGTTCCTGCTTGAGGAAGGCGCCGACCCCAACGCCGCCCCGAACGGTTTCACCGCGCTCCATGAAGCCATCATGCGCCGGGACGATCGGATGGTCGAGGCGCTGCTCGACCACGGCGCAAGCGCGAACGCGCCGCTTCTGACCTGGACGGCGACGCGGCGAACGGCCAACGACTGGAACTTCACGCCCGAGCTGGTCGGCGCGACGCCGTTCTGGCTGGCCGCGCGCTTCACCCAGCCCGCCGTCCTCGGCCTGCTCCTCGGGCATGGCGCCGATCCGCTCGTTGTCCATCATGGGGAGCGCGCCGTCGCGAATCGGGAGGGCACGTTCGACTTCCGGCGGGAAGAGACGACGGCGCTGATGGCTGCGGCGGGGATGGGCGGCGGCCGCGCGTGGGTGGAGCCCGACCGCGAGCAGCGCGAAGCGCTGACTCTCGAAGCCGTCCGGCTGATCGCCGGGCTGGGCATCGACCTCAACGCCAGGAACACGGACGGACGCACGGCGCTCGACGCCGCGGGGGGCCTGCGCTTCCAGAGCGTCATCGATTTTCTCGTCGAAAACGGCGCAGAGCCGGGAAGAGAACCGGAAGGAAACGAATAGGGGGCAACATGACGCGACGGACGGGTTTGGCTTTCGGAGCGATCGCGATCGCGGTCGTTCTCGTCGTTTTGGGCATCGGGATCGCGGATCCGGAAGACGCCCTGGCGGCACAGCGGGGACGGGGACGCGGAGGACCGCCGGCGCCCTGCGGTCCGGCCGGAGATCTGTCCGCGGAGCTTGGACAGAACGTCGCGGCCGATTCGCGCTGCTTCGAGCTCAGGATGTACTCGGCGGACCCCACTCGGGACGGCGTCGACGGATTCGCCGGCGGCATCAACGAGCTGCACCAGCGGTTCCGTGAGAAGGAAGTCGAGTTGTTCGAAAAGCACGGCGCCGAGATCATCGCCGTGTGGCAGGACCTCGGAGATCCGGCGAGGCTCATCTGGATGCTGGCTTATCGCGACCGCGCGCACCGGGAAGAGGTCTGGGCGGCCTTTTCGGCCGATCCCGAGTGGAACGAACTTCGACTCAGGCTCAACGTCCCGCTGACGGCATCGACCTACATGATGAGCGCCGCGGACTACTCGCCTCTGAAATGACCTCATGGCGCTGCTGACCGGGCTCGCCATCGCTCTCGTCGCCGCGCAGGCGGTCGATCGGGGGGCCATCCTCGATTCACCGGGCCAGGAATGGCTGACCTACGGGGGCGACTACGCCGAGACCCACTATAGCCCACTGGACGAGGTCGATCGCTCGACCGTCGGCCGGCTGGGTCTGGCGTGGGCGTGGGAGATCACCGGCACGGCGGGAACCCTCGAAGCCACGCCGCTGGTCTCGGACGGCGTTCTCTACGCCACCGGCACCTGGAGCCACGTGTTCGCGCTCGACGCCGCGACCGGCGCGCTCAAATGGCGCTGGGATCCGGCGATCGTCCGGAGCCGGCAGGACGGCGGGCCCAGCCTCTGTTGCGGACCGGCGAACCGGGGCGTCGCGCTCTGGGGCGACACGGTCTATGTCGGACTGCTCGACGGCCGCCTCGTCGCCCTCGACAAGGACACGGGCCTCCCGGAGTGGGTCGTCCAGACCACTCCGGTCGGGACCGACTACAGCATCACCGGCGCGCCGCGGGTGATCGACGGCAAGGTCATCATCGGGAACGCCGGCGCCGAGTTCGGCGTCCGCGGCTACGTCACCGCCTACGACGCGGAGACCGGCAACCAGATCTGGCGCTTCCATACCGTTCCCGGCAATCCGGCCGACGGCTTCGAGAACGAAGCCATGCGGCACGCCGCCCGGACCTGGTCGGGCGAGTGGTGGGTCATGGGGGGCGGGGGCACGGTCTGGGATGGCATGGCGTACGACGCCGAAGCCCACCTTCTCTATATCGGCGTCGGCAACGGGTCTCCCTGGAACCAGGGCATCCGGAGCCCGCTGGGCGGCGACAACCTCTACCTCGCCTCGATCGTCGCGCTCGATCCCGACGACGGCGAGATGGTCTGGTACTACCAGGTCACACCGGCGGACAACTGGGACTACACGGCCACACAGCCGATGATGCTTCTGGACCTTCAAATAGACGGACGCGA
>Ga0299906_10003553_pt1 | contig 12846 bp, 14 predicted proteins | sample RVTome_14_FD_200259 | JGI IMG/M metagenome (GOLD analysis project Ga0299906, IMG submission 200259) | Soil microbial communities from uranium-contaminated site in the Upper Colorado River Basin, Wyoming, United States - RVT145D125 (version 2) ...
CAGGGCCTCCGCGAGCCGCTCGTAATCCCACTTCGTGTGCACGGGGCTCGCGCCCCACAGGAGGTGACCGGAGAGGCCGGGCACGTCGCGTCCAAGGGGCGCACCGGCGTGGACGCCGCGCTCCAGCAGGCGCGGGCCGAGCCGGCCGCCGTCGCCGCGCGTGACGAGCTCGTTGTACACGGATCCCGTGAACCGATGCTCCAGACCGGCCTCCGCGAGGGTCCGCTCGAGCCTGGCGCCCGCCTCAAGGTTCTGGAGGCCCATCGTGCGCAGGCCCGAGCGTCCGAGGAGGCTCAGGTGGATCGCGGCCTGGACGGCCATGATGGCCTCGTTCGTGCAGATGTTGCTCGTGGCCTTGGCGCGGCGGATGTGCTGCTCGCGCGCCTGGAGCGTCATGACGTAGCCGCGGCGCCCGTCCGCGTCGCGGGTCGCGCCGATGATGCGGCCCGGCATGCGGCGCACAAGGGCCTCGCGGGTCGCGAAGAGGCCGAGGAGCGGACCGCCGAGGGCCGGGCCGGCCCCGAAGCCGGAGGCCTCGCCGACGACGATGTCGGCGCCGAGCGGGCCGGGCGGGGCCACGACGCCGAGGGAGGTGGGGTCGACCCCCAGGACGAAGAGCGCCCCGGCGTCGTGCGCCATGGCGCCGATCCGCGCGGCCTCGGTCTCGAAGACGCCGAAGAGGTTCGGGTTCTCCAGGTACACGCCGCTCACGTCGTCCCCGAGGCGCGCCTCGAGGTCGGCCAGGTCCGCCTGCCCCGTCGTGTCGTCGTATCCGTACGCCTCAAGCGTGATGCCCACGCCGCGCGTGTAGTTGGCAAGGACGCTGCGTTTCTGCCAGGACAGGTGCGCGGGGACGAGGAACCGCGTGCGCTTCGGGGCGCACCGCGTCGCCATGAGGCCCGCCTCGCCAAGCGCCGTGCTCCCGTCGTACATGGACGAGTTCACGACCTCCATGCCGGTGATGTCGGCCATGAGGCTCTGGTACTCGAAGAGGCACTGGAGGAGGCCCTGGCTCACCTCGGGCTGGTAGGGCGTGTAGGCGTTGATCAGCTCCTGCCGGTGGGCGACCGCCTGCACGGCCGCCGGCACCAACTGCGGCTTGAGGCCGCCTCCGAGGAAGACGGAGAGATGGTCGTAGGTGCGGTTGCGGTCCAGCACGCGACGGAGCCGCTGGACGAGGTGGCGCTCCGGCTCCGCTTCCGGAAGGTGCAGGCCCCGGATCCGCAACCGCTCCGGGATGTCCACGAAGAGGTCCTGGACGGTGTCCGCGCCGACGACGCGGCACATCTCGGTCTCCAGGGAGTCGTTCGGGATCAGGTGCACGCTGGCGCGACCGGAAGGAGGATATTAGTCTTGGCGGGGACCGCCGCGTGCCCGCCTCGGGTCTTCCTGGGCGGACGTCGTGGCCGGCTGGCCAGGTCGCGTCATCCTCGCTTGGCACGCCCAGGGTTCCTGCATCAAAGGGGGAGCTCGGACTTGGGGTCCGGGCAGTCTGTTTCCACGACCTCGTAGGAGACCTGAGGTACGGCGCCCGAAAGTGCCCAATCCAGGCTCAACGTGTCCGGCCGGTCGATGTTCTCGATGGCCGCCCACGCGGCATGCCACCCGCTCGACTCCGACGTGAGATCGAACTCGTGCAGGACGTCGCTGCCCGACCTCACCGTGAAGCGGTAATGCGCCTGGAGGTCGCCGTTCTCCGCCTCCAGCTTCATCGCCAGGTACGTCTTGTTGCCCGACACGGCGAACGTCTCAGTGCCCGAGTGCTCCACGGGGTGCGGCAAGGCGCCCGCCAGGGGCTCGGGTGCGAAACTGCGTGTGGTGATCGACAGGACCACCTCGCCCGCGAGGCACTCCTTTGTAGCCGTCGTCGCATCCCCGGCGGGCTCTGCAAGACCCTCGTCGGCGTCCAGGCATCCCGCGAGCGAGGCGACGAAAAGGACCACGAGCATCCGGCTATGCATGAGGGCATCGAGCGGGGCTGGCCCATATGTGGATTGCGGCGTCGTTGCCCCTTCGGGGCGGGCGCCGACGCTTTTTAGCCTCCGCGGCCGTTGGAGCGGCCATGCGCGCGTGGTGCGTTGCTGCGCTGCTTCTCACGCTGGCGGGCTGCATGGCATCGCCGATGCCGGCGGACGGGTGCACCGGACTGCGGGCTCGGGCACCCACGGCGGTCGCCCCCCTGGCAGTGCTCGCGGGCGACCCCCAGGACCTTGCGCACCGCTTGGCGGCGGCACTGGGGGACCCGGTCGTGGCCCCGGGCGACGAGGTGACGGAGGGTGTCCATCAGTGGTCGACCGGCAACGGATCCATTGGACAGACGTTCACGGGCAAGGAGCACCGCCTGACCTACATGTCCTACCACACGGAATCGGCGTGGACGGTGTGGGACGGCAGCGGCATGGAGGCCGATCTGCGCCGGGTGCTCGACGCCCTGGGCCTGGACCCGGCAGCCTACGTCTGGGAAGGCCCCGTGGAAGGTGACTTCGCGGACAGCGTCGCGGTGTACGCGCGCCAGGAAGGGATCCGCAACGGGTGGTGGCGCGTGCAGGTCACCTACGAGGACGAGCCATGGGACGACGGCCCTCCTTGGCAACAGGTCATGATGAGCGGCACCCTCGACGCCGCTGCGGTGCCGCCCCTGCTGCCGGACGACGAGCTTCGCGACATCGCGGAGCGCAACGCGCGCTGCGACCTGCAGGACCAGGGGGGACCGCCGACGCTGCGCGTCACGGCCACCGAGGTGGATGCGACGTCGTTCTGGATGCAGGGCGCTCCGGCCAAGTACGTCACGGTGGAGGTCGAGGAATGCGGCGGGTACTACATCCTCGACGCGGCTTCGGGCGCCGTCCTGGAGGGAAGCGTGGCGGCGGTGTGCCCGTACGTGGAGACGTGAGGCGCCGTCGTCGGCGGTCTTGGGCATCGGCCCTACCGGACCGGGAGCCTGAACGGGCGCTCCGCGACGGCGCCGCACCGCGCGCAGCGACCGGTCGGCAGCAGGATCGTGCCACCGCAGGCGCAGGTCGGGCATCCCTCGGCCTGGCTCCGGTGACGCGGCTTCATGGAAAGGCATCCGCCGCGCTGGTTCTTGGCCCTGACGGGAGGCCCTAAGGGCCGCGGTGCCGTGGCGGGCCGCGTGGCCACCGACCGCACCTTGCTCCTCGTCAGCGGCCTCCTCGCCGTGGCCTTCGTGCCCGTCGGCCGGTCCGAGGGATGAACTGAGGGGTCCGGACGACGCGGCCGGGCGCCGATGCCGCGGCTCGCGCCGGTGACGAGGGCGACCTGGCCCTCAAGCCGTTCGTGGGGCGGGACCTTCATGGGCCCCGCACGGCCTCTGCCGGCCCTTCAGGCTTGTCCACGAGACGCGTGCGGTCCCGCGGACAGTACGCGGCCGCCGGGTCCCGCGTGGACCATCCGCAGGCAGGGCACCGGACGGGGGGCGCCTGCCGCCGGCCGAACGGGAACCAGAGGAACGGGAAGAGCAGGAACAGGAAGAAACCGGGGAACCCGAGGGTCCACAGGGCCACCGTCAGCGCGACGCTGGCGGCGAGGCCGGCCAGGAAGACGACCCAGCGGAGCCTCATCCTTCCAGCGTGGCCTGGTAGTCGTCCGCCGACAGGAGCGTCTCCCGCGCCTGGTTCGGGTCGGAGAAGCGGATCTTCACCAGCCAGCCCTCCCCGTACGGGTCCTGGTTCACCAGCTCCGGTGCATCCTCCAGCTCCTCGTTCACGGCGACCACCTCGCCGCCGAGGGGCATGTACAGGTCGCTCACGGACTTCACGGACTCCACGACGCCGAACTCCTCGTCCATGTCGAACTGGGCGCCCACGGCGGGCAGCTCCACGTAGACGATGTCGTTCAGGGCCTTCTGGGCGTGGTCCGTGATCCCCACCGTGGCCTCTTCCCCTTCGAGGCGGACCCACTCGTGGCTCTTCGTGTAGAGCAGTTCGGACGGCGTCCTGGACACGCTGGCGGCGAGCAGGAATCTCCTTTTAGGCCCTTGCACCAGAACACCTGGACAGGGACGCCCCTCCCGAAACGGCCAAATGGGGGACCCGACTGGGCGGGCCTTGCCCGGACGTAGCTCAATAGGCAGAGCGGTGGACTGTAGATCCGCAGGTTGCCGGTTCGATTCCGGTCGTCCGGACCTCCTCACTTCGTTCGTCGGACCGGCCGACGAGCGCGAAGGCCGCCCCCGGCGACCTCCTTGGCGACGGGGCGCAGCGGCGCCCCGCCGCGCCGTCCGGACCCCTCAAGTGCCGGCCGGAGGCCGGGGCCCTGGCAAAGGAGGGCGGCCACGTGTGGGTCACAGACCACGACCATGCCATGTCATCCGCCGCCGAGCCCCGCAGCGAACACCACGTCCTGGATCTGGCGGAGCGCTGCCCGGAGGGCAGGCCCTGGCTCGTCGAGGTCCTCTCGCTCCGCTCGGGGGCGGCGCTGCCGCGCCGCCGTTCCAACACGCTTCTTCGTCGATCTCGGTGACGCGGACGGATCCATGTTCCATGATCGGGGGCTGAAACCGACACGATGCATCCTTGACGGCGCTGACGCGGGCCGATCGTGCCGCCACGGATCTTCGGGTCGAGGCGGCCGAACCGGTCGGGCCTCCGGGGAGGCGGATCGGCGGATGCACCGACCGGATGCCTCCACCATAAAAATGTATTGCTCAGAAAGAACCATCCTTGGATAGTTCCGGACATGGATGGCTCCTCGCTCGCCCCTCCTGTTGCCCTCCTGTTGGAATCCGGCAGTCTAATGAACCCCGCGACCAGTTGCCACGCAGGGATGCACCATGCCCTACGAACACAAGACCGACAAGGGAACCTACGTGCTTCACAGCCGCAACGTCGAACTCAAGGGCGGCCGAAGGCAGACCATCTACTTCTTCAGCAAGAAGGGGAACACGCCGGCAAGCGGCGACCCCTGCGAGATGCCGACGGGCAAGAAGGTCGGCGTCAACTCCCGCACGGGTCTCCCCTACCTGGCCAACAAGTAGGCCTGGACGGCCTCCCTTCCCCCTTCTTTCCTTTGATCACCCTGCGCGCCGTGCCATGAGTCTCCGGCCCACGGAGACGAGGATCAGCGTGCAGGCCAGGACCACGGGCAACAGGAGCACGCCGACCCACGCGCTCTCGCTCGTGGCGAACAGGAGCCGGGCCAGCAGCATCACGGCCACGAACAGGAGCAGCATCACGCCTCCCCGCAGGCCCTGCCACGCGACCAGGGCCACGCCCAGGAGCGGCGTCACGATGAGCGCGACCACCATGCCCGTGCCGGTGGGCTCCAGCATGAGCCGGCCGAGGACGACCGCCAGGAGGAAGAGGAGCACCACCCGGACGGCCAGGCGGAGGGGGCGGCCTTCGGTCTCCGGCGAAGTCTGCACGCCCGCGCATTCGGCGATCGACCATCAACGTTCGCAACGGTTCAAGTACTTGGCCGCCACCTGGCCCTCCCATGAACAGCAACCAGATCAGCGCCGTCCTCATCGGTGGCATCCTCCTTGGCATCTGGTTGTTCCTCGCGCTCTTCAACGAGCACTTCGGCACCGAGTGGGGCCTCTGGGGCCTCTTGGGCCTGGTCATCGCGGGCGGCATGTACGGCGTGCGCCTCGCCACGTCGGGCCTCCGGATCGTCCTGTGGATCGTCCTCGGCATCGCCATGGGGATGCTGGTGGCCGGCTTCTTCACCGACCCCGAGCAGTACCAGATCCTGGGTGCGTTCGCCACCATGACGGGCGCGGGCCTCATCGCCCTCGTCGCCCCCACGCCGCAGGACCTGGAGCGCGAGCGCCTCGGGACCTGGATCGTGGACGAGGAGACCCGGGAAGGGCAGCAGGCCTGACCGGTTTCCGAAGCTCCGGCGACGAGCGAAGCGGAGGACCCCCCGGCCCCGAGCAGGCCCCGTTCTCGTCCCTGGACGCGGAGCGGGCGGGGACGGCGGCCCGCAGGGCCGCATGGATGGGGCCGACGAGGGGACGGCGGTCCGGAGCGAAGCGGAGGACCCCCCGGCCCCGAGTAGGCCCCATTCTGTTCCCCCGCGCCTCCTCGCGGAGACGGGGCTTGCGGCATCCGACTGAGCGTCGCATGACTTGCACCCGGGTGCACGTGGCCGTTTCAGCAGATCCCGGAAGAGCGTCCGGCGCAGACCGCCTTCACCCTCCTCCCGGGCTGTGTCGTCTCTGCTCCCGTGCGGCCGGTCTCCCGGCCCCGCCTTGTGGCGGACCTGACAGGTGTGGGGACCTTCCTCACTGCCGAAGGCAGCGTGAGCCGCGCTGGGGCGAGGGGGTCGATCCCGGTGGAGGCGACCGGCTTGAAGAAGATGCCGCCGCGGGCGCCCGCGGAAGCCGCCGCGCCATGGACCGCGGCTCCCACCACGCCCCGCCCCAAACCCCTATACCGCCGGGGGCGTGCGCGGCGCCGGTGAAGGAGTCCCTCCACGCGTTCTACCGCAACCACCGGGTCGTGCGGCCCACGACTCCGATGCCGGCCGCGCATGTCCCCGTGGAGCTCGTGTGCTTCGACATGGACGGGGTCCTGATCGATGTGGGCAGCTCGTGGGTCATGGTGCACCGCCACTTCGGGGTGAGCAATGAGGCGAGCCTCCAGGCGTACCTGAACGGCGAGTTCGACGATGCGGAGTTCATCCGGCGGGACGTTCGTCTCTGGCTGGCCCAGAAGCCGAGGATGCGCCGCGAGGACTTCGAGGCGATCTTCGAGGACCCGCCGTTCATGGACGGCGTCGAGGCGGCGGTGGAGGCGCTCCACCGCGAGGAGGTGGAATCGGCGATCGTCTCGGGCGGCGTCGACGTCCTCGCGGAGCGGGTGGCGGAGCGGCTTGGCATCCACCACGTGGCGGCCAACGGCTTCGTGTACGACGCGGAGGGCCACATGACGGGCGAGGGGGTCGTGAAGACGCCGCTCAACGACAAGGCGCGCCCGGTCCTGGAGTTCGCGCGGGAACTGGATATCCCGCTGGAGCGCGTGCTGTGCGTCGGCAACAGCCTGCCGGACATCAGCATGTTCGACGTGGCGGGCCGCAGCATCGCGTTCCATCCCGAGGACGACTACACGCGCGAGCATGCGACGTGGATCATCGAGGACGGGCCGCTCCACCAGATCGTGCCGCTGGTGCTGGAGCCGGGACGCCACCCGCCGACGCCGCGGCCGGAGCAGGCGGCGCACCACCCGCGGCCGTGGAGCCTGGCGGAGCCGGGTCAGGGGACGAAGACGCCGGGCTCCCAGTAGAACCGCGCATGGTCGACCCGCCCGTCCTGGTCGAACGACAGCACGGTCACACCATCGGCCTGGAAGGGGCCGTCCCTTTCCCCGACGGCGCGCCACGAGGCGAAGACGAGGTTGCGTCGCGGCACGGCCTCCTTCAAGTGGAACTCGAGGCCGTGGAACCCGGCGTGGACGCGCTGCCACCAGGCTGCGAAGTCGTCGCCGGCGCACTCCTCCGACCACCCGTCGGCCCCGACGCGCCCGCGCGGCGAGAGGAGCCCCGCCAAGCGGACCCGGTCGCCGCGCCCGAGGGCGTCGAAGAACGTATGGGCGAGGGGCGGCAGGTCCATGCGGCGGCATCGGCTCGTCATCATTAAGGCCGCGGGGCGGGTGGGCGGCCGCCATGGTCCAGATCGTGCCGGTCACGCGCAAGCAGGTCCAAGCGGACACGTTCATCGTCGGGGTGGACGGCGACCGCCGGGCCCCCGGGCTGGAGGCTTTGGGCATCGACCATGCGCACCTGAAGCGCATCCTCTCGGACTCCGCCGTGTCGTTGGGGTACAAGACGGTCCGGGCCGTTCCGCTGGAGAAGGGCTGGGCGGTGCTCGTGGGCCTCGGCGATGTGAAGAAACTGACCCAGGAGAAGATCGGGTCGCTTGCCAACGCGGGCGCGCGGGCCGCCGCGGGACTTGGCGCGGAGCGGGCGGCGACGACCCTCCTTCTCGACCTGGGCCACGACCCCCAGGGGGCCGCGCAGGCGATCGCGCACGGGGCCGTCATCGGCGCACTGGACTTCGACCAGTGGAAGTCGAGGAAGGAGAGGCGCGAGGAGAGACGCGAGCAGGGCGACGGCCGCCTCGCGGCGCTGGAGGTCGTGCTGCCGGACGGCCGCGCCTCGACGTCGCTGCGCCGGGCCCTGAAGAGCGCGGCCGTCGTCGCGGAGGCCGTGAACGACGCGCGCCTGCTGGGGAACACGCCCGCGAACGTGGCGACGCCGAAGTGGCTCGTGGACGAGGCCCGCAAGCGCGGTCGGAAGCACGGCTTCAAGGTCAGCGTCAAGTCCCGCGCCGCACTGCGCCGGGAGGGCTTCAACGCGATCTGCGCCGTGGGCCAGGGGTCCGTGAACGAGGAGCAGCTCATCACGATGGACCACCATCCGGCGGGCGCGAAGCGCACCATCGTGGTCGCCGGAAAGGGCATCTGCTTCGACTCGGGCGGCATCTCGATCAAGCCCGGGGCGAACATGTGGGACATGAAGTACGACAAGTGCGGCGCCTGCAACACGATCGCGCTCATGACGACGCTGAAGGCCCTCAAGGTGAAGCACCGGGTCGTCGGCATCGTGGGCGCGGCGGAGAACATGCCGAGCGGCACCGCGCAGCGCCCCGGCGACATCATCACGGCCAAGGACGGCACGACCATCGAGGTCCTCAACACGGACGCCGAGGGGCGCCTCGTCCTGGCCGACGTGCTCGCGCACGGCCGCACGTTCAAGCCCGACTGGATGTGCGACATGGCGACGCTGACGGGCGCCTGCGCCGTGGCCGTCGGCGACACGTACGTCGCGGTGCTCTCCAAGGACGACGCGCTTGCCGAGTCGTTCGTGGCGGCGGCCCGGACGGCGGGCGACAAGGCGTGGCGGCTGCCCCAGGGCGAGGAGTTCGACGAGGCCAACAAGGGCACGTACGGGGACCTGCAGAACATCAGCACGACGAACAAGGCGGGGACGTGCGTCGGCGGTTCCTTCGTCGGGCACTTCGCGAAGGACACGCCGTTCGTGCACCTCGACATCGCCAGCAAGGCCTGGACCAACGGCATGGACTACTTCAAGAAGGGCCCCACCGGCGCCGGCCTGCGCATCGTGCTGCAGCGGATCCTCGACGAGTGAGGCGGCTGCCTCCAGGTTCCGCGGGGCGGAGGCAGGCGAAGGGAGCGGTGGGGGCCATGGGCCGGATCCGTTGCCGCGAAGGGGATGCCACGGGGCCGCGATGCGCGTCTCCCTGCCGCCGCCTCCGCTTGCGACCCCGTGGCGCGTGGTGGTCGTCGATGCGTGCCCAAGAGCCCCGGGGGGCCGAAGGGATGCGGAGGCGGCGGGTGCTTGCCAGGCCACGCCCGGCAAGTTGGACATGCAGGGCGCCCGGTATGGCGGTTGGCTGAAATCGCGGCGTAGGGACGGGGACCGTGCCGCCAGGACGCCGAACATCATCGCGCGGTCCGGCGCGGGAAGGACCGGAGGGCCCGGTCCGGGAGGGCAGCCTAGATGTCCACGGGCGTCCGACGGCCCCACCATGGCGACGCAAGCGCAGAAGGAGGCGGCACGGAAGAACGTCGAGAAGGCCCGCGAGGCCTGGAAGGGGATGTCCGCGGAGGAGCGGGCCGGGCGCCGGCCCGAGGGAAAGGAGCGCAGGGGGCCCGGCGAGGGGGGAGGCGGGGACTACTACCACGTGGCCGTGCGGGACGACAGCGGATTCAAGACGTTCCGGACGCACGACGTCGGGGACTCCGGCCGCGTCCAGCGGGTCGCGGGCCAGCGGAAGAGCGGCTCCTGGGACACCGTGAAGTGGCTCATCCCGAAGGACGAGGCGCACGTCGAGAACGGCTACCTCCAGGGCGACACGGCGGACGTCCGGAAGGTCCTCGACCGGCTCGGCTCGAAGCCCCGGCACCAGGAAGGCGACCGGTTCAAGGCGGAGCCGCGCCCGGATCTGCCCGAGGAGGAGAAGCCGACCGAGGCCCAGAAGCGGGCACGCCAGGAGAACATCCAGAAGGCGCAGGAAGCCCGGCACTGAGCGCGGCGCGGCCGCGCCCGCGGACAGGTCGTAGGCATGGCAAGGGCCCCCGTTGAACGTTCGAACCAATCCAAACGTTTAGGTGGGCGGCCGACCCATCCCTTCCCGTGTCCGCCCAGGAGTTCGACATCTACCAGGGGCCCTCCGGACCCACGGCGGTGACCCATCCGGTGCAGCGCCAGATCCTGGACGCCCTGGCGGAGGCGGACCGCCAGTTGCCGGACCTGGTGGCGATCACGGGGCGGTCCAAGCCCACCCTCTCCGGGAGCCACATGAAGGAGCTCTTGAACCGCGACCTCGTGGTCGAGCTGCCGCACCCCAGCGACAGCCGGCGCAAGGTGTACCGCCTCAACGCGACACGCCTGGGCGCCTCGGCGGTCCCGGTGGACGCCCTGCGGCGCGCGGTGCAGGGGTACGCGCACGCGGCGCCAGGGGGCCTTCCCCTGCCGTCGGCCCTCCAGGTGCTGGCGGCTGCGCCGGCGGACGCGGACCCGGGCGTCCTCCGTGCCCAGGCGCGTGCGCTGGGGCGGCTCTGGGCGGGGCAGGTCCGTGGCGACACGCCGCGGGCGTTCGCTGTGGCCTTCGCCACCTTCGCACAGGAGCAGGGCCTGGCCGAGCACCTGCAGCTCGATTTCGAGCGGCTGACCTTCCGCTGCCGCCCGGGCAGCGCGGCGGAGACGGTCCCGGCGGGGCGGCTGGCCGAGCTGCTTGCCGGGATGGCCGAGGGGGCGGCGCAGGTGCACGGCCTGGACGGGGTGGCGTTCCGGACGCGCAGCGAGGATGGCGTGTTCCAGCTCGAACCTTATCGTTCGTGAGATAACGAACCAAATGTTTATCGAGGCATGCCGCCATGCCGTCGCCGGTGCCCATGTCGGAATACGCCACCCTCCCGGACACGACCCGCCTCCTGCTCGAGCCCCGCACGTACTGGCGGATCAGCGCCTTCGCCCTCGCGGCCACCGCGCTTCTCGGGATCGTCCTGAACGCCATCGGCCAGGGTGCGCTCCTGGCCCCCTTCCTGGCCTTCGACTGGACCCACAACGTCGTCCATGCGGCCCTCGCCGGCGCGGCGTTCCTCTTCGGCTTCGGACGCGTGCCCGCGACCGCCGTGCGCGCCTTCGCGGTCGTGTTCGGCATCGTCTACGGCGCCCTGGGCATCCTCGGCCTCTTCGTGGCCGACCTCGGGATCCTCCACCTCGAGCTGGGCGAGAACCTGGTCCACATCGTCCTCTCGGCGTGGGCGCTTGCCGCCGGGCTCACGGGCAAGGCCTGAAGGCCAGGGACCCTACGCTGGCTCCCACAGCTCGACGTCGTGCCCGTCCGGTGTCCGCGTCCACGCGAAGCGACCCATGCCCTCGTATTCGCGCGGCCCCTCCACGGCGTCGCCCGCCTCGCGCAGTCGGGCCATCACCGCATCCAGGTCGTCCACCGCGAGGTTGCACATCATCGGCTGGCGCCCGTAGGGCTCGGCCGTGACCTCACCGGGGGGCGGCGCGGGCGCCGCGTCCGTCGCCGGCATGACGCCGACCACGCTGACGGCGCCCTCGCCGAACTGAAGGTACGCTCCGTCGCCGTTGCGCTGCATCCGCCACGCGAGGCGGTCCTCGAGCCAGCCGATCAGCCGCTGCGGGTCGCGAGAGGCGAGGAAGACGCCGCCGACGTGGGCCATGGCCGGGGATGGTCGGACCGCGTTTGAGGGTTCCCCGCCCGGCGGCCCAGGAGATCCGGTGCCGTTGCCGTCCGCCGCCGCGAGCCCACGACCGGCGCCCGACCTGCCAGCACCTTCGGCGGCCTTTCAAATAGGAGCTTCGCCTAGGAGCCGACCATGGTCATGGACGGGCTTGGGGAGTCCCTCCGCAGCACCCTCAAGAAGATCGCCAACGCCGGCCACGTCGACGCAACGCTCGTCAAGGAGGTCGCCCGGGACATCCAACGGGCCCTCCTGCAGGCGGACATGAACGTCCGGCAGGTGCTGGAGCTCTCCAAGACCATCGAGAAGCGCGCCCTGGAGGAGAAGCCGCTTCCCGGCATGAGCAACCGGGAGCATGTGATCCGCATCGTCCACGACGAGCTCGTGAAGCTCCTCGGCGATCCTCGCCACATCCCCCTCAGGAAGCAGACCATCATGCTCGTCGGCCTCTACGGCCAGGGCAAGACGACGACGTGCGGCAAGCTCGCGAACCACTTCAAGAAGAAAGGCATGCGCGTCGGCCTCATCGCGGCGGACGTGCACCGCCCCGCCGCCCACGACCAGCTCCAGCAGCTCGCGGACAAGGTCCAGGTCTCCTTCTACGGCGAGAAAGACAGCAAGGACGCCCCGGGCATCGTCCGCCGCGGCCTGGAGGAGCTGAAACGGAAGCACGACATCATCCTCGTGGACACCGCCGGCCGGGACAAGCTCGAGCAGAGCCTGATCACGGAGATGGAGGACATCTTCGCGGCCGCGAAGCCGGACGAGAAGTTCCTCGTCATGGACGCCGCCGTCGGGCAGCAGGCCTCCAGCCAGGCCATGGCGTTCCACGACGCCGTGGGGCTGACCGGGGTCGTCATCACCAAGCTCGACGGCACGGCGAAGGGCGGCGGCGCCCTCTCCGCGGTGGCCGCGACGAAGGCCCCCGTCGTCTTCATCGGCACCGGGGAGCACGTCGATGAGCTCGAGCCCCTGGACCCGAAGCGCTTCATCGGCCGCCTGCTCGGGATGGGCGACCTGGATGCGCTTCTGGAGAAGGCGCAGGAGGCGACGAAGGGCACCGACGCCGAGAAGATGGCCCGCAAGATGATGACGGGCAAGTTCACCCTCAACGACATGCGCGCCCAGATGGACATGATCGGCAAGA
>Ga0299906_10003554_pt1 | contig 12845 bp, 12 predicted proteins | sample RVTome_14_FD_200259 | JGI IMG/M metagenome (GOLD analysis project Ga0299906, IMG submission 200259) | Soil microbial communities from uranium-contaminated site in the Upper Colorado River Basin, Wyoming, United States - RVT145D125 (version 2) ...
CGACGCGTGGACACTCGAAGATGCAGACACGGCCGCCGTTCAGTTCTCCCAGTACGCCCTTGGTGAGGCGGGGGCGCAGCTTCGCGACCAGATCCCCCCGATACGTCTGGATCAGGATGGCCACGCCAACCCGGCGAAGCAGCTGGGTGCTGTGCAAGCGGACCTCGACCCACAGCTTCATGCTGTCGCGCTCCGGTACGACGTCCACCTTCAGTCCGTCCAGCGACAGGCCGGAGGTCGCATCGGCAATCGGCAAATGGGAGGCGTCGTTCTCCTCCGGCCGCAGCTCGTTCGCCTCATACGCCGCGGTCACCGAGTCGGCCTCCCCGAATGCGACCACTCGGCCACCGCGGAGCTCCAGGCACACGCCGCAGAGTTTCCGGATGTATGCCATGTTGTGGCTGACGAAGAGGACGGTCCGTCCCTCCCGGGCGACCTCGCTCATCTTCACAAGGCACTTGCGCTGAAACGCGGCGTCCCCGACAGCCAGCACCTCGTCGAGGAGGAGAATCTCAGGTTCGAGGTGGGCGGCGACGGCGAAGGCCAGACGCACGTACATTCCGCTTGAATAGTGCTTGACCGGCGTGTCCACGAACGTTTCGATCCCCGAGAAGTCCAGGATCTCGTCGAGCTTCCTCGCCAGCTCGGCCTTGCGCATGCCGAGGATTGCGCCATTCATGTAGATGTTCTCGCGTCCGGTCAGCTCGGGATGAAATCCCGTTCCCACCTCCAGGAGGGAGCCCATCCGACCGTGGATCTCCGCGTAGCCCTCGGTCGGCTCCGTGATGCGAGAGAGGATCTTCAGCAATGTGCTCTTCCCAGACCCGTTGCCGCCAATGACGCCCACCACCTGGCCCCGCGAGATGTCGAAGGAAACGTCACGAACGGCCCAGATGTGGCTCGCGCTGCGACCCGGGCCGGATGCACGGCGGCCCAGGAGGCGATCGAGCAGGACGCCCGCGCGGTCGCGTACGGTCGTGTGGCTCTTCCGGGCTCCCAGACGGTACCGCTTGCCAATGCGCTCGACACGCACGACGGTCTCAGCCATCGGCGGTCGCCTCAAACGACATCGGTGATCGTGCCCTCCATCTTGCGGAAATACACCACGCCGCCGACCAGCAGCAGCACGAGGCAGGCGACCGGCGCCAAGAGGGTCGCGCTCGGCGGTCCGCCCTGTCCGGTCAGCGTCCAGCGGAACCCATCGATCACGACGGCCATCGGGTTGAGCCCGTAGAGCCACTGCCACGTCGCGGGGACGAGGCTGGTCGGATAGATGACCGGTGACAGGAACATCCACACCTGGATCACGATTGGAACTGCGAAGCGTACATCACGGTAGATGGCGTTCAGCGCCGACAGCCACACGCCGAAGCTCAACGCGGTGAGGACCGCGAGAAGCAAGAACAGGGGAAGCGCGAGGATCCGCCATCCGGGCGTGAGCCCATAGAACAGCATCATCCCGACGAATACGGCGAATCCAAACGCGAAGTCGATCAAGCCCGACAGAACGGCCGAGACCGGCAGGATCAGTCGCGGAAAATACACCTTGGTGATGACGCGTTGTTGCTCCGCGACTCGGTTCGTCGCGAGGGTCAAGGCGCTCGAGAAGTAGATCCACGGGACCAGCGCGCTGTAATAGAAGATCGGATAGGGAAGACCATCGGAGGGCAAGCGTGCGAATCTCCCGAAGATGACGCTGAAGACGATCATCATGAAGAATGGATGCAGGATCGCCCACCCGGCGCCGAGCAGCGTTTGCTTGTAGCGGATCTTGACGTCGCGCCAGATGAAGAAATAGATGAGCTCTCGTGATGCCCACACCTCACGGAGATTGAGATCAAACCACTTACGAGCAGAGATCACGACCATGTCAGAGGGGACGCTGCTCACCGGTTGGTCCTGCACCGCCCGGGGACGCCCGCGCTCACGCCGCACTGTCCCGGTCGACGCGCGCGCATGGAACAGCCCACCGGCAGCTCGGCGCTTGCTCGGGACACGAGGTGAGAGCCTCCGCTCGGCCAGATCCCCATGCGTGTTCAAGACTTGAACATAGACCGTCTGCCACAGTCAAGCTAAACCGCCGCCGCGGAGAGCCGACGTCCCTGCGCCACCTCGCTCACGTCCAGTCGAAGCTCGTGCCCAGCAGGTCGAACAGCCGCCGGTTGTGCGGCTCGAAATGCCTCGCCAGCGCCTGCCGCAGCGCCGGATCCAGTGGCTCCTCGGAAGCCGTCCGGTTCTTCTGGTCGAACGCAGTCAGACGGTGGTCGGGAAGCCCGAGGAAAGCGAGCACTCGCGCGTACACCGCCGCCGGCCGCGCAAACATCTCCTCGCTCTGAATCACCAGCAGTTGCTGACGCGGGAAGCGCGCGAGCCAGCGCTCGAGCTGCTCCGCATACTGGCCGCGGCCAGCGTACGAATACTGGCGGTGCCGGTCGCTCACGTAGTCCGGTTTGCCGCGCAGTCGCGCCTCCTCTCCCGCGAGCCGGCCGGCTTCCGCCGCGATCGCGTGTGCGAACGACAGCGGTTCGCAGCCACGCTTCAGGTTGTGGCGATACTGAGACGCCGCGCGATCGATCGGATTCCGGAGCAGCGCGATCAGGCGGGCCTCCGGCAAGACCCGCGCAATGCGCTCGGGAACCGCCGGATGGAACATGTAGTATGGCGACGCCTCGAACGTCATCTTCCCGGTTGCTTCGACCTGGTCCCTCGGCGGGAAATGTGAGCGGTACCAGCGCATGCCGCGGTCGAAGCCGAGGTCGAAGAAATGCACCTCCTTGATCGCCGGTGCCCGCACCTGCGGATGGGCGGCGAGATAGTGAAAGAGGGACGTCGTCCCGGCACGCTGCGCCCCGATGATGATCGCCGAGGGCACGGCACGCCGAGCGGCCATCGCCCAGCGGCCGGCGCGCCGCACGACTCGCAGCACCCCTCTCGCGCCGATGCTCAGCGCCCGCATCGGCCCGGGGCATCGTCCGGAGGAAGCGCCGAGCTGGCCGTCGTCAGCGTGTGCTCCGCCGGACGCCCGCCCGGCTCGTCGAGATGCGGAGCGAGGGGGTGGTCGGCCGGAAGGACAGGATCATGACGACGAGGAATACCGATCCAGGGTTGTCTGCCAACAGGCATTGATCGCCTGGCGCATGCGATCATCGAGCGATGACAGCAACGGCTGCATGTCCTCGTAAATGCCGGAGAGATCGTGCAGCAGATCCTGTCTCGTATTTCGTCTCGAATCGCTGTCGGGATATTCTCTCTTGAGAACCAACGGCCGATGCACGTAGGCGAAACGACAGAACGCGGCCAGCTTGATGGTTAACCAGAGGCCATCGAACTTCGTGTAGCGCTCGTCCATGAATCCCGCTGCTCGTATGGCCTCATACTCCACGATCAGCGTCCGGCAGATTCCATACTCCAATCTTGCCACCTGCGCGAGAACCTCCCCCTCGGCTTGAGGGCTCGTATAGCGGGCGCCGAGCGTTGTTGCCTTGTCCGCCGTGACGCGCAGAAAATTACCATAGACCGCCCGGGCGCCGGCATGCCTCCTCAGCGCTTCGAACTGCAGCTCCAGCTTCTCCGGAACAAAGAGATCGTCACCATCGAGTATGCCGACATAGTTCCCGGTGACGCGACGCAACGCGGCGTTCCGGTTCCTCGGAATACCGACATTGCGCCGGTGTACGACGGCTCTTATCCACCCGGGAAACCGCGCTTCATAGGAACGTATCGTCGCCTCGGAGCCGTCGGACGATCCGTCATCGGCGATGATGATTTCGTGCGGGCGCAATGTTTGTGACATGACACTTTCCACGGCCTCGATCAGATACTCGCGTTTGTTGTACGAGGTGATGACGATGCTTGCGCGGAAATCATCCGGGTTCATGGTCGTGATCTCGGATGACGTGTCGATATCACGTCGCGGCCCTCTCACGGCATCGGAAAGCTTGCCTGTCTGCACAGCTCCGCGTAGATCCGCTCGACCCCGGCCGGAATCTCGACCGGACGATAGGCTCGGCGCAGGTCCGCCCGCGGGAAATCGCGGCTGACCCATGCTCCGGTGAAACGCGAAAGTCTCTCCAGTCCATCCCCGGTCAGTAACTGGTCATAGTGCAAGAAGAGCCACGCACCGTCTCGGCGATGGATCTCGAGGATATGTCTGTACATCAGTGACCAAACATCGAGCGCAGTATCAAGAGTCATCTCGAGCCCCCGCAAATGAGGCGCATCCACGACCTGTTTCAGCATGCTTTGCGCGGTTTTGTGTGGATCTCTGAATACACAGACATAGACGGTGTTGGCGAGGTGCGGCCGCCAGACGGGCAGCGTGTACGAAAACCGTGGATCCTTGAAGCAGAATGGTTCATGGCGAGTGAGTTCCTCGATCTTGGACACGCATGCGGGAAGCGAGGGGATCTCTGTCCCAACCGGCAGGCGTCCGAGCCAGCGCTGCATTTCGACAGGCCGGTCTCGGTGATGAACGATGCCGTCCCGGATCTCGGGTTGCGGTATCACCTGGCCGAGCAGTTGTTCGTTCACGTAGTTGATTTCCTGGTCTTCCCAGTTCCCGAAGGGATTGTTGATTCGCCCCTGGTTCAACACCTTGTGCCCCATGAAGTACCCGGCCTGGGCCAGCGCACCGGCAGTCATGCTGGTGCCACTTCTCCCACTGCCGAGGACGATCACGTTGTGCATCGCTCTTCCTCTACACCCTGGATTCGTTGATGCAACCGGTGTCGATGTTATCCTCGATCCGGCACGTTTCGGTAGTGCCTGGCACCGGTCGCCGCCGCTCGCGCCTGATGACGCATGGTCATGGAGGGAGGAGCTCGCTGGCCACGCTCGGCAACTCACCACTCAGTCAGCTCGCGCCCGGCTTCTCCAGCACGATCACCTCGCCCGGCACCCGCCCCCAGCCGGGGTCGGCCGCCCGGTGCTCCAGCAGCCGCCAGCCGAGGGCCACCGAGCGCTCCGCGATGTCCCGCGGGTAGCCCAGGCGCCGCATGCGCAGGCGATGCGGCCACCGCCCCCACCGCCAGCTCGGCTCGACGTGGCAGGCGAACCGGCGGGCCACGCGGTGGACCTCGGCCAGGGCCCGGGGCAGCACCTCGCCCATCTGCTCGAGAACGTGCGTGGTCAGCACGACGTCGACGGCGCCGTCCTCGAGCGGGAGCCGGCTGCCGTCGGCGACGAAGAGCCGGTACGCCGCGAGGCCGAGCGCGCGCAGGTTGAACTGGGCGGTCAGGACGCGCTGCGGGCTGTAGTCGAACGACCGCACGTCGAGCTCGGGCATCAGCTGCCGCAGGATCAGGGTGTTGGCCCCCCAGCCGCAGCCGAAGTCGAGCACGGTACGCGCGCCCCGCTGCCGGACGAGCTCGAGCAGCGGCTCCAGGCTGAGCCGCTTGAAGTGCGCCAGCGGGACCGTGGCCACGCCGTGTCCGGTGAGCACGGTGACGGGACGCCGGGCCGCGGCCGGGTAGACGTCGGCGACCTCGCGGTAGAGCCGCATGCTGTCACGCTGGGTGTAGGGTGGCCGCCCGCGCGCCCACCACGTCAGGAACGCCTTCAGCTCGGACGTCGCGGTGACGCGCCAGTACCGGCGCGCCTGCGCCGGTGGCGCCGGCGCCAGCCTCGGCTCCAGGGGCGGCGCCGCCTCGCTGTCCTCCCACCACCGCCCGAGCCGCTGCCGCAGCTCGGCGATCTCGTGATCGGGAAGGGGGAGCTCGGCGACGCGGAGGTCGGGGATCTCGCCGGCCAGGCAGCCGAAGCGCTCGGTGCCGTCGGCGGTGGCGAAGGTGGCGGAGGTGACGTCCCGGTGAAGCGGCCGGCGGGAGGCCGGGGAGATGTAGCGGTCGGTGAGCGGCAGGTTCGCTACGCGCCCATCACCTGGACGGTGATCTCGCGTTTCCGCGGCCCGTCCAGCTCGGCGAAGATGACCGACTGGAAGCGCCCCAGCGTGAGCTCGCCGTTGTTGAGGCCCACCGCGATGCTGCGGCCCAGGAGCGCGGCCCGGAGGTGGGCGCAGGCATTGCCGCGCTCGCAGTCCGAGTAGCGCGGGTCGTCGTGGCGGTACCCGGCCCGCTCGGGGACGAGCCGGTCGATCAGGCTCTTGAGGTCGTCGATCAGCGCGCTCTGGAACTCGTTGATGAACAGGGCGCAGGTCGTGTGCATCGTGTTGATGAGGGCGATGCCGTTGGCGACCGGGAACTGCTGGATGGCTTCCCGGATGAGCTTGGTGATGTCCGAGACCTCGGTGCGCTCCTCGGTCGACAGCGTGAACGAGGTGTTGAAGACCTTCATGTGCGTGTCATTCTCCGAGCCACCGTCTGAGATTGGCCCGTGGGTCACAGTGGCGGCGCCAAGGCCAACCGATACGATACGGGCAGCTTTACACGATTGTCAAATATGGATGCTCGGGCGTCCGGAAGGCTCACGCGGTCCTGGGGTCCAGCAGGTCGCGGAGGCCGTCGCCGAGCAGGTTCAGGCCGAGCACCGTGAGGGCGATGGCGCCGCCCGGGAAGACCGCGAACCATGGGTTGAAGGACAGGAAGTTCTGGGCCTCCCGCAGCATCAGCCCCCACGACGGGTGGGGCGGCTGGGTGCCGAGGCCGAGGTAGGCGAGCGCGGCCTCGGCCAGGATGGCGACCGGAAAGCTGGTCGTCGCCTGCACGATCAGGGGCGGCAGGGCGTTGGGCAGGATGTGGCGCACGACCAGCCGGCCGTCGCGGCCGCCGAGGGCGCGGGCGGCCACCACGAACTCCCGTTCGCGCAGCTCCAGCACGCTGCCGCGCGTCAGGCGCGCGAAGGCGGGCACGAAGGCGATGCCGATGGCCACCATGCTCACGACCATGCCGGGGGCGAACACCGCGGTGAACAGGAGCGCCGCCAGGATGGCCGGAAACCCCTGCACGGCGTCCACCAGGCGCATGAGCGCCTCGTCCACCCAGCCGCCCACCCAGCCGCCCACCAGTCCCAGCAGGATGCCGCCGCCGGCGCCGATGCCCACCGCGATCAGGCCGACGGCGATGGAGGTGACGGCCCCGGTCATGATGCGCGAGAGGATGTCGCGCCCGAACTGGTCGGTGCCGAACGGATGGTCGCCCGACGGCGCCTGCAGCCGCCCGGGAATCGACATCGCGAGCGGGTCGGCCGGCGTGTACACCAGGCTCAGGGCGGCGGTGGCGACCAGGACCAGCGTGAGGGCGGCGCCGAGCGTGAAGGTCACGTGGCGGAGGGGGCGGGGGCGCACGGGTCACTCGTAGCGGATGCGCGGGTCGAGGAAGCCGTAGGCGAGGTCCACGACGAAGTTGATGACGACGATGCCGGAGGCGACGAACAGGGTCACCCCCTGCACCACCGGCAGGTCACGGGCGCTGATGGCGCCGAGCGCCAGCCGGCCGAGGCCGGGCAGCGCGAACACCGACTCCAGCACGATGGCGCCCGCCATGAGCTGGCCCAGCTGGAGGCCGGCCACCGTCACGATGGGGATCAGCGCGTTGCGGAAGGTGTGCTTGCCGACGACGAGCCGCTCGCTCACGCCCTTGGCCCGCGCGGTGCGCACGTAGTCCTCCCGCAGCACGTCGAGCACGGCCGAGCGGGTCGCCCGCACCAGCACCGCCGCCTGGAAGAGCCCGAGGGCGACGGCCGGCAGCAGCAGCGAGCGCAGGGCGGGCCAGGGACCGGCCGACCAGCCGTCGAAGCCGCCGGAGCGCACCCAGCCCAGCGTGACGGAGAACAGCAAGATCAGCAGCAGCCCCGACCAGAACTGCGGGATCGAGATCCCGAGCTGGGAGACGACCATCGCCAGGTAGTCGCCGGCGCGCCGGTGGTGGGTGGCGGCGTAGAGGCCGAGCGGGACCGCGACCGCCACCATGAAGGTGGCGGCCAGCAGCGCCAGCGGCAGCGTGACGGGCAGCCGGGTGAGGATCAGCTCGCCGACCGGCAGGTCGTACTGGATCGACCGCCCGAGGTCGCCGCGCAGCGCCCCGCCGAGCCATTCGAGGTACTGCACCGGCAGCGGGCGGTTCAGCCCCATCGACTCGCGCAGGCGCTCGGTGGCCTCCGGGCTGCCCTCGGTGCCCATGATCAGCGCGGCGGGGTCGCCGGGCAGGACGCGGATCACCACGAACACCAGCGCCGAGACGAAGAACAGGGTCGCGACGAGCGCCGCGACCCTCCGCGCTACGTACCGCCGCACGCGGATCCGGGCGGCCGCGTCACCTGGTCGCCCAGCCGACCTCCGACATGTCGGCGGCGGGCACCGGGAGGTCCTTCCAGAAGCCCTGCGCCCCCTGCTTGGCGACGGCCAGGCGCGGGTGCATGTAGAGCCAGACGACCGGCGCGTCCTCGACCATCAGCTTCTGCATCTCCCCGAACAGCGCGCGGCGCGCCGTGTCGTCGAGCGTCACCTCGGACCGCGCGAACAGATCCTGGAACTTCGCGCTGTCGTAGCGGAAGTAGTACTTGGGGTTCGCGTAGTTCTTGATGTCCCAGGCCTCGGCGTGGCCGATGATGGTGAGGTCGAAGTCGGATTCGCGGAAGACCCGCGCCAGCCACTGCCCCCACTCGATCTGCTCGATCTTGACGTTCACGCCAATCTTCTTGAGGTTCTCGGCGATCACCTCGCCCGAGCGCACCGTGTAGTAGTACTGCGGCGCCACCTTCAGCACGGTGTCGAAGCCGTTGGGATAGCCGGCCTCGGCGAGGAGCTTGCGGGCGGCGGCCGGGTCGTACGGGACCGCCTTCGACAGATCGAGGTAGAACGGGTTGAGCGGGTCCACGTTGGTGCCGAGGACCTTGCCCATCCCGAACATCGCGCCCTTGAGCACGTCCTGCTTGTTGATGCCGTGGGTGATGGCTCGGCGCACCCTCACGTCGCCGTAGGGCTTGCGCGAGTTGTTCATGGCCAGGATCACGTCGTTGGTGGTGTCGCCCACGATGACCTGGAAGCGCGCGTCCTTCCGGACGTCCTGGACGTGCTCGGGCCCCAGCCCGAACAGCGAGGCGTCGACGTCGCCGGCCTTGAGGGCGGCCAGCACCGCGTTGGGATCGGCGATGAAACGGAACGTCACCCGGTCGAGCCGGGGAACCCCCTTGACGTGATAGTCGGGGTTGCGCACCAGCACGATGCGGTCGCCGCGCACCCACTCTTCGAACCGGAAGGGCCCGGTCCCGACCGGGTGGCTCTTCAGCGTCTCCACCGCCTCGCGGGGATAGATCACCGAGCCCTGGCGGGCCACGTTGTGCAGGAAGTTCGCGTTGAGCGACTTGAGCGCGAACGTGATCGTGAAGTCGTCCTTGACGATGATGTCGCCGATCGCGTCGTAGTCGCGCCGGTAGGGGTGCTTGGTCTCCGGGTTCATCGCCCGCTCGAACACGTACTTCACGTCGGCGGCCCTCAGCTCCCGGCCGTTGTGGAAGCGCACGCCCTTGCGCAGGAAGAAGGTGTAGTTGCGGTTGTCGCTCGTGTGCCAGCGCTCGGCCAGCGACGGCACCAGCTTGCCGTGGCGGTCGATCTTCACGAGCCCCTCCTGGACGTTGTAGAAGACCACCGCCGCCGTCGCCGACGCCGGGGTGGCCGTGAGGTCGAGGCCGGGCGGCTCGGTGGGCGCCTGCACGACCAGCCGCGGCGGGGCCTGGGCGCCCGCGCCGACCCCACCCACCAGGACGACGGCGGCGCCCAGCGCCGCCAGGAGTGCTCGACGCGTCATGCGGACCTCCCGCCCCTGAAGTGATCGATCGTGCGCCGGAATCCTTCGTCGAAGGCCACCAGCGGGGTGTAGCCGAGCAGCCGCTTGGCGCGGCTCACGTCGGCCAGCGTGTGGGCGACGTCGCCGGCCCGGGCCGGGGTGTGCCGCCGCTCGAGCGGGCGTCCGAGCACCGTCTCGAGCTTCTCGATGATCTGCAGCAGGCTCACCCGCTCGCCGCAGCCGACGTTGAAGACCCCGCTCGCGCCCGGCGCGCCGGCGGCCAGGCAGTTGGCCTCGACCACGTTGTCGATGTAGGTGAAGTCGCGCGACTGCCGCCCGTCGCCGTGCACCTCGAGCGGCTCGCCGCGCAGTCCCCACAGGATGAAGCGGGGGATCACCGCCGCGTACTCCGAGGCCGGGTCCTGGCGCGGCCCGAACACGTTGAAGTAGCGCAGGCCGACCGTCTCCACGCCGTAGATCCGGTGCCACACGGCCGCGTACTGCTCGCCGGCCGCCTTCGACACCGCGTAGGGGGAGATGGGCGCCGGGGGGTGCTCTTCCTGCTTGGGCAGGTCGGGCCGGTCGCCGTACACGGACGACGACGAGGCGTAGACCACCCGCCGCACCCGGTGACGCCGCGCCGCCTCCAGCACGTTGAGGGTGCCGTTCACGTTGCTGGCGTTGGCGCCGAGCGGATCGGCCACCGAGCGCGGCACCGAGCGCATGGCGGCCTGGTGGAAGACGACGCCGGCGCCCGCCGCGACGCGCTCGACGGTGGCGAGGTCGCGGATGTCGCCGCGGACGACCTCCAGCCGTGCGCCGGCCGCCGCCGCGAACGGCAGGTTCGCCATGCTGCCCGTCGAGCAGTCGTCGAGCACGCGCACGGTCGCGCCCGGATGGTCGCGCAGCAGCCGCTCGACGAGATGCGATCCGATGAACCCCGCGCCGCCGGTGACGAGAAACGCCGTATCCATGCGGGGAATTGTAACATCCGGGTCAGGGCGCGAGCGTGGCCCCGCCGAGGCCGGCGCCGGCCTGCCGGTATTCCTCGCGCGGCGGGGCGAAGACGTCCAGCACGACGCAGCGGGCGCCGAGCGTGCGGCCGCCGTGCGGCACGTGCGGCGGCGTCTGCCAGAAATCGCCGGCCCGGCAGTGGTGCTCGACGCCGTCCTGGATGCGGATCCACTCGCCCTCCAGGCACACGCCCCACTGCTCGTTGGCGTGCGAGTGCACCGGCGACACCGAGTGCGGCTCCAGCGTCACCACCGACAGCATGGCGTTGACGCCGGGGAACACGCGGGCGCTGACGCCGGCCGCCAGCTGGCGCACGATGCCGCCCTCGCGGAGGTTGTGGAAGCACGAGTCGTCGCTCATCGCTCTCTCCCTGTCGTTGAACAGTCCGAGTCGACCCTTTACACTAGCGTCCGCTGTCGGCGCCCGCCATCCCGCCAGCGATCAGGAGGCACCGTGCGGTTCTTCGTCGCGATGCTCGCCCACGAGACCAACACGTTCAGCTCCATCGCGACCGACCGCGCCCTGTTCGAGGCGCACGACCTCCGCTACGGCGGCGAGATCCTCGAGGCGTTCCGCGGGACCGGCACCTGCCTGGGCGGCATGATCGAGGCCGCCGGCCGGGGCGGCGTCACCCTGGTGCCCTCGCTGGCGGCGGCCGCCTCGCCGGCCGGCCGCGTGACGAAGGCATTCTACGCCGAGACGCGCGACCGGCTGCTGGCCGACCTCCGCGCGGCCGGGCCGCTGGACGGGGTGCTGCTCGACCTGCACGGCGCCATGGTCGTCGAGGGCCTCGACGACGGCGAGGGCGACCTGCTGGCGGCCGTCCGCGCCGCGGTGGGCGCGGTGCCGATCGCCGTCACCCTCGATTTCCACGCCAACGTCACCCGGACCATGGTGGAGGCGGCCACGCTGCTGCACGGCTACAAGACCTACCCGCACGTGGACATGGACGCCCGCGGCCGGGAGGCGACCGCCCGCCTGGCCGACGTCGTGGCCGGCCGCATCCGGCCGACGGTCGCCCATCGCCAGCCGCCGCTGCTGCCACCCATTGCGGGCCAGCTGACCACGCGGGGCCCGATGCGCCGGCTGTACGACCTGGCCGACGCGATGGAGCGCCGCCCGGACGTGGTGTCGGTCTCGGTGTTCGCCGGCTTTCCGCTGGCCGACATCCACGACGCCGGGCTGTCGGTCTACGTCGTCACCGACGGCGACCAGGCGCTCGCCGACGCGCTGGCCGACGAGCTGGCGGCGGCGGCGTGGGCGCGGCGCCGCGAGTTCCTCCACACCGCGCTGCCCGTGAAGGACGCGGTGGCGCGGGCGCTGGCGCTCGACGGCCGGCCGGTGGTGCTGGCCGACATCGCCGACAACCCCGGCGGCGGCGCGGCCGGCGATACCACCGAGCTCCTCCGCGAGCTGCTCGGCGCCGGCGCCCGCCCGGCCACCGTCGCGTGCCTGTGGGACCCGGCGGCGGTGCGGGCGTGCGTGGAGGCGGGCGCCGGCGCCACGATCAGCCTGGCCGTCGGCGGCAAGGTCGATCCCGGCCACGGGGCGCCCGTCGCCGTCACCGGGCGCGTGCGCACGCTGTCCGACGGCCGTTTCGTCTACCGGGGCCCGATGCTGCGCGGGGTCGAGGGCCGGCTGGGCCCGACGGCGGTGCTCGACGTCAACGACCTGAAGATCGTCCTGGTCTCGCACCGCCGGCAGGCGCTCGATCCCGAGATGATCCGCTTCGTCGGCATCGACCCGCTCGCCGAGCAGATCCTCGTCGTGAAGTCCTCGATCCACTACCGGGCCGCCTTCGAGCCGATCGCCCGCGCGATCCTGGAGGTCGACGCGCCGGGGCTGTCGTCGTCGAACCTCGGGCGCTTCACGTTCACGCGGGTGCGGCGGCCGATCTTTCCCCTCGACGATCTTTAATGAGTCTCGTGAAACGTGGTGACGCCGGGGGGCAGGCGCGGTGGCCGTGGGCGCGCCGTCATGGCGAGCCGTCGTCGCCGTTCGAGCGCAGGGCGCGGCGAGCGAGCCGCCTACGAGTCGACTGGTCCGCGCCCCAGCCCCCTCTGGGGGATGGGGGGACCGAGCGAGCCGCGCCCGGAGCGAGTTACGGCGACAGGCGAGCCATGCCGGCGCGCCCACGGCCACCGCGCCTGC
>Ga0299906_10003555_pt1 | contig 12844 bp, 12 predicted proteins | sample RVTome_14_FD_200259 | JGI IMG/M metagenome (GOLD analysis project Ga0299906, IMG submission 200259) | Soil microbial communities from uranium-contaminated site in the Upper Colorado River Basin, Wyoming, United States - RVT145D125 (version 2) ...
CCGGAACTTGGCGACCTCTTCGAACAGCTCGCTCCAGGCCGCGAAGAAGAACGACAGTCGGCCGGCGAAGTCGTCGATGTCGAGGCCGCGGGCGACGGCCGCGTCGACGTAGGCGATCCCGTCGGCCAGGGTGAAGGCGAGCTCCTGGGCGGCGGTTGCCCCGGCCTCGCGCATGTGATAGCCGGAGATCGAGATGGTGTTCCAGCGCGGTAGCTCGCGAGCGCAGAACTCGAAGATGTCGGTGACCAGGCGCATCGAGGCGCGGGGTGGGTAGATGTACGTCCCGCGCGCGATGTACTCCTTGAGGATGTCGTTCTGGGTCGTACCCGCGATCCGGTCACGCCCGACGCCCTGCTTCTCGGCGGCCGCGACATAGAAGGCGAGGAGGATCGACGCCGTCGAGTTGATCGTCATCGACGTGCTCACGTCGCCGAGCGGGATCCCGGCAACGAGCGTCTCCATGTCGGCGAGCGACGCGATCGGCACGCCGACCCGGCCCACCTCGCCCTCCGCCTCCGGCGCATCGGAGTCGTAGCCCATCTGGGTCGGCAGGTCGAACGCGACCGACAGGCCGGTCTGGCCCTGCTCGAGAAGGTATCGGAAGCGGCGGTTCGTCTCTTCGGCGGTCGAGAAGCCGGCGTATTGGCGCATCGTCCAGAAGCGGCTTCGGTACATCGTCGCCTGGACGCCACGGGTGAACGGGTACTCGCCCGGGCGGCCGAGATCGCGCTCCTCGTCGAGGCCGGCGATGTCGGCCGCCGTATACAGGTCAGCGATCTCGATGTCCGAGCTGGTCGTGAATCGCTCCCGGCGCTCCGGTGCCGACCCGAGCGCGCGCGCGCGGGTCGACGCTCGCCAGCGCTCCCTCCCCGGATCCCGCCGCTCGTCGCCCACCGATCCTCCTGTCCCGGTCGCCGGGAGCCTACTCGATGACGACGAGGAGGTCGCCGACCTCGATCGTCTGATCCGCCGCCACCGCCACCATCGTGACCCGACCGTCCCGCGGCGCGCGGAGCTCGTTCTGCATCTTCATCGCCTCCACGGCAAGCACCTGCTGGCCGGCCACGACGTCGTCGCCCGCGACGACCGACACCGACAGCACGCGCCCGGGGATGATGGCACGAACCTCCGTGGGCCCGCCGTGCGCCACGGCCTCCCGGGCGCGCGACGCGCGCTCGCGCAGGGCGGCCCGGCGTTCCCCCTCGATCTCGAGCTCCACCCGCCAGCCAGCGATGACGACTTCGCGCCGGAGGATGCCGTCGGCCGGCATGCCGGGCCGAGGCGACAGATCGCGGAGCAGGAGGGTCCGACGCTCGCCGCCACGCTCGCCCCCGACCGTGACGACGGCTCGGCCACGCTCGTCCGGGCCGGTCACGGTCACGTCTGTCGCCCGGCCATCGATGACGAGGGCAGGCAGCTCCAGGCGGCCGGCCGCAGCCGTCACCGTGACGCGCATGCCTGACGAGTCGGTGGGATGGCCAGGGTCGGCGGTCATCGCGGCCACCGGTCGATCGCCAGCTCGCGGCCGGCGCTCAGCCACGCGCCGTCGCTCGCCGCCGCGGCTGACGGACGGGCGCCGGCCCGGGTGACGACGCCCGTCGTCGACCCGTCGCGGAGCGCGACCACCCCCGCCGCGAGCTGGGCCAGCCGGACCGCTTGCCGGTAGTCCGCCTCTCCATCCCAGTGCTCCTCGATCCACGAGGTGGACAGCTCACCCGCCCGGAATAGCGGACTGTGCGCGACGAAGCGATGGAACGGCAGGGTCGTCTGGATCCCGCCGATCTCGATCTCGTCGAGGGCCCGGCGAAGACGCCCGATCGCCGCGGCTCGGGTCGCCCCGTGCACCAGAACCTTGGCGATGAGGTTGTCGTACTCCGGCGCGATCCGATCGCCCTCCTCGAGCCCGGTATCGACGCGGACCCCGGGTCCGGACGGGAACTGCCAGCGGGTGACCCGGCCCGGCGTCGGGGCGAAGTCGCGCGCCGGATCCTCCGCCGTGAGACGGACCTCGATCGCGTGCCCGATCGGCTCGCTCGCCTGCCCCGCGGCCCGTAGCACCTCGGCCGAGAGCGGGAGTCCGGCCGCGAGCCGAATCTGCTCGGTGACGATGTCGATGCCGGCGACGAGTTCCGTCACGCCGTGCTCCACCTGGAGCCGAGTGTTCACCTCGAGGAAATGGAACGTCCCGCGCGGGTCGAGCAGGAACTCGGCGGTCGCGGCGTTGCGCAGCCCGGCAGCGCCGCCGATCCGAACGGCCATGGCGTGCAGGCGCTGTCGCGCGTCGGCGTCCAGGCCGGGAGCCGGGGCCTCCTCGACGAGCTTCTGATGGCGACGCTGGAGGGAGCAGTCGCGCTCGCCGACGGCGACCACCGTTCCGCCGGCGTCGCCGAGCAGCTGCACCTCGACATGCCTGGCCGGCGCGATCTCGCGCTCGAGATAGACCCGTCCATCGCCGAACGCCGCCTCCGCCTCGCGCGAGCCGGCGACGAGCGCCGCCGGGAGGTCCGCGGGCTTGGCAACGCGTCGCATGCCTCGGCCCCCTCCCCCGGCCGCCGCCTTGACCAGCACCGGAAACCCGATCGCGTTCGCCTCGGCCACGATCGCCGAGGCCTGATCGGGTCGCTCGACCGCAACCGGCTCGAGCGTGCCGGACACGATGTCGACGCCAACCTCCCGTGCGAGGCGGCGCGCATGGAGCTTGTCGCCGAGGGCGTCGATCGTCGCGGACGGCGGGCCGACGAAAACGATCCCGGCCTCCTCGACGGCGCGGGCGAAGGCGGCCCGCTCGGCGAGGAAACCGTAGCCCGGGTGGATCGCCTCCGCGCCGGTCGACCGCGCGGCTTCGACGATGGCGTCGATGCGGAGGTAGCTCTCGGTCGGCGGAGGCGGGCCGAGCCGGACCGAATCGTCGGCCAGCCGGACGTGCAGGGCATGGACGTCGGCGTCGCTGTAGACCGCGACCGTCTCGATCCCGAGATCGCGGCAGGCCCGGATGATGCGGACCGCGATCTCGCCGCGATTGGCGACGAGGAGCCGACGGAACGGTCGCTCTCCCACTCTGTCTTTGCGCAAAGACGGGACCTCAGAGGGGGATATTGCCATGCTTCTTGCGCGGGTTCGTGTCTCGCTTGTCGGCCAGCATCTCGAGCGCCCGGATGAGACGCGGGCGTGTCTCCGACGGGCGGATCACGTCGTCTACGTAGCCGCGAGCCGCGGCGACGTACGGGTTCGCAAATTCCGCCTCGTACTCCGCGACGAGCCGAGCCCGCTCGGCGACGGGGTCGTCTGCCTGGGCGATCGTGTCGCGAAAGATGATGTTGACGGCGCCCTCCGGCCCCATCACCGCAATCTCGGCACTCGGCCAGGCGAAGTTCATGTCGCCGCGGACGTGCTTCGAACTCATGACGTCATAGGCGCCGCCGTACGCCTTGCGGGTGATGACGGTGACCTTCGGGACCGTTGCCTCGCAGTACGCGAACAGGAGCTTCGCGCCATGTTTGATGATGCCGCCATGCTCCTGCCCGACACCGGGCAGGAAGCCGGGGACGTCGACGAGCGTCACGAGCGGGACGTTGAAGCAATCGCAGGTCCGGACGAATCGGGCGGCCTTGACCGACGCATCGATGTCGAGTGCACCGGCGAGGACCGCCGGCTGCTGGGCGACGACGCCGATACTCCGTCCGCCGAGGCGAGCGAACCCGATGATGATGTTCTGCGCCCAGCCCGGCTGGATCTCGAGGAAGGCGCCATCATCGACGACCCGTTTGATGACGTCATGCATGTCGTAGGGTCGCTGCGCGTCGTCCGGCACCAGGCGGTCCAGCTCGGAGTCAATTCGATCGACCGGGTCGGCGGACGCGGAGATCGGGGCCGACCCGAGATTGTTCTGCGGCAGGTGGCGGAGGATCCCGCGCACCGCGTCCAGCGCGGCTGCTTCGTCGGCCGCGGCGAGGTGGGCAACGCCACTCTTCGTCGTGTGTGTCGTCGCCCCACCGAGGAACTCCGAGTCGACCTCTTCGTGGGTGACGGTCTTCACGACGTTCGGCCCGGTGACGAACATGTAACTCGTGCCCTCGACCATGATCGTGAAGTCGGTCATCGCCGGCGAGTAGACGGCGCCGCCGGCGCACGGCCCCATGACCACCGAGATCTGCGGGACGACGCCGGACGCAAGCACGTTGCGCAGAAAGATGTCGGCATACCCGCCGAGCGAGACGACACCCTCCTGGATTCGTGCACCACCGGAGTCGTTGAGACCGACGATCGGGGCCCCAACCTTCATCGCCAGGTCCATCACCTTGCAGATCTTCTCGGCGTAGGCCTCGGACAGCGATCCGCCGAACACCGTGAAATCCTGACTGAACAGGAACACGAGTCGGCCATCGATCGTGCCGTGCCCGGTCACGACGCCGTCGCCGAGAACGTGCTGGTCGGCCAAGCCGAACTCCGTCGCGCGATGGGTCACGAACGCATCGAGTTCGACGAACGAGCCAGGGTCGAGGAGCAGGTCGATCCGTTCGCGTGCCGTCAGCTTGCCCCAGGCATGCTGGCGCTCGATGCGAACCGGACCGCCGCCGAGCAGCGCCTCGGCGCGCAGCGCTTCCAATCGTGCGAGTCGCTCGTCGTTGGTCGACATCCGATGCTCACCTGCAGCGCGGGCGGGCCCAGCTGGGTTTCGGACGCGGCCGTCTGTGCGCAAAGACACATGAACCGCGGGTGACCAGATGATAGTCGGTCCCCCTGAGTCATCGACAGTGCCGGGCGGACTATCCACAGAATCGGTGAACAACTCCCGAATGCTGTGGATAACCACGGTGCCCTGTCGCCCTCCGCGGGGTAGCATGGACGGCACTCCCGCCTCCCCCGTGCGACGAGCCGTGTCAGCGATTCGAGGTGATGCCCCGGTGACCAACGTGATTGCGATCGCCAACCAGAAGGGAGGCGTCGGCAAGACCACGACGGCGATCAATCTCGCCGGCGCGTTCGCCGAGGAGGGATTCCGCGTCCTGTGCATCGACATGGACCCGCAGGCCAACCTGACCGCGGGCCTCGGCATCAACCTCAACACGGTCGAGCGCTCGATGGCCGACGTCCTCGCCGACGGCCATTCGACGCTCGACGAGATCGTTCGGAAGACCGAGATCGCCGGAATCGACGTCGCGCCGGCGCACATCGATCTCGCGTCGACGGAAGGCGAGCTGTTTACGGCGCTCGGCCGCGAGCAGATCCTGCGCGACGCGCTCGACGGGATGATCGATGGCTATGACTTCGCGCTCATCGACTGCCCGCCCAACCTCGGACTGCTGACGGTCAACGGGCTCGTCGCCGCCAACAACGTCATCATCCCGGTCCAGACGCAGTACTACGCGATGAAGGGTCTCAACAACCTCGTCAAGGTCATCAACATGATCCGGATGAAGTTGAACCGGGACCTGCGAATCCTCGGACTGCTGCCGACGTTCTTCGACGGCCGGACGAACCTCGCCCGCGACATGCTCGACGAACTTCGGGTGGTCGGCGACCACCACGTGTTCGCGAGCATCATCCGGACCACCGTGAAGCTTGGCGAGGCACCGCTCGTGGGTCGTCCGATCACGGCCTACGCCGGCTCGAGCGAGGCCGCGCGCACGTATCGCGCACTCGCCAGGGAGGTAATCGAACTTGGCCAGGCCTGACTTCCGCGCCACCGCCGCACGCCGCCTGTCCGAGGAGCGGGAGCTCTCCCCCGCCATCGTCAGCCTGCTGTCCTCTGACCGGGTCGGCCGCTCGACCGGGGTCCGCATGGTCCCGCTCGATCGCATCACGCCGAACCCGGACCAGCCACGGATGACGATCGACGAGGACTCGCTCCGCGAGCTCGCCTTGTCGATCCAGGAGCATGGGGTCCTCCAGCCGATCCTCGTCCGCCCGCTCGGCAACAACGAGTACCAGCTGATCGCCGGCGAACGTCGCTGGCGAGCGTCGAAGGCCGCCGGCATCGCCACCATTCCGGCCCTCGTCGAGGACATCGACGACGACACCGCCCTCGAGATCGCGATCATCGAAAACCTCCAGCGCGAGGACCTCTCGCCGCTCGACGAGGCGACGATGTACGACCGGATGATCCACGAGCACGGGTACAGCGTCCGCAAGCTGGCCCAGAAGCTCGGCAAGGACAAGGGCTACCTCGAGAACCGGCTCCGGCTCGCCGATGCTCCGCCGGAGGTCCGTGAGCTCGTGTCTTTGCGCAGAGACACCCTGTCGCATGCCTACGAGCTCATGAAGGTCGACGACCCGAAGAAGCGCCGCAGACTGGCCGACCAGGTTGCCCGCGGTGAGCTCTCCCTGGTCAAGCTGCGCGAGCGGATCGAGGGCCGCCCGCGACGGGCTGCCGGCGAGCCGCCCGCCGGCGAGGACGGCGACTCCGGCGACGGTCAGCTCGGCTGGACCGACGGCGAGACGTCGTCGAGCGAATCCGGCGAAGAGGCAGGGTGGGCCCCGCAGGGCGACCGAGCGGATCTGACCGAGGATTCCCTCGTCGCCGCCAAGCAGCAGCTCAGCGAGGCGGTCGAGGAGCTCGTCGGCGTCCTTCGAACGCCGGACGTGGTCCGATCGATCGGCGAGGTGGATCGGGCGAACCTCGCGAAGTACCTGACGATCGCCAAGCTCAAGCTCGAGAACGCGATCGCGGTCGTGCGGAGCGGCGACGCGCGCTGATCGCTCGGATCCCTGAAACACCGAAGCCGGCGCCGAGAGGCGCCGGCTTCGTCGTTCTGGGGGTTCAGTGGTTGGGCGAGTTCCCGCGCGGTCCGCGACTGGCCTGTCGTGCCTTCGCGGCGCCGCTCTTGCCGGGCGAGTCGTCCGCCAACGCCGTCGCGTCGGTCGCCTCGGTCGTCTCCTCGTCGCCGTCCCGCTCGCAGTCCTCGGGAGTGAGCTCGCCGAGGACGAGACCGGACAGGTCGGCGTCCGGGCCGAGCTGGCCCCGGTTCATGCGGGCGACGCACGACACGAACGCCCCGTGGTTGTCGAAGCCGTCCGGCGTGTCCATCTGGGCGGCCTCGGACACGAGCGCCCCGTGAGTGTCGCCGTCCTCGTGCTCAGACTGCTCCTCGGCATCCGGGGCGTCCTCGTCGGTCTCCTCGTCGGTCTCCTCGTCGGGTTCCGCATTGACCGGAAGCACCTCGTGGCCGGACCGCTCGGCTGCGTTCTCGAGCCCGGGATCGGCGGCAGGCGGTGGATCGCCGGCGAGGACGGCGCCCGCGCTGAGCGCCAGGACGACGAGTGCGACGGCCAGGCCTCGAAGTCTGGCGAACTGATGACTCACGATGATGCCTCCGTGAACGGTACACGGAGGATAACGACCCCGTGGGGCGCCGCGTTAGGGGTACCTTCGTCCCCGGGCGGTGCTCCGGCGCGCCGGACCCGCCGCCTATCCCCGGACGTCGACGCCGACGATCCACCCGACCGCAACCGCGGTCAGTCCCACGGCCTCTACCTCCCAGCCCCGCGCGCCTGAGCGCGCACGGCGTGCGAGGCCCGCCCCGACCGCGATGATCGCCGCCCCGAGGAGGGCGACGCCGACTCCGACGCCCATCCGCACCGGATCGGCCGCCCGCTCTCCCACCCCGGCCAGGATCGGGATCGACCCGACCGCGACGACGGACGCGAGCCCCAACAGGACGGCGTGGACGGTCCACGCGCGCCGGGCACCGAGGGCCAGGGCCACCGAGCCCGCTCCCGCGCGGCGGTCCAACTCCACGTCGGCGAGGGCGTTCGCGATGGCCAGGCCGGCCCCGGCCACGACCGCCGTCGGAATGAGCACGACGAAGGCGGCCGGGAGCCCGCCGGTCGCACCAAGCCAGGCATAGACAGGCAGCAGCGGGATGCCGATCGCGAACGGGAGCCACGACGCGGCCGTACCGCGGAACCGCAGGTCGTAGACGAGCCCGACGCCGAGGCCCAGGCCGCCCACGGCAACGGTCGCCGGCCCGGATGGGATGGTCAGGGCGAGCCCGACGACGGCAAAGCCGGCCGCCGCCCAGCTCGCCGTTCGTCGTCGAACGAGCCCGGTTGGGATCGGCTTGTCCGTCCGTCCGGCGTCGCGCTCCGCGTCGGCCACGTCGTTGGCGGTGCCGATCGAGAACTGGAGCACCGTCATCGCAAGGCCGAGGCGGGCGGCCGTGGCGGGCTCCGCCCCCGCGAACAGCGCCACGAGTGTCGTCGCCGTCCCGTTGAGCAGCGACGGGAACGGATGGGTCAGGCGGATGACGGTGGTCGCCCGCGGCCCGTGGGACGAACTGCCGCGTTCGGTGCCCGCGGGCCCAGCCTCGTCAGACGTAGACGAGCTCGTGGAAGTTCGCCACGAGGTACTCGACCAGGCGCTTGCGGCCGTCGGCGAGCTCTGCCCGGACGCCCGGCACGAGGTTGTGCAAACTGATCGCCGGCACCATGAGCCGGCCGCTGCCGTCCCGCCCGATCACCGCCGGTGCGCCGCCGCCGGAAGCGAACACCCGTTCGAAACCTCGCTCGTCGACACCGGTCGCGCGACGAAAGTCCTCGACAACGCGGATCACGCCCCGCCGAATCGCGACGTCGCGCATGAGCTCGGCCGCCCAGGTGTCGATCTGCGCGTCGCTCTGCTGTTCGAGCCGCTTCCGATACTCCTTCGGATCGGCCGACAGACCGGTCGCTCCCACGCTGCCTCCCTGTTTCACGGTTCGGGCTTCACGGTTCGAGCTTGAAGTATGCCAGAGGCCGTGGGCCGCTCCCCCTCCGGCCAGTCGTTGAACAGCTCCGTCAGCCAGCGCCCGAACGGGCCCGGCGGTCGGTAGTCCGGATGCCCGGAGACGAGGTCGTGGAGTCGGGTCCAGGTCTCGTCGGTCAGGGCGGCGACGGCCTCGCGCGTGGGGCGGCCGGAGGTGGCGATCGGCTCGCCGATCCGGATCCGCACGCGGCGCCCGAGCCGCAGCCAGCTCGTGCCGTTGACCGCGAGCGGGACGATCGGCACCCCGGATCGAAGGGCGAAATAGGCCGCTCCCTCGTTGAGTGGCAGGAGCTCGGCCTCGCCGGCGTGGATCCGGCCCTCACCCGCGATCGCCAGCACGCCGCCGGCTGCGAAGACCGCGCGGACGCGCCGGGTGGCCTCGAGCAGGTCGTTCTTGCCGGGGCGGTACGGCACCGCGGAGCCGGTCCACAGCATGAGCCGGTTGCGCCCGCCGGCGGCCATGTTCTCCTCCTTGGGCCCGAAGAAGTACAGGCGCGGCCGAAAGGGCAGCGTTGCCATCAGCACGAACGGGTCCGCCCAGTTGAGGTGGTTGAAGCAGTACACGGCAGGACCTGCCGGCAGGTGCTCGCGCCCGTCCACGCGCAGGCGCACGTACGCGCGCGCGAGCAACCACACGACCGAGCGCGACAGCCAGTAGCGCAGTGTCCGTCGCCAGGGGTGGATCGGCGGTCCCGGCAGCTCGGGCACCGGCGCGCCGGTGCTGTCCGGCGACGTTCGACCGACGTCGGCCGACCGGCCCGTCCCCGGGGCGAGGGTCGCCGGGTCGAGATCGGCGATCCGCTGCACGACTGCGTCGGCCAGGTCGTCGGCACCCAGCGCTGGCGGGATGCTCGCGTTCGGGACGAGGACGACGCGCATGCCGGCCGCCCGGGCCGCCCGAACACCGTTGATCGAGTCCTCGAAGACGACGATCCGGTCGGGCGGGGCGGACAGTCGCCGAGCCGCCTCGAGATAGACGTCGGGAGCCGGCTTGCCATGCTCGACCTCGTCGGACGACACGACGACCGCGAACACCTCCGCCAGGCCGGTTGCGCGGAGCGCCGCCCCGATGACCTCGGGGTGGGATGACGAGGCGATCGCGACCGGGTGATGGGCGGCGATGCGCCGAACCGATTCGGCGACGCCGTCGATCGCCGGGGCCGGCTCGCGGGCGTAGCGCGCGAGCACGCCGTCCACGATCGAGCGTTGAACCTCGTCGTCGGACAGGTCAAGCCCGAGGCGTTCGCGGATCGTCGATGCCCACTCGCGCGAGTTCGCGCCCATGACCGCGTCGCGATCGTCGCTCGACCACGGCCGGCCGTGGGCCCGGGCGAACTCCGCCCGAACCTCGTCCCACCACGCCTCGGAGTCGACGAGCACGCCGTCGAGGTCGAAGATCACCGCAGCGACGGGCGAAGTCCCGTCCATCATGCTCGTCAGGTCGTACGGGCTGCGCCGGTCCGGGCCCGGCCGGGTGACGCGGGCCGAGCGCGGCGCCCCCCCGCCGGCGCAGGGCGGGCCTCAGGCGGCGGATGACCGTCCGTCGCGGCCATCAGTCTGAGGGCGAATGCGGCGATGGCGTCGGCTTCGGCGTCGGCCCCCCGCAGCACGTGCCCCTCGACCTGGAAGCTGAGCAGCCGATGAGATCCCTGCGTCTCGACCCCGAGCTCGCCGAGCTGGACCCGATTCCAGCGTACGAGCTTGGCCGACACCCGCGGGCCCTCCTGGGGCAGGTTCACCCGGACGTGGCAGACGACGAGGCCCGCGGCGACGGGAGCGAGAATCGCATAGCGAACGGCCGGTTCATCGCCCCAGGCGACCCAGCAATCCGTGTCGCGACCCGCACCAAGGGCCGAGAGGACCGGATCCACCACTGCCAGGACCTTGGCCGTCATCGCCTCACGAGCGGGCGCCCCCGCCCGCCATTCGCTCAGGCGCATGCGCCCTCCAGCTGCCGCCCGCAACGCGGGCCGCCGGAGCGTAGCACGCGACCGTCCGGCCTCGTCGCGCCCCGGTTGCCCTCGACGGGAACGCGTCGCGTTAGACGGTGGCGTCCTCGCCGCGCCGGGCACCGATGCTGAGCGCCGCGAGCACGAGCATCTCGATGAGGGTCCAGCCAAGCAGGGCGACGCCGCCGGCCACGTCGAGCACCGATCCGGCGTCCGAGCCGATCCGATCGAGTTGGAACATCCCGCGGAACGGCTCGACGAACGGATCCGTCACGCCGAGTACGAAGGCAACCACCTCGTTGCCCGGATTGGCGACGAGGAGCAGCAGGACGATGCGCACGATCAACAGGGCCTGGAGGAGCCCGAACGCAAGCATGACCACCCGCCGGACCATCTCACCCGACGTGGGTCGATCGTCGACGACGACGGATCGGTGGACGGCGCGATCGGGCTCGATCGCGCCGGGCGCGTGGTCGTGGTCGTGGTCGTGGACAGCCATGGTTGGTGCACCTCCCTGCCGGCGGCTGCGGGTCGGACCACGATCGCGTCGCCGAGGACACAGGCGCATCGAACGGCACGGCAGGGCCGTTGCAAGTTCGTTGAACATCGGCCTGTCGAGTGCCGACCCGACCGAAGATCGTCCTGCGGTCGGACCGTCGATCATCCATCGCCAGGTCGGCAGCAGCGAACGCCGCCGTGTACCGTTTGAGGCACCTGAAACGCGTGTCTGGAGGACACCGAAACCGTCATGCGCATCGACCCACGACTGCTCAACTGGGGACTGTTCTTCATCCTCCTCGGGGCGATCCCCCTGGCCGTGCGCCAGGGATACCTGACCGAGGCCTCCCTCGAACGCTGGTGGAGTCTCTGGCCGCTCCTCCTCGTCGCCGCCGGGATCGGGTTGGTGCTCCGTCGCACGCCGCTCGACTTCGCCGGTGGCCTGCTCACGGCGGGGACGCTCGGCGTCATGGCCGGCAGCGTCCTCGCCACGGGCTTCAACGTCCCGAGCTTTGCCGGCTGCGGCGACGAACGCGGAACCACCGCATTCCCGAGCCGTGAGGGCACGCTCAGCCCCGGGGCCGCCGTCCGCGTCGAAATCAACTGCGGCGACCTCGACGTCGTCTCCGGCGGCGGCAACGGTTGGCGCGTCACGGGCGTCGACGACAACGGGGAAGGTCCGCAGATCGACGCGTCGGCCAGCGAACTCGTCGTGCGATCGGACGACGTCCGCCAGCCACTCGGCTTCCTGGGTTCACGCGACCGGTGGACGGTCACGGTCCCCGGCACCGTCGGCCTCGACGTCACCCTCGCGCTCAATGCCGGGCGCGGCACGGTCGATCTGGCAGACGGCTCGTTCGGTCGCCTGGCGCTCGACCTCAACGCGGGGGAGGCCCTGATCGACGCCGAGCGGGTCGGCAACCTCGATCGACTCGACGTCGAGGTCAACGCCGGATCCGCGCGCATCAACCTGCCGGCCCGGACCCTGAGTGCGAACCTGTCGGTCAACGCGGGATCGATTGCGTTCTGCGTGCCCGATGGCGCCGGCCTCAGCATCGACATGAACGACAACATCACAGCGGGCAACAACTTCGACGAGCGCGGCCTGACCAGGAGCGGCTCGACCTGGGAAACCGCCGGCTTCGGCGAAGCGGACGTGCGCATCGAGATCGATGCCGAAGCGAACGCCGGGAGCATCAATCTGAACCCGGACGGAGGATGCAATGGCTGACCGGCTGTACCGATCGCGCGACGACACGGTCATCGGGGGCGTCGCAGGAGGCGTTGCGGAGGCCCTCGACGTCGACCCGTCGATCGTCCGGGTGGTATGGGTCGTGCTCGCCATCCTGACCGGTGGCGTCGCGGCGCTCGTCTACCTGATCATGCTCATCGTGGTGCCGCAGGCGCCCGAATCGGGTGAGGTGCCGGCCGAGGGCGCGGCGGCAGCGGTCGCGACGGCGACCGGTTCCGAGCCGGCGACCGGTTCCGAGTCGGTGACCGGCACCCGGCCGGCCGGCACCGGCACGCGACGCGCACGAGCTCGCCGGAGCGGCGCGGGTGGCGGCCTCGTCTTCGGGGCCATCCTCATCCTCGTCGGCGCCTACTTTCTCGTCCGGGAGTACGTCCCGGACCTCGACCTCGACCTGGTCTGGCC
>Ga0299906_10003556_pt1 | contig 12832 bp, 14 predicted proteins | sample RVTome_14_FD_200259 | JGI IMG/M metagenome (GOLD analysis project Ga0299906, IMG submission 200259) | Soil microbial communities from uranium-contaminated site in the Upper Colorado River Basin, Wyoming, United States - RVT145D125 (version 2) ...
GGACCGTCGACAGGGGGATGCTTCGGTCCAGCGTGACCAGCCGTCCGCCGTGCTCGACAGCCAGCGCCAGCAGGTAGACGTCGGTCAACTGTTGCGGGCCATGAACGCGGCCGGTCTCGAAGACTCCCGAATCGCGCAGGGACAGATCGTCGGCCCAGAACTCATGATCGCTGCGGGAAACGAACTCCACCAGCCTCGCGATCAGGTCGCCGGGCGTGAAGTGGGCACCCTGGCTATAGCCCCGATTCGACATGATGCGGACCACCCCGTTCTCGGTCAGCGGACAACTGGCCCAGCCGCGTTCGAGGTTCTCCGCCCACCAGGCGTGCGCGTTTTCGTGGAAGACGTGGTCGGGGTCCAGCAGCGCGATCATGACGTTGATGTCGAGGAGCGACCGCCGGGTCACACGCCTTCCTCTTCGGCGAGCCTCTGAACCTTCTCCAGTGTCACCACCTCGCCCCGCGACCGCAGGACGGGGATCCCGTGCCGCACCCGCCCTTCGGGCTGACTCCGTGAGGTCGAGCCGGAAGCCAGCCCGCGCCGGGCGAGTTCGGAGAGGACCCTTCCGGCGGACGTCCCTTGCTGTCTGGCTAACTCTTTGGCAGCCAATAGAATGTCGTCGTCAATGTCGACGGTTGTGCGCATGCAATGATGCTAACGCATCAACACATCAGATGCAACGACTGAACGCTGTGACCGGAACGGGACAGAAGACACCGCGACCGGCGGAGTTCAGGAAGTCGACGACCGAGGCCGGAGAAGGACGCGTGCGAGCGCTTCTTCGTTGAAGCCGACGACAACGACCTTTCCGATCCGGAGCGCCGGCGACCTCAGGTTGCCGGTCGGGCCGAGCATCCGGGAGACGACATTCTCAGAGGATTTTCCACCCTCGAAACGCTCGAGCTTCTTGCCCTTCGCGACGAAGATCTCCGATGCGCTCCGGGCGAGCGCCACGGCCTCCGGCTTTCCGAGCTTACGGCTCGCCGGGACCGTCTCACGTACCTTGATTCCGTGTGCGTCCAGAAACCTGGACACTCTCGAGCAGGACATTCAGCCGTTGCGATGGTAGTACCAGTCGATCGTCTTCGCCATGATGTGGAGGATAACGCAATCGCGTTCGCCCGGCAAAGTTGAGTTCTGAAATCCGGGCGGAACTTGACACGAGGATCACTCCTGCCGCAGTGCCTTCTGGGGATCGACCCGTGCGGCACGGCGCGCGGGTGCCGCCGCGCGTCAGCATCAGGTTCGCGACGTTGGCGGGGTTACTGATCGGGCTGCCTGACGCGGCCGGCGACGGCCGGTGGCAGCCGCAGGAAGTCTCTGGTGTTCCAGGTGTAGAGCGTTTCAGCCTTGGCCTTGAGGGCGCAATGCCCCAGGAGGGCATCGTAGATTGCTCCGCCGGACAGCGTCGCATGCGCGCTCTCTTCGAGCATCTGGAAATAGTCGTGCTCGTCAAGGGAAACCAGTGTGAGGTTGTCGCGGATGTCGCGAAGGAACAGGAGCGCGGCGTCGCCGCCCAGACGTCGCTTGCCGGGCATACCGGTCAGGGTGGCGTAGACTTCGGCGAGACTGTGCGCGCCGCAGCAGGTGTCCGCTTTGCCGAAGCGCAGAAAGAGGTCGAGGCTCGCGTCGTGGCGCTCGTGATCGCCATAGAACGAGGCAACAAGCACGGAAGTGTCCAGAAGAGCTTTCAACGCGTGTCCCCGTCGCCGCGCCGGGTCCGCCGCTCGCGGATACCCCGGAGCGTGTCGCGCGTCTCGGCGGCGGTGAGCGGCTCTCCGGTGCGGAACACCCAGACGCCGCGCTCCTTCTCGAGGGGCGGGACGGTGCGGCGGGGACGCAGCGTGACCTGCTCGCCCTCGACCGAAAGGTCGAGCGTGTCGCCTGGGACGAGGTGCAGCGTGTCCCGGAGGGTTTTGGGCAGGACGATGCGGCCCGCCTTGTCGAGGGTGACTTCGGCCTTCATAGTGGTATCATAATCCGGATATTGCCATTTGGGAAATGGCATTCATACATCCCAGACTTGAGGTTTCAGGGCCGTCGCCCCTCGAACGCGTCTTCCAGAAGCTGCCGGATGGCCGCGTACTCGACGGGCCGGGGGTTGTAGTAGGGGTTCTCGGTTGCCAGCTTCGCGGCGCGGTCGAGGCCGTTGGCAGGCATACCGATGTCCCTCAGCGCGACCGGGGCGCCCAGGCTGACCGAAAGGTCGTAGATGCCCCGGGCCGCGTCTTCGGCGCCCAGGGCATCGGCGGCGATGCGCATCGCTTCGGGCGCTGCGTCACGGTTGTACGCCGTGGCGTAGGGCAGGATCACCGTGTGCACCTCGGCATGTCCGAGATTGAACGTGCCGCCGAGCGTATGGCACAGCTTGTGGTGGAGCGCCATGCCCACGTTCCCGAGGACCGTTCCCGCGAGCCACGCGCCGTAGACCGAATCCGACCGGGCTTCCAGATTCGACGGCTCGCGGACGACCGTCGGGAGCGACCGGGCGAGCGCGCGGATACCTTCGGCCGCGAGAAGCGTCATGACCGGGTTGGCGTTCTCGGCATAGAGCCCCTCGACGCAGTGCGCGATCGCGTTCATGCCGGACGGCCCGGATACCTTCGGCGGCAACGTTACCGTCAACGACGGGTCGTAGATGACCGTCTTCGGCAGGACGCGCGGGTCCCGTCCGGTCTTCTTGATGCCGCCTTCGGTGAGGCCGTAGATCGGCGTCATCTCCGATCCCGCATACGTCGTGGGAATCGCGATGATCGGAAGCCCGCTGTCGAGCGCGATCGCTTTGCCCAGACCGATCGTCGAGCCGCCGCCGAGCGCAATGCAGCAGTCGGCTCCGCGCTCCCGGGCGACCACGCGCGCGGCCCGGGCGGTCTCGATCGGGACATGCATCACAGCCTCGGCGAAGACGCCCGCCGCAGCGTCGCCCAGTCCGGCGGCGACGCTTCTGGCCTCGGACTCTTGCTCGGGAGTCGAGAGCACGAGCGCGCGTTTCGATGCGAGGCGCCGGACCTCCTCTCCCAGACGATCGAGGGATCCCACACCGAAGATCACGCGGGCCGGGGGCTGGTCGTAGGTGAAGTGCAGCATCCGCTCACTCAGTGTACACACACCGTCCATTGACCCGTTCCCCGAAAAGCGGCTAAGCTGGGATTCCCTTTCCGGAGCGTTCCCCAGACATCCGCAGGAGGTCCCTTGATCCCGAGAAAACAACTTTTCGGCAATCCCGAGAAAAGCCACGCGCGTATCAGTCCGGACGGCCGAAAACTGGCCTGGCTGGCGCCCCTGGACGGCGTCCTCAACGTCTGGGTCGGTCCCCGGGAAGATCCCCAGGCCGCCCGGCCCGTGACGCGCGATGCCCACAGGGGCGTCCGGTCCTTTTACTGGGCGTACACGAGCCGCCATATCCTCTATCCCCAGGACAGAGACGGAGACGAGAACTGGCACGTGTACTCGGTCGACTTCGAAACCGGGACGAATACCGACCTGACACCGATCGAAGGCATCGCCGCCCGGATCCAGGGCGTGAGTCCGCGGTTTCCCGAGGAGATCCTCGTCGGGATCAACGACCGCGGCGAAAAGCAGCTCCACGACGTTTACCGGGTCCACCTGGCCAGCGGTGAACGGACCCTCGTCCTCGAAAACCCCGGCTTCGTCGCGTTCATGACCGACGACGACTATCGGATACGGCTCGCGATCACGTTCACCCCGGATGCCGGACACCTCTACCTGAGGCCCGATCCTGTCGCGGGCTGGAAAGAGCATTTCCGGGTCGACCCCGAGGACGCCATGACGACCCATCCGGTGGGCTTCGACAAGTCGGCTGACAGCTACTATCTGCTCGACAGCCGGGGCCGGGACAAGGGCGCGCTCAAGGCGGTCCGCCTGTCCTCGGGCGAAGAGACGCTGGTTGCCCAAAGCGACGTCGCCGATATCGACGGCGTCCTGCTGCATCCGACCGGGAAAAACGTCGAGGCAGTCACCTTCACCCACGCGCGCCAGGAATGGCAGGTCATCGATCCTTCCGTTGCCGGCGACCTCGAGTACCTCGCCTCGGTTGCCGACGGAGAGATCGAGATCACGAGCCGGAGCCAGGACGACGCGTGGTGGACGGTGGGCTACGTGATGGACCGGGGGCCGGTTCGCTTCTATCTCTACGACCGGAACGCCCGCTCGGCGCTTTTCCTCTTCAGCAGCCGCGGAGACCTTGAGAGCCTGCCTCTGGTGCCGATGCGCCCCGAGATCGTCGAAGCGCGCGACGGGCTCGAGCTCGTCAGTTACCTCTCGCTGCCGCGCGAGGCGGATCCGTCCCGGACGGGCCGTCCGGCGAAACCTCTGCCGATGGTCTTGCTCGTTCACGGCGGCCCGTGGGCCCGGGACGAATGGGGCTTCAGCCCGCAGCACCAGTGGCTGGCCGACCGCGGGTACGCGGTCCTGTCGGTCAACTACCGGGGCTCCACCGGCTTCGGGAAGAGCTTCATCAACAAGGCGAATCGCGAGTGGGCGGCGGCCATGCACGACGACCTGATCGACGCCGTCGAGTGGGCGGTCGGGGAAGGGATCGCCGTCCGTGAGCGCGTCGCCATCATGGGTGGCAGCTACGGGGGCTACGCGACGCTGGTCGGGCTGACGTTCACTCCGGAGGTATTTCGGTGCGGCGTGGACATCGTCGGCCCTTCGAACCTGCTGACGCTCATGGACAACCCGCCGCCGTACTGGGTGCCGCTGATGTCGTTGATGAAGGTCCGCACAGGAGACTTCACGACCGAAGAGGGGCGGGAGTTCCTGAAGTCACGGTCGCCCCTGTTCTTCGCGGACCGGATCCGGCGCCCGCTGCTGATCGGCCAGGGCAAGCATGATCCCCGCGTCAAACAGGCCGAATCGGATCAGATCGTCGAGGCCATGACCCGGCATCGGATTCCGGTCAGCTACATGCTGTTTACCGAAGAGGGCCACGGGTTCGCAAAGCCGGAAAACCGCCAGGCGTTCTTCGCGGTCGCCGAAGCGTTTCTGGCCGAGCATCTGGGCGGGCGCTACGAGCCGATCGGCGACGCTTTCGACGGCGCGACGTTCACGTTCCCGGCCGGCGAGGACGGCGTTCCGGGTCTGACGGAGGCGCGGGCAACGAAGGCCGGCGAGCCATGCTGAGGAAGAGCGCCCGACGGAACGTCGCGCAGCCCGCCAGGTCCTCCTGGCGGGCCCTGCCGCCCAGATCCGGAACAGTTCACCTTCTTCCGGGCTTCAAGTGTTCTCGAGCAGGGAGTCCGTCTTCTCCAGCGGCATCAGTTCCTCCGGCACCTCGAGTCCCATCACCCGCGCGATGACGTAGTGAATCTGACGCACGCCTTCGGTGAGGGCCGCGGGTCCGGGCTGGAGGATATACGTCGACTTGATCTCGTACAGATGGTTGTTGCGGATCGCCTCGATCGTGGACCACCCCGCCCGCTGCCGGACGAAATCCGGGTTGAAACGGACGCCGCACCAGGAGCCGATGATGATTTCCGGGTTCCGGGCGGCGACCTCGGATGGGTCGAGGACGCGGTCTTTGGCCAGAGACCGGCTCCGAAGCCCGGGGAAGAGACACTCCCCGCCCGCGAGCTCGACGAGCTCGTCGACCCAGCGGATCCCGCTGATCAGCGGGTCGTTCCATTCTTCGAAAAAGACGCGCGGCCGGTGGGGAAGTCTCGAGGCCGAGGTCCGTATCGCAGCGAGCTCCCGTTCGAGCCTGTCCACGAGATCCGAGGCCGCGCCGCCGCAGCCCACGATGCGCCCGAGCGTTAGGATCATCTCGAGAATTTCCGAGACGCTCCGCTGATTGAACGTCAGAACGGTCACACCGCGCCGTATCAGCTCGGCCGCGACGTCCGCCTGGAGGTCGGAGAACGCCAGCACGAGATCCGGTTCGAGCGAGACGATCTTGTCGAACTTCGCGTTGATGAATGCGGAAACCTTCGGTTTCGTCCGGGCTTCGGGCGGCCTCACGGTATAACCGGAGATGCCGACGATGCGGTCCTGCTGACCCAGCAGATACAGCGTCTCGGTCGTCTCCTCGGTCAGGCAGACGATCCGGCGTGGGAAGTCGGTGCGATTCACGGTTCGATGATCTCTGGTTTCAGTCGATTGACCGGTGCGGTGCGAAGACATACCATCGCTTTGACGCTGATAGTCGGCAAACATGTGGACTGTACTTGCCATCGTCCTGATTCTGCTGCTGGTGACCGTTCATGACCTCATCCAGCGCAAACACGCGATCCTCCGGAATTTCCCGATCATCGGCCATTTTCGCTACTGGTTCGAGGCCGTAGGTCCCGAACTGAGGCAGTATATCGTCACGAGCAACAACGAGGAACGTCCCTTCAGCAGGGATGAGCGCTCCTGGATCTACGCCTCGTCGAAGCGCCAGAACAACTACTTCGGCTTCGGCTCCGACGACGAGATGGAGGAGTCGCCGAATTACCTGATCATCAAGCACGCGGCCTTCCCTCTGGATTCCCCGAATCCGGGCGATCCCGAATATGACGCGGCCTGGCCGGTGCCGTGCGCCAAAGTGCTGGGCCGGACGCGGAACAGGAAGCGCGCCTTCCGGCCGGCGTCCGTCGTCAACGTCTCAGGCATGAGCTTCGGATCGTTGAGCGCGCCGGCCGTCGAGGCGATGAATCGGGGCTCGGCCGCGGCCGGGTGCATGCACAACACGGGCGAAGGCGGCGTCTCTCCGCATCATCGTCACGGAGGCGACCTCATCTGGCAGATCGGAACGGGCTACTTCGGTTGCCGGGACGAGCCGGGCCGCTTTTCGATGGACAGGTTCCTCGAGACCGTACAGTCGGCTCCTATCCGGGCCATCGAGGTCAAGCTGAGCCAGGGCGCCAAGCCCGGCCTCGGCGGGGTCCTGCCGGCGGCGAAGGTATCGGCCGAGATCGCGACGATCCGGGGCGTCGCGGCGGGCAGTACGTGCATCAGTCCCTCCTGCCACTCGGCGTTCGCCGACGTCGACGGTATGCTCGATTTCGTGGAGCGCCTGGCCGACGCCTCGGGGCTCCCCGTCGGGATCAAGTCCGCCGTCGGCGAGATCGAGTTCTGGCGCGACCTGGCCCGACTGATGGCGACGACCGGGCGCGGCGTGGACTTCGTGACGGTCGACGGCGGAGAAGGGGGGACCGGCGCGGCGCCCCTCGTGTTCAGCGACCACGTGGCTCTGCCCTTCAAGCAGGCGCTCGCCCGCGTCTACAAGGAATTCGCCAGGGCTGGAGTCGAGAACGACGTCGTCTTCATCGGGTCGGGTAAGCTGGGCTTTCCTGAATCGGCGACGCTCGCGTTTGCACTGGGTTGCGACATGATCGCCGTGGGACGTGAAGCGATGATGAGCGTAGGGTGCATTCAGGCCCAGCGCTGCCACACAGGCCACTGCCCGACCGGGGTTGCGACTCAGAACAGATGGCTGATACGCGGACTGGATCCCGTCCTCAAGGCCGGGCGGCTGGCCAGTTACATCTGTGCCCTCCGTAAGGAGATTCTCTCGGTGGCTCACGCCTGTGGCGTGCACCATCCGGCGTTCCTGACCAACCGTCACGTCGAGATCCTCGACGAACGCTTCGGCTCGGCATCCCTGTTCGAGGTCTTCGGGTACGAGGACGGATGGGGAGTGCCGTCTGCGGGGGACCGGGAAGCGATCCGGGAGATGATGGATCGAGTCCACGGAAGGGAGCCCGAGCCCGTGGCGGTCGGCTGAAGTCAGGCTCGCGTCGCGATGCCTGTGTAGAGGAATCCTCCGATCCGGGGGACCTTCTCCATGTAAAAGGACTCGAGGCGGCTGAGGCGGAAGCCCGCCTCACCGAGGAGCCCGGGAATGTTCCTGTCCAGGTGGCAGCCGTCCGCGAGCCTTTTCTGGAAGGGCGTCAGGCGATGTTGCCACTTCTGAATCTCCGGTTCCGCACTCAACCCGTGTTCGACGAAAAAGAAACGTCCGTTCGGCCTGAGGACCCGGTACACCTCCCGGAGTGCCCGGCCGACGTCCGGAATGCTGCAGAGGGTCCAGGTGCTCACCACGCTGTCGAACGTTTCGTCGTCAAACGGCAGGGACCGACTGTCCAGCGTGCGGACCTCGAGCCCGGACGGGAACCTCGCCATCCGCCGTGCCGCCAGGATCAGCATCCCGGGATTGACGTCGATTGCCGTCAGGCGCCCGACCGACGACGGATAATGCGGAAGGTTGAGCCCGGAGCCGAAGCCGATCTCGAGTGTCTCTCCCCGGACTTCCGCCAGCGCGTCCCGGCGGATTCTGCTGAAGCTTTCCGCCGACATCAGGGCGTTCACGAGGCGGGGAAAGATCCGCCTTGAATAGAAGCCCATGTTGCCTCGATGTTATAATCCAGGTAGCTTGCTAACGGCCTGGTATGAACATAATCCCACAGTCGACTCGCTGAGGTTGCTGCGCCGGCCAATCGGGGAACTGCTGGTTTAACGAAGGAAAGGTGTTCCCTGATGGCGTATAGCCTTGCGCGCGCTTCCGACGAGCGCATCGACTGGGTTGGATCTGTGCCGTTCATCCTCGTTCATCTGAGCCCGCTTCTCGCATTCTGGACGGGCGTCCGCTTTCGGGACGTCGTCCTGTGCGTCGTCCTCTATTTCACCCGGATGTTCTTTCTCTCGGCGGGTTATCATCGTTACTTCGCGCACAGAGGGTACCGGATGGGACGCGTGATGCAGTTCCTGATGGCCCTGGGGGGAGCGACCGCCGCTCAGAAGGGCGTCTTGTGGTGGGCGGGGTACCATCGGCACCATCACTGGCACTCGGACCAGCCCGACGACATCCATTCCCCGCTGAAGGGGTTTTTCTGGAGTCACGTCGGCTGGATACTCTGTCCGAAGTACCAGCGGACGCCCGTCGAGCTGATCCGCGACTTCAGCAAGTATCCGGAATTGAGATGGCTGGAGAAGTACAACCTGGCGCCGCCGGCCGCGCTTGCGGTGACCATCTATGCGCTGGGAGGTGCAAGCGCTCTCGTCGTGGGATTCCTACTGTCGACGGTCGTCCTGTTTCACGGGACGTTTCTGGTGAACTCCCTTACCCATGTTTTCGGCCGCCGCCGCTACCAGACCACCGACACCAGCCGGAACTCGCTGCTCATCGCCCTGGTGACGGGAGGCGAGGGCTGGCACAACAATCATCATTACTACGAGACGACGGCCAACAACGGGTTCTTCTGGTGGGAGATCGACACGAGTTATTATGTGTTGCGGCTCCTCGGGTGGCTCGGTCTGGTGTGGGATCTCAGGGTGCCTCCCGACTATGTCCTGGAAGGCCGGCCGGCCGGGCAGTGAAGGAATCGAAGGAAGTCAGGAAAACGGATGTCGAAGACCTTCAAGATTGCCTTTCCCATCGCTCTTGCTTTCGGACTCCTTGCCTATCTCGTTTATTCGTCGATGAACCTCGGAGGGGTGTCGTGCGAGGTCTGCGTGGAATTCGCGGGTCGAACCTGGTGCCGGACCGCGACCGGCACGACCGAGACCGAAGCCATTCAGACGGCAGTCGACAACGCGTGCGATTTCGTGACTTCGGGCCGGGACGAGCTGATACCGTGCACGCAGGCGCCTCCCGTCAGTGTCCAGTGCGTCAATTCGTGACGGGAGGACTCAGAAGCGGAAGCCGCGGGGCTGCCTCCCTCGTCGCGATGGCGTCAGGTCATCGGAGCGCTGCTCGTTCCAGCGGACCAGGGAATGCTCCCCGATGTCGGTTCCGGTCGGGACTTCGGAAAAAGAGTCACCCATTCTGACGAGGGACCTGCCCTTCCGAAGACGCTGCTCTTCGCCGCTTGTCGGGCGGCCTATTGCGAGCTCGCCGTCGATGACGGCGACCCGATCGGGTTCGAACAGGTAGATGCCGTCTTTCCTGATCGCGATCTCGATGCCGTTCAGATGCACGCGAATGGGCAGATCGTGGTCGAGGCCGTCGATGTCGGCGATCGCGGCGCCCGCCGTCAGCCTGAGTACGATCCGATCGAGCTGTTCGGATTCCAGACGGACGCCGGTATAGGGGAGCACGCGCAGGTACGAGTCCGGCGTGAGCATGATCTCGGCCCGGCCCGAAGGCCCGGTCGCGAGGGCGTTGCCCTCCCCGACATGCTGGTTGATCTCCGCGTGGACGGCGTGCTCGCCGGCACGCACGTTGACGACGCCTTCGGTATAGGTCACCATGCCGGCTCGGGCGGAAATCACAGCGTGCTGCGCCAGCGCGAGGAGGAGGATGCCGATCATGCGCCGTATTGTACCCCATCGCCCATGCCGGCAGCTTGCTCACCCAGGGGTCCGTCAAAGTCGCGGGAGAAAAAGGGGACAGACACCTTTTTCAAGCACTAAATGTTTGTCCTTGAGCGGGATGACACGCGAAAAAGGCTGTCTGTCCCCATTTTTCGCATGTCGGGATGCGACTTTGACGGACCCCTGCGTGCTCACCTGCCGCGAGCGAAAGAGTCTGATATCAGGACGCGAGGAGGCTTCATGCATAGCAAGCGATGGACGGGGTGTCTGGTTTTTCTGATTGTTCTTCTGGGCGCGCCAGCCCTCGACGCGCAGACCGAGCCTGTCCTGACCGTCCAGGGAACGGCGGAAATCCGCGTCGCCCCGGATCTGGCGACTGTGCGTCTGGGGATCGTGGCGCAGGCGCCAACCGCGGATGCGGCCCAGGGCCAGGTCAACGACGTCGCGGGCCGGATCCTCGAGGCCGTGCTCGGGATGGGTATCGAGGATCGGAACATTCAGACCGCGCGCCTGAACCTGACGCCGGTCTATTCGCGGCAGCGAGCGGCCGAAGACGTGCCCGAGATCGTGGCCTACCGTGCCTCGAACACGGTGACGGTTCGGATTCAGGACCTCGGAAGGCTCGGGGCAGTCATCGATAGCGGCCTGGGCGCCGGCGCCAATCAGCTCGAGGGCGTGTCCTTCGATATCGCCGACGATCTGCCTGCGCGTCAGGCGGCGCTCGAACAGGCCATCACCGAAGCCCGGAGCAAGGCCGAGACCATGGCCGGCGCGCTGGGCATCCGGCTCGACGGAGTCCTTTCGGTCGACGAAGGCGGAGTGTTCGTCGAGCGCCCGCAGATGGAAATGGCGCGCGTCGCCGTTTTCCAGGACTCCGGGTCGACGCCTGTATCTCCGGGGGAAGTGACGGTTTCAGGCTCGGTGACGATTCGTTACCGGATCGCAGGGGACTGAGGTTTTCTCAGCCCTGCCGGTCCTGCCACTCCTCGTACCAGGCCATCTGGATCGCTTCCAGCTTCTTTTCGTTCGAGCTTCCGGGATCGTCGTCGAAGCCGTCGATTTCGAGGATCCATCGGTGGAGGTCGGTGAACCTCACGGTCAAAGGGTCCGTCTCGGGGAACCGATCGACCAGGCTGATCGCAATGTCTTCGGTGTCAACCCATGTCAGCTTGCGCTTCATCGGTGATATCCCTCACTCGCTTGTCTTTAAGCGCCTTCCGGATCGCGGCGTTCATGATCGCTTCGGCGAGCCCCATCGTAGCCTCGTTGAGCGATCCGATGGCCTCCCGGATCGCCCGATGGTCTTCCGACTTCATCGTCGTGCTCAGCCGCTCCACAGCCTGTCGGATGCTGTCCTTGTCGCCGTCGGGAAGCTGGGCGTACTCCGACTCGTTCCGGCTGCGCTCCGAGGCGCGAAGTACGGTCCGGGCTTCGTTCCGCGCCTCGATTAGGAGGCGCGCGTCGATGTCGTCCTCGGCGTGCTCGAAGGATTCGAGGATCATGCTCTCGACCTGTTCATCGGTCAGGCCGTAGGTGGGCTTCACGTCGATCGACTGGTACTTTCCCGTACGGAGCTCCCGGGCCGAGACGCTCAGGATGCCGTCCGCGTCGATCAGGAATTTGACCTCGATCCGCGGCAGTCCCGCCGGCATGGGCGGAATCCCGGCCAGATCGAATTCAGCCAGGCTGCGGCAGTCCCTGACCAGCTCCCGTTCGCCCTGCAGAACGTGAATCTTCACGTTGGTCTGCCCCTCCACGTAGGTCGTAAACGACTCGCTGGCGCTGGCGGGTATCGTGGAGTTTCGCGGAATGATCTTCGACATCACGCCGCCGATGGTTTCGATGCCGAGGGACAGTGGAGTCACGTCGAGCAGGAGCGTGTCTCTCCGGCTGCCGGCCAGGATGTCCGCCTGAACGGCCGCTCCGAGAGCGACGACTTCATCCGGATTGAGCTCGGTGTGCGGTTCGCGCCCGAACAATTCCCGGACCCGGGCCCGAACCAGAGGAATACGCGTGGATCCTCCGACCATCACGACCTCGTCCATGTCCCCGGCTGGAAGCCCGGCATCCCGGAGCGCCTGACGGCAAGGTACGAGCGTCTCTTCGACGATCGGAGCGATGCGCTCCTCGAACTCTTCCCGGTGGAGCTTCCGGCTGTAACCGAGCCCGGGGAGGTGGATCTCCGCCGCAGATGCTTCCGACAGGTCTTCCTTAGCGCGCCGGACCACGCGGCGGACCTCCTCGAGATCGCGTCCGCCCAGATCCCTCCCGACCTCGTCCCGGACCATGCGGATCAACGACTGATCGATGTCATCCCCGCCCAGACGCGTATTGCCGCTCGTCGCGAGGACCTCGAATATTCCCTCGCTGAGCCTCAGGATCGAAATGTCGAAGGTCCCGCCCCCAAAGTCGTAGACTGCGATCGTGCCCTCTCTTCGTTCCTCCAGCCCGTAGGCGAGCGACGCTGCGGTCGGCTCGTTGACGATCCGCAGCACATCCAGACCGGCGATCCTGCCGGCGTCTTTGGTGGCCTGGCGCTGGGCGTCGTTGAAGTAGGCAGGAACCGTAATGACGGCGT
>Ga0299906_10003557_pt1 | contig 12831 bp, 11 predicted proteins | sample RVTome_14_FD_200259 | JGI IMG/M metagenome (GOLD analysis project Ga0299906, IMG submission 200259) | Soil microbial communities from uranium-contaminated site in the Upper Colorado River Basin, Wyoming, United States - RVT145D125 (version 2) ...
AAGAAGCTGCTGTCTGGTCTGACCTGGTGCGACAGCGCCGAGCAGGCGCTGCAGGGCGCCGACGCGGTGGTCATCCTGACCGAGTGGAACCAGTTCCGCGGCCTGCCGCTGGCGAAGGTGAAACAGCTGCTGCGCCATCCCGTGGTGGTCGACCTGCGCAACATCTGGAACCCGGACGAGATGGCCGCGGCCGGGTTCCACTACACCTCGATCGGACGGCCGCAGCCGAAGCGATGAGCGGGCACCGGTTCCACCCGACGATCCTGCGCGAGTACGACATCCGCGGCATCGTCGGTCAGACGCTCTTTCCAGCCGACGCGCATGCGCTCGGCCGCGTGCTGGCGACCGTGGCCAGGCGGCGCGGACTCGAGCGCCTGGCCGTGGGCTACGACGGGCGGCTTTCGTCGCCGGAGCTCGAGGCGGCGCTGGTCGAGGGGCTGACGGCCGGCGGCGTCGACGTGCTGCGCGTCGGCCGCGGCCCGACGCCTCTGCTCTACTTCGCTGCCTACACCCAGCCGGTCGACGGCGGCGTGATGGTGACCGGCTCGCACAACCCGCCCGACTACAACGGCTTCAAGATCACGCTGGAAAAGCAGTCCTTCTACGGCGCCGCGATCAAGGAGCTGGGCGAGCTTGCCGCCGCCGGCGACTTCGCGACCGGCAAGGGCCGGGTCGAGACCGTGGACCTCCGCGAGGCCTACGTGTGCCGCCTGGCGCACGACGCCGCGGGCGCCAAGGCCTTCCGCATCGGCTGGGACCCCGGCAACGGTGCCGCCGCGGAGGTCTTGCAGGAGCTCGTGCGGCAGCTGCCGGGCGAGCATCACCTGATCAACGCCACGATCGACGGTACCTTTCCCGCGCACCATCCCGACCCGACGGTCGAAAAGAACCTCGACCAGCTGAAGGCGCTGGTCGCCGACAAGCGCCTCGACTTCGGCGTTGCCTTCGACGGCGACGGCGACCGCATCGGGCTGATCGACGAGCAGGGCCGCGTGCTCTGGGGCGACCAGATGATGCTGCTGCTGGCGCGGCCGATCCTGGCCCGCCTGCCCGGGGCCACCATCATCGCCGACGTCAAGGCGAGCTCTGTGCTCTTCGACGGCATCGCCGCGCTCGGCGGCAAGCCGCTGATGTGGAAGACCGGGCACAGCCATATCAAGGCGAAGCTGAAGGAGACCGGCGCGCCCTTCGCCGGCGAAATGAGCGCGCACCTCTTCTTCGCCGATGGCTACTACGGCTACGACGACGCGCTCTATGCCGCCGTGCGCATCATCACCACGCTGAGCGGGGAGGGACGCAGCCTCGGTGCCTTCCGCGACTCGCTGCCGGCCGTCCTGAACACGCCGGAGCTCCGCTTCCCCTGCCCGGAGGAGAAGAAGCGCCCGGCCATCGAGGCGGTGGTGACGCGGCTGATGGCCGAGGGCGCCAGCTTCGTCGACATCGACGGCGTGCGCGTCACCACGCCCGAGGGCTGGTGGCTGCTGCGCGCGTCCAACACGCAGGATGTGCTGGTCGCCCGCTGCGAGGCGGCCGACCAAGCGGGCCTGGCGCGGCTCAAGGCGACGCTGGCCGAGACGATTGCTGCGGTCGGCCTGCCGGTGCCGGAGTTCTGAGAAGGCCCAGCGGGCGGCCGTCGATCGCCGCCAGGCCCAGCGCGATCACCGCGAAGCCGGCCAGTTCCTCCCAGCCGACCGGGCGGCCGAGCAACAGTACCTGCAGGCCCATGGCGCTCGGCGGCAGCAGCAGGGTGACCAGCAGGAGGTTGGTCGCCCCGGCCAGCGCCAGGATGCGGAAGTAGAGGCGGTAGGCGAAGGCCGTGCAGAGCAGCCCGAGCGCCAGGATCGAGACCCACGCCTCGGCGCTCGGCATCGGCACCCGCCAAGGTTCAGCCAACACCAGCGCCACCGGGGTCAGCAGCAGGGTGGAGCAGACCACCTGGCCGGTCGCGGTCGCGAGCGGCGGTTCGCCGCGGAACCGGCGGCCGTAGAGTCCGGCCACGGCATAGGAGAAGGCGCCGGCCAGCACGAGCAACGCAGGGCCGAGGGCGGCACCGAGGCCGCTCAGCTGTTTCAGCCCGATCAGCAGCGCCACGCCGAGGAATCCCAGCAGGGCGCCCGCCGCCTTGCCCGCGGTCAGCCGCTCGTCGGCGGTCGTCGCATGCGCCAGCAGCACGGTGAAGGTCGGCGTGGTGGCGTTGAGGATCGCGGCCGCGGCGGCGCCAAGCTCGACCTGACCGGCGAAGATCAGCGTGAACGGCAGCGCGTTGTTGAGGAAGCCCATCGCGAGGTAGCGCCGCCAGCGCGGCCAGCCGCGCGGCCAGCGCTGCCCGGCCAGCAGCAGCATCAGCGCCAGGAAGAAGGCGCCCGACGCGACGCGGCCCCAGGCGACCAGCACAGCCGGCAGCTCATCGAGCGCATGATCGGCGAAGACGAAGGTGCTGCCCCAGACGAGCGAAAGCGTCAGGAGGAGGAGCCAGGCACGGCCGGACATGGCGGACATGGCCTAGCGTTGCCCTGCGCCGCGTTGCCGATCACTCCGCGCCTTGCAGAAAGCACCGTAGGCAGAACCGACCACCCCCTCCCTTCCCTCCCCCGCTAGCGCGGGAGAGGGGCGCTCATGTTTGGGCTCGCGCGGGGAAGCCCTCTCTCCCGCGATAGCGGGGGAGAGTGGGAGAGGGGGGTTAGGTGGTCGGTAGGGCCCTCAGCTGCCCGGCTGGATCACCAGGCAGGCGGTGTTCTGCTTGGTCAGCAGGCGGCAGGCCTCGCGCGCGTCGTCCTCGCTCAGGTTGCCGAGGCGCGCGCGGTAGAGCAGGCCCTGATCGCTGCGCACCTCCATGACCTGGATGGCGGCGCCGGCCAGCGGCTGGCGCGCCTGCCCGCCGGCCGCCACCGCCGCCTTCTCGGCGTTGGCGTAGCGCGAGAAGGCACCGACCTGGATCGCCCAGAGGCCGAGCGGCGAGGCATCGTTCGCCACGGTGCCGAGCGTGGCGACCTGGCTGTTGTCCGGCAGAGCGGGAGCCGGAATGGGCGGTGCCGGAGGCGGCAAGGCCACCGCGGCGACATCGCTGCCGCCCGAGCCCTGCTCCGGCAGCGTGACCGGCAGGCTGACGCTGGCGATGGGCTTTTCCGGCGGCGCCGCCGGCGTGGCCTTGGCCTCGATCACCGCCGGCGGATCGGGCAGGTCGAGCTCCTCCACCGTGGCGAAGGCCTGATCGAGCAGGTCCGAGGCGTGGCGATTGCGCACGCCTGCGGTCTTGCCGCCGAATACCACGGCGACCAGCCGGCGGTCGTCGCGCACCGCGGCGACCGCGATGTTGTAGCCCGAGGCCTTGGTGTAGCCGGTCTTGATGCCGTCGACGCCGTTGTAGGCGGTGAGCAGCTTGTTGTGGTTGGCGTAGGTCTTGCCCTTGTAGGTGAAGCTGCCGAGCGAGAAGTAGTGGTAGTACTGCGGGAAATCCTCGATCAGCGCGAGCGAGAGCGTCGCCATGTCGCGCGCCGTGGAGAGTTGGCGCGAGTCGGGCAGGCCCGAGGCATTGTGGAAGTTCGTCCGGCTCATGCCGAGCGCCTTGGCCTTGCTGGTCATCAGCTTGGCGAAGCTCCACTCGGTGCCGCCGATCGCCTCGGCCACCACCACTGCCACATCGTTCGCCGACTTGGTGACCAGCGCGCGGATCGCGTTGTCGACGGTGAGCGTGGCGCCGGTCTTCAGGCCGAGCTTCGAGGGCTGCTGCTTGGCCGCGCGGGCGGAGACCGTGAGCTTGTCGGACAGCGACAAATCGCCCTGCTGCAGCGCCTCGAACAGCAGGTAGAGCGTCATCATCTTGGTGAGCGATGCGGGGTAGTTCCGCGTGTCGGCATTGGTCTCGTGCAGCACCAGCCCGCTCTCGGCATCGACGACGATGGAGGCATACTTGGCCAGCGCCGGCGCCGCGGCGGCGCCGAGGAGGGCAGCTACCAGCACTAGAGTGCCGAAGGACCGGCTCCACCAAGATTTTGCGGAACCACGGCCGTAGGTTGCCGTAACCTGCAAAGATTTCCCCCTAAAAACCGAACCTAACCCCTTCGAATCGCAGATACTTTACGGGAGTCGCCCCGCGCCTGTCCAGCGACCTTTCCGCAGCGGCGGGGCGGCCCGGAGGGTGTGATGTTGCACCGCACAAAATCCTTGACGCGCTCCAGAAACGGCCTATATATCGGTCATGCTGCGCTGCACAATAAAGGCGGCCGGCGTGCCAGGGACCCCCCGAACCCATGCGGTGCCTCCAAGAGGGCCGCGCCAGAAAAGGAAACGATGCCATGAGCCCCAACCCGAAGAAGTCCGCCGCGGCTGTCGACGCCGCGCTGAAGCCCGTCGAGTCCGCTGCCTTCGCCGGCAAGGAGACCGTCGAGTCGATGATGAAGGCCGGCACCGAGGCTGCCCAGAAGGGCTATGCCCAGGCCGTGCAGATGACCAAGGAGCAGGTCGAGAAGACCTCCGAGGCCATGTTCAAGAGCTACGATCAGATCAACACCTTCGGCAAGGAGAACCTCGAGGCGGTCGTCGCTTCCGGTTCCATCGTCGCCAAGGGCGTCGAGAACCTGTCGAAGGAGGTCTTCGCGCTGGCGCAGTCGTCCTTCGAGACCTCGATGAACGCCGCGAAGGCCTTCATGGGCGTGAAGAGCCTGCGTGACGTGGTCGACCTGCAGTCCGAGGTCTCCCGCACCCAGTTCGACAAGCTGATGGCCGACAGCGCCAAGCTGGCCGAGCTCTCGCTCAAGGTCGCCAACGAGGCCTTCCAGCCGATCCAGGCGCGCTTCAACGTCGCCTTCGAGCGGATGATGAAGCCGATCGCTGCCTAAGCGACCAGCACTCTTCGAGCCTCTTCCGGGGCCCGATCGCCGAAACGGCGGTCGGGCCCCTTCTCTTTTTGGACCATTCCGGATTGGAGCCGAGCGATGGAGACTCTGACTCGGCCGTACCATTGTGCAGAGCAAGGTCTTCTCCCAATATCATGGGGGTGCGGCGCCGGGGGGTGTCCGCGCTTGGCGACCACGTTCCCACCCGGCAGCCGAGGTCGATCCCGGACAAGCATGGCCAAGGACAACGAGAAGGACGGCAGGGGCGGCAGTCCCGGGCGCAACGACGGCAGCGTCCTGGTCGAGACGCGGGCGAAGACGAAGAAGCCGTCGATGTACAAGGTGTTGATGCTGAACGACGACTACACGCCGATGGAATTCGTCGTGCACGTGCTGGAGCGATTCTTCGCCAAGAACCGTTCCGAGGCTACGGCCATCATGCTGCACGTGCATCGGCGCGGAGTGGGGGTGTGCGGCGTGTTTACCTATGAGGTGGCGGAGACCAAGGTGACGCAGGTGATCGACTATGCCCGCAAGCACCAGCATCCGCTGCAACTGACTTTGGAAAAGGATTAGCCTCCGATGCTGTCCAGCAATCTCGAGCAGACGCTGCATCGGGCCCTCGGCTTCGCCAACGAGCGCCGGCACGAGTATGCGACGCTCGAGCACCTGCTCCTGGCGCTGACCGAGGATCCCGATGCCGTGGCCGTGATGCGGGCCTGCGGCGTCGAGCTCGAGCAGCTGCGAGGCCACCTGGTCGACTACATCGACAACGACCTCTCCAACCTCATCAGCCGCTCGGCCAGCGACGCCAAGCCGACCGCCGGCTTCCAGCGCGTGCTGCAGCGCGCCGCCATCCACGTGCAGTCCTCCGGCCGCGAGGAGGTGACCGGCGCCAACGTGCTGGTCGCGCTCTTCTCCGAGCGTGAGAGCCACGCCGTCTACTTCCTGCAGGAGCAGGAGATGAGCCGGCTCGACGCGGTCAACTACATCAGCCACGGCATCGCCAAGGTGAAAGGCCTGGAGGCCGAGCGTCCGGTGTCCGGGGCCGACCGCGAGGCGCAGGCCGAGAAGGTGGTGAAGAAGGGCCGAGACGCGCTCGATGCCTACTGCGTCGACCTCAACAAGAAGGCCAAGGCCGGCAAGATCGATCCGCTGATCGGCCGCGAGAACGAGATCGAGCGCACCATCCAGGTGCTGTGCCGGCGCACCAAGAACAACCCGCTCTATGTCGGCGACCCCGGCGTCGGCAAGACCGCCATCGCCGAGGGCCTGGCGCGGCGCATCGTCGAGGGCGAGGTGCCCGACGTGCTGAAGGACGCAACGATCTTCGCGCTCGACATGGGCGCGCTGCTCGCCGGCACCCGCTACCGCGGCGACTTCGAGGAGCGGCTCAAGGCGGTGGTGAAGGAGCTGGAGGAGCAGCACCACGGCATCCTCTTCATCGATGAGATCCACACGGTGATCGGCGCCGGCGCCACCTCCGGCGGCGCGATGGACGCCTCGAACCTGCTGAAGCCGGCGCTGCAGTCCGGCACGCTGCGCTGCATCGGCTCGACCACCTACAAGGAGTATCGGAACTACTTCGAGAAGGACCGGGCGCTGGTCCGCCGCTTCCAGAAGATCGACGTCAACGAGCCTACGATCGAGGACGCGGTAAAGATCCTGCGCGGGCTGAAGCCCTACTACGAGCGGCACCACAAGGTCCGCTTCACCGCCGAGGCGATCCGCGCGGCGGTCGAGCTGTCGGCGCGCTACATGCACGACCGCAAGCTGCCGGACAAGGCGATCGACGTGATCGACGAGACTGGCGCCAGCCAGCAGCTCCTGCCCGAGTCGCGGCGCAAGAAGTCGCTGGGCGTGAAGGACGTGGAGGCGGTGGTGGCGAAGATCGCCCGCATCCCGCCGAAGTCGGTCAGCCAGGACGACCGCTCGACGCTGCTGAACCTCGAGCGCGACCTGAAGACCATGGTGTTCGGGCAGGACCAGGCGATCGGCGCGCTGTCCGCGGCGATCAAGCTGGCGCGCGCAGGCCTGCGCGAGGGCGAGAAGCCGATCGGCTGCTACCTCTTCTCCGGCCCTACCGGCGTCGGCAAGACCGAGGTGGCACGCCAGCTCGCCCGCTCGCTCGGCATCCCGCTGAAGCGCTTCGACATGTCGGAGTACATGGAGCGCCACTCGGTCTCGCGGCTGATCGGCGCGCCCCCGGGCTATGTCGGATTCGACCAGGGGGGGCTGCTGACCGACGCGGTCGACCAGAGCCCGCACTGCGTGCTGCTGCTGGACGAGATCGAGAAGGCGCATCCCGATCTCTTCAACGTCCTGCTGCAGGTGATGGACTACGGCAAGCTGACCGACCACAACGGCAAGCAGGTCGACTTCCGCAACGTGATCCTGATCATGACGACCAATGCCGGCGCGGCCGAGCTGGCGAAGCCCGCCATCGGCTTCTCCAACGAGCTCCGGCGCGGCGACGAGAACGAGGCGGTGGAGCGCATGTTCACGCCGGAGTTCCGCAACCGGCTGGACGCCATCGTCGGCTTCAAGAACCTGACGCCCGAGGTGATCGGCCGGGTAGTCGACAAGTTCGTGCTGCAGCTCGAGGCGCAGCTCGCCGACCGCAAGGTCACCATCGAGCTCTCCGAGGCGGCGCGCACCTGGCTCGGCCAGCACGGCTACGATCCGCTGATGGGCGCGCGGCCGCTCGCCCGCGTGATCCAGGAATCGATCAAGAAGCCGCTGGCCGAGGAGCTTCTGTTCGGCCGCCTGGCCAAGGGCGGCGTGGTGCGCGTCGACGTCGAGGCCGAGAAGCTTGTGTTCACCTATCCCGAGCCGCCGGCCGACCAGCTTCGCGCCTTGCCGCCGCCCGGCGATGACGACCCGCCGGACGGCGAGAACTGGGACGACAGCGACGGCCAGGACAGCCCGCGCGGCCGGCAGTCCGAGACCGTTGATTGAGAGTTGCGGCGCTGGATGAGGAGGCGGGTGCGGCGGAACGGCACCGCCGCCTCGCCGCCGCCGGTCTGCTCTGGCGCCGGGCCACGCCATGACCGGCATGGCTGGCTGCCTTTCGGGGCTGCGGGTGCTCGATCTCTCGCAGTGGCTGCCGGGGCCCTTCGCCGCGCAGATGCTGGCCGACCTCGGCGCCAGCGTGCTCAAGATAGAGCCGCCAGCGGGCGACCCGGCCCGCGCGCTGGGGCCGGGGGCGGACAGCGGGCTTTCGCTCTTCTATCGCCAGGTCAATGCCGGCAAGGTCGTGCTGCGCCTCGATCTGAAGCAGGCGGAGGAACGCGCGCTCTTCCTTCGCCTCGTCGTGCAGGCCGACGTGCTGGTGGAGTCGTTCCGCCCGGGCACGCTGGCGCGCCTCGGGCTCTCGCCCGAGGTCCTGCGACAGGCCAATGCGCGCCTAGTGCACACGGCGCTCTCCGGCTGGGGACAGGACGGGCCCTACGCCGGTCGCGCCGGGCACGACATCAACTACCTGGCGATCGGCGGCGGCCTATCCCGGTCCGGCGACCCGGAGCGGCCGCGCTTCGCGCATCCGCCGGTGGCCGACTATGCCTCGGCGCTGCTGGCCGCCCTGGTGACGCTGGCGGGCTTGCTGCGCCGGGGAACGACCGGCAGCGGCGCCTTCCTCGACGTCAGCTTGATGGAGACCGTGCTGGCCTGGCAGGGGCAGGCGCAGAGCCTGGCGCGACGCGGCCTCCTGGAGCGGCGCGGCGAGTCGCTGCTGTCCGGTGGGGCGGCCTGCTACAACCTCTACCGGACGAGCGACGGGGGCTACGTGTCGCTGGGCGCGATCGAGGCCAAGTTCTGGGCCAACTTCTGCCGCGCCATGGGCCGTCCGGACTGGACGGCGCGGCAGTGGGAGCCTCTCCCGCAGCAGGGCCTGATCGGCGCGCTCGCCGCCGCTTTCGCCGCGCGCGACCGGCCGCACTGGCAGGCGCGGCTCGAGTCGATCGACTGCTGCTTCGAGGCGGTGCTGGAACCCGAGGAGCTCGGCCGGCATCCGCAGGTCGCGGCGCGCGGCCTGCTGGTCGAACGAGACGGCCTGGTCGAGGCGCTTTTCCCGGCCTTCCTGGATGGCGCACGCCCGGTGCCCCGCGCGGAGGTGCGGGAGGTCGACTCGGCTTCGGCGCTCGGCGCCTGGAGCGCCTGACCGGAGCCTCGGTTGATCGCGGGCCGGGCGGCGGGCAGAGTTCGGCACGGCATGGCCCGAAAGCTTTCCAAGCGCGTCCTGAATCGCCTGCGCCAGACCTATCGCTTCTGGCGCTACGTCGGGCTGCGCTTCTGGGACGACAATCTTTTCACCAAGTCCGCGGCGCTCTCCTTCCAGACGGCGCTGGCGCTGGTGCCGCTCTTCACCATCACCATCTCGGTGCTGTCGGCTTTTCCCGGCTTCCAGGACGAGGTGCAGCACTTTCAGGCGACCATCCTCGAGGTGGTGGCGCCGCACGTCGGCATCGAGATCGGCCAGCAACTCACGCTCTTCGTCGAGAACGCGCGCAAGCTGACCGCGGTCGGCATCGTCGTGCTGGCGATCATCGCAATGATGCTGTTGCACACCGCCAGCGACGCCTTCGACGAGATATTCCGCATCAAGCGGCAGCGCGGACTGGCGATCCGCTTCATGGCCTATTGGACCCTCCTGACCCTGGGGCCGCTGCTGTTCGCCATCGGCTTTTCGCTGACCGCGGGCTTCGTCGCCGCCGGCAGCTCGGAAAGCAGCGGCTCGTTCTTGCAGGACCTGCTGACCTTCCTGCGCGTCCTCATCCCCTTCTTCATCGAATGGCTGGCCTTCACGTTCATCTTCTGGCTGGCGCCGAGCAAGCCGGGCGAGTTCAGCGACGCCGCGGCGGCGGCGATCGTCGCTGCCATTCTGCTGCAGGTGCTGAAAGCCGGTTTCGCCCTCTACCTGCTCTATGTCGCCAGCTACCAGTCGATCTACGGCGCGGTGGCGGCCCTGCCGATCGCGCTCATCTGGCTGGAGCTGGCCTGGGCCGCGGCGCTCTTCGGCGCGTCGATCGCGGCCTCCCTGCCGGAGTGGCGCGAGGGGCTCGACCTGCCGCGCGTGGCGCAGGCGCACCGCAAGGGGCACTGAGCGGTACTGCCGCGCTCCTTGGGCCAGAGGCTCCGCCTCCCGCCGCGCGCTTACTCCGCGTAGCTGCCGCGCGCCTGGCGCGCCGCGGCGCGCCACTGCGCCGCGGCGTCGGGATCGGGCGGCTGGCCGAAGCTGCCGGCCTCCAGCCCCTCGGCCAGGCGATCCATCGCGGCGACGTGACCGGCCGCGGCCGCCGCCTGGAACCAGTGGAGCGCCAGGGCGAGATCGGTCTCAGTGCCGTAGCCGTCCCGGTAGTCCTGCGCCAGGTCGTACATGCCGGTCTCGATGCCGGCCTCGGCCAGCGCCAGGTGCGCGGCGAAGGCGGCCTCGGTCTCGCCCGACTGCTCGAAGACGATCGAGGCCAGTCGGTGGTGCAGCAGGTTCGCCGGATCGAGCGCCAGCGCCTGGTGCATCGAGGGCGAGGCCTCGGCGAAGTACCACATGGTGGCCAGCGCGGCGGCGTGATCGAAGTAGGCCTCCGGATTGTCCGGCTCGAGGGCGATGCGCCTGGTGTAGAGCTGGACCGCGCGCCATTCGCCGCGGTTGCCGAGATAGAAATCGCCCAGCCGTTTCAGGGCCAGGATGTCGTCGGGATCGTCGATCAGCGCCTCTTCGCAGGGCTTCACCGCCAGCGCCGGCGTCGCTGCCGCGCAGCGCTCGTGCCAGCTCTGGGCCTGCGCGGGCGAAGCGAGGATCGTCGGCAACAGCAGCAGTGCGCTCAGGGCAGGACGGCTCATGGGGCGTCGCTCCGGCGATAGGGACCGCTCTCGGAGAGCGCCTCGCGCTCGCCGATCACCTGCAACGTCTCGCGCTGCAGGAAGCCGGCCACGGCGCGCTCCAGGCGCGGATCGGCGATCCAGTGCGCGCTGTAGGTCGGCACCGGCAGGTAGCCGCGCTGGATCTTGTGCTGCCCCTGCGCGCCAGCCTCGACCCAGCCGAGGGCCTGCGCGATGGCGAAGTCGAGGGCGCGGTAGTAGCAGCACTCGAAGTGCAGGAACTCGTGATGCTCGGCCGCGCCCCAGTTGCGGCCGTAGAGTGTGTCGCTGCCGAGCAGGTTCAGCGCGGCGGCGATCGGCCGGCCGTCGCGCTCGGCCACGATCAGCACGACGCGGTCGCCCAGGCGCTGGCCCAGCAGGGGGAAGAACTCGGCGGTCAGGTAGTCGTGCGCCCACTTCTTCTCCACGGTGGCGAGGTAGAAACGGTGGAAGCGCTGCCAGAGCGCGGGCGTGATCTCGCTGCCGCGCAGCGTGCGGATGGTGAGGCCGGACGCAGCGACGACGGCCCGCTCGTGGCGGATCTGCTTGCGCTTGCGGCTCGCCAGCGTAGCCAGGAAGGCGTCGAAATCGGCGTAGCCGCGGTTCTCCCAGCGGTACTGCGTGCCCTGGCGCAGCAGGTAGCCGGCCTCGCCGGCGGCGCGCCATTCCGGCTCGCTCAGAAAGGTGATGTGGAGCGAGGAGGCCTGGTGCAACTCCGCCAGGCGGACGAGGCCGGCCAGCAGCAGGCGGCGCACCTCGCCGGCCTCGGCGCCCGGATGCACCAGCAGGCGCGGGCCCGGCACCGGCGTGAAGGGCACGGAGACCTGCAGCTTCGGATAGTAGGCCCCGCCGGCGCGCTCGTAGGCCTCGGCCCAGCCCCAGTCGAAGACGTACTCGCCATAAGAGTGACTCTTCAGGTAGCAGGGCACGCAGCCGATGAGGCGCCCGCCCGGCTCCTTCAGCGTCAGGAACTGCGGCAGCCAGCCGGTCCTGGCCGTGGCCGAGCCGGAATCCTCCAGTGCCGCCAGGAAGGCGTGGCTGACGAAGGGATTGTCGCCGCCGGCGCAGGCATCCCAGGCGGCCGCCTCGACCCGGTGGATCGAGTCGTGCGCTTCCAGGCTCAGGGCATCGGAGCCATCCGGCATGGAGGAAAGATAGGGCAGGGAAGACGGGGCGGCGAGAGGCTGGTCAGCGCAGTCCCTCGAGCAAGCGCGCCATGTCTCGACGGGCATGGATCACGCGCACGACGGCGACGGTGCGCCTGGTAAACGGGACCCAACGATCCAGTAGGGATCGAACAAAGTGAAGCGATAGGGATCGGGCAGGAGTTCGACCCTGCGAAGGCCCACGGCCGGAGCGCGGCCGATCCGTCGAAAGGTCTCAAGGAACCGATCGCGCATCATGCGCGCAACGGCGGCATCGGCCTCATCCAGATACCACGAAAGGATGTCATCCAGGTCGCGCTCTGCCGCAGGCTGCAGGCGAAAAGCCATAGCAGCCCGCTAACTCGCCTTGCGACGCTTGCGACCTTGGGCCAGCAGCCTTTCGGAGCGAGCCATCCACTCCTTCTCGGAGATCGTGCCCACGCGCTTGGTCTCTTCCTCGGCTTCGGCGACGCTCTGCCGGAGCCACTCGGCAAAGCCCGGTTCCCCCGGGGCGAGGCCGAGGTCGGGGCCGACGTGCGGCTTGCGCTTGACGGGGCTGCGACTCATGGCAGGAAGTCTAACAGCCCGGGCCCGGACCTGTCACTCGACCTCGCCGAACGGCCTCACCGAAACAGGTAGACCGGGCTGCTCCAGGCGACGAAGCCGTCCTCCGTGGTGATGCGCAGCCACAGCGGGTTGTCGCCAAGCTCTTTCAGCGTCACCGCAAAGCGCCCGGCGAGGCTGGACGCGGTCTCCGCCTCGGGCAGGCGCTGCAGCACCAGGGCCAGGTCGAGGCCGCCCAGCGGGAAGCGCCGTGGCTCCAGGCCGAGTTCCGCCAGCCGCAGCTTGGCGTCGCCGAAATTGGTGGAGACTTCGAGAGCGGCCTCGGCGGTCTCGTCGAGCCAGGCGTCGAAACCGTTGAAGTTGCCGCAGGTGACCGCGTCCCAGGCGACGCTCTGCGGGTCGGGCCGGCGGAGCGGCCGGTCCGGGTTCCA
>Ga0299906_10003558_pt1 | contig 12831 bp, 11 predicted proteins | sample RVTome_14_FD_200259 | JGI IMG/M metagenome (GOLD analysis project Ga0299906, IMG submission 200259) | Soil microbial communities from uranium-contaminated site in the Upper Colorado River Basin, Wyoming, United States - RVT145D125 (version 2) ...
CGATACCAGTCCGGCGCCATGCCGGATCCACGCCGATGCCGATGATCTCCGCCTCGCCCGCAATGCTCCGCGCGATGACGAAGCCGGCGGGCGCCCGGCCCTCGGCCGTCGGGACCCAGGCCAATGCTGCCCACATGCCCGGCGACGCCAGCAGGCTTTCGCGCACCGCCGCGCTCAACGGCTTATCGAGGCATTCGGCGTAAAGGCGGTCCAGGACCGCGCCATCTTCGGGACCGAGGAGCAGTATCTCGATCACGGCCGGGCGCCGCGCCGCGGCAGCGAGACATCCGGCGACCGCAGGTAAAGAGGCCGCGGCAACGATCCGGCGGGCGGCGCGCCACGCCGCCACCGCTCCGCCGCCAGCCTGGCGAGCGCCGCCGCTTCCGGACGATCATGGCCCGCGAGCCGGCGGATATCGCGCCCGGCCGCCGCCAGGGCGGCCGCCACCGGAGCCGCGCCGTCACCGGCGAGAGCGACCGGCCCTTCGGGCAACCACGACGAAAGAGCGGCAGGCAGGATGGCCCGAGGCTCGCCTATCGGCGCCGCGGCGGTATCGAACAGCTGGCAGTAGGCGTCGGCCCGCTTCGCGTCGAGCGCGACCAGCAGGGGCCGGTCCATCACGGCTTCCGCCGCATGCGCCGCCGCGACCACTTCGAGGGTCGTCAGACCGATAACCGGGATTGCCGCGGCCATGGCCATCGCACCGGCCGCCGCTAGGCCGATGCGCACGCCGGTGAAGGCGCCAGGACCGACGGTGACGGCGATGCCGTCGAGATCGGCGAAGCCCTGGGGAAGGTCGGCCATCGCCGCGGCGAGGCATTCGGCGATCATCGGCATCAGCGCTTCGGCATGGCCGCGCTGCATGTCGGCGCTGCGGGAGGCGACGATCCGGCCGCCGGCCGAGATCGCGGCCGAGCAGGCCGAAGATGCCGTGTCGATGGCGAGAAGCGTCGGCCGCGCCCGGGTGTCCGCCTCACGATGCGCGGCGTCATCGATCATCATCCTCTCCTTATAATAGAGAATATGCGGCGGTAGCACGGGCGATCGGCGCTTGCCGCCCTCCGCGCGACGGCCTATACCTCCGCCGCAGCGCTCCCAACCGCGGTGCTGGCTCCAACCGATGTTCAACACCATCAGGCGATCGGCCCGCAAGATCGGTGCCGCGGCCCTGGCAACCGCGGTCGCCACTGCCTGCGTCCTGTTCGCCGGCGCGGCCGGGGCGGCGGATTCGGCGGTGATCCTGATCTACCACCGCTTCGGGGATTCGCGCCACCCGGCGACGAACGTCCGGCTCGATCAGTTCGACGCCCATGTGGCGGAGCTGACATCGGGCGGCTACGCGGTCCGCCCGCTGCCCGAGATCGTCGACGCGTTGATCACAGGCAAGCCGCTGGCCGACCGCACGGTGGCGATCACGATCGACGACGCCTACCGGTCGGTCTATGCCGAGGCGTGGCCGCGCCTGCGCAAGGCGGGGCTGCCGTTCACGCTGTTCGTGGCGACGGAAGCGGTCGAAAAAGGCCTGCCCGACTTCATGACCTGGGACGAAATCCGCGCGCTTCGCGACGGCGGCGCCACGATTGGTGCGCATTCGCACACACACCTCCACATGGTCGACGCGACGCGGGCGACGAACCAGAAAGAGATCGAGACCTCGAACCGGATCCTGGCGCACGAGCTCGGCACGGCGCCGGTGCTGTTCGCCTACCCCTTCGGCGAAGCCGGCGCCGCGGAAATGGCGCTGGCGAAGGAAAACGGCTACCGGATGGCGTTCGGGCAGCATTCCGGCGTCGCCGCCGCGCAGCCCCTGTTCTACCAGCCGCGTTTCCCGCTCAACGAGGCTTACGCGTCGCTCGACCGGCTGCGGCTCGCGCTCAACGCGCTGCCGCTGGAGGTGGATGGCGTCACGCCGGCTGACCCGCTCGTTGTACCGGACGCCAATCCGCCGGCGTTGGGCTTTACGTTAGGAAAGTCCGCCGGCGCGGCGCGGCTGCTTGCCTGCTACCATTCGGACAGCGGCAAGGCCGAGCTGCAGCGGATCGGCGAACGACGGGTCGAGATCCGTTTTGCGAAGCCCTTCCCGAAGGGCCGCTCGCGCGTCAACTGCACCTTGCCGGGGGCCGATGGCCGATGGCGGTGGTACGGAAACCAGTTCTACGTGAAACCCTGACGCGCCGACCCCGGCGACGGGAAGCCGCCGCTTACGCGTCGGTTCCCGGCGCAGGCCCGTCATGCAGGCGGGCGCCATCGAGCGGCTGCAGGTCGTTAGCCGTAATGATGCTGCGCAGCAGGTCGAGATACCGCCCCTTCAGCTCGGAGTAGGCGGTAAGCGTGGGCACCAGCGACATCCCCGCGAGCTGCTTGCCCTCGGCCCGCAGCATCAGGCGCTTCTCGCGAAACGCGCGGTAGGCATTGTGCGTATTGAGGTTATGGACGTAGGCCCGCACCGAATCGGTAAGCTGCTGGAAACTCTTGATCTTATGTGTCTTGCCTTCCTCGCGCCCGAGGGGGACCAGCCCATCCTCTTCGCCCCAGGCCCACTGGCCGAACACCGCATTGCCTTCGAGGACGAAGCGCGAAGTGCCCCAGCCGCTCTCGATCGCCGCCTGGGCGAGGGCGAGCGAAGGCGGCACCGCGTCGGCGCGACGGAGCAGCAGGTCGATGCGGTCCGAATCGACGCCGTACTCGGCGGCGATGGCATTGAGCCGCCGGTTCTGTTCGCCGCTCAACGCCTGGCCGGCCGCCAGCTTTGCATCGATCACCAGGAGCTGGGCGCGCTGCTGCTGCACGCGCTCGTTCGCTTCGAGGATCAGCGGCAGCATCACGCGGAGGAATACGTCCTTGCGGTCGTTCGCATGCTGGACATCGGCGAGCCCGTTCGGCACCCGAGCCAGAAAGATACGCGGAACCGGCGCTGCGCCGGTGCGTACGGTGTCGAGATCATAGCCGATGACCGAGAAATGCTGCCGCAGCTTCAAGGGCGAGCTGAACGCCAGGATCGTGGCCGGCTTCTTCATGCCGAGATGCGCCCGCTCGAGGATCGATCCGAGCCCGCTTCCGACCGGTGGCAGTAAGGCGGCAACCGTGCCGATGACGACGACCCCTGCTGCCGCAAGGGTCAGCGCCCGGGAACGCGCGATATCCGCGAATTGTGTTCGTGCTCTCGCCGTTGCAACCTTCATCACCTCGCTCCTCTTCGGAGTGCCGTCTTGCCGCGCTTATATACCCACTGCGCGAACTTCCACGACCTCCGGAATATAATGTTTGAGCATATTCTCGATGCCCATTTTCAGCGTCGCCGACGAGCTCGGACAACCCGAGCACGAGCCCTGCATGTGCAGGTAGACGATGCCATTCTCAAATCCATGATAGACGATGTCGCCGCCGTCCATCGCCACCGCGGGACGCACCCGCGTATCCAGAAGCTCCTTGATCTGGCTGACGATCTCGTCGTCTTCCACCCCGTCGGCTTCTGCCGTGGCCGCGGCATTCATGACAACGCGGCCGGCGGTGAAATGCTCCATGATCGCCCCCAGCAAGGCGGGCTTCAGGACATGCCATTCCTTTTCTTCGCTCTTGGTGATCGTGATGAACTCGCGGCCAAAGAAGACCGCGCTCACGCCCTCGACCTGAAACAGGCGCGCCGCAAGCGGGGAGCGCGTCTGTGCATCGCTCGCATCGGTGAAATCCGCCGTGCCTTCCTCGAGGACGGTACGTCCCGGGAGGAACTTGAGCGTGGCCGGGTTCGGCGTCTGTTCGGTTTGGATAAACATCCTACTTCGCTTTCTCCGGGTATTAACCCGGCGATGTCTCGAAATAGTGCCTTGCCGCTCTCGGCCGGAACAATCTCCCTTTCGCACTAGCCAGGAAGCGTCAACGCACGGGGTTGCTGCTGGTTACGTAGGAATTTTTCACGTTATTTCAATCAATTCCTCGTCAGTAAGGTTCCCGGGTACTATGGTAATGGGAACCCGGCTCTGACGGGCCTTCTTGCCGAGCAAATAGGTGATTATGGGGCCCGGGCCGCCCGACCCGGTGCTCGCAGCAAGCACCATTATGGAGATGGTCGGTTCCGATTCGATAAGCTTTACAAGCTCTTCGCGGACGTCCCCCTCGCGGATGTAGAGAATGGGGTAGCTACCGGCCCATTCATATACTTCCGCCGCGAGCTTCTGTAGAAGCTGTTCCCCTTCTTCGCGAGCCTCCTGGCGCATCAGGTCGCCGACGGCGGCCCAATGCTGGAAATCCGCGGGGGTGCTGACGTAAAGCAGCGCCACGCGTCCGCCGCTGCTGCGTGCCCGGCGGCAGGCAAAATGCAGCGCGACCGGCATTTCCTCGCTGTCGTCGACGACGACGAGGAAGACCCGTTCCTTGCGTGCAGGCTCGGACGCTGCGGCCGGAGCCGCTGCGGGGGCCTGTGCTTCTCCGCTCATAGACCCTCGTCCTTTCCCCCGGCGCAGTCTGCCATCCCCCATCCGGGCAGGCAATGCCAGATAAACGATCTGGTAACCATACCCTAAAATATTGATTTTTCTTATTTATGGCTGAAGAAAGCCGACCCGCTCATAGACCTCCTGGAGCACCGGCCGGGAAATCGCCCGTGCCCGCTCGCCGCCTTTGCGCAGCACGCTGTCGATATAGCCCGGGTCCTTGACCAGCCGCTGCATCTCTTCGCCGATCGGCCCCAGGACTGTTACGGCAAGATCCGTGAGCTCCTGCTTGAAGGCGGAAAACTGCATGCCGCCGACCGTGGCCAGCGCCTCGTCCCGACTCTTGCGGGAAAGCGCGGCGTAGATGCCGACGAGATTGTCCGCCTCCGGCCGCCCCTCCAGCCCGGCGGGCTCGCGCGGCAACGGGTCGGGATCCGTCTTGGCGCGGCGGATCTTGAGCGCGATGTCGTCCGGCCCATCCGTCAGGTTGATCCGGCTGTATTCCGAGGGATCGGATTTCGACATCTTGTTGCGGCCGTCCCGCAGCGACATCACTCGCGTCGCCTCGCCGAGGATCATCGGCTCGGGCAGCGGGAAAAGCTCGACCTTGAAGTCGGCGTTGAACTTCTGGGCGATATCCCGGGTCAGCTCGAGATGCTGCTTCTGGTCGTCGCCGACCGGCACATGCGTCGCCTTGTAGGCGAGGATGTCGGCCGCCATCAGGTTAGGATAGGCGTAGAGGCCGACCGAGGCGTTCTCCCGATGCTTGCCCGCCTTCTCCTTGAACTGGGTCATGCGGTTGAGCCAGCCGAGCCGGGCCACGCAGTTGAAGATCCAGGCGAGCGTCGCATGGTCGGGATTGACGCTCTGATTGAAGAGAATGTTCTTGTCCGGGTCGATGCCGGCCGCGATCAGGCCGGCGGTCACCTCGCGCGTGCTGGCGCGTAGCGCATCCGGCTCCTGCCACTGCGTGATCGCATGCAGGTCGACGATGCAGTAGAGGCATTCGTACCGGCCCTGCAAGTCGACCCAATTGCGGATCGCACCGAGATAATTGCCGAGGTGGAGGTTGCCTGTGGGCTGGATGCCCGAGAAGATGCGATTCATGGTCCCTCGCTTTGGACACGCGGATGATCGAAAGGTCCCCAGCTTTGGACGCGGGGACGAAAGCGGGCGGATTTATCGCGGCTGGTGCGGCGGCCGTCAAGCCTGGAGCAACCTGCGTCCTACCGGACGCAGATAAGTTGCTCCGACTTCTTTAGACAGATCAATTTATCTGCAATCAGGTGGAATCGCCTGATTGCAGATTGATCTGGCGGTGGCGCTGCGCCCGCGGCACGAGCTGCGAGACGGCGACGTGGCGGACGCCATCGTCCGCGCTTTTCGCGCAGATCGTCTGCAGCGCGAGCAACAGTCGCCCGGCCGCCGTCTCGCCCCAGAACCAGTCGGCAAGCGCGCGGCTGGTCGCCGCGCCGGCGCCGGGCCTCGCGGTCGCCGCTTCCAGATACCAGGATCGCAGATCCTCGCACACAAGCCGAAACGCTTCGCCGAGCGTCACGCCGGCGACCGGATTGCCCGGCATGCCGTCGAAGAACGCGTGGAGGAAGCGCGCCACCGGCTCGATTTCGAGCCCGGAGACGCCGAAGGTGGAGCGGCCGCGCGCCTCATGAGCGTAGGCGTACCACGGCGCAAGCTGTGCGACCTCGCGCAAGACCTCCGCCAGCATCGCCGGCTCGCTCGCCGCGGCCGGCTTCGGCAGGCCGATCGGACAGACCCAGCCGGTCGCAGCGTCTTCGGACGTCGCCGGCGCGTCTTCGGGGAAATCGTCCAGGATGACCGGGCCGTCCTCCCGCTCGAGCAGCGCCAGCACGGCGCGCAGCACCTTGGTCTGGAACGCCGGATCGCCCGGCGCGCCGAACGGCCTGCCTAGCTCGAACGGCACCCAGAGGAAACGCGGCGGCCGCATGCCCTCCGTGTTGGCGCGGACCAGGCTGATACCCGCGGTGGCGATACCCTGCTTCTCGAGATAGTGCGCGACCGCGCCGACGGCGCGGGTACAGTTCGGTCAGACCGGTGACAGGAGGACAGCGTTGACCGCATCCTCCTTCAACAGCCCGGCGAGCTCGACCGCGGTCGGCTCGATCTCGTGCGGCAGCCAGCCGGCGCCCATCACCGAATAATGGAAGCGCGCGACCGAGCCGATCTCGCCCGCCGCCGCCAGCTCGTTGAGCCGGTCGATCGGGAAAACGAGATTGGTGTCCTGCTGAAAACCGGTGCGGTCGAAGTTGACCGAGCTGTGCGTCATGACCAGCTCGGATGCCGGCAGGTCGCCCGGGATCACCCGGTAGCCAATGTCCTGGATGGCGAAGCTGCGGTCGCCGCGGCGATGCAGGCCGGCGCTGGTGACGATGGCGACGCGGCGCTCGCGGAGCGGCGGCCCGGCGACCCAGGGCTCGGAATCGAAGGGCGGGCATTCCTTCGATACCAGGTGGCGGGCATCCACCTCGGGCAGGTCGGTCAGCCGTACCATGGCGTCTCCCGCTGTTGGCCCTGCCATACTGGCGCGGCCGGGACGATGACCCTTCCGCTATATCCGGCCGAGGCGACGCCTGTCAAACAACAGCGCCGTTACCGACGCCGCAACGCCGCGCGCAAATCCGACAGGCGCGCTGCCCCGGACAGCTGCGCGACGGCGCCGTACGCGGCGAGCCCGGCAGCGACGAGCAGCGCCAGCGCCAGGAATTTTTCCTCCGTGCCGCCGGCAAAGTGCGAAGCGAGCGCACGCTCGCCCGCCCACAGCGCCGCAGCCATGGCGAGCGCGGCGAGGCCGATGCGCGGCGCACGCGCGCGTAGCCGCGCGTCGAGCTGAAGCTGACCCCGCCGGTGCAGCGCCGCGGCGAGCAGCGCCGCATTGAGCCACGCGGAACAGGCGGTCGCCAGCGCGATCCCGACATGCGCCAGGAACTGCATCAGCACGACCGCGAACACGATATTCGACGCCATCGAGAGGACGGCGAACTTGACCGGGGTCTTGGTGTCCTGCCGGGCGAAGAAGCCGGGCGTCAGCGCCTTGATCAGCACATAGGCCGGAAGGCCGGCCGCAAAAGCGGCCAGAGCGCCGGTCGTGGCAGCCGCGTCGGCCGCGCCGAAGGCGCCGCGCTGGAAAAGCACGCTGACCACCGGCCCCGGTATGGTCAGGAGCGCGGCGGCGGCCGGCACGGTCAGCAGGAGCGCGAACTCGATCGCCCGGTTCTGGGTATGCGCCGCGGCCGCCGTCTCGCCCGCGCTCAGGTGGCGCGACAGCAAGGGCAGCAGCGCCACGCCGACCGCTACCCCAACGACGCCGAGCGGCAGCTGATTCACCCGGTCCGCATAGTAAAGCCAGGATACCGAGCCCTGCGGCAGCATCGAGGCCAGCACGACGTCGACCACGAGGTTGACCTGCACCACGCCGGCGCCGAGCAGCCCGGGAAGCATCAGGCGGAACACCCGGCGCACGCCCGGGGTCAGGCGCGGCCGCGGCAGGCGCACCATGATGCCGGCACGGCGGCAGGCGATGGCAAGCAGCACAAACTGCCCGGCGCCGGCGATCGATACCGCCGTCGCCAGCGCCGGCCCCGGGGCAGCCAGCTCGCCGGCGCGGATGAACGCGAGCGCCGCGATCAGCACGACGTTCAGCACGATCGGGGCTGCAGCCGCCGCCGCGAAACGCTGCAGCGAGTTCAGCATGCCGGCGAGCAGCGCGGTCAGCGACATGAAGGTAAGGTAGGGGAAGGTCAGGCGCGTCAGCTCGATGGCGAGGTCGAACTTCGCCGGCTCGTCGGCGAAGCCGGGCGCGATGACGTACATCAGCCACGGCATGGCGAGCTGCACCACGAAGGTGAAGCACAGCATGAAGCCGACCATGACCGCCGCCACGTTGGCGGCGAAACGCCGCGCCGGCTCCACCCCTTCGCGCGTCAGGCGCTCCGTATAGAGCGGCACGAAGGCGGAATTGAAGGCGCCCTCTGCGAACAACCGGCGGAAGAAGTTGGGGAACTTGAACGCGACGAAGAACGCGTCCGCCACCAGCCCGGCGCCCATCACGCTCGCGAACAGGATGTCGCGGCAGAAACCGAGCAGGCGGCTGGCCATCGTCCATCCGCCCAGCGTCGCGATCGCCCGGGCCAGCGCCATGGCGGACCGTCAGCGTTTCATGGACATGGGAGACGCAGGAAACATGGCGCCCCGACCCGCCGCATCAATGCGCCTGCGGCAGGTCCATCTGGAGGATCGCCATGTGGAACGCATACGAAACCTCGCCGTCATCCTCGTCGACGTCACGATAGATCACCCCGATGAACTCCTGGCCGAGGTTGACCTCGACCGACCCGTCCGACTTTGGCTTGCCCAACCGCAGCCGCTCGGTCCCGAACTTCTCGCGGAGGTAGCCTTGCAAGCGTAACACCTCAGACTGGTCCATCTTACTCTCCGGGTTATCAGATTTGTGCTTTCGCGCAGATGCTTCGCCTCATTCCGCCGCATCGGCCGTCGGCGGGCGCTTGGCGGAACGCGACTTCCTGGACGTCGCGCCGGCGGACTTGGCCTTGGCCGTGCGCTTCCGGCCGGTCGGCCGCGGCGCCATTTTCGCGGCCGGGCGCGGCGCGGCGACCTCTACTTTCTTCTTGGGCTTGGCGGGCGCGCAATCGGGGTCGCGCAGCGCGGCGACCAGGCCCTCGTGCACCGCCTGAACCTTCGACGGATGCTCGACCTTCATGCCGAACAAGTCCTTGACATAGAACACGTCAACCACCTGCTCGCCATAGGTGGAAATCTTCGCCGCATAGACCTGCAGGCTGAGATTGGCTAGCGCGCGCGTAACCGCGTAGAGCAGGCCCGGCCGGTCGCGGCCGTTTACCTCGATCACGGTATGGCGATTCGACACCTTGTTGTCGATCAGCACCCGCGGCTCCACCTTGAAGACCTGCGTCCGTGTCTGCAGCGGCCGGCGCTTGCCGAGCTCGGCGAGCGGGCGGAGCCGGCCGGACAGCGTCTGCTCGATGAGGACCGAGAGCTTGGCCAGCTTGTCGGGGCGTGCGAAGGCTTCGCCCGACTCGTCCTGCACCAGGAAGCTGTCGAGCGCCATGCCGTTGTTGAGCGTGTTGATCTTCGCGTCGACGATGTTGGCGCCCGACACCGCAAGCGCGCCGGCGATCCGGCTGAACAGGCCCGGATGGTCGGTGGTGTAGATGGTGATCTCGGTGACCGCGCGCTCCGGCTCGACCCGCCGGTCGATTGCCAGCGGCAAGCCTGCTGCCTCGGACTCGCGGATAAAGCGCGCGTGCCGCGCCAGCGTCTCGCCATCGTAGGACAGCCAATAAGCCGCATGGCCGCGCTCGATATGCGCTTTGAGCCGTTCCTCCGGCCAGTCCGCCAGGCGGCTTCGCAGCTCTGCGACGACGCCGTCGGAGAGGTCGCGCCGGCTCTCCGACGCATGCCCGCCGGCCATCACCGCATCCGCGCGGTAGTAGAGATCGCGCAGCAGCGTCGCCTTCCAATTGTTCCAGCGGCCCGGCCCGACGGCGCGGATATCGGCGACAGTAAGGCACAGCAGCAGGCGCAGCCGCTCCGGCGACTGCACGACCGCGACGAAGTCCTGGATTGTCTTGGGGTCGCTGAGATCGCGCTTGAAAGCGGTGTTGCTCATCATCAGGTGATAGAGCACGAGCCAGCTCACGGTCTCCGTCTGCTCGGGCGTCAGGCCGAGGCGCGGGCAGAGCTTCTTCGCGAGCTCCGCGCCAATCTCCGAATGATCGCCGCCACGTCCCTTGGCGATGTCGTGCAACAGTACCGCGACATACAGCGCCTCGCGCGACAGGACATTGTGGATGACCTCCGTCGCCAGCGGATGGTCCTTGTGGAGCTCGCCACGCTCGATCTGGTTGAGGATGCCGATGGCGCGGATCGTATGCTCGTCGGTCGTGTAGACGTGATACATGTCGTACTGCATCTGCGCCACGACGCGCCCGAAATCGGTGACGAACCGCCCGAACACGCCGGCCTCGTTGAGGCGCCGAAGCGTCAATTCGGGCTCTTCCGCCGCGGTCAGAATATCCAGGAACAACCGGTTGGCTTCCGGGTCCCGGCGCAGCTTGTTGTCGATCCGCCTGAGATTACGCGTGATCAGCCGCAAAGCTTCGGGATGGATGTCGAGCTTGCGGCGGTGCGCGACCTCGAAGAGGCGCAGCATCTCGATCGGCTTCTTGGCGAAATGATCCTCGGAGGCGACCGTGATGCGGCCGCCCTGGACGCTGAAACCTTCGACGTCACGGCTGAACAGGCCGGTCGCGAGCCGGAGGAGGCCGCGGCGCTGGTGGCGCGCTTCCAGCGCGGCGCAGAAGATGCGCGTCAGATCGCCGACGTCCTTCGCGATCAGGAAGTAGTGCTTCATGAAGCGCTCGACGCCGGACGTACCCGCGTGGTCGCGATAGCCCATACGGCGCGCGAGCTCGGGCTGCAGGTCGAAGGTCAGCCGCTCTTCCGGCCGCTCGGTGAGGTAATGCAGATGGCAGCGCACGGTCCACAGGAAGTCCTGTGCCTTATCGAAGCGGTCGACCTCCTTGCGGGTGAACAGCCCTTCATCGATCAGCTTTGCGACGTCATTGACGCCGTAAAGGTATTTGCCGAGCCAGAACAAAGTGTGCAGGTCGCGCAGGCCGCCCTTGCCGTCCTTCACGTTGGGCTCGAGCACGTAGCGCGAGTCGCCCATGCGGCGGTGCCGCTCGTCGCGCTCGCGCAGCTTCGCCTCGACGAAATCCGGTCCGGTCGAGGCCGCCACGTCTTTGAGGAAGCGCCGGCGCAGCTCGCGGAACAGCGTCTGCTCGCCCCACACGAAACGGGCCTCCAGCAGGCCGGTGCGGATCGTCATGTCGGCCTTGGCCTGACGGATGCAGTCGTCGACCGAGCGCGTGGCGTGGCCGACCTTGAGACCGAGGTCCCACAGCGTGTAGAGCATGTGCTCGACCATCTGCTCGCTGCGCGGGGTCTTCTTGTAGGGCAGCACGAAGAGAAGATCGACGTCCGACTTTGGCGCCAGCTCGCCCCGGCCGTAGCCGCCATAGGCGACGACCGACATCTGCTCGCCGGAAGTCGGGTTCGCGGTCGGATAGATCTTCTCCGACGCGACGTCGTAGATCACCCGGACGAGCTGGTCGATCAGGAAGCAATGCCCCTGCACGGCGAGCGTGCCGCTTTGATCCAGATCGAAACGGCGGCGGATCTCCATGCGGCCGGCATCGAGCGCCTTGCGGTAAAAAACGAGCATCGCCTGGCTGCGCTCGCTCTCCGGCATGTCGCGCTCATATGCGGCAACCGCCGCAGCCTGCAGCGCCGCCCGGTCGATAATTGCCCGCCTGTCCTGTAGCTTCCGCATGGTTATCTCTTGCTCCACGCCGACCGTGAATGCAAGGAAAAGTCAGGGTTTACGGCTTGCCGCCGGCCGCCGCAAGGCGCTTCAGGCGGTAGACGAAATCGAGCGCTTCCTTCGGCGTCAGCTCGTCCGGATCGAGCGCCGCGAAGGCCTTTTCCAGCTCCGACGGCGCCGCCTCGGCCGGGGCCGTTTCCCACCGCGCCAGAACGGCGAACAGCGGCAGGTCCTCGGCGAGACGGGCCATGGCGCCGGACTGCTCGCCGTTCTCCAGCGTCTTGAGGACCGCTTCCGCCCGCTTGATCACGGCCGGCGGCAGTCCGGCGAGCCGGGCGACGTGGATACCGTAGGAACGGTCGGCCGCGCCCGGCGCGACCTCGTGCAGGAAGACTACGTCGCCCTCCCACTCCTTGATCCGCATGGTGTAGGGCTTGAGCGACGGCAGCCGCCCGGTCAGCGCCACCAGCTCGTGGAAATGGGTGGCGAACAACGCGCGGCAGCGGTTCACCTCGTGCAGGTGCTCGACCGCGGCCCAGGCGATCGAAAGCCCGTCGAAGGTCGCGGTGCCGCGGCCGATCTCGTCCAGGATCACGAGCGAGCGGTCGGTCGCCTGGTTGAGGATCGCCGCCGTCTCGACCATCTCGACCATGAAGGTGGAGCGCCCACGGGCGAGGTCGTCGGCCGCGCCGACCCGGCTGAACAGCCGGTCGACGATGCCGATGCGCGCCGCCTCGGCCGGCACGAAAGAGCCGATCTGCGCCAGCACGGCGATCAGCGCGTTCTGGCGAAGAAAGGTCGATTTTCCCGCCATGTTGGGCCCGGTCACCAGCCAGAGGCGCCGGTCCTCGTCTAGGTCGCAGTCGTTGGCGATGAAGGCGCCGCCCTCGGCCGCCGTCAGCGCCCGCTCGACCACGGGATGGCGGCCGCCGGTCACACGAAACTCCCGAGAATCTGCGATGACCGGGCGGCAATAGCGGCGCTCCACCGCCAACTCGG
>Ga0299906_10003559_pt1 | contig 12830 bp, 10 predicted proteins | sample RVTome_14_FD_200259 | JGI IMG/M metagenome (GOLD analysis project Ga0299906, IMG submission 200259) | Soil microbial communities from uranium-contaminated site in the Upper Colorado River Basin, Wyoming, United States - RVT145D125 (version 2) ...
CGAGGAGGAGAGACGACGTATGGACCCGCAACCCCCCTGCGCCCAACACCTTGCTTGACAATGCCTTGCGTGTTTGTGAGTTGGGGTGGCACGGCCCCATCTCCGTCGTAGGAGCTCCTCGCGGTAGCTACGGCTGGCGCTTCGTCGCTCCGCCTAGGATCTGGGGCCGTGGCATTCCCAACGCGGCCCACTGTACTTCTCCAACAGCCTTCTAGTGAGCCGCCTCCATGCGAAGCCCCCGTCGAAGGAGTGTCAGAGGCTATGCCGACGTCGCGGGGCCCACGGCCTCGGGCATCGTCGAGCAGGTCGAGCAGCAGCGGCAGCGACTCGAAGCCCGACTCGCCTCGGTCGGCACGGTGGTGGCGATCGCGAGCGGGAAAGGCGGGGTCGGCAAGAGCGCGGTGACGGCGAACCTCGCGGTGACACTCGCTCGGCGAGGGGCGAGGGTCGGCGTCGTGGATGCCGACCTCAACGGTCCCTCACAGGGCCACATGCTAGGGGTTCTCGGACAGCGTTTGGGAGACCGGGCGGACGGGATGACCCCCCCCGAAGGCGTGGCGGGCGTGAAGGTCGTCTCCACGGAACTGATCCTCGAGGAAGGGATGCCGGTCCGGTGGCAGGGTCCACGGACGGATCGCTTCGTCTGGCAAGGCCTCTCGGAAGCCGCGGCGCTGCGCGAGTTTCTCTCCGACGTGACTTGGGGCGAGTTGGATTACCTGCTGGTGGACATTCCCCCCGGCACCGACAAGATCGGACGCTTCCTTGATCTGGTCGGTGCGCCCGACCAGCTCCTTCTGGTGACCGTCCCCTCGAGGGTCGCGGGCGCGGTCGTGACTCGCTCCGCCGCGCAGATCGAGGAGGCCGGCGTGGCATGCGCACTCGTCGGAAACATGTGTGGCTACCTCAGCGAGGACGGCGAAGCGATCCTACCCTTGTTCACGGACGGCGACGTCGAGGAGCTCGCTCGCTCGCTCGGGCTGGACCTGTGGGCCGAGATCCCGTTCGATCCGGCGTTCGGCGCGGCGACCGACGGTGGGTCCCCCCCTGGATCGGAGGGTTCTTCCCCGACGGCTCTCGCGCTCGACCGTCTGTCCGAGCGGGTCGAGCACGCGCCGGGAGGGAGGAACGCGGATCCATGAAGTTCCTTTGCCTGGAGTGCGACGAGGTCATGGCGTTCGCGGAGCGCGAGATTCCGGGGGACGGCACGCTCACGGCGGTGTTCGCATGCGGGGCCTGCGGAAGGGAGATGGCCCTGCTCACCAACCCGATGGAAACCAGGCTGGTGACCTCCCTGGGGGTCGAGATCGGGGGACGCACGGTGCCCGAGCAACCCTTCCAGCAGACGCGGACCAACCTAGACGGTGCTCGGGAGGACGCGTTCGCCGAGCCCGACGAGGGCGACTCTGCTCGAGGGACGTCCCGCGTGACCTGGTCTACGGAAGCGAGCGATCGGCTCGGGCGAGTCCCGAGCTTCGTTCGTGGCATGGTCAAACGCATCTACACGGAGTACGCACGCGAGCGTGGCATCGTCGTGGTCACGCCGGCGGTGATGGACCAGGCCCGCACCGACCTCGGCCTCGAGGGAATGTGACCGCTTTGGTCCGAGCTCGTGGCGTCTCGTATCGCTACGGCTCGGGAGCGCTGTCCGTCTCGGATGTCGACCTGGAGGTACGGCCGGGCGAGATCGTAGCGGTGATCGGTCCCAACGGTGCGGGAAAGAGCACGCTCCTCCGTCTCATGACCGGCCGGCTCCCGCCGAGCCAGGGCACCGTGGATCGGTCCGCGGCGCGGATCGGCCCGGACGGAACGGCCACGCTCGGGTACGGAGGAGAGGAAACGGCACATTTCGAGCCCCTCTCCGGCTTCCAGAACGCCCGCTTCTTCGCCCGGGCTTCGGGGCTCGGCCGCAGGGCGGCGGCCGCGGCCGTCACGGAGCACTTCGAGCTCCTGGGCTTGACCGAGCAAGCGACGGAGCCCGTATCGACCTACTCGTACGGGAACCGGCGCAAGCTGCTCCTGATCGAAGCCCTGGCGCACCGCCCCCTCTTCATCGTCCTCGACGAACCCACGGCGGGGTTCGACGCGACGTCCCGAGACGCCGCCGGCCGTCTGCTCGACAGGCGCCGACAGGAGGGCGCTGGCATCCTCATGGTGAGCCACGATCTCGATCTCGTGATGGAGCTCGCGGACCGGATCACCTTCCTCCACCGGGGCACCGTGGTCACCGCCGCTCGTCCGCACGAGCTCCTTGCGGAGGTCATCGGCCCGACGACCCGCTTCGAGATCAGCCTGGACGAGCGCCCGACACGAACCATCGGGTCCTTCGGGCCGGATGTCACGATTGTGAGGGAGGGAGACGAGGTCGTCCTGGACACCTCGAGAGGCCAAGCGGCGCTCTCCGACATCTGCACCGCCCTGGTCTCGGCGGGCGCTCGGATCTCGCGAATCGCGGTCCGCGAGGCCGGTCTCGCCGAGGCGTTCCGGCGCATTACCGGGGAGGACCTGACGGACGAGAGTCGAACGTGACGTTGCTCGTCGCGGAGCTGGAGCTTCGCACCGCGTTGGCTCGGCGACGCCTCTTCCTTCTGAACGTCTCCGTGCCGCTGCTCCTCGTCATCCCGATCGCTCTGTCGGCCGCGCCCCCGTTTCATGCCGCCGCAGTATACACCGTGCTCTTCGTGCTCTTCGGCACGTTCGGTTCGGCGATCCCGCTGGTCCGCGACGCCGAGGCGGGACTCCTCGAGCGGATCCTCCTCACCGGGCTCCACCCTGCGGATTACTTGCTGCAGAGGTCGGGCGCCGGGACCCTCGTCGACGCGCTTCAACTCTGCCCGGCCTTGGTGGTCGCGGCCGGCGGGATGGGTGGCTCACCGGCCTCGATCGCGGGTCTCTGGCTCACACTCACCACGTCCCTGTGGATCGCCAACCTCGTCGGCGTCATCGTCGCGTCGGTCGCTCGCTCGCTGGCCGAGACGGCGCTCTTCTCCGCGGTTACCGCGCTGATGATCCTGCACGCCTCGGGTGTCTTCCGTACTCCCGCGTCGGGGTCCGTGGGGGCGACGCTGCAGGGCGTAGCTCCGTTCCGAGCACTCCACGAGGGGATACTCTCTCTGTCGGGCGGTGCGTTAGCCGGGGGCTCCACGGCGCTCCTCTGCTGGGCATTCGGGCTTCCGGTGGCTACTGCGTTGCTCGCGCGAGGGCTCGCCAGCGCTCTACGGGCCGTGGAGAGGGGTCGTTGAGAAGGCGGGCCGCACACCCTTCGACGGACCCCGATCGGAGTGATGTTGCACGTCCTATCGGGGCATCCCATATTGGCGCCCGTATTCGGTAACGGAGGGCTCGTCCGTCGCATCGCGGCGGCCTGATTCGGCCCACCGTTGGCGGCAGGGCGACGGATCCTCGCGGGTCCTCGCACCCGAAGTTGGACGCGTTATTTCCAGGTCCGGCGGTTTCCAACCACCGGACCATTGTATGAATAGATAGAAGGTGACGAAGGCACGTCGCCCGGAGCGGTCGGGGCCGCTCGCGGACGTTGCCTGCAGGTGCATCGCAGGCCATCGGGAACCGTGCCCAGACCAAGCGTTCAGCACAGGGGCCGGCATGTACCGAGAGATCCTCGTTCCCGTCGATAACTCGACCCCTTCAGACAACTCGGTCGCCCGTGCCATCGAGTTGAGTCGACGGAGTGGGGGACGGATCACGGGGAACCACGTGTATGCTGCTCGGCTCCACGATGTGCGCTTTCGCCAGCTCGAGACCGGTCTTCCGGCGCGCTTCCAGACTCCGGACGAGATCAAGCGGCAGCGTAGGATTCACGACAAGCTGATCGAGAAGGGCCTTCAGCTCATCTCCGACTCCTTCCTCGACCAGACCGAGCGCATCTGCCGGGAAGCCGGCGTCCCCCTCACCCGGCAACTTCTCGAAGGAATCAACTACGAGGAGATCATCCGGGAGGCGAACCGGGGCCAGGGCCGGCTCCCCAGCCTCATCGGCTTCGACCCCAACATCGCCGACAAGTACGACGGAGGTGAGGTCGTACGGGGCGACGTGCGGGTGGGCGAGGACGGAAGGATCATCGCCGAAGACGAGGAGCAGGACGAGAAGCTGGCCGGTAGCAGCGGGCGCGCCTACGACCTCCTCGTCATGGGTGCGCACGGCATAGGCCGCCAGGAGCACTCCCAGCTCGGCGGCGTGGTCGGCAGGGTGCTCCGCAAGGTCGAAAAGGACATGCTGGTCGTACGTGACGACCGGCCCCTCGAGGCAGGCGCGTGGATGATCTGCGTCGACGGCTCGGCCTACAGCTACAAGGCGATGCGCGTCGCGTTGGAGATGGCCCGGGAGTTCGGCGCGAAGCTCTACGTCTGCTCCGCGTTCGACGTCGAGTACCACCACGTGGTCTTCGGAAACATCAAGGACGTCCTTTCGGTCCAGGCGTCGAAGGTGTTCAAGTTCGAGGAGCAGGAAGAGCTACACAACAACATCATCGACAAGGGACTCCTCAGGCTCTGCAAGGCGAATCTGAAGCGCGCAGAAGTCATGGCCGAGGAGTTTCCGGAGGTATCGGTGGAGACCCAGATCCTCATTGGGAAGCCCTTCGACTGCGTCCTTCGCTGGGTGGACGAGATCAACCCGTCGCTGCTCATCCTCGCGCGACACGGAAGCCATCGCATCGACGGGACCGACCTGGGTTCACAGGCCGAGAACCTGGTTCGCCTCGCTCCGACCAACGTGCTCCTGATAGGAACCGAAGACGTCCGGCCCGAGGACATCCCGTGGATCGAGGAAGACGGCGAGACAGGCCTTGAATGGGGGCCTCAGGCCGAAGTGCGCATCCTCAGGGTTCCTCCGTTCGCCCTGGGCATTGCGCGCAAGGCCGTCGAGGAGTTCGTGCTCGACAATTACGGGGCGGGCGCGAACGGAACGTACCGTGAGGATAGACCCGCGTCGGCCAACGGGAGCGAGGCCATCCGATCGGACGACTCCGCCGATGCCGAGCTCCGAGCGCCGGTGCCGCCACTCGGCTCGAACGGGCTCCCGATGGTCACGAACGAGCGACTGGACGAGGCGATCACGAAGCTTCTCCCCACGCACATGCAGCTCATCATGGGCATCGGCACCGCCGAGGAGCTCGCGCTCGCCGAGGTCAAGGCCCAGGAGGCGATGAAGCGCACCCAGGTGGAGGGAAGCGACGCCGATCCCGAGCCCGAGGTGCCCACGATCTCGACCAAGTGCCCCTATACGGGCCATGTACAGACGCGAGAGCGCACCGCGGCGGATCCGATCGTCTGGACCCACGAAGCCAGAGCGCGCCTGGACAACGTACCGCTCATCGCCCGACCTCTCGCGCGGAACACCGTGGAGCGTTTCGCCCGCGACCACGCATTCTGGCGCGTCACGACGCAGGTGATGGACGAGAACAAGGAGGCGATGATCGCGGCCGACGAATTCGACGTCGACACCATGCTCGTCATGTTCCGGGAGCTCCAGGCCAAGCAGCTTCGAGCCGAGGCGGAAGGCGTCGACGGGCTCACGCCCGAGATGCGACGCTTCATCGAGGAAGCCAAGGCCAGCGGAGTGACCCGCTGCCCGGTGCGCGACGTCGCCGAGGCAGCCGAGGACTGTCCCATCGACTTCAAGACCGTCACACCGGAGCAGGCACGGGAGGCGGTCGAGGCGTTCATGAAGGACGGAGACGACCCGGCGTGACAACGGGCGCCCTCCGACCGGGCCGGGGATCCACATCGCCACTTCCCGTTCTGGATTTCCGCGTGCCCCCCAGGCCTGGTCCCCTGGGGGGCGATCTTCGACGCGGTGACAGCGAGACCCTCCTGCCCCACGTGGTCGCGTGGAACCTCACGCGCCGCTGCAACCTTGCATGCTCCCACTGCTACATCTCCGCGGGTTCCTGGCATGGGAGCGGCGGCGAGCTCTCGACGGAGGAATGCCACCGGATCCTCGACGATCTGCTCGCCGTCAACCCGTCACCGCTCCTCATCCTGAGCGGGGGCGAACCCCTGGTGCGCGAGGACCTCGAAGAGATCGCCGAACACGCGTCGTCTGCAGGGGCGACGGTGGTCGTGGGCACGAACGGGATCGGCCTCACCCACGAGCGGATCGACTCGCTCAAGGCGGCGGGCGTCCAGGGTGTCGCGGTGAGCATCGACTCGCTCACGCCCCAGTACCACGACCGATTCCGGCACGGGGACGGAGCGCTCGCGGGTACCTTGGCCGCGGTCGACCGACTCGTCGAGCACGAGCTCGACTTCATCGTGCAGACGAGCCTCACGAGAGGGAACCGTTCGGAACTACCCGAGCTCGTCGCCTGGGCGGCCGGGAAGGGAGCCGTCTCGTTCAATCTCTACTTCCTGGTGCCCACTGGGCGCGGCGAGCGCATGCGTGGGCTTTCGCCCGAAGAGAACGAGGGCGTCCTCCGCGAGCTGGTCGAGCTCGAGCGAAGCTACCGCGGACGCATGATGGTTCGGTCCAAGTGCGAGCCCCAGATCATGCGCCACGTGATCGAGGCGGACGACGACTCTCCCCTGCTCAACTACGCGACTCGCTGCCCATGCGGTGTCCACTATTGTAGGATCACCCCGGAAGGGATGCTGACACCGTGTCCCTACATGCCGGCCGTGGCCGGAGACCTGCTGCGAAGCTCCTTCGCCGACGTGTGGGCATCGTCTCCCCTGCTGGGCCAGTTACGCGAGGGAGCCCTCGGCGGACGCTGTGGACGGTGTGAGTATAGAAAGGTATGCGGAGGATGCCGGGCGCGGGCCTATGCGGAGTCGGGAGACCCGCTCGGGCCGGACGACTCCTGCGCTTACGATCCGCCCGGCGATCGACCGCTCGTCGAACCCCGGCCCGGCGTCACCTACGGGCGGGCGGCCGACCTCGAGCTGCCATGGACCCCCGAGGCGCAGGAGCGCCTCGCCCGGGTGCCGAGCTTCGTGCGGGGCGTCGTGACACGACGCGTTGAGGATTTCGCTCGCGAGCGTGGCTACACGACGATCGACGCCGGCGTCATGGCCGAGGTGCGGCGGAGCCTGCCGGTCGATTTCTCGAAGCGGCTCCCGTTCTTCCTGCGCGACTCGGACGACGAAAGTGAGCGAGAGAGGGGGACCGATGCCTGAGCGCCGGCTCGATGCGGCGGACCGCTCGCTCGGTCTTCTGTCCATCGGCATTCTCCTGGCCGTCGTCGGGTTGGCGCTCACCGCCGAGCCGGTGCTGTCCCAGGGATACGCCGCGCGCGAGTACGGCGACTTCCCGGTCATCGGAAGCCGTGCGGCGATCTGGATCGCCGCCCAACTCCACCTCTTCTTCGCCGCGTTCGTCCTGGGCGTGCCGATGTTCGCGGTCGTGGCGGAGGCCATCGGGATCTACGGCGGGGAGGAGCGCTACGACAAGTTGGCGAAGGAGTTCACCCGGCTGTTGCTGGTGTCGTACTCGGCCACCGCCATCTGGGGCGCGATTCTCGTCTTCGGGCTGATCACGCTCTATCCGCGCGTATGGGGTTATCTCGCGGAGGTCTTCGAGGTCTCGATGTGGGCCTACGTCGGCCTCTTCTTCTTCGAGTCGTTCACACTCTATCTCTACTACTACGGGTGGGATCGCTGGAAGAAGGGCCGCGCCAAGCGAGTCCACCTCGGACTCGGGATCCTCCTGAATTTGTGGGGCACGGCGGTGATGTTCATCGCCAACTCCTGGCTCACCTACATGATGAGCCCTCCGGCGGACGTGACCCCCGACACGGCGCCCGCGATGGTCCAATTCTGGAGCGCCTTCGCCAACGCTACCTGGATGCCCATCAACATCCACCGGCTCATCGCCAACGTCGTCTTCGGGGGCGCGATCGTGGGCGCCTACGCAGCCTATCGTTTCCTCTCGAGCGAGACCGACGAGGAGCGGGCCCACTACGACTGGATGGGCTACGTCGGGAACGTCATCGCGATCAGCGCGCTGATCGTGCTCCCGTTCGCCGGCTATTGGCTCGGTCGCGAGATCTACGAGTTCAATCAACAGATGGGCACGACGATGATGGGCGGCTTCATGAGCTGGCTCTGGGTCGTCCAGGCCGTCCTGATCGGCGTGCTCTTCCTGACCGGCAACTACTACCTGTGGGTCGGCATGGGCCGCATCCCCGGGGCGGAGCGCTTCAAGCCCTACACCAAGTGGATGCTCGTGGTGCTGGTGCTCGGGGTCATCGTTTGGGCAACACCTCGCAACATGATCGCGAACCGTGACGAGATCACCGCGATGGGTGGACAGTTCCATCCCTTCCTGGGCGTCCTCGGAGTCATGAGCGCCAAGAACACCGCGGTGAACCTCATGATCCTCACGACGTTCCTTTCCTTCCTGCTCTACCGGCGCGCCAACAAGCGACCGGTCGTCGCGTGGGCCCGGAGGGGTACCACGATCCAAGGGGCCCTGTTCGTGATCTCCGCGACGGTCGTGCTCTTCTACGGCGTCTACGGCTACTTCGTCCCGGCGATCGTGCGGATCGGCTTCAGCGTGTATCAGGTAATCGCCGTGCTCACCACCATCGTGGGCGTGGTGGCGATCGACATCGCGATGATGCGTGGTGCCGAGTCGCGGGGCGCGATCCGTTGGGGCCAGATGCCCGAGCGGTCCCAGTACGCGCTCTTCATTCTCGGGGTCACGTTCACCTGGCTCATGGGCCTGATGGGCTTCGCCAGGAGCGGACTCCGTCAGCACTGGCACGTCTTCGAGGTGATGCGGGACACGAGCGTGGATGCCGCGACTCCCGCACTGGGATATGCGTCGACGATCATCTCGGTGTGCGTGCTCATCTTCCTCGGCCTGGTGGCGTTCATCTTCTGGGTGGGCACCCTCGCGGAGGAACCCGTGATCAGGAAGAAGGTGGCCGGATGACGAATCTCAAGGTCTTGGCCGTCGTGCTCGCCACCCTCGGCGTGTACACGTGGGTGGCGAACAGCATCCCGCAGATCGAATCCGCGGTCCCTGTGGAGGTAAGCTTCTCGGCCGACGTGACCGAGGAAGAGCTGGTCACGGCGGGGGAACAGCTGTACTATGGAGGTGCCGGCTGCGTAACGTGTCACGGCCTCGAGGACCGGGCACCCAACCTCCTCGCGGACTACGCCGGAGAAGGTCCGATCGGACTGCGCTGCGCCACTCGTGTCGAGGGTCAGGACTGCAAGACCTACCTCTACGAGTCACTCGTCGATCCTTCCGCCTACGTGGTCGGAGGAGGGACCTTCGACCCGATGGTGTTCGCCGCCATTCTTTATTCGCCCGCCCAGCTCTGGGCTCTGGTCGCGTACCTCGAGGCACAGGGCGGAAACGTGACGGTCACCGCAGAGGACGTCGTGCTCGCCGAGGAAACGGCGACGACGACGGGGGCCGCGGGCCCCGTTACGGCGTCCACCGACCCGGTGGAGATCATGCGCAACACGCTGTGCTTCGGATGCCATCAACTCGGTGACGAAGGGGTGGAGGTCGGTCCGCCGTTCGAAGGCATGGGATCGCGTCTCGACTCCGATTACATCCGCCGATCGATCCTCGATCCCAACCGGGAGGCCGCGGAAGGCTACGAGCACCTCCTGGGCTCGATGCCGCCGAACCTGGCGGATATGCTGACCGCGCGGCAACTGGAGATCCTCGTGGAATTCCTGTCGGGGCAGGAGTAGTGCCATGCCCGCTCTGAATACGCCGTTCCGCCAAGTGCTCGCGATGCTGGTCGGCGCGTATCTGCTCATCGACTTCGGGATCCCCTACCTGCCCCCGCTCCTCGGTATCGCGAGCGCCCCGGTACCGAACACCGTCGTGCTCCAGTACATGCTCACCGTCGCGGTAGGCATCCTCCTCTGGGTGAGCGACAATGAAGAGCGTTGGCGCGACTTCAAGAGGCCGATCCACGAGCTGCTCGTGCGACCCGAGAAACGCATCGCGCGCGGTGTGCTCCTCGCCATCGCCCCGTTCCTGGTGGCCTTCCTCACGTTCAATCGGGTCAAGCCGGCGGTCTCCGCGCCACCGAGCTTCCGGGCGATCCACCCCGCGCCTCCATCCACGATCACCTTCCAGGGCGAGGTGATGGAGCTCACCGGATTGGAGAACCCGCTGCGCTCCCGAGGTTCGCTCGAGGCGCACTACGAGGAGGGCAAGCGCGTGTACTACGAGAACTGCATGGCATGCCACGGAGACGCACTCGACGGACGCGGTCACTACGGCGAGGCCTTCAACCCGGCGCCGATCAACTTCAGGGACGGCGGTACGATCGCTCAGCTCACGGAAAGCTTCGTCTTCTGGCGGATCGCCAAGGGCGGACCGGGCCTGCCCAACGAAGGCACCCCGTGGAATTCCGCGATGCCCGCATGGGAGACCTTCCTCACCGCCGACGAGATCTGGGCGGTGATCATCTTCCTGTACGAGCAGACTGGATACTCTCCGCGCACGTGGGAAGAGGCCCACGCAGAGGGGGGTGACCCATGATCCGGCCAAGGGTCGTCGCTTGGACTGTGGCCTTGCTCATCACCCTCCCAATAGCCGCGCTCGCACAGGTGGACGGACAGGCGGTCTACGACCGGTGGTGCGCCGGTTGTCACGGCGTCGAGGGGCGTGGAGACGGCCCCGGCGCCCCGACGATGCTGCCGAGGCCGCGTGACTTCACCACGGGACTCTACCAGATCCGGACGACCGCAACCGGCGAGCTGCCGACCGACCAGGACCTCCTGCACGTGATCGACGTGGGTATGCCCGGAACGGCGATGCCGGGGTGGGAGGAGGTGCTGAGTGGAGCGGAGCGCAGGGCGCTCGTCGAATACCTCAAAACCTTTTCGCGCTTTTTCGAGGGCGAGTCGCCCACGGCGATCGACTTCGGACGTGCCCCGCGGGCGTCGGACGACGACATCGCGCGGGGACGCGAGGTGTACGACCTGATCGAGTGCTGGCGGTGTCACGGACAGCAGGGACGAGGTGACGGCGAGTCCGCACCCACGCTCGTCGACGATCACGACTTGCCCATTGTCGCGGTGGACCTCACGGAGAACTGGCGGTTCACGGGCGGAGGCACGGTGGAAGACATCTACCGCCGGCTGCGCACCGGCCTCGACGGAACGCCCATGCCGACCTTCTCGGACGTCGTCGACGCGGGTGTCGTCACAGAGCAGGACCTGTGGGCGCTCGCCCACTACGTTCGCGGCTTGAGTCCCGCCCGCCCGCCCGAAGTGCGGGAGGTCGTCGAGGCGGTGCTCCTCACGGACCGCGAGGTGCCCCAGACGATCGGCGATCCCGTCTGGCAGACGGCGGACCGGTTCTACATCCCGCTCGCCGGTCAGGTCGTCATACGGCCTCGTTGGTTCAACCCGCGAGTGGACGGACTGTGGGCCCAGGCCGTGCACGACGGACAGGACGTGGCGCTCCTCCTTTCGTGGACCGACCCGTCCGAGAGCCCCGCCCCGGAGTGGACGGAGTACGCCCGGCGGGTTCTCGAGACGATGGAGCCCATCGATGAAGGGGCGGCCACCGAACCGGGCGCACCCGATCAGCTCGTCGTCCAGTTCCCGCAGACCCTCCCCCAAGGACTGGAGCGCCCGTACTTTCTCCAGGGCGACAGCCGACGCCCCGCCTACCTCTGGACCTGGCAGAGCGGGGTCGCCGGGGCGATCGAGAGCATCGCCCGGGGCCTGGGAACCGCGGCGCCCCAGGCGTCCGGAGACCAGCATCTGCGGGCCGTGGCGCAGCACGCCGACGGGCGGTGGCAGGTCCTGATCCTCAGAGCGCTCGACACCGGTGACGACGGGGATCTCGCGCTCCCCGTGGGGCGCGCCGTTCCGATGGCATTCCAGGCCTGGGAGGGCGACAACGGCGAGAGCGGGAGCCAGGGTGCGGTGAGCACCTGGTACTTCCTCTTCCTGCGCGGACGGACCCCCACGGCGGTCTACGTGGCCCCGCCAATCGCCCTGGCGCTCACTCTGGTGCTGAGCGTACTAGTCATACGCCAGGCCCGTCGCTCGGCCGGGGCGGGGACGCAGGGGGCCGGTGGCGCGAGCGAAGCCGGACATTCGGAACAGAACATCGCAAAAAACCACAGAGGAATCACATGATCGAGAAGCATTTCAGGACACGACACGGTGTGTTCGTCGTCGCGCTACTCGCGGTGGCAGGTTGTGGAGGTGGCGAGACGGGGGACGGCGCGGCTGGAGAAGGAGCAGTGACGGAGTCGCCTGTCGACGCCGCCACCGCCGGACATGTTTCAGCTGCGGTCACGTTCTCCGGCACGGCTCCGACCCTGGCCCCCATCGATATGGGAAACGAGCAGACGTGCATCGACAAGCACGCGACGCCCCCCGTGGAGCCGTCGTTCGTGGCGGGCCCTGACGGGGGCCTGGCCAACGTCTTCGTCTACGTGAAGGAAGGCTTGGAGGACCTCGATTTCCCCACCCCCAGTTCGGCCTCGGTCCTCAACCAGGACGGCTGCGTCTACCGGCCCCATGTCCTCGGCGTCCAGGCCGGTCAGGACCTCACGATCCGCAACTCCGACGGAATCCTGCACAACATCAACGCGTCGCCGACCGAGAACCGGCCGTTCAACGTGAGCCAGCCCGTGAACATGGACACGAATCGCTCGTTCACCGCACCCGAGGTCATGATCCCGGTACGCTGCGACGTGCACGGGTGGATGAACGCCTACATCGGCGTCATCGCCCATCCCTACTTCGGAGTCAGTGGTGAAGACGGGTCGGTGGCGCTCGAGGGACTACCCCCGGGCGACTACGTCGTCGAAGCGTGGCACGAGCAGTTCGGGGTCCTGACTCAGAACATCACGGTCACGACCGGAGAGACCGCCGATATTT
>Ga0299906_10003560_pt1 | contig 12830 bp, 9 predicted proteins | sample RVTome_14_FD_200259 | JGI IMG/M metagenome (GOLD analysis project Ga0299906, IMG submission 200259) | Soil microbial communities from uranium-contaminated site in the Upper Colorado River Basin, Wyoming, United States - RVT145D125 (version 2) ...
CGGCCTCGACGCGGACACGCGGGGACGCTCCGCGGAGGCGTCGTCGCAATACGAGCGCGCACTCCAGGTCGATCCCAACAACCCGTATGCGTGGCTCGCGCTCGCGCGCCAGGAGGTGTTCGAGGGCGACCCGGAGCGCGGCCTCGCGGACCTGGACAAGGCCCAGGCGTTGCTCGGCGCAGATGAGCGGGTGGCGGCACACGTCGCCGGCATCCGCGGTGCGGGCCTCGACGCCGTCGGGCAGCGCTCGCTGGGCGCGCCGTACCTGCGGGAGGCGCGCGAGCGCGCGCCCGGCCCCTGGGGCGACGGCATGCTCGACGCCCGCGAGCTGCGGTGATAGGTTCGCGCGCCGATGGCGCCGAAATCGCGCTTGTTTCTCGCAGCCTTCGCGATTTCGCTCGCTCTCGATCAGCTCACCAAGGGCTGGATCGTCGAGACGCTCGCCTTTTCGGACCGTGTGAGCGTGATCGACGGCTTCTTCTATCTGACCCACGTGCGCAATCCGGGCGCCGCCTTCAGCCTGTTCGCGACCGCGCCCGCCGAGATCCGCGCTCCGTTCTTCATCGTCGTCACGCTGATCGCGATCGGCCTGATCCTCTCCTTCTTCCGAAAGCTCTCCCCAGGGGAGCGGCTCTCGGCGCTCGCGCTCGGTCTCATCCTCGGGGGAGCGGTGGGAAATTTGATCGATCGCCTGGTCTACGGAGAGGTGATCGACTTTCTACACATCCGGCTCTGGGCCGGCTACTCGTGGCCGGATTTCAATCTCGCCGATTCCTTCATCGTGGTCGGCGTCGCGCTGCTCGTGCTCGAGCTCTTCGCGAACGAGGGTGAGGCGATCTCGGACCCCCCCGGGACCGACGCCGAGTCGCCTGCGCGCTTGCCCGCACGGGACTGACACACTTCTGTGTAGTTCCTGGTCGCCACCGTCGGAAATCGACGGAAAAATCGCGCTCGGATCGCTTGACACCCGATCTGTTGCTGGGGTAAGTAGCGCGAGCACGCGCCGTCGAGAGCAGCGGCGCATCAGCTGGGAGAAGGTTCGCAACTGGACGTACAACCGGACGTAATCGGGCACGGACGGGTGCCCGTCGCGTCCTAGAAGAAAATCCCCCCATGCGAAGGTCCAAGAGCGACTACGTGATCCAGACCGTCACGAACGCGCTGCGGCTGCTGGAGGAATTCCGGTATGTCGACCAGCTCGGCGTGACGGCGCTCGCCAAGCGCCTCTCGCTCCACAAGAACAACGTGTTCCGCCTGCTCGCCACGCTCGAGGAGATGGGCTTCGTCGAGCAGCTCGGCGAGAACGGCGACTACCGGCTGGCGGCGGCCTGTCTCGAGCTGGGCCACGCCTTCGCCCGCGCGCGCTCGCTGACGCGGCTGGCACGCTCGGTGCTGGAAGGCCTGGCGCGCGAGACGCACGAGACGACGCACCTCGGCGTGCTCGAGGGCTTCGAGGTGGTGCACCTCGACGGCGAGTCGCCCAGCCAGCTGGTCGGCACGCGGCTGCGGACCGGCGAGCGGCTGCCCGCTCACGCCAGCGCGCTCGGCAAGGCCATCCTCGCGTGCGGGGACCCCGCCGAGTGGGAGCGCGTGGATCGTGACTGGATCCGCGGCGTCGAGCTGCCTGCGGTCACCGAGGCCACCATCACCGACCGCGACAAGTTCTTCGAGCACCTGCGCGGCGCAGCGGGCATGGGCTTCGCGCTCGACCGCGAGGAGTGCGCCGTGGGCCTCTGCTGCGCGGCTGCGCCGGTGCGCGACGCGAGCGGCCGCGTGATCGCCGCGCTCTCGATCTCGGCGCCGGTGTTCCGCGCCGGGCCGGATGCGATGCACGAACGGCTGGTGCCCGCGGTGACCGCTGCGGCGCTCGACCTCTCGCGCCGCCTCGGGGCGGCGGCCTAATCAGCCGGGCCGGCCGCGCCGCCGGCGAGACGCGCCGAACGCCATCGCGAACACCGCAGCGGCCAGGATGGCGGCGATGGCGAGGCCAGCGGGCGTCGCCCAGGCCGGAGCCTTCCGGATGTGGAAGATGCTGGCGAAGGCGTCGAGACGACCCCGGCACCCGGATTGCTATTTTTCGCTGCTCTCCAACGTCCTGGTTTTCCAGGATGAATTGACCGGGAGTCAGCATGGACTTCGCCCTGACCGACGAGCAGCTCGCGCTCCAGGAGACCGCGCGGCGCTTCGCGAAGAGCGAGATCGCGCCGATCGCGGCGCATCACGACCAGACCGGCGAGTTTCCGATGGAGGTGATGCGCAAGGCCTTCGAGCTCGGCCTCTCGAGCGCCTCCATCCCCGCCGAGTACGGCGGCGTCGGGCTCTCGCTGTTCGATGCGGTGCTCGTGGTGGAAGAGCTCTCCTGGGGCTGCGCGGGCATGGCCACCTCGATCATGTGCAACGACCTCGGCCTCACGCCGATCGTGATCGGTGGCAGCGCAGACCAGAAGAAGGAGTGGCTCGGCTACGCGATGCAGCAGTTCCGCCTGGTCTCCTTCTGCCTGTCGGAGCCCGGCGCGGGCTCCGACGTCGCGGGCCTCCAGCTGCTGGCCGAGAAGTCCGGCGACCACTACGTGCTGAATGGCACCAAGTGCTGGATCACGAACGGTGGCGTCGCCGACCTCTACACCGTCTTCGCCACGCTCGACCGCGGCTCGCGTCACAAGGGAGTGTGCGCCTTCGTGATGCCGAGAAGCACCCCGGGCATCAGCGTCGGCAAGAAGGAGGACAAGATGGGTCAGCGCGCCAGCGACACGCGCGTGATCCATTTCGACAACGTGCGCGTACCCGCGGCACAGCGGCTCGGCCAGGAGGGCGAGGGCTTCAAGATCGCGATGCGCACGCTCGACTGTACGCGGCCCTCGATCGGCGGCCTCGCGGTCGGCATCGCACGCCGCGCGCTCGACGAGAGCGTGGCCTACGCCAAGGAGCGCAAGGCCTTCGGCTTCCCGATCGCGGGCTTCCAGGCCGTGCAGTTCATGCTCGCGGACATGGCCAAGGACGTGGAGGCGGCGCGGCTGCTGACCTACCAGAGCGCCTGGATGATCGACCACGGCCAGCGCGCCTCGAAGCACTCGTCGTTCGCAAAGTGCTTCGCCACCGACATCGCGATGCGCGTCACCACGGACGCGGTGCAGGTCTTCGGCGGCAACGGCTACACCAAGGAGTATCCCGTGGAGAAGCTGATGCGCGACGCCAAGCTGATGCAGATCTACGAGGGCACGAACCAGATCCAGCGCCTGGTGATCGCGCGCGAGCTGCTCAAGGAGTAGGCGCACCCCCGCGGGCGCGGATTCTGGTAGACTGGCCGGCCGCTTCGCACAGCGCACGAGGGCGATTCGTGGTCGACAAGGAAGAGGCGCTCCGATACCACAGCCAGGGGCGCCCCGGGAAAATCAAGGTCGTCCCCACCAAGCCAACCGTCACCGCGGCCGACCTCTCCCTCGCCTACAGCCCCGGCGTCGCCGAGCCCTGTCTCGAGATCGCGAAGGACCCGGAGAACGCCTACCGCTACACCGCGAAGGGCAACCTGGTCGCGGTGATCTCGAACGGCACGGCCATCCTCGGGCTCGGCAACCTCGGTCCGCTGGCCAGCAAGCCCGTGATGGAAGGCAAGGGCGTGCTGTTCAAGCGCTTCGCCGACATCGACGTCTTCGACATCGAGATCGCGAGCACCGACGCCGAAGAGGTGATCCGTACCTGCCAGCTGATCGCGCCGACCTTCGGCGGCATCAATCTCGAAGACATCCGCGCGCCCGAGTGCTTCGAGATCGAGCGGCGGCTGATCGAAACGCTCGACATCCCCGTCTTCCACGACGACCAGCACGGCACGGCGATCATCTCGGGCGCGGCGCTGCTGAACGCGCTCATGATCCAGGACAAGCCGATCGACGACGTCCGCATCGTGTTCTCCGGCGCCGGCGCCTCGGGCATCGCGTGCGCCAGGCTCTACAAAGACCTCGGTGTCCCGGCCGAGAACATCCTGCTCTGCGACACGCGGGGCGTGATCTACGAGGGCCGCACGGGCGGCATGAACGCCTACAAGCAGGAGTTCGCGCGCAAGACGCGGGCCCGCACGCTCGAGGACGCGCTGTCCGGCGCGGACGTCTTCGTCGGCCTCTCGCAGGGCGGCGCGATGAGCGGCGAGATGGTCCGCTCGATGGCGCCGAAGCCGATCATCTTCGCGATGGCGAACCCGGACCCAGAGATCACGCCGGGCGAGGTCGCGGCGGTGCGCAAGGACGCCATCGTGGCCACGGGCCGCTCCGACTACCCCAACCAGGTGAACAACGTGCTGGGCTTCCCGTTCATCTTCCGTGGCGCGCTCGACGTACGCGCCACCAAGATCAACGAGCCGATGAAGCAGGCGGCGGTGCAGGCGCTCGCGGAGCTCGCGCAGCGCGGCGAGGAAGTCCCCGAGGTGGTGCGGCGGGCGTATCCGGGCGAGGACACGAGCTTCGGCCCGAGGAACATCATTCCGAAGCCCTTCGACCCGCGCGTGCTGCTGTACGTGGCGCCAGCGGTCGCGCACGCCGCGATGGAGACGGGTGTGGCGCGCAACAAGATCGACATCCTCGAGTACCGGGAGCGTCTCGTGCAGCGCCTCGGTGAGATCTCGAGCCTGTAGGCTCGTCCTGGATGGACGCGCCGGCCGCCCGCCACACGCTCGACAACCCGCTCGCGCCGAAGTCGGTGTCGAAGCGGCGCGAGCCCACGCACCGTTCGGCGCGCTTCTACGAGGAGTCGCTCGAGCTCGGTCGCGAGCTGCTGGAGCGGCCCAGGCAGGGCGGCGGCGAGGCCCGCGTGCGCGTCCAGCACGCCAAGGGCCGCATGACCGTGTGGGAGCGCATCCGCGTCCTGACCGATCGCGAGCCGAACATCCTCTGGCAGAACTGGGGCCCGGGCCTCGACGGCGCGGCGATCGTGACCGGGATCCTGAAGATCGGCGAGCGCGACGTCGCCGTTTACGGCCACGACTTCACGCTGCGCGCCGGCTCGATGGACGCGACCAATGGCGCGAAGCTCGCGCGGCTGATCTACCTGGCAGCCGAGCGCGGCATCCCGCTGATCGGCATGAACGACTCCGCCGGCGCCTTCGTGCCGGCGGGCGTGGGCGGACTCGACGGCTACAGCGAGGCCTTCGCGGCGCTGCGCCGGATCTCGGGCCTGGTGCCGAGCATCGGCCTGATGTTCGGCTACAACGCGGGGGGTGGCTCGTACCTGCCGCGTCAGGGCTCGTTCATGATCCAGTGCAACGACACCTTCATCGGGCTCACCGGCCCCGGGACCGTGAAGAGCGTGCTCGGCGAGGACGTCAGCGCCGACGATCTCGGCGGGCCGCGCGTGCACGGCATGAACGGGGTCTGCGACCTCACCACGCCCGACGAGCTCGGATCGCTGCGCACCGCGCTGCGCCTGTTGTCCTACCTGCCGAACAACAATCGGGAGCTCGCGCCGTTCGGCCCGACCTCGGACCCGGTGGACCGCTTCACGCTGGAGGAGGACATCCTCTTCCGCAACACCTTCGACTCGCCGGCGGGCATGAACGCGCCGCTCGAGATCACGCTGTTCCTGCAGCAGATCTGCGACCACGGCGAGTACTTCGAGCTCCAGCCGAACCGCGCGCGGAACCTGGTGACCGCCTTCGGGCGCATGGGCGGGCACGTGGTCGGCTTCGTCGCGAACAACTCGGCGGTGGCGTCCGGGCAGATCGACGTCGATGCGGCGCGCAAGGGCACGCGCTTCATCCGCTTCTGCAACCTCTACAACATCCCGATGATCTTCCTGGAGGACGTGAGCGGCTTCATGCCCGGCAGCGACCAGGAGTCGCGCGGCATCATCCTCGAGGGCCGGCGCCTGCTCGATTCGATCATCGACCTGCGCGTGCCCACCCTCACGCTGATCATCCGCTACGCGATCGGTGGCGCCTACGCGGCCTACAACTCGCACTTCGTCGGCGCCGACCTGGTGCTCGCCATGCCGATGGCGCGTATCGCCGTGATGGGCCCGGCCGGTCGCGAGTTCGTCTACAAGGACGAGGTGCGCGCTGCCGAAGCCGAGTACCAGAAGGCGGTCGCCAAGGGCGCCGCCGAGGCCGACGCGAGGAAGCGCCGCGACGAGGCGCTCGCGAAGCTGAACGAGCGCTACGAGCACGAGCTGATGAACCCGAAGGAGGCGCTCTCGCTCGGCTCGGTGTCGCGGGTAGTCATGCCCGGCAGCAGCCGGCGCGTGCTGGCCGAGAGTCTCGAGTTCTTGATGCGCACCTACACACCCTCGCCGATGGGCGGCCCGCAGCGGGAGTTCGAGTAGTGCGCGACCGCGACGGGCGGCCCAGCCGCTTCCACGAGTGCGAGTCGCCGTGGCTGCGCTCCTTTGCGCTCGACGACATGAAGATCCTCGTGGTGTGTCGTGGGCCGGTGCGCAAGGAGGCATTCGACGTCTTCGACGAGATCGGCGTCCGCGAGTACGGGATGCTGCTCTCGGAGAAGGACTCCGTCATCTATCCGCGCTGCCTCGCGCCGGAGCTGCGCAGCTTCCGCTTCCCCGCAAACGTGCATCGAGTGCGCGACTATGCGGGCGCCGGCCAGGAGGAGAAGCAGGAGCGCATCCGCGAGATCGTCGCGATCGGCGTGGATCACGGCTACACGCACCTCTTCGCCGGCTACGGCTTCATGGCCGAAGATGCCGAGTTCATCGCGGCGATCGAGGCCGCGGGGCTCGGTTTCGTGGGACCGTCGTCGCGCGTGGTGCGGCAGGCGGGCGCCAAGGACGAGGCGAAGAAGCTCGCGCGCAGCCTCGGCAACGCCGTCATCCCCGGCGTCGACGACGTCTCGGCGCGCGCGCTGCTGCGGCGCGCGAAGGGAAGAAAGGGACTCGAGGCCCTCGCACGCGAGCGCAGGCTCGCGCTGGCGTGGGAAGCCGCGAAGAGCGCCGAGGAGAACGCGGAGGCGCTGCTGCAGCAGGGCTATGCGCAGAGCCTCGAGCTGGTGACGGTCGCCGAGCTCCAGGCCGAGGCGCGCGAGGTGTGTGCGGAGATCTGGCGCGACTACCCGACCCACCGCGTCCGCTTCAAGTACATCGGCGGCGGCGGCGGCAAAGGCCAGCGCGTGGTGGCGAAACCCGAGCAGGTCGCCGCCGCGGTGCTGGACGTGATCGCCGAGTCGAAGGTGCTGCCGCCCGGCTCGAACCGGAATTTCCTGATCGAGCTCAACATCGAGCGCACGCGTCACAACGAGATCCAGCTGATCGGCAACGGCGACTGGTGCCTCTCGCTGGGCGGCCGCGACTGTTCGGTGCAGATGCACGAGCAGAAGCTGCTCGAGGTCTCGCTCACCCGCGAGCTGCTGCTCGCCGAGACCGAGCGCGCGAGCGGCAAGGCGCGCGAGATCCTGCGCGGCGACCAGGGCACGCTCGCACGCATGGAGGCGGAGGGGGAGCGCTTCGGCGCCGCGACCGGCCTCGACTCGGTCTCCACCTTCGAGTGCGTGGTCGAGGGCTTCGACCACTTCTTCATGGAGATGAACACGCGCATCCAGGTGGAGCACGGCGTCAGCGAGCTCGCCTATGCGCTGCGCTTCACGAACCCCGCCGACCCGCGCGAGCACTTCGAGGTCGAGAGGCTGATCGAGGCGATGTGCCTGCTCGCCCGGCACGGCAGGAGGCTCCCGCGGCCCGAGCGCGTGCCGAGGAGCCTCTCGGGGGTCGAGGTGCGCATCAACGCCACCAACGCGGCGCTCCAGCCCCACGCGGGCGGCTTGATCAAGAGCTGGTCGCCGGCGAGCGCGGGGGAGAGCCGCTTCGACCAGGGCATCGGCATCAGGAATCCCGATACCGGCGCCTTCGTCTGGTACAACCTGGCCGGCGCCTACGACTCGAACGTCGCACTGCTGCTCTGCGACGGCGCGAGCCGGCTCGACAGCTACCAGCGCATGGCCGAGATCCTGCGCGTGACCGAGCTGCGCGGCGACGATCTCTTCACGAACCTCGAGGTGCACTACGGCCTGATCCAGTGGTTCATCGGCCGCGGCGTGATGGCCGAGCCCAGCACGCGCTTCATGCAGGCGTACCTGGCGGCGCTGGGCGCGCTCCAGCAGCTGCTCCACGACGTCGACCTCGAGCTCGCCTTCGCCGAAGCGCTGCGCCACACGGAGCCCGACGCGAGGCAGCTGCTCGCGGCGAAGGAGACGCTGATCCAGCGCCCGCTGCGGCGCCTCTTCGCCAGCCCCCACCTGCTCGGCGGCTTCCTCGGCCGCTTCGATGGCGAGCTCTGGCGCATCGAAGGCGGGCAGGTCGCATTCGCTGCGAACCCCGTGCACTTCCTCGAGCGACTGCATCACTTCCTCGACCTCGAGGATCGGCCGGGCAAGCCGCCCTCGGAGAAGCTCTGGGACCACGACCAGGAGGTCCTCCAGGCGGCGCTCGGCTTCTACGCCGAGGTCGAGGCGCGCACTGGCGCGCGCGACGTCGCCACGCTCGATGCGCTGTTCGGCGGCGCAGCAAACGATGACCTGTGTGGCGGAGACCGAGCCCTCTGGGAGCGCTGCCAGGCCGCGCACCGCGGGCACCAGCTCGGCCTCGAGCTGCTGCTGCTGATCCCGCGCAGCGGGCTCCGCTCCGGCTTCCTCGAGGTGACGGTGAACGAGGAGCTCCAGCCGGTCTTCCCGGAGAAGTTCAGCGAGGCGAGCACGCAGGCCGCGCTGACGCGCGCGCTGGCACCGCCGCCGCCCGCCGCCGCCGACGAGATCGTGACGCCGATGGGAGGCACCTTCTACGCACGCGAGGCGCCGCAGCTGCCCGCGCTCGTGGACGAGGGCGATCACTTCGAGGCGGGGCAGCCCCTGTTCGTGATCGAGGTGATGAAGATGTTCAACAAGGTGCTGGCGCCCTTCTCGGGAACCGTGGTCCAGAACCTGATGAAGGGCTGCGACGGAACCGTCGTGAAGAAGGGCCAGGTCATCTTCCGCATCGAGCCCGACGAGCGTCCCAGCGTCGAGTCGCCGGAGGCCGTGGCCGCGCGCCGGCGCGCGACGACCCTCGCACTCATCGGTGCAAGTGCGGCGAAGCCGCACTTGCAGTGAGCCGAAGGCGAACGGAGTCACGACAGTCGCCTCCAGGGTGGGTCGATCTCGATGCTGCGGAAGATCCTGATCGCGAACCGCGGTGAGATCGCGGTGCGAATCGCGCGCGCGTGCCGCGAGCTGGGCGTGCGCAGCGCGGCGATCTACTCCGAGGCCGATCGCGACGCACTGCATGCGCGCACGGCCGACGAGGCGCACCTCGTAGGAGGGGCGCCCCCGCGCGATTCGTATCTGCGCGCGGAACGCATCGTCGCGATCGCCCGCGAGATCGGCGCAGACGCGATCCACCCCGGCTACGGCTTCCTGTCCGAGAGCGGCGCCTTCGCCGAGCTGTGTGAGGCGAACGGTCTGGTCTGGATCGGCCCGCCGGGCGAGGTGATCCGGCGCATGGGCGACAAGGTGGTCGCGCGCAGGACCATGGCGGCCGCCGGCGTGCCCGTGGTGCCCGGCGCCACGCAGCGTCTTGCCGATGGCGAGCTGCTCGCGGCCGCACGGCGCACCGGCTTCCCGCTGCTGGTGAAGGCCGCAGGCGGCGGCGGCGGCCGCGGCATGCGGGTCGTGCGCGAGGAAGCCGAGCTCGCCAGCGCGGCCCAGCGCGCGCGCAGCGAAGCCGGCGCCGGCTTCGGAGACGACGGCGTCTACGTGGAGCAGCTGATCGAGGGCGCGCGCCACGTCGAAGTGCAGCTGCTGGCCGACGCGCAGGGGCACGCGGTCCATCTCTTCGAGCGCGACTGCTCGGCGCAGCGCCGTCACCAGAAGCTGCTCGAGGAAGCGCCGGCGCCGGGCGTATCCCCCGAGCTGCGCGCGCGGCTCGGCTCGGCCGCGCTCGCGGCGGCGCGGGCGGTCGGCTACCGCAGCGCCGGCACCGTCGAGTTCCTGCTCGCTCCGGGCGAGCACTTCTACTTTCTCGAGATGAACACGCGCATCCAGGTCGAGCATCCCATCACGGAGGCCGTGACCGGCGTCGACCTGGTGCAGGCGATGATCCGCATCGCGGCCGGCGAGAAGCTCGCGCTGCGCCAGGAGGACCTAAAGGTCCGCGGTCATGCCATCGAGGCGCGCCTCTACGCCGAGGATCCCGCGAAGGGCTTCCTGCCCTCGCCGGGACGGCTCTCGGTGTTCCGCCCTCCTACGGGCCCGGGTCTGCGCGTGGACGCCGGCGTCGCGGAGGGCAGTGCGGTCACGGTTCACTACGACGCCCTGCTCGCGAAGCTCGTCGCCTTCGGCGCGACGCGCGCGGAAGCGCTCGCGCGCCTCGACGGCGGACTCGCGGGCTTTCGCGTGGCGGGCGTGCGCAGCTCGATCCCCTTCCAGCGCTGGCTGCTCCGCGAGCCCGTGTTTCGCGCCGGCGCCATCGACGTCGGCTTCGTCGAGCGCTGCTGGCCGAAGGGGGGCGCGCCGCCGCTCGACCCGTCCGCGCGGCCCGCGGCCGCCGCAGCGGCGCGCTTCGCACTCGGAATCGCGCCGCGGCTCGCGGTACGCGAGCTCGCGCCGGGCCTGCTCGAGGTAGGCGACGGCGACAAGACGCGCGAAGTCGCCGTGACGCCGCGTGCGAAGGGCGTGGACGTGCTGATCGACGGCGATCTGTTCGCCTTCTCGCGCGAGGAGCTCGCTGCGTGAGCCGCCCCGTGCTGCTCGACACCGACCTCGGCTCCGACGTCGACGACGCCATCGCGCTCGCCCTGCTGCTGGCCTCGCCCGAGCTCGAGCTCGTCGCCGTCACCACCGTGGCCGCCGACGTGCACGGCCGCGCGCGCGCCACGGCGCGGCTGCTCGGTCTCGCCGGCCGCACGGAGGTCGAGGTGTGTGCGGGCGCGCGCGATGCGCTGGTGCGCCGCGAGCGCTTCGTGTGGCGCGACATCGAGACCGAGGGCTATCCGGCCGGGCCCGACGCGCGCCTCACCGGCGAGCCCGCCGCCGAGCGCATCGTGCGCGCGGCGCGCGAGCGGCCGGGCCTCGAGCTGATCGCGATCGGGCCGCTCACGAACCTGGCGCACGCGCTCGCGCTCGACCCCGGGCTGCCGGAGTGCGTGGCGTGCCTCCACGTGATGGGCGGCCACATCCGCCGCGTCGCGATCGGCGAGCGCGTGTGCGCGCCCGGCATCGACTACAACCTCTGCTCGGATCCCGAGGCCAGCGCGATGGTGCTCGGCGCGGGCTTCCGCACGCGCCTCGTCACGGCCGACGTCACGCTCCAGACCTGGCTCCGCGAGTCCGACCTCGCGCGCCTCGCGACCGCGAAGGGAGCGGTTGCGCGCGCTCTGGTTCCGCTGATCCGGCTCTGGACGCCGTGGCAGCACGAGATCTTCGTGGCTCAGCTCGGCGGCACGCTCGCGCCCGACAACGTCGCCTTCCTGCACGACCCGCTCACCGTGCTCTCGCTGGTGGACGAGAGCGCGCTCGGCTTCGAGCGCCTCCGCATCGTGCCGAGCATCGAAGCCGGCGTGTTCCGCACGCTCGAGGTGAGCGAAGCGCTCGGCATCGGTGCGCCCATGGACGTGGCCACGGCCGTGGACGCGGGCGCGGCCCGCGCTGCCATGATCGAGAGGCTGCTCCGAGTGTGAACCAAACTCGCACTCGCTTGCTCCGCCGCACCCGCGAGGCCCAGCTGTCGTGACTCCGTTCGCCTTCGGCTCACTGCGCGCTTCGCTTGCGGCTGCTCAGCGCTTGAGAACGGTGGGCAGCGTGGCAGCGCCGGGCTCCGCCTCGCGTTTGGGCGCGAACAGGAACGCCGCGCCTACGCCGAGCAGGTAGAGCACGATCAAGGGCCCCGCGAGCAGCAGCTGCGAGAGCGGATCGGGCGGCGTCAGCACACCGCCCACGATGAAGGCGATCAGCACGAAGTACTTCGTGCTGGCGAGCAGGCGGCGCGGCTCCACGATGCCCGAGAGCGCCAGGAAGAACACGATGACCGGCAGCTCGAAGCCGGTGCCGAAGGCCAGGATCATGCGCGTGGTGAAGCCGAACACCTCGCGCATGGTCCAGGCGGCCGCCACGAACTCGCTGCTGAAGCCCGCGAAGAAGCCGAAGATGACGGGGAACACCACGCGGTGGCCGAAGGCGGCGCCGCCCGCGAAGAGCAGCGTCGACACCAGCACGAAGGGCAGCGCCACGCGTTTCTCCTGCGGGTAGAGGCCCGGCGCCACGAACGCCCAGACCTGCCAGAAGAAGACCGGGAGCGCGAGCGCGAAGCCGACGAGCAGCGCGCACTGCAGGTAGGTGAAGAAGATCTCGGTGGGCGCGATGGCCTGTAGCGAGTGGCCTGCGCCGAGCTTGCCGAGCGCGTCGAGCGCCGGCGCCAGCAGCGCGGCGAAGATCGCCTCGTGCCAGTGCCAGGCCAGCGCGGTGCCCGCGAGCCACGCGATCAGGATGCGGAAGACCCGCGCTCGCAGCTCCGCCAGGTGGGCCGTGAGCGGAAGCGCCTTGTCCTGCACCCCGCGCTATACCTCTTCGCCGCGCTCGCCCGGCGGCGCAGCGGGCGTCGGCGCGCTCTCCGTCGGAGGCGTCGCGGGCCCTGCGCTTGGTGCGGGCGGCGGCTTCAGCGCGCGCGGCTCCTCGGCCGCTTCCAGCACCGAGCGGCGCAGGTCGGACGACGCGCGCCGGAATTCGGCGAGGCCCTTGCCGAGGTTGCGTGCGAGCTCGGGCAGGCGATCCGGCCCGAAGACCAGGAGTGCCACGACCAGGATCACGAGGATCTCGGTGAACCCGAGGCCGAACATCGCGGGGAAGCTAGCAACCGCATTGCGCCTGCTGCCG
>Ga0299906_10003561_pt1 | contig 12829 bp, 11 predicted proteins | sample RVTome_14_FD_200259 | JGI IMG/M metagenome (GOLD analysis project Ga0299906, IMG submission 200259) | Soil microbial communities from uranium-contaminated site in the Upper Colorado River Basin, Wyoming, United States - RVT145D125 (version 2) ...
ACGCCGTAGGGATGGCGCGGATTGGGCACTTCCACGATGACCGTATCGATCATGGGCACATCGGAGCACACCGGTATCCGGTAGTCGAGAAAGCCGGGATTCTCCAGCCGCCCATTCTGGTCGTAGATGTACTCCTCGTTGAGCGCCCAGCCGATGCCTTGCACAGCGCCGCCCTGCATTTGCCCTTCGACGTAAGCCGGATGCACCGCCTTGCCCGCGTCCTGGATCGCCGTGTAGCGCACCACGGTGACCTTGCCGGTCTCGGGATCCACCTCGACGTCGACCAGATGGGTGGCCAGGCTGGGGCCTGCGCCCTGCGCATTGATGGCCGCGCTGCCCACGATCGGACCGCCGGTCTTGCCGGCGGACTTCGCCAGATCGGCCAGCGAAAGCGGTTTACGCTCTCCGCCCTCGCCGCTCGCCGGGCAGGCGTAACCGTCCTGCCATCGCACCGCCTCGACCGGGATCTCCCAGATCTTCGCGGCGCGCTCGCGCAACTGGCGAATCACGTCGCGCGCCGCCTCGATGACGGCCATCCCGCTGGAGAAGGTGACGCGGCTGCCGCCGGTGAGGAAGTTGAAGCCCAGCGCGCTGGTGTCGCCGATGACCGGCCGCACCTTGTCGAGCGGGATGCCGAGCTCCTCCGCCGCCATCATCGATAGCGAAGCGCGCGAGCCGCCGATATCGGGGGTGCCGGCGACCAGCGTCACGCTGCCGTCCTCCCCGAGATTGAGCGTCGCGCAGGTCTCTCCGCCGATGTTGAACCAGAACCCCGAGGCCACACCGCGGCCCTGGTTGGCCGTGAGCGGTGCGCGGTAATGCGGGTGCGCACGCGCCGCTTCGAGCGTCTGCACCAGGCCGATCGGGCCGAACTTCGGTCCGTAGGCGGCCTTGGTGCCCTCCTTCGCCGCGTTCTTCAGCCGGAACTCGATCGGGTCCAGGCCCAGGCGCTTGGCAAGCTCGTCGATCACGGACTCGACGGCGAATTCGGAGATGGGTCCGCCCGGCGCGCGGTACGCGGCGACCTTCGGCCGGTTCACGACGACGTCGAAGCCCACCACGCGCACGTTGTCCACGTCGTACGGAGCGAACGCGCACATGCATCCGGGCTGCACGGGAGAGCCCTGGAACGCGCCCGCCTGGTACTTGAGCAGCGCCTCGGCCGCGGTGATGCGGCCCTCGCGGGTGGCGCCGATCTTGACCCAGACCTTTGAGCCCGAGGTCGGACCGGTGGCACGGAACACCTCCGCGCGGGACATGACCATCTTAACCGGGTGCCCCGACTTGCGCGACAGCGCCAGCGCGAGCGGCTCCAGATACACCACCGTCTTGCCGCCGAAGCCGCCACCGATCTCGGAGGCGGTCACGCGCAGCCGCGCGACCTCCATCCCCAGGAGCTTGGCGCAGAAGCTGCGCACGATGAACTGGCCCTGCGTCGTGCACCACAGCTCGGCCTGACCGTCCTCCGACACGCTGGCAAGGCAGGCGTGCGGCTCGATGTAGCCCTGGTGCACCGGCTTGGTGGTGAACTCCCGCTCGATGACGAGATCGGCCTGTGCGAAGCCGGCCGCCACGTCGCCGAGCGCGAACTCGACGCGCTTGGCGACATTGGAAGGCTTCGGCGGCTTCGGCTCGACGCCGATGGTGAACAGGTTCTCGTGCAGCAGTGGCGCATCCGGCTCCATCGCCTGCGCCACGTCCATCACATGCGGCAGCACCTCGTAGTCGACCTCGATCAGATTCAGCGCCTCGCCTGCGATCGCCTCGCTGGTCGCCGCCACCGCCGCCACCGCGTGGCCCTCGTAGAGCGCCTTCTCGCGCGCCATGACGTTACGCGTCATGTCGCGGAAGTTGACCATCATCTCGCCGGCCGGCACGAATTCGGAGGGCAGATCGCACAGATCGGCCGAGGTGATCACGGCCTTCACGCCGGGCAGCGCCTGCGCTTTCGAGGTGTCGATCGACCGGATACGGGCGTGCGCGTGCGGGCTGCGCAGGACCTTGCCGATCAGCATGTTGGGCACATGGATATCGGCGCCGAACTTGGCGCGGCCGGTGACCTTGTCGACACCGTCCGGGCGCAGCGGGCGCGTGCCCACCACCTTGAGCTGGCGCTCGCCCAATCCCTTCATCGTGACGTCGTTCATCGGTCAGTTCCCCCTCATCTCGGCGGCAGCGTCGAGCACTGCGCGCACGATCTTGTCGTAGCCGGTACAGCGGCAAAGATTGCCCGCCAGCCAGTACCTCACCTCGGTTTCGGTGGGGTCGGAGTTGCGCTCGAGCAGCGCCTTCGCCGCCACCAGGAAGCCCGGCGTGCACACCCCGCACTGCAGCGCGGCGTGCTCCAGGAACTTGCGCTGCAACGGGTGCAGCTCGTCGCCTTGCGCCATGCCCTCGATGGTTTCCACGCTGCGCCCCTGGGCCTCGACCCCCAGCACCAGACAGGCGCACACCAGGCGTCCGTCCAGCATCACGCTGCAAGCGCCGCAGTCGCCCGAGGCGCAGCCTTCCTTGCTGCCGGTCAGATACAGCACGTCGCGCAGCACGTCGAGCAGGGTCTGCTCGGGCGCGCACAGGAACTCGACCGGGTCACCGTTGATGGTCGTGATCACATGATGCTTGGCCATACCGTCCTCTGTTGCGTTCTATCGGCCCCGGGGGGGTTCTTTCGTTGACCCCGGTTGTTTCTATCGGCCCCGGGCGCGCTCGAGCGCGATCCGCGCGGCCCGCCGGGCGAGCACGCCCGCGACCTTGACGCGGTAGGCCACCGTGCCGCGTTTGTCGTCGATCGGCTTGCAGGCAGCGCTCGCCGCCGAGGCGAGCGCGGCGACTGCCTTGTCATCGACCCGGCTGCCGATCAGCGCCTGCGCTGCCTCCGCCAGAAGCAGCGGCGTCGGCGCAACGGCGCCGAGGCTCACGCGCGCGTGCGTGCACACGCCCGCCTCGTCCAGGGCAAGCGCCACCCCGGCTCCCACCACGGCGATATCCATTTCCGTGCGCGGGATGAAGCGCAGGTAAGCGTTGCCCGAGCGCGGCCGCGGTTTCGGCAGCCGGAAGGCCACCACGAACTCCCCGCGTGAGAGCGAGGTCCGCCCCGGGCCGGTGACAATCTTCTCCACCGGCACCTCGCGCTCGCCGTTGGGTCCCACCACTTGGCACAGCGCGCCGGCCGCGATCAGCGCAGGCACGCTGTCGGCGGCAGGGGAGGCGTTGCAGAGATTCCCGCCGAGGGTCGCCCGGCCCTGTATCTGGGTCGAGCCGATCAGTTGCAGCGCCTCCACCACACCCGGCCAGGCAGCGGCGAGTGCGCGGTGCTCGCCCAACTCGGCACAGCTCGTCGCCGCCCCGATGCGAAAGCCGCCCGCGTCGGTTTCGATGCCGCGCAGCTGCGGGATGGCTTTCACGTCCACCACCAGCTGCGGAGCGACGAATCCCGCCCGCAGCTTCACCAGCAGGTCGGTGCCGCCGGCGAGAACGTGCGCGGCGCCGTCGTGGGCGGCGAGGAGATCGACGGTCTCCTTCACCGAGCGCGGTGATCGATAGTCCATGTGCCAGAACCCCTCGGTTGCCTGCGCGGAATTATGCGGCGTTCATGCGCGGCGTGGGAACCTCGATATGGCTCGACCGGCCAAACCCGAATGCACACCGACCGAGCCGAGCGAGACGAGAACAGTATACAACCCGCCCAGGCGCTCCTTCGGGCAGCCACGATGCGCGATGCGCGCTTCGATCCGACGGTGTAGCCTTGGGCGTATGCGCCGGCGGTGATGGCTCCCCGGATGTCGCGAAAGCGCGACGACCCCATGCCGCGGCCGGCACCGGCACCCTGGAAACGCTATCCTGATGTTGCGCTTCACTCATCATTTCAGCGCTCGATCCGCTGCCCGCGCAGCCTTGCGCACCCCGTTCCGCGCCCGAGCGACCGTCGGCCTCAGCCTGCTGATGCTTGCAGCCGCGCCAACCGGAGCGGCGGAGAACAAGCCGTGGCCCGAAGCGCCCGGCGCTCATCCTGCGGCCTCGCAACAAGGCGAACCCTCGAAGCCTCCAAAAGCTTCCGGTCCGCCACTGGGCAGCCTCGACACGCCTGCCGCGCCGCGTGATCCGTTCTCGCCATCGGACGAGGAGGAACGTCCACCGGTGGGCAAGGACAATATGTTCAACGAGACGCAGATCCGCTATTGCCTGGCGCAGCTGAGCCGCATCAACGCCGTGAGGCCGCTTCTGGACCGGTACCAGACCGACGAGGTCAAGTACTTCAACGCTCAGGTCACCGACCTGAACAGCCGCTGCAGCAGCTATCGATACATGGGCCGCGCCTTGGGGGATGCGAGGGCATGGCTCGAGGCCAGCCGCGCGCGCATCGAGCAGGATGCTCGCACCGCATACACGCAGCGCTTCGCGAGCGCACAGGTGGCCGGCTGGGCGAATACCGAAACCAAACCGGCGGCACCTCCAGCCCCGGCCCCCGCCGAAGCGAAGCCGGCCGCCGAAACCAAACCGGCCGCGCCTCCAGCGCCGGCTCGCGCCGAAGCGAAGCCGGCCGCGGAGACCAAGCCGGCTGCGGCTCCACCACCGGCGCCCATCGAGCGAAGCGCCGTATCCGCGCCGCCGGGTGAGCGGGAGAGTCCCGCCGCTCGGGACAAACCGAAACCCGCCGCCATGGCGGCCGCTCCTCCGGCGCCGGAATCACCGCGAGCGGAGGAGGGCCGCGTGAGCGCGGTGCAGCGCCCGGCACGCCAAAACCGCAGCGCCTCGCCGCCCCCCGAGCCTGCGCGGTCTCCGGCTTCGCAAACGACGGCTGCTGCAGAACCACTTTCCGCGACGCCTCCGGCCGCGGTCTCAACGCGTCCCGCACAAGCGGCCGCCGCCGCAGAACCGCCTCCCGCGGCGCCTCCGGGCGCGGTCCAGCCGCCGCCCGCACCAGCGACTGCCGCTCCAGGACCGTCTCCCGCTACGCCCCCGGACGCAGTCACGCCGCCGCCCGCACCAGCGACTGCCGCTCCAGGACCGTCTCCCGCCACGCCCCTGGAGGCAGTCACGCCGCCGCCCGCACCAGCGGGTGCCGCTCCAGAACCGTCTCCCGCCACGCCCCCGGACGCAGTCAATGCGCCTGCCGTGCAGACCGCGGCGCTGCCGCCCGCCCCGGCCGCCGCACCGCCGCCCCAGCCCCGCGCGGAACCCGCGACCGGTGTTGAAGCTGCGCTGCAGCGGCTGACGCAAGACATCCAGCGGGAGAGCGCCCAGGTGCTGGACCAGCCGCCGGGTGCCAGCGACAAAGGCGCCGACCTGACCACCCAGATCGAGCTGCGCTACGCCGCGGGCGGCTACATCCGGAGCATCGTGGTGGGCGAGAGCAGCGGCTCCGCCAGCCTGGATCAACAGGCGCTGGAAGTCGCGCGAGCGCTGCGCTATCCCGAGGTGCCCGAGGCGTTGCGCTCGCGCGATTTCGCAGTGCGCTTTCCGATCGTGTTCCGCGCTCGCCGCTGAGCGCCTTCGGTCGGACCGCGCTATTTCTTCTTGGCGGGCGCGGGCGCGGCCGGCTTGACCGGCGCTACGCCGGACGACGCCGGAATGGCGGCCGCCTTCTTCGCCTGCTTCGGTTTCTTCTGCTCGCGATTGCTGCGTTGTATACCCTTGGGCATTTCAGGTTTCCTCCAATATGCGCATCCTATATGCGGGCCGGACCTGACCGAGGGGTTCAGCCCGCGGGCGACAGCACGTGGATCACGCGACTGGCGACGAGGTCCTTCACTTTGGCCGCGTAGGCGGCCATGTGCGGCGCGGCGGCGTGCGCCTTCAGCGTATCCGCATCGGCCCACTTCTCGATCACGAAGACGGTGTCGGATCCGGCTTTGGTCTGAAAGCCGCCAATGCCGTCGGCGTCGATCGCCGGCCCGTACTCGATGCAGCCGTTCTCGGCGCGCACGGCCGGAAGATTGGCCCGGATGGCCTGCAGGATCGCCTCGCGCTGGCCGGGCTTGGCGGTGATGACCGCGATGACGTGAATCATGTTCGTTCTCCTGGCAGTGAAGCAGCGCGATGCTGCGAAGTTGAAAGCGACGATCCAAGGTGGGACGGCGGTGTAGTATAACCAGCGTGTTCGCGGTGAGGTACCATCGGGCGGCCTGGATCGCGGCCGTCTGGCAGCCGGGTACGGCCGCTCGCGAGGACACCCATGCACGAGACCAGAGAGGCCCTGCTCAAGCGGCTGGAGAGCGCTGCGCGCCAGGTGCGGCGCAATGTGTGGCGCGCGCTTCGCGCCGGTGGCAGCGGCCATGCCGGCGGCTCCTGCTCGGCCGCCGACATCCTTGCCGCGCTCTACTTCCATCGCCTGCGCGTGCGCCCCGGCGAGCCGGACTGGCCCGAGCGCGACCGCTTCGTCCTGTCCAAGGGGCACGCCAACGCTGCACTCGGGGCGGTGCTGGCCCAGGCGGGCTTCATCGACGACGCGGTCCTCGACCGCTTCTACGGGCTCGAGTCCCCGTTCGGGATGCACCCGGACATCAAGGTTCCGGGCGTGGAGATGTGCACGGGCGCGCTCGGGCACGGGCTGGCGGTGGCCATGGGAATGGCGCTCGGCGCACGTATCCAGAAGCAGGCGTTCCACACCTTCGTCATGCTCGGCGACGGGGAGTTGCACGAAGGCTCCAACTGGGAAGCGGCGATGGCGGCCTCCCATTATCGGCTCGCAAACCTCACCGCCATCGTCGACCACAACAAGATCTCGCAGAGCGGGCCTGTCGCCGAGATCGTCGGCATCGACCCGCTCGCCGACAAATGGCGCGCCTTCGGCTGGGAAGTGCGCGAGATAGACGGTCACGACATGGAAGATGTAGTCGACACGCTCGACGCGCTGCCCCTGCACCCCGATCGCCCGACGGCGCTCATCGCCCACACCGTCAAGGGCAAGGGCGTGAGCTTCGCCGAAAACACCTATCTGTGGCACAGCAACAACGTCAACGACGACATCTACGAGCGTGCACTCGGGGAGCTGGGTGAGCCATGAGCGCCGCCGCGACGGGATCCACCGACTGGCGCACGCGTGCCGCCAAACAGACGCGCCTCGCCTTCGGCCAGGCACTGCTCGAGATCGGGGCGCGCGAGCCGCGCGCGGTGGTGGTGTCCGCCGACACCCAGGATCTGCTCGGCATCCGTCCTTACATCGAGCGCTACCGCGACCGCTTCGTCGAAGTCGGCATCGCCGAGCAGAACGCGATCGGCGCCGCCGCCGGGCTCGCGACCACGGGCCTGCGTCCGTACGTGTGCGCCTATGCGCCGTTCATCACCGCCCGCAGCATGGAGCAGGTGCGAAACGACGTCGCCTACGCGAACCAACGGGTCGTGATCGGCGCCGCCGCGAGCGGCATCTCGCTCGGCGTGGCCGGGGGCACGCACCACGCCCTGGAGGACCTGGCGCTGATGCGCAGCCTGCCGAACATGACGGTAATCGTGCCGGCGGATGTCGACGAGGCCTATCAAGCGACGCTGGCCACGCTCGATATCGACGGCCCCGTTTACCTGCGGCTCGGCGGCCGCGTGGAGGAGCCGGCGGTGAGCGAGGCGGACGCCCCCCTCCGCCTCGGCCGGGCGGTGCAGCTGCGGTCCGGCCGGGACATCGCCGTCATCGCCTGCGGCGCGCTGGTCGAGATGGCGGTGCGGGCGTCCGACGCCCTGCGGCGCGAGGGGATCGGCGCCCGCGTCCTCAACATGCACACGATCAAGCCGCTCGACCGGGACGCCATTCTCACTGCCGCCGCCGAGACCCGCGGCATCGTTACCGCCGAGGAGCATCACCTCGCCGGCGGGCTGGGCGGAGCGGTCGCCGAGATCCTCGCCGTCGAGCGCCCCACGCGCATGCGCATGGTGGGCATGCCCGACACCTTCGCGATGGTGGGGCCCACCGTGCCGCTGCGCGCAAAATACGGCATGAGCGCCGAGGCGATCGCCGACGCCTGCAGGGCCCTCCTGGGCGTGGGCTAGCTTCCCGGCAGGCTAGCCGCTTTGCAGCCGCGCGACGGCCCGGCGCGCAGCGTCGACCATACCCCACGGGTTGCTTCCCTGGCCCGCCAGCAAGGCCAGCAGCGACCGGTAACTTGCCAGAGCATCGGCCCGGTCCCCGTTGCGCTCCTGCAACTGCGCCAGCATGAACAGGTACGCATACCGATTGGAGGAGTTCGCGTACGCCGGGAACAGCCACAGGAATGTGTCCAGCAAGTCTCTCGACGGTAACGCGCCGAGAAAGGCCTCCTTGTCGCGCCCACGGACCAGAGGTGTGTGGTAGACGTCCCAGATTTCCGACACCAGGGTTTCGGCGGTGCCGCCGAGGGCCGGCAGCGGTTCGCCCTCTGCACGCATGTCGTTGGCGACTCGCACGACCTCGTAGTTCATGTCTGCGGCCCTGCGCCACCTCAGCGCGGAGATCTGCAGCCCGCGGATGAAGGGTCGCGATGCGCTGGTCTCGAGCGCCTTGTCGAAGTGGGCTTTCGCCGCCGCCGCATCGCCGCCTGTCACCAGGATGTGGTGCCCCCAGAAGGCGTGCGCGTAAGGGTTGTCGGGGTCGCGCTGCAAGGCCTGCTGGTAGTAGCGAACCGGGTCCAGCCCGCGGTTTCCTTCGCGCGAGCGCAGGAAGTCCGCCCATCCCAGGTGCGCAAGGGCATCGGCAGCGCGCCGGTCGTCACGCACCAGCGCAGCTCTGGACAGCGCCGGCTGCACCTTGCCGGCGAGTTCCGTGAAGGTGTCCTGCCCGACCGTCACGCGCATGTTCTCCAGCCAGTCCATCGCCAGCCGCTCCTGCCCCTCGGCGGCTTCGGCGCTGCCCGGGCAGATCGCGAGCCCGTCGGCGTAGCGGTCCCATGCCGCGGCGTAATCTCCCGCACCCTGGTGCAGTTTCGCCTCCTGCACCAAACGCAGCGCCTGGCCGCAGGTGCGCCAGTTGTCGACGGCACGCCAGGCGCCGACGCCGACACCGATCAGTGCCAGGGCGATGAGCGGAACTGCGTAGCGGCGGATGGTCCGTACCCAGCCCGGCTTCGACAGCCGGTCCACCGCCGCCACGACCTCCGCCGGGACGTTGCCGGCCGGCCGCAAGATCACCACGGCACGCAGGTAGGCCGGGATCGCCGCCGAGTCGGTGGGCCGTACCATGACCGGCAGGACACGACCGGCCGGTGAGCGCCATTTCTCTTCCGCGAACCTGAGCTCGGTGAGCGTGTACCGGCCATCGGACACAGACTCGGGACTGAGCAGGAAGATCAACAGATCGCAGCCGCGGATGGCCTCACGGATGCGCGCATTGTAGGCGTCACCCTCGGGAAGCTCCGAGCGGTCGAAGAAGGGCCGGTGGCCTTCTGCGCGCAGGGCCAGCGCGATTTCCTCGGCGGTCGCTCGCTGCTCGGAGGCATACGAGATGAAGATGTCCATACGCGTCGCTCGCATCATGCTCGCGCTGAATGTTACCCTGGACCACCCGAGCGGACGAGGCGGCCGGCCTCCCTCATAATGGGTGCGAAGGGGGCCACGGCCGTCTCTTGCTGCAAGGAGCCAGATGCGAATCGACGAGGAGCGACTCAGACTTCACGGGGCCAGGACACGCTCGCGTGTGCCCGCGATGGGATTTCTGGGGAAAGTGCTGGCAGTGGCTGCCGGGATCATCGTGCTGGTGGCGGCGTTGGTGTTCTCGCTGCTGCTCGTCGCGGTGGTGGCGAGCGTCGGCGTCATCGCCTGGGCCTACCTGTGGTGGAGAACGCGCGATCTGCGCAAGCAGATGCGCCAGCGAACCGGTGAGAGACCTAAGGACGTGACCATAATCGAGGGTGAGTTCAGCCGCGCGCCGAGGTCGCGCGACGACGCCGAACGCTGACGAAAGCGCGAGCGCCGCGCCGTTTGCTTCAACCGAGGAGCTGCCCAATGGACACCAGAAGCGCGCCTGATCCCGACGCCGCGCCCGCGGACAAGGGCTCCAGAATCGTGCTCCAGCCGGATGAAGGCGTAAGCTACTGGCAACCGAAGCCCGCCAACGGCTACGCCACCGTCAAGGTCAATCCGGACAACTGCACCTCGAATCAAGTGACGATGGGCATCCAGGTGGTCGCACCCGCTGGTTACGTGCGCGAGCACTGGCATTCGCGCAACGAAGAGATCCTGTTCTGCTACGAGGGCAGAGGGACGATCCTGGTGGACGGCGAGCCGCACCCGTTCGTGCCCGGCACCACCGCCTTTCTGGGGCGCTGGGTGAAGCACAAGATCGTGAACGAGGGGCCCGACTCGCTCAAGTTCACCTGGACCTTCCTGCCGCCCGGGCTCGATCAGTTCTTCGCCGGCATCGGCCGGCCACGGCGTCCCGCCGAGCCGGCACCCGAGCCGTTCGACCGCCCGGAAGACACGCTCGCCGTGGAAGGCCGCACCGGCTTCGGTCCGCCGATCGGTACTTAGCTTCCGCTGTTCGAGCCGGACTGGCGTGCCGTTCGCCCCCATCCCAGGCGGCCAGCTCTATTACGAGACGAGCGGCTCGGGGCCGCCGCTGCTGCTGGTTTCCGGTCTCGGCGGATCGGCCGGCTTCTGGCGCCTGCAAGTGCCCGGGCTCGCGGAGCGCTTCACCGTGGTCGTGCACGACCATCGCGGCGTCGGCCGCAGCAGCCACGACGCGATCGTCTACTCCATCGAGCAGATGGCCGGCGACACGCTGGCGCTGATGGATCACCTCGGCATCGACCGGGCGGCGATGGTCGGGCAGTCCACCGGCGGGGCCATCGGCCAGTACCTCGCCGCCACGCAACCCAGCCGACTCTCGCGACTGGTGCTGTCTTCCACCTGGACGCACGCGGACGCTTACTTCACGCGCCAGTTCACGCTGCGCAAAGACTTGCTTCACAGCGCGGGGATAGGGCTGTACGCCCGGGCGAACAACCTGCTTCTGTATCCGCCGGAGTGGTTACGCGAACACGACCGGGAAATTGCCGAAGCGGAGGCGCGCGCCGTGGCCGACGCTCCGCCCCTGGAAATCCTGCTCAGTCGCATCGAAGCGTTGCTGCGCTTCGACGGCCGGGCGCTCGCACCGCGCATCGCCTGCCCGACTCTGGTGATCGCGGCGCTCGACGACCGCGTCACGCCCGCCTATTTCTCCCGTGCCCTGGCGCAGGCGATTGCCGGAGCACGGCTGGTCCTGCTCGAGGGCGGGGGCCACTTCCTGCCCATCGTCGAGGCCGAGCGCTACGCAGCGATCGTGCTCGGCTTTCTCGGCGAGCCGAGCCGGCAGTACCCGCCGCGTGGCTGCTGACCTCCGGCGTCTCGGCGACGACTTTGCCGTCGCTCCAAGGTATGGCGGAGCGCCCTCCAAGCCTCACCGGCGCCACTGCCTCACGGCATCCACGGCACCATCTCCACCGATCCTCGAGGCGCGAACGGGATCTCGATCAGCCATAAGCCGCCGGCCTCGTGCGCACGGCGCACGGCGGCGCCGAGGTCCTTCGCTTCGACGCGTGCGCTCTTGGCCCCGAACGCCTCGCCCAGCTTCACGAAATCGGGGTTCTTGAGCGCCGCCCCGATGTGCCGGCCACCGAACATGCGATCCTGATACTGCCGGATCGCGCCGAAGGCATTGTCGTTGAACACGAGCACGGTCAGGTCGAGGTCAAGGGCACTGGCGGTGGCCAGCTCCTGCATCGTGAACAGGAAGCCGCCATCGCCGCAGATCGACACCACCGGCTGCTTCGGGCAGGCGAGCTTTGCGCCGATCGCCGCGGGCAGCGAGTAACCGAGCGTGCCGTAAGTGCCGGGATGGATCAGCGTCCGCGGCTGATGCATCGGCATCAGCAAGGGCATCCAGTAGCCCACCAGCGTGAGGTCATCCACGAAGATGGTGTCGTCCGGCAGCGCCGCGCGCAGCGCCTCGATCACCTCGACCACCGGCCCGGCACGCTCCTTCAGCACGGCCTGTTTGCGGCGCCGGAAACTCTCCGCGTCGAACCATGATGCCCGTGCCTTACCGCCGCCGAGCTGGGCAACCAGCGCGTCGAGCACCGCCGCCGCGTCGCCGACGATGCCCACTTCCACCGGCCGGCGCTGCCCGACCACCAGCGGATCGATATCCACCTGCACGATCCGCGGCGGAAAGCGCGCGCCGAGATTCCAGTCCGAGACCACGTCGATGCGCGATCCGACCACCAGCGCCAGATCCGCTTGCGTGAGGAGCTCGTCGTACAGATCGAACCGGCCCCAGCCGTCGCCCAGCGCGAGCGGATGCCGGTCGGAGATCGCCCCTCTCCCGAACACGCTGGTCACCACCGGTGCGCCCAGCAGCTCTGCCAGCCGCGCCAGCGACGCCGTAGCGCCTGCGCTCTCGACGCCGCCGCCGGCGAAAACGAACGGTCGCTTCGCCGACTTCAACGCCTCGGCCGCCTGAGCGATGGCCGCCGGATGACCCGCCGGGCGGCCGTATCGCTCGGGCGGGAGGAGCGCGACGTCCGCCTCGCCGCCCTGAACATCGAGGGGCATCTCGATGTAGGCCGGCCGCGGACGCTGACAACGCATCGCGCGCACGGCCTCGCGGATCACTTTCGGGACGTCGCCCGGTGTCGTCACCCGGGTCGAATAACCGCACACCGCGCCGGCCACCCCCACGGAGTTGGCCAGCTCATGGAAATAGCCACCTTCGCGCTCGAGCTGCGCCAGCGTGTTCTGCCCGCCGAAGACCAGCATGGGAGCCGACTCCGAGTAGGCCATGCCGATACCGGTCAGCGCGTTGGTGAGGCCGGGCCCCGGCACCACGAAGCAGGCGGCGATCTTTCCGGAAGCGCGCGCATAACCGGCCGCCATCAGCGATGCCCCCTGC